>Ga0265798_10000363_pt1 | contig 80853 bp, 69 predicted proteins | sample P3T30metagenome_FD_192430 | JGI IMG/M metagenome (GOLD analysis project Ga0265798, IMG submission 192430) | Plant litter microbial communities from East Loma Ridge, Irvine, California - P3 T30 | ecosystem: Environmental > Terrestrial > Plant litter > Unclassified | place: USA: California... | reverse complement strand
CCATATCACGAGACATGCTCGGTCGTGAAGCCGTCAACAGACTTGACGACTACTTCGTGTCACGCTACGGCAACGAAGACTCGATCCGCTATCAAGAAGCGCGCTCCAACTTTGTGAAATCCATGGCCGCCTACTCCGTGATCAGTTTCCTCCTGCAGTTCAAGGACCGACACAACGGCAACATCATGATCGACGACGCAGGTCACATCATCCACATCGACTTTGGTTTCTGCTTCGACATCGCACCCGGCGGCATCAAATTCGAACGCGCGCCCTTCAAGCTCACAGCCGAGATGATTGCCGTCATGTCTGGCAAAAATGCAGCAAACCCGTACCAATCGCAGGCGTACCGCTGGTTCGAGGAACTCACTGTCAAGGCTTTTCTCGCTAGCAGACAGCATTGCGAGCATCTTTGCCACGTCGTACAGGTCATGTTGGATAGTGGACTGCCGTGCTTCAAACCCGAGAGTATGAAGAACTTCCGCGATCGCTTCGTGCTGGATAAGAGCGAGAGGGAGGCAGCTGATTACATGAGGGGCTTGATTGAGAAGAGTAGGGGGAGTTATTCGACCGGAACGTATGATCGGTTCCAACTTATTACTAATGGAATTCCCTACTAGGCGGTCGCGGGTGAGACGTGTGGAGGCTTTCAGTCTGATAAATAATATTGTTATTCTCGTAGAGCAACTAGAATCACGTACTTGCCTCTTGGCCCTTGTCAAAAAGCAACACATCTGCATACCACTTACGCATACCCCATCTCTTGGCTCTTTGCACACCGCCGTATCCCAGGCGACACTCCAATATGTCCCAGTCATGCATCTGCATATATTCACGCAGTATGACTCCATAACACACAGAATAAGCAATACTAGTCTACCTCCATCTCAAAAACACTTAGCATCTCACCCGGGCCTCTCGTTTCCCCCGGATTCCACGCGCAAGCGGCTAAATCAGGTATGCATATCGGCATGGAGCATGCATGGTAGGGCGCGTCTGGTCTAGCCCGTATAGGAAAGTGAGGTGATTAGTTCGCCCCACCTATATACTCCGATTGGCGGGAGACGTTGGCGGTGACGCGGTGAAAAAAATGGGCTTCTTCTTTGCGCTTATGGCTAATAGACATTTAGATCTCTTTGTTCGTTGAGTAACCTTCCTTCAAGTCAAGTCCAGTTAGCTGTCGAATGCTCTGGCTATTGGAGTGGAATCTTTTCCAATTGTACATTCGGCGGTTACTTCCTTGGAATCGTTATGTTCGTATTCGATTATTAGCCCGACATAGTGATTTCTACTTCGAGCGCAATCACGCGTTTTGGTTTTCGACTTACAGTCGCCATGCAGCAAGAGATGGAAATGGATATACGGAGGCTGCCCGAGTCAACCGAGACGGGGAAGGACGAGGTAGATATGGTACAGAAAGGGCAATTGGAAGCAGCGGAAGGAATGGACGTCGAGGAAGAAGCTCAAAGTGGAAAGAGGAGTAGGTTGAGAATGGTGGCCATCATCACTGCGCTTTTTGTAAGTTTGGACCTACTTACCTTCTCCATGGCATCTTCGATGAACGAAATGCCCAATCTCCCTACAAAACCCTCACATGCAACACACTAACCACCACCCAGCTCTCCCTCTTCGTCTCAGCCCTCGACGCAACAATCGTCTCTACAGCTCTTCCCACTATATCCCGCGACCTCAACAGCGCCACGGGCTACACCTGGATCGGCGGCGCCTACCTGCTTGCCAACGCCGCTTCAGGCCCCATCTGGGCCAAGTTGTCTGACATCTGGGGCCGCAAGCCCATCATGTTGGCTGCACTTGCCATTTTCTTTGCCAGCTCGGCGGTTTGTGCGACGGCGAAGACGATGCAGGAATTGATCATCGGGCGTGCGTTCCAGGGTACGGCGGGTGGCGGGTTGATTCTGTTGGTGCATGTTTGCATTAGTGATTTGTTTAGCTTGAGGCAGCGGAGTTTGTTGATGGTGAGTTGCTTGGCAGGTGGTATCGTGGGAGTGGTCTGGCTAATGCTTGTGTGCAGGGCTTCACCGAAGGCATCTGGGCGCTGGCTGGTGGTATCGGACCGGTCTTGGGCGGTATCTTTGCTAGTCTGGTCACTTGGAGATGGTGCTGTGAGTGACATCTCTCTCGCGTCTTTCCCACGTCTTTCTCTACGAACATGCGCTAACTTTGATCCTTTCAACACCCAGTTTACATCAACTTGCCTATCAGTGGGTTTGCTGCCGTACTCATAGTCCTATTCTTGGACATCAAGCACGAACATACCTCTTTCATCGATGGTATCAGGGCCGTGGACTGGTTCGGCATGTTCACCTTCCTTGGCTTCACGCTCATGATCCTTTTGGGTCTCGATTTCGGCGGCGTGCTCTTCCCCTGGGACTCCGCGAAAGTCATCGCTCTACTCGTAGTAGGCGGAGTGATGATCTTTGCGTTCATTTACAGCGAGGCAAAAGTGGCCAAGTACCCGTTGATTCCCATGACGGTGTTCCGTCGGGGAACAAATGTCGCCGCTTTCCTCGTCGTATTCTTCCACGGCTTCGTCTTCATTGCAGGCGAGTACTATATGCCGCTGTATTTTCAAGCCGTCCTCGAAGCTTCTCCGTTACGGTCTGGACTGCTCCTTCTCCCTTTCATCGTCACAGGTGCGATTGCAGGAGTCCTCTGCGGCCTCATCATGCACAAGACTGGCCACTTCCGTGAGATCATTTGGGTGGGCACACTGCTCCTCACCATTGGTTTCGGCCTCTTCATCTCCTTCGACGCATACACATCGACTGGAAAGGCAGTAGGTTTCGTCATCCTCGGCGGTCTAGGATCCGGGATACTGTTCGAGGCACCAATGATTGCTATTCAGAGCCAGGTCGAACAGCAAGATGTTGCTACCGCTACTGCGACACTATCTTTCGTTCGTAATATCGGCGTCGCAATATCCACCATCATCGGCGGTACCATCTTCCAAAACTCGATGAACGGTCAGGCTTCTTTTCTTCGAGACGCTGGGCTACCGCAGAATCTACTGAGTCAACTTGATGGCGACAGCGCCATGGCGAATGTCATGCTTCCTGCCACGTTCGAGAATGCGGCATGGGAACTTGCTGCGAAACAGGCCTTTGCCTCCGCGATGCGCAATATGTGGATCACGTATACGGTACTCGCTTTCTTGAGTTTTGTCGCAGGTCTTTTCATCAAGGCCGCAGTGCTGGGGAGGGATCATGTGGAAACTGTCACTGGATTGAAGAAAGAGAAGGTCACGGCAAGAGTAGAGACGGATAGTTCGTAGGATGTAAGACGCGCTGTGGCGTGCACTTGCGCGGGAAGGTGTGAGGTAGTCGTTGAGATGCTCGCGGCAGCGACGATGACGTCACGCCGCTTGGAAACAACCCGTGGGCATTGCGATGGGAAACCATCTCGACTCGAAATACTCCAGACGCCAGCTATCTAGATCAAGTTCCGATCCCTGGCCCAAGTTGCCCTGCTTATCGCTTACCTTCCATGGCTCCATTGTGATCTCTGTTCTCGCGCACCGTGCGGCACACCGATTGGAGGAAGCTACCTACGTATAATTATGCGCGATGGTTTGAAGCTTCGGAATCGCCGTCGCCGATATGATCTGCTTCCTAACGCTTGACATACTTGCATCTTGCATCGTACTCTTCTGGTATCCCAGACAAATTCTGTATAGATGCTGTGTGATGACGTGCGGGTAAGGCTGGCAGCGTCGGACAGGCCGACCCCGCCTCGTGGTGGCTGCAGATAGTCATCTCGCCAGGCTAGACCCCCTGTGAGTAGCGCTCGGTGTAAGCGAGGCCTCAATACTACATCACATACAGATCTCGGGAGGTTTTCGTTATAAGAGGGTCGCAGTGCGTTCAGTTCCTGGTGTGAAGAGATGGAATGCGTCATCGAGGTCTACAACTCTGCGATGGCCGAGACCCAAGAAGCGCGTTGTCTTATCGTCTAGCAAAAATACAGCATCCGATCCGGCAGTCAGGGTAAGATTAGATTTATCTGGGGTGTACGGGGTGGGGTGTGGATCAACATCCGCGATAGGTGCGCGAATCCTGGCACGAGGTTCGTTGACGCCGCATGCGTCCGCGTCACACGGCATGTCGATTTTCCTGGAATACCATTGTCCGTATTTTGCAACACGTCCGAGAAAACGATCGATCTCACAACTTCAAAACACACCGCAATATCAATGAAGAGTAGGGATGCCATTCCCTGAACCATACGAAATAGGATTTTACCGCGCTGTCCGGCATCACTGACCCCTCTTTCTGGCGCACAAGGCTTACTTCCGGTGAAGAAGAACGTCACAGCTCCTGAAGCTTACCGCTGTTTAGTCTGACTTGCGGTGACGCCCGCGACTCGTCGTTTACTGTAGGGGAACGTTTGGGTGTTTTTGCGCTAGCAGCAATGGTTCTCTGCGATCACAACCATAGCGCAGTACTCTGGAGTACCTTGAGCAGTCGGTTAATCGTCCCAAATTGCCCTAGAGTATGTTGATATCAGCGCCATGTCGTCTCTGAGCCAGTATGGGCCCGCGGTAATAAACCAGGAACAGGCGAATGTTCTCATGCCATCTGTGATCTTTGCTTCGCTGCTCTCGATCCACGGATAGTTTCACTCATGCAAAGGGCTGATTCAAAGATATCCGATCGCTTTCGGTGTGACCCGTGTATCTTTGCATATGCAGCCACCACCCGCTGCAATGGGCTTGGAACGGCGGGACGGATAGACTGCACCACCATCGTGCCATTCGCATGTGCATTTCAACAAAACAGGACAGTAGACGTATGCAAGGCTTGCAGAATCACGCGCAGATCCACTAGTGGGTAGTTTTCGAGAGGTGAATACCTCGAGCATCACCTCACTGCCGTCCACGCGCCATCAGGAAGAGCTCGCCATAGTGCGCCCATTGCGCTAAAGAACTAAGGAAGTCAAAGCTTCCGTGATGGTATCTTACGTGCCCATACATTGCCGGCCGCGGCTGTTGTACAAGCAGATAGTCCCATGAATGATTACTGCCATCCACACGAGTCTTGGCGCGGATCGACCGCTGGCCCGGTAGATTGGAGACAGCCGAAGCCACCATAGTGACGTCTGAAGCGGGTATAACACATGTTACCAAAGCTTCGGGGGCGTTGTCGTCTTGATTCGGCGCCGCCGTTGAAGCCTTACAATCGGGAACATACAGGTACTAGCGTGTTGTTGTCAGACGGCCGCTCATCACATGCGGTAAGCTCTGGCATTCGAAGACGGTTCGGACGATAAGTCTGCTCTCAAGCCTCGGCTCTGGTTGATAATTCTACGGCATCTCCGACTTCATGCATCTGTTGTTAGCGATTTCGTGGGGAGTCGATTTGCATTGGTGCATTTTGACGGGCAAGACTCGGAGCGACACTGACTGTGGATGATGATGTGGAAGACCACGGCACATCGCGCAGCCTACCACAAGATGTGATTGTATATACACTCGTCGTTCGCCAGCCTTCTTGACGCTTCGATAAACATACTGAATTACACCTGGCTTCAACAGGCAATATCATTATTCTCCGCTCTTGTTTATCCCCACCGATGATCCTTTCGCTTTGCCGGGAACTTCTTGCCACCGGTCCTTCGTCTCACTTTCAGCTCTTCCACTCAAGCATCTCTCGACCTGCATAATCTCACCACATGTAGCCAGTATGTCTTCCAGAAGCGGGGACTCGGACATCCATCCAGATCGCATCCAAGCCCGCGAGGACCAATGGCGTCGCGACAACCAAGCCAGAAACCGGTCACCAGTCAGAAATAGAAGCTTCGATGTGACCGAACTCGGCGCCATCGGTGCCCTCTTTAATATGCCTGGGGATGAGCCTTGGCCTCCCAGCCTAGAGCTCACCGACCACGACGCCCTGTCTGACAGTGCCAACCTCACAACGATGACCACAGATGCTAGCATCGATCTACGAAGGGTCGAGTTAAGGGGAACTGCAGGCAGCTCGCCCATATCTCGCGCATGCACTCCTGGAAAATGCGTCCCGTACCTTCCATTGCATGAGTACGAGGAACTACAACGACAGAGATCGGCCAGCAGTAAGACTCTCCACAGCATCCTTGGACGATCTGATGTCTAATCAGTGCTACTATTGGACATGCGTTGGCCAGAGTTCATGCTGACGGATCGATAGAGCGACGCCGAATCTCTGTATCGACCACGGTTGAGCCCGGAACACAGGACGAACCTGATGAACACGACGAAGACCACTATATCGAGATACACAACACTCCCTTCTCCAACCATACCCCATCGCACGGCTCCAGAGACTTGACGGACAAAGAGTGTTGTAGTGTGAAGGACGTGGGGCTCAGTTCTTCAGAACCTTGGACGCAACTCGGTCGAACTGTCGGAAAGAGCAACTGAAGAGGTCTTGAACCATATGCTCTGCACTACGAGGGTGTCGCCGAATGAATGACCGTCACATGGAGGTCCATAGTGATGGCAACGCCACCGTTGAAGGCTTTGCTATGAAGGGAAGGAGACAAAGTCTTCGTGACTGGACCTGCCCAGGTGTGGTCTCGTCGGCATTAGGTTGTCTTCTGTCAACAGTCTTGGTGATAGGGAGTTCTGTGATCATTGGTTCCTTCTCGCTATCGATCTTCGGCTCAACGTTTTTGCTCATTTGATTCCAAGATTACATCGTGCATAGATAGTCGCGATGGATAAAGGAATACATCATCTCCACCTCTTACTTCAGACCTTCGAGTCACCGGTTCCGCTAACAAAAATAATCGAAAGCGGCATTCAACTATCCGAGATGTAAAAGCACATGAGATCTGATGCTGCGTCGATTCTCCAAGTGAGATTAGATCCGGCCCAGAAAGCACGTTCTAACGAAGGAGTGTTATCCATCTGCGTAGAACTGCTGATGATCTGAAAGTCGATCTGCATCTTGCTTGCGCGAGCAAAAGAAAAAGCGCGCACCGTATATGTGCCGCCGTATAGCAAATCTCTGCGTCCGTCGTCCGGAAGCTCATGACGCGCCTTGAGCTAACCAGGTAGGCACGGATGTCGCTGCTTCCGAGTGGATAACACCACGAGCTGACGGGGAACGTACCGTTTGCAGGCTTTGTTGCAGCGCACTTCCTGTGTGTCTGGAGATAACGCGCCTTAAAAGCAAGATGAAAGAGGGGAGAGTGGGATCTACACATAAAAGTGGTGCGACGGCTGCGGCAGCGCCATGACCCCTGCAAGCTTCCGCAGGGCAAAACTGCGGGGCCGGGAAACGCCCTCGGGATGCAGGTGAGCCAAAATTGCAACCCCATTGAAACATGACTCAGATACTTCTCAGAGATATCAGGGGTCCTACAAGCTGCTAGTAGATCGGTCATCTTGCTTTTTCGGAATGGGGGTGTGGAGTTCTACGGCTGTCAGCTGCCACGGACCTTCTGCGCGTTCCGCGCAAAAGCAACCTTGGAACCTTCATGCGCCTTCGACGTTCGCAATCCAACAAGACGTTTACCGTTCATGAGCGGGGTCTTACCAGTGGTGTTGAGTAATACTAAGAGTAATCTAGCTTTTTTGGTCTTCACGCGCATACAGTGATTCGGGGGCTCAAATCTTCGAGGGTCGTAATTGCATGCTTGCTAAGATGTACTTCTCTGTCAAGGAGTGAGGAACGGTAAGTCTAATCAAAACGAACTTATACGCTGTGGTACGTTGACGCCACTTTCAAACAAGCTGTCAGCAGCTGTATCGTCGTCGAGAATTGTAATGTCAATCTTACGACAAATATGAGCAAACAGTGATTGAGCATTGCATAAGTGTTCGGCCTGTTCGGCATGTTGCAAGTAGCTTCTATTAAATATATCATGGTAGCAAGTACTACTATCTACACAAATCGCCTTCGTTCATACGAAATCGTCCCTCGAAGTGACAGTGGTGGTGATGGTGATATCACCCGGGTCCTTTGGCTCGTGGTTCCAAGTGTTGTTCCCATGAGTCTCCCTGAGTATCGTCTCCTCGCTTGCTGTATCACTCCCCATCCGAACTGTTGTCTGCAAAACACTCTCCCCAGGGCCCATGTATATCTTATCCGACTTCCTACTTCCATCCATACCACGACTGCTCTTGGACTTAGAGTATTCCTTGAGTGGATAGGAGTTCTGGCCCGAGGAGTCGCCGCGCGAACCGTATTTGATGCGGACGTAAAGTGGTCGAAGAACGGGGACACAAGCGCAAACAATGGTGAGGAATACTTCGGTGGAAGACCAAAGAAGCATACTCGCGGTGTCGTACACGTAGTTCTCCATTGAGGACATGGATCGCAGTTCAATGGTACGAACAACAGAGCACGCACCGGCAAAAATGCCCAAGGAAAGACCAGATGCGATCGTGATCTTATCCTTGCGTTTCATGTTGAGTCCCATGATGATGTGCCAAGCTAAAAACGGTCAGTGTCTATTTTGGAGTGATACGCAGCGGGGTGACGTACGGAGGAGAGCGAGAACGAAGTCCATAGCTGCAGACCAAGCACCCATCGTTAGACCGACCTCGGTGAAGTTCAGCCAGCAATATCCGCCTTCGATTGTCTGATCCCATAAGAACGCCGATGGTACACACTGAGTGTACAAAAGTGTTGTTGTGATGATGCAAAGCACTGTCGTGCTCGCTATGCAAAACCAGAGGATAGCGATGTGCCATCTCTTGATAACAATGCGCAGGAGAAACAGTGCTACTGAACCCTTGGAGGCAGCTATTCCCATGATGCAGATGCCCTGACCGATGGCTTCCCACATGATCGATTTGGAGTAGTTGAGGTCGAGTCGTACAATGTCGGCCGTCTGTTTGCCAACACCATAGGTGATGCCAACAGACACGCAGCCAACATAACCGATAAAGGTAGCCTTCGAAAGTCAGTTTGTTGAGCTCTTGACGAACTACTAGATTGGAGTTTGTGAATAGGTGTAAACTTACCAGATTGACCAACATCAATACATCGTCCCATCCGATATTTCTCACGATATACTGCCTTGTGTACATTCGCAATGCGACAAGCACAGTGCCAAGAAAGACCTGAGCCCACATCACTCCATTGAGTATGTCCGCAAAATCAGCTGGCTTGCCCATCTTGATTGCTGATATCTGGTTCTGGTTGGAAACCTGGAAATGGATCTCTGTCCTCGTCGTTCGCTATCCCAGTGTGTCACTGATGAGCGCGTAGGCTTGTGTCCAAAGAAGAGACAATTATGAATGAGGTAAACGCAGCCCCGTGCTCGGTGCGAAAGGTTTTATGTTCAGATCAACAACTCGAGTGGTGGCAAGGAATGTTAGAGTGACGCATGTACAGCCTCAATTGTGACCTCGAAGACACCCATGCCGAAGAGCAAACATACTCGCACAAAAAATCCACGGCCCGAGCGCATCTTCGCAACCCCGTTGTGGATATGGGATACTGAAGGGGGGCCGGATTTCCAAGCCAAAACAAACCGCTAATCCTTGGGACCTGCATAGGCAATCAAACAAGGCATAGGCTCAAAGCTTTGTTACCGTTCTTGCCCCTCCCATTGCCCTGCAAAGAGGCGCTATGAGTGAGGTTTCATGCATGCGAGGCCTCGAGAAAAAAGCAGTCTTCCGTTGAATCCTGGTGTAGCTTGACGTTGGTAGACTGTTTTTGCTTTGCCGCCAAACTAGTTCCCGTCTTCTGCTTCACTTCTTCCCAGAGTAGTTCAATCTGCATACCCAGGAGAGGTGTTGAGCACGACTGCCTCGCAACTACCGGAGCAAGATACCCCGTTTGCGCTTCATATGCCGAAATGTCTTGTATCTTGCAGCTTGCATAGCACGAAGGAAGGAATGTAATGCTTTTTTTGCTTGCGGGCTGACGCAGCACATCCTGCGGTCCAACAGGACCTGTTGTAAATGCGTCCGCTTCGTCTGATTCGCTGAGGGCCAATTACCCGCGTGATGAGAAATGCCCCAGATTGAGCGCTCAGGTGGAGTAGGATGGTGTTCCTTCACCGTTCAGCGATGAAGCTAAAGGTATCAGGACCAATGAGTGCCCAAAACTCGGAGTATGCGACTACCGGTTATCCACTGTCCCCGAATGTGGAGGCCTGTCCGGTTTGGATCTCGTAACATCCCGTCTCTGGGATGCGGTGCTGTGCACTAGTCAATTAGGCCATGTCCTTCGCGAAACCTTGGATCGTTCATGCTACGCAAGTGGCTTCGAAATGGCATTGCGAAAATTTGTTCTTGCATGCAGAATTCGATGATCTGAAGTCGTACAGGAACGTTTGGCCTTTCCGTCACGGGCCGTTGCCCGCACTACTAATCGTGAGGGTCAGCGGTGGGCCATACCAGACTCGGCTAAGCGAACTTTAGTGGCGTTTCAATCACACATCCGACGGATCAACCTCGGTCTAACAAGCAGCGACGTCCGGAAAGGAGTGAAGGAGCGAAGGATTCAGATCCTACGAGGCAGTTTTCCAGGTCTGCGGAACGTAGATAAGCGTGTTCATCTGCGCCGTTGTCCGGGGACTGTCAAGAGATGCATCGCAACCACCATAGGAGCTTGATGCGGTTGGACCTGCAAACGGAGCGAACTTCACCTGCCTCACACCTGCTCTTCAGGGCCCGGTCGGTCCCCACATGATTAGCCTGTGTTAGTACCCGTGAACCGTAAAACTCCACACCTCCCGCTGTCACTCCGTCATTAGTGCAAGAGACCGCTTCCCCGACATTCGCGATGGCTGGCACGACCAATGGCTATGCCTGAGATTGCGATAAAAAAGTGGTGGGAAAAAGCAATACACGCCATGGATGTACGCAAGCGGCGCCTTACCTCGCTCAGGGCAAGTTGGACTTGGCTTCACCAGCACCAGGGCGATCAAGCAAAGGGGACTCGATCCTAGCCCCGTCTTCTTACATATGCTAGACCGATACCTGAACATGCCGCTGCTAGGTGATTCGCAACAATCTGAAGCGGGAAGGCCTTGTCACCTGCATTACCATACTCAGTCCTCTTCCCACTCCTACGGTTGTGTCCTTCTTTCCTTTTCAGAATCACATTGCATGTGCGGAGTTAAGTGACAACATGGCATTGGCAGGATTGTTCGTGAAGGCAATCGGCCTCGGGGCAGTCCTTCTCATCACTCGATACGTTTTGGCTTACTTGCAATCCCCGCTCAAATCTATTCCCGGTCCCTTTCTAGCCAAATTCTCGGATATCTGGCGTTTCCTAAATCACTATGGGCAAACTCATATTGAGACCCAGAGGAAGCTTCATGAACAGCACGGCGATATCGTTCGTCTCGGTCCCAATACCGTCAGCGTTGCCGATGCCAGTCTAATCAAAACTATTTACAATACTCGTGGCACGTACTTGAAGGTAAGCGCATGGAACACGGCTGCTATTTTGGACGGCTGCTGACATCACAATAGAGCGATTACTACGTAAGATATACGCAGTCGTCCTTGGAAGTGGATCATGCTAACCCTCCTTCTGTCTATCAACGACGCCCTTCAAGATGGGCATCTCATTCAAAACATCTTCAGTACGCGCAGCAATGAATTCCACTCCAAGAATGTTAAGCCAGTCCAAAAGCTGTACAGTCTCAAAAATGCTCTTCAGATCGAGAGTATTATGGACGACAACCTCCGTACCCTATGCAGTCAACTCGACGCCCGCTTTGTGGAAGGCGCCAACAAGGACCAGACATGCGATATTGCTGATTGGATCTCATTCTTCGCATGGGACTTCTTGGGTGATATGACCTGGAGCAAGCGTATTGGCTTCATGCAACAGGGTACAGATGTTGGCGATATGCTTGGAACCGCTGAACGTGTGATGCGCTATTTCTCCGTGGTATGTTCTACGCTGAGTCAAAAACTTATCAAAACTGTTACGATTGCAGAACTTCTTACTGACATTCGCTAGGTCGGCCAAATGCCTGCCCTTGACAAGTGGCTCGGAAAGAACCCTAAGTGGCCACGCTCGCTCTATAAGTTCGATGACTTCTCCGTTGCTGCCGGCTTCTCCGTCGAGCGGTTTATGGAGCGTATGCAGAAACCTGAACTTGGCAACGGAAAGAAAGACTTTCTCAATGGCTTTCTCGAAGCAAAGAAGGAGTTTCCGGACCTTGTCACCGATAACGAGGTTATTGGATACATGATCATTAACGTGAGTGTTTCATGGCTGCGCTGTGTCGTAAGTAGAACTAACACCGCTCCTGCAGATTCTCGGCGGTGCCGATACCCTTGCCATTGTGATAAAAGGTATCTTCTATCACATCCTCAAGTCATCAGCCTCCAAAGAACGCCTCGTCAACGAACTCCTCTCTGCACATCTCCCCTTCCCTGCATCCTACACTGGCATCGAACAGCTACCCTACCTGGATGCATGCATCAAAGAAGGTCTCCGTATGCATCCCGTTGTAGGTCACATTCTCGAGCGCGTCGTGCCTGCAACTGGTCTTACGTTGTCCAACGGAACAACATTGCCACCAGGAACAATTGTAGGGGTGAATCCATGGGTCCTTCATTACAAGGAGAGCATTTTCGGTGCGAAGCCCCATGAGTTCCGTCCGGAGCGATGGCTACAAAGTGAGCACGAAGAACCCGGCGCGTACGAGGCCAGGATCAAGAAGATGAAAGACGCAGATATGTCGTTCGGAGGAGGCAACAGGATCTGCCTTGGCAAACCTTTGGCACTGGTAGAGGTCTACAAGGTCGTTGCAACGGTATTTGGAAAATATCAGGTACGTTTTGAATCATTTTGGGTATGGATGTGAGTACTAATGTCTCAAAGATTGAGCTTGAGGATCCAAACAAGGAGTGGGATCTACACAAACAATGGTTCGTGTGGCCGCATGACATCAAGGTCAAGCTGAGTCCGCTTGAAAGCATCAGCGCGCCATGAGTATCTCTATGCGGCACGGCATCTAGATGAAAGTGAACGAAGCATGCGATACACCCATACAGTTTCGATGTATCTGGAGAAGGCAATAGTGCAATACTACGTTACCAAAGGAGTCTGCGATGTTTTCATGGTGTGCTTGTGATCTTCGCGCGTGTGGATTTGTGATCAGTGACACTGTCTGCCCCCATGAACTTCGTTAGACATGCAGAGCTCGAATGTGTTGTCGCCATCATTTGAGCATGCTACGATGCGCGGAAGCGATCCAACATCATCGAAATCGTCATCAATCACGCTAACCTCTTCGGTCTTAGAAGCACGGCCCTTCGGCTCTAGCTTCGTTCGCCGCCATTCGTTCCTGCATCCCAACGTCGCCAACATACGTGACTGTACATCTTGCGTCTTTTCAGTTGCTTACGACATCTGCATCTGAGCGAGATGGTACGATTGTCGGGACTTCAGAAAGACGTTTTGTCACTCTACCGACAATGCTTAAGAGCTGTAAAGCAGAAACCAACGGTGTGTTGATTGCAACCCAAGAATACAAACTCCTTACTCACACGTTCATAGGATACGCAGTCACATTTTCGGGACTTTGCAAGGTGCGATGAAGTAAGATGAACAACACGCTGATGCGGCGGCTGATGAGTATCTCCAGGTCCGAATTCCATAAGCACCGGGATGTCGGCAAGAAAGACTTCGGTACTATCGAATATCTACTTCGAAGAGGAAGAAATCAACTGGAGACATGGTCTGAGCCAGGCATCCGAGACATCCACAGGTAGCGGGGGAATGCAGGATTCAGGGGCGAAGAACGAAGCGGCGCACCAGTGAGCGAGCACCCAACGTCAACGTGATACAACCTGTTAGATGAACATCACGCAATACATGACCGAATTGCGGGGTACACGGGCCTTGTGCAGCAGATACCTCACATGTCGCTCCCAAGGCGTTGGATACTTTGAGCGCGGACATCACGTGATGTGATCTGAGCCACCACCCCGAACTTTCTAGTGCCAACTCGCCCCTCACCGAAGCAGGATCAACCGGAAGCTCGCCATCATAGTTCCCCCATACAAACGCTGGAAGCTTCTCATCTCACGATCTCGTCTGATCGCGTACGACAACATGACGACAAAGGTCGTGTTCGAAAGCTCTAGAAACTCCCCGAGCCATCTCCGAGGCTTCTCGCAGCATCGTCGTCGACGCAACACCAGTGCCTCCTCGCAGTGCGATCATTCCAGAAACTCATCTCTCGAGTATATATAGCCTTCGAGGCGTCTCTCAAAGCTCATCATCAGAACAACAAACAACGAATCTTCTATGCAATCAATCCGCTCTACAATCCAACGAGTTCCTCGACAACTCAACCGCATTTCCAAGCCTACGATCACAACCACTCGACGCTTTTCCAACGCTCCAGCAACAATGTCTCTCTTCCCACGATTCACTCAGGAATTCGCTCCTATCTTCCGTCTCTTCGACGAGTACGATAGGCAAGCCTTCCGCAACCTCGACCGCGAATTCACCAACGTCCGGTCCTTCACTCCCAAGTTCGACGTGAAGGAAACCAAGGAGGGCTACGAGCTCCACGGAGAACTCCCCGGTGTGGAGCAAAAGGACATCAACATCGAATGGACCGACAACAACACGCTGACCATCTCGGGCCGCCACGAGCATGTCCGCGAGGAAGGTCAACGCCCTCAGGGCTTCATCGAGAACGGTGAAGCTTCCCAGCAGAAGAAGCTCCAGCCCAAGGTCGAGGACGACCCCAGCGAATCCAACAAGGTCGCCAAGCAGTCCGAGAACAAGGACGTCTCCAAGCACGACGAGAACAAGGCCAAGTACTGGGTCAGCGAGCGCTCAGTCGGAGAATTCCACCGCTCCTTCGCCTTCCCCGCTCGCGTCGACCAGGAAGCCGTCAAGGCTAGTCTCAAGAACGGTATCTTGAGCATCCTTGTTCCCAAGGCTCAGGCTCCTCAGCCCCGTAAGATCAGCATTGAGTAGATCGAAGCAGCCTGAACGAACGACTTTGAACGACGACGAACGACGATGAACGACGACGAACGACAACTTCCCTCCTTTATTGAATCAGCGAGCGTGGCATAGCAATGGAGTTTGCGATGGGTTATTGTAGTGTTTTGGTTCAGTTTTGTGCTTGTAATGGTGGCAGCATTCACTCTCTTGGTCGGACAGTGGTATTAGGAGTTTGTATGTAGCTCATCGCAATGTAACAAGTTTACATATTCCCCGTGCCGGTTTTGGTGATGGTCTGGTTGGTCTTTGGCACAGTCTCCTTGGTACCAACTCACTATCCACTATCAAATGTCCACTATCCAATGTCCAAGTTGTGACCAACACCTCGGGTTGAGATAGTGCTAGACCGACTGGACCGTCGCTGGGGTCGACACGGGGGTTATCGAACTCATCGCTTTTTACCATCTAATGTCGATGGTGATGCTTCGTTGATCTTTGAGATACTCTTAGTATTCTACGTGTTAAACAATGAACTGAATTTCGCACTAGGCGCATCGTGTGTGTTGTTTTGCTGTCTTTACTACTACATGATGTGCTTAAAATGACACCACTGATGTGTACCGAGGAGAGCCATTGTGAGACGCGTGGGTATCAATATCCACAACAACTACTACTACCTTATTCAGAACGACTTCACACTTATATCCTCAACGAAAGCATGTCCTTCCCTCAAACCTTGCATTACATGCAGCATCGCACACCTGCTCTAAGCGTAGGCATAAAAATGATCTCTATGCGTCGCATGCTGACTCGTCTCAGCGTCAAGACGATGTCTGAGCAAAAAAAATGATCATCTCGCAATTGTGGAGAAGGATGTTATGCATCCTCCGGGAGCTGGAGAGGCTGTTAGAATGATTTTGGATGATGTGGAAGAGGAATAGAACGTACTCGAACCCGGGCCAATTGCTTGGAAGGCAATTATCCTACCGTTGGACCAAGAATGCTTGATGGAGGTTTGCCAAATCAAAAAATTTATAGACTCGTTTCATCGCTGCTACAAAACAGCTTGAGCAGCCACGCTTCCAACAGTGTTCACGATACGGACAGTCTTAAGCTGCAGTTATGATCTTGTGAGTAGGGTCCTGCGAGACTTAGCGCCGAACTACTTGCTACGTCGTCTAGACCGCGACCCACAATTTGGCCAGTTTGGTAACAGAGGTCCATGATCCGCAAACGTGCGGTAAGCATGCGAGACTTCATGGCAGACCTCATAAGGATATTCCACCACGCGAAGCTTGTTAGACACGAGAGATACGGCGCTTGTACTTCCATAGCATTCAGCTACAAATACAAGGAGCGGGCTATCCAGCTAGTATACTAAAAGCTCTCTACATAGTTCCATTCTAACAAACGCATCTGTTGCGCAGGAAATGTAGACCAGTGTATCCACCCAGATCCCATGCGCCATGCGTCGCTCAATCACCCGTTCTCGAGTTCTCGATCTTTGTTACGATGAGATCGGTAGCCCCGACCTCCGTCAATTTGTCCATGGCAATAGCGATGTCTTTCCTTAGCACCATAGCCTGTACAGCCACCCAGCCATCCTCTTCCAACGCGTTGACGGTGGGGGCGCGACGTCCGGGGGTGATCTTGCGCGCGATATCGAGTTTCGATCGGTCGATGTTGTATGTGCACAGAACGTACTTTTGTGCAGCTGCGAGAAATTAGTTCTGCTAATGAATGCGGAAGTCGATGCGACTTACTGATGACACCCTTTATCCGAGCGGTGATCAGCTCAACCAATTTGGGATCTGATGGGTGCTTTGACTTGATGAGGATGGCGCTGGAGTCGACGACTGTGGAGATGGCCTTGAGGCCTGCAGCGCGCATTGTCTCTCCTGACTCCACCAAATCGACAATACCGTCCGCGACACCCAATGCGCATGCCGCTTCAACACTGCCGCCAACGTACTTGATGACTGTCTTGAGTTTCGCATCGCCATTGGCTTCGCCGTTTGTGTTTCCAGCTTGCTCGGCCTCGAGTTTCCGGAAGTACTGCTCAGCCAGGTTGGTGAAGCTGGTGACAACGTTCTTGCCGATCAAGTCCTCTGGCTTGGCTAGGTCGCCCTTCGCGGGGACTTGTACCTGCAGACTGCATTTTCCAAAACCTAGATCGAGGACCTCCTCTACGCCGCTGGTGGCAGTCGGTGGTGCAACGCACTCATGTTCTGCGACTTGATCGCGCCCGGTTATGCCCAAGTCTACGCGACCTTCTCCTACGAAAGTCGGGATATCGGCGGCGGGTAGGAAGACGAGAGCGAGAGGGTGGTTCTTGACGAGTGCGATATCGAGACGGGAGTGTCGGTGGAACTGGATGTCCGAACCGTGGAGAAGGTCAAGACATGCTTGGTGGAGGCGGCCCTCTGCGATGGTTATTAGCCTATGAGTCCAGCCAGTAGTAATGTAGGCGACGTACTCTTAGGCACCGCAAAGAGGAGACGGTCGTTCAAGCTGTTTCCCAAAAGGTCAGTCATGAACGGAAGACTCCTGCTGCCCTGACGCGCTCTTTGCGCGATGCGCTCGATCTCACTTGCGCCATCATTTCCGTTGGTGTACCCCATGGTCATACAAGAAGCTATCAGAAGAAGGAAAAAGAATGGGGAAAAGAAACAATCGGAACATACGAGTTGACGAGATCCATGGCTATGAATCAAGCACGCAATTGCTAGGGTTTGTAGTATGCAGACGCGCGCTGTGCACCCTCTAACAAAGACTTGAATGGGGAATTCTGCTACGGGCTAGGCCACGAGTCCCACGTCGGCACTTGCAATTGGATGCGGGCTTGCTGCCGTGGTGAGGGCTAAGTGCGCGGGCGGCGTCAGACCAGATATGTGGGCTCAAGTGGGTGGATGTGTGTGTCGTTTTGTAGTGTACAAGATTGAGGCGCGTCTCGAATGAGTGACTCAATGAGGGGTAAGAGCTACACGTGTAATGCGCCAATGGCTGTGAACCCTCAAAAGCATAGTAACTGAGCGCGCATATCGATGGTATCGGGCTTAGGAACTCTCTGGCTCACATCATCCCAATTGGTGCAGGAAATTTGGTAGCCGTGACTGACTGGCGCGTTCAATTTTTTTTGGCGGGATGACGTTCCATCAACACATGTTGCCCCGCGTTGCGATGCGTCGGAGCTTGACGAAGCGGCATTGGCCGGCACCAACTCAATCTCAAGATGGCTCACTATCGCGTCTGGACTGTGGGCTGACAGTAGTACCTCCAGTTCCTGTATTCACCGCTGGTGGAAGAGAGCTGATACACGTGTCACCACACTAATGTTATGCTGTTGGTGTAGAATGTTTCAACATTGGGTAGGAGAAGATACCATGCTCAGATTGTAAGAACCAGACATCTACTGTCTACGCGCGTCTATCTATAATGCACTACATATGCATTAAACCTATGTCGCTTCATCTCGAAGCACAACCGTGAAGCAGACACGTCAAGCGCGAGACGCCATGCACGCATGTTTCCCTTTTGATCCTCCTTGAAATGACCAACCGCGACTCCAAACTGAATGATGAGGAATGAACTCCAATATGAAAGGCGTATGCATGGGATGCCTCGTCATGCCTCACATGAAGTCGTCACTATAATTTGTTAGCATCTGTGAAAGCCAGACAGGCTCCAACATAACTTACTCGCCAAAGTCGTCGTCATCGTATGCCCTGGTATCTGCCCTGACGCCGACGTCTCTGCTCGCATTGAGTGTGGTCTTGGTCTTTGCAGCCTTGCTCTTCTTTCCACCCTTCTCAGCAGCCTTCTCCTCCTTCATCTTCTCGTTGCTCAGTGTCGTCAGACCAGATGCAATCTTCTTGATCTGCTCACTCGGCAGATCCTTAGCAATCTGCTTGGTGAACTCCTGTAGGAACAGCGAGTACTGGCCCTTCTTAGAGTTGCCAGCAATCAGAGGTGTGAGAGTTTCCCGGAGCTTGGTAAACTGGTCCTTGGTGTTGGGGTTGAAAATGGCGAGGGAGGAGAGGTCGATGGCGTTGCCCGGGTCGGACTCGTCGGCAATAGTGATGGCTTTGCCAGTACGGGCCTTGGGGGCGACGCTCAGGTCACCAAAGAGTTCCTCAGCTTGGGCGCGCGAAGCGTCGAGTTCTGCCTGGCGCATTCGTTCGCGGCGTTCAGCCTCAGTCTCTTCTTCGTCGGTCTCGCCATCCTCTTCCATCTGCCGCCGACGTAGCGCGGCCTGCCTGTGCTCCTCGATCCTTTGCGCCTTGGACTTGTGGTTCGCCTTTGCCTCTGCCTCCGCCTTAGCCTTTGCCTCGGCGGCCTTCTTTGCCTTCTCGCGTTCGACTTCGGAATCCTCGGCGGCGTCCCATGAATCTAGTACCTATTGTGTCCAATGTCAGTACATTTGGTCGTGGCGGGGCTTGAAGTATTCAAGCGCGGGGCATGGTGGGCTGACGCACATCGTCGTCTTCTTCTTCATCGTCGAACTTGCTGCGGCGCGCGATAGGAGCCACCTGTGGGGATGTGGGAGGAGTGCTACCCTCATCCTCGTCGTCTGCAGAACATGTCAGTCCCAAGTTTTTGCATGACCATCTTGAACCGCGCGCAGTGGCAGCGAACATGACGTACCCCACTTTCCTGGTGCCATGGTTGCAGTTATTTGTGAAAAGGTATGGGCTTTGTGTTGTTGGGAGTAATGTATCCAAGGGTTCCGACGGCGGCGCAGGGTTTTATGGGCGAGTGGTGTGGGTGAAGGAAACGATCAAAGGTTGACTATGGCGCAAGACAATGGTTGGGCTTCTGCAGGTGTCGCGCGTGGCTCGCTTGATCTACCAAAAATTAGCTGCCCAATCACACATGGTACGCCACATTCACTCTTTGCATGCACACCTCAATTCGCTACGACCCTGTGTTTATTGTAGGTGGATCGCAGACTAGAACTCGCAGTACAATGAACTGATGCATGAGGAACTCTGAGATTCCATTATTGCTGTCCTGCTCACGCTAGGCCATGCTTCGGCCGCAGGCGCCTTGCAGCCAGATTGTATCAGCCATCTCATATCTACAAGACATTACTTCTTTAGCCTTTTCCTTGACGCCTGTCAAGGCTTCAAGTACAATGAAATCCCTATATCTAGCTAAACAACAAAGAAACAAGAACAGAAGATGAAACTCGAACCCAACCAGGACATTGCCAGAACATGTTGGAAGCAGACGAGTTGTTTGGAACAAAAGACCCGAGTTTACTACTCGGGAACCTCCCAGGGTCTCCAGAATTTCCAACCCTCTCTAACCTCTCTGGGACCCTTTCGTTTCGAGCTGGACACGCCGACCAGTCTTTCGATACCGACTGTGCCCTCGGCCCGAAGGAACTTCTCTTGATCAATCTCCTCTCCGCCTTCCTCTTCATTCCCGTTGTGTAGGACAGCAGGCCAAAGCACACCTACTCCGTCACCAGCAAGCGTCGTCTCGAACTTCTCGAAGCCTTCCTTCTCTAATTTGACCTCAAGAGAGTCGAGAATCTTGTACTTTAGCTTTGTGCCGTTGGATATTACGGATGCGGCGCCGCCCCCGTCCGCTTCGGAAGAGGCGTCAGATTCGTCTGATGAGGTATCGTGGTGCGCGCCATTCGCATGACCGTTGGTGAGGGCTGGTGGTTGGGGCTTAAGGATAGTAATAGCGCATCCTCCGCCTCCTGCACCTGTAAGTTTTGTCCATCCGATGCCCGTGTGATCGATTATCTCGCGGATACGCTCAAGTTTGGGATGTGAGACGCCCAATGAGACGAGTAGCCCGTGGTTCATCGTGACGAGCTCACCGAGATGTCTTAGTGAGTCTGGAGATGTTGCATCGAAATCGGGAGATGTGAGTAGTTTGTGTGCAGATTCCGTCACTAGGCCAATAGCATTGAGGATGTTTTCTGTGAGGGCGGGATGCACCTTGAGAAGGTTGGCGACCTTGGCGACTTCTGTTGCCGTGCTGCGCGATTGCCGTGTGTTGACGAGCAGCAGTGGGAGCTCGGGGAAGCTATGCAATGGTATGACTAGAGGTGGCTTGTCGTAATCCCTCCGCTGGAAGAGAACCGCTTTGCCGCCCGAGGAAACGGTATTGTCGACACCTGAGGGGTTTCCGTGGATGCACATCTCCCCAACGAACGCCCAACGGTTGATTCGCTCGATGTTGAGCTCACATTCTTGCGGCGGCTGGTCTTGGTGGGGTCCGCTGAGTGCGCGTATCTGCAGCAGCATTGCCGTGCTGAGGCAGACGGATATACTGGCGCTACTGCCCAATCCAGCACCAATGGGAATGGTCGATCGTAGTGTGTAAACGCACGGAGGGACTTTGCGCGACGCGAGGGAAAGGAAGAGGTATAGGAAGGAACACGCAGAGGCGTGGTGGATTTTGCGTATCGACTCGGGGGCTTTCGGTGATACTTCGTCGATGAAGGGCTGGATGGCGGCCATGAGGTCGGGGTCGAGCGAGGTGACGAGGTCGTAGTAGTACTTCTTCTTGCCTGACTTGGAGAAGCTGTCCCATGGCAGGTCATCGATATTCCACGTGTGTTCCATCTGTATGTCGGGGAAGCGCAGTTTAACGGTCCGATTCGATTTGGAGAGGAACGAGACGTGGAGGTAGGAGCGGAGCGATATGGCGGCGGCGATGGCAGCCTGCAGACGGTCAGCACATGTCCCGACCTGGTTGTCCTATTGATCCTACCTTGCCGTGCACTACCGCGTGTTCTCCGTAGACGATGACCTTGCCGGGTGCAGAGACCATGAAAGGAGGCATCATGGGTGACGACTGCTTGCGGAGCAGCGCAGGCGCGCCGTTCGGCTTCGATGTGGAAACGAAAGGCATGTCAGAGGCCAATTGCGCGGGCATGGAATCTATAGGCGAGGGTTCGGGTGTTTGGGTGGAATGCGACGATGTGCGCGGGTGAAGGCTCGCTGCGTACGGGTTAGCCATGCAGGACTTGGACAACATCGGAACAATTGCCTTACCGGGCGCGTCGACGGTTCGTCTGCGCATGCTGCCGTTTGCTGCCATGCCTGGTGGAAGAAGAAGAAGAAAAGCAACAGGTGGCAAGTGAGCGTGAGTGAATGGAGTAGGGAATTGGCCGTCAAGGAGGCGTCGTGCTCAACGGGCGGGCCAAGTACCAAAGTCGGGCGAGGTCATTATACATGGGCTAAGTCGGCGGCGGACTAGTGATCAGCTCCACCATGCAGGAACTGACGGGGGTAATCTTGCATCCCTGTTTCTGGAACCGCCCTATGGCTGCCGGTACATTTCCAACAAACAAATGTCCCGCCATCGCCCCGAGTGGCCTCTCTCCTCTGTGACGCAACCCAGTCCTCACCGGTGGCGCCGTCATGTCCCATTAACCTCAGATGCTTGGGCGCAGTCACGCGAACAATATCAACACTGCCCCTTGCCTTTGCGCACCCGTCCTCTACAGCCGCAGTAAGCTTGACGAGGGTCCCGGTGGCTTAATACTAGGACCGATGGTTCAAACGCGGGGAATATTAAAGTCTTATCAATGTAAAGCCCTATTAGGCCCGACATGACCATGTCTGCCACGCAATCGTCGGGCTCCGACTGTCCGTTGTACGAAGCTTACAGCCACACCACGCCATGCAACGCGACGCAATCGACTGACAGAAAGATCAAGATCAGAGCCAAACTTGGTGTAGTGTAACAGGGCATCTCTATGCTCTCTATCGCGATGGCTCGGAACTTGAGAATACAACCCGGCACGTGCATGCTAAACCAAAAACCCTGATAACTCCTCGCTATGCATGTACAGATCGGTTCATCAGGATGAGTCTACGATGGCGTCTTGATCATGAATATCTATGGAGACGTTAGTGGAAAGCACATCAAGCCATGGGAATGCAAACATACCTCTTTCATCGCTTGTGCATCCATAGTCGCAGCCTTCTTCTGCTGGATCCACTTCTGTCTGACGGCATGCATGCCCCTTGGAGTGTATGATAGGCCGGCGGGAACAGGCGTAGATGTCTTCGATACAGGCACTGATGAGATCGTTGTGGGCGCGCTCTCGTCTTCCTCACTTTCTGAGCTCGAGTCGTCTGAGCTATCCTTTTTCGCAGCCTTCTTTGCAGCCTTCTTCAGTGCCTTCTTTGCCTTCTTCTCCTCCTTGCGTGCCTTCTTCTCGGCCTTCCGCCGTGCCTTGTCTGTGAGCGGTTCTGGGTCAGATGCCGGAGCGGCGGCGTCGTCGGTAGAAGATTCGGCATCAGATGAAGATGCCCGTTTTGATTTCTTCGACTTGTCTTTCTTCTTGTCCTTCTTATCTTTTTTGTCCGTCTTGTCCTTCTTTGACTTGGAGGAGTCGCCCTCCTTCCGTGCTTCATCGCGCAAATCCATGCTCTTCTTCTTGCGCTTCACCTTGGGCTCGTCTTCTGTGCGCTCCTCTCGCTTCCTCTTTTTGTCCTTCTTGGCCGATGCGCCATCCTCGCTCTCCGACTCAGTCTTAATCTCAGTTTTGATCTCCACTTCCTTCTTGATATCCGAGCCCTTGGTAATCTTGTCGCCCACCAGGAAACCACCGCTCACAAAGTTCATCATGCCGTATTTCCGGTAGACAAAAGCCCTCTTCTCAATTTCCTCTCGCCTCTCCTCTTCCTTCTTGACCTCCGCCTCATTGCCATTCAAACGTCCAAGAATGCTCTCTAGTCCTGCAAGACCAAAGTTCTCGGCGCGCTCACTTCCTCGCTTTGCGCCCAAGCCAAGGTTGTCGTCTTTGAGGAATACTCGGATGTGCGATTGCGAGGCAGCGGTATAGTGAGCGGCGTGGGAGGCGTCTGTCGCGCCCAGTGAGTTGCCGGGCTGCCATCCTTGCGATGTCAATATGCGATGGCCGAAGCGCGACGTGTTGTTCGCCCAAGTGGTGTTTTGGGGATCGTTGGAGATCTTCGATCGACTGGTGTGGCGTTAGTTTGGCAGGAAACAGCCAGAGCCAAACTGGCGAACGTACTTCTTCGGCGCTGCGAGACCCATGCTGAACACTGAACAGACTGAGCGATTTCGTGATTGTTGAAGAGAAAGCGGGAGTCCGCAAACACAAGCCCGAAAAAACTGTGGATGCACGCTAGCGCGGAATCTTGGCGCCATCCATGTGGGGAAGCCATGCCTCGCCGTATCCAAGCCTCCGACTTTCACCCTCTAACTTGCAAGTTTCCATCACTTGAGCCACAACGACTTTCGCAATACGAAGGTTTCGGCAAAACGATTGATCACCACTTTCACTTACACCACTAATCATCAGCACTTACCAACAGCAGTCATGGCACCACCGCGCACAACCAAGAAATCCACACTCACAAGCCCCTCCACAGCCACAACTCGCCAGAGCGCAAGGCATTCACGGAAACAGGTCATCAACGAAGCAGATGATCTCGAAGATCTAGACCAAGGAAATAGTACGATCGACGATGAACATGCTGGAGATGATGAGGCAGAAGCATTGCAGCGCACTTCCGATGGTCCGCTGGAACAAATGATGGTGAAGATGGTAGACGACGTATGTTGAGATGGGCCCATCACCAGCAGACTGTCGTCTCCATGTTTACGTCTATGACCCACACTCGCCTCGTCATTCGGTTGTCGCAGATATGAGGCTAACCTCATGTGCAGCGACGCAAGTATCATGACATGTCGAAGAAGAATGTAGGTATAGCTTACAACAAAAAGAAAGAGGAGTTGGAAGAGTCTATCAATGCAGTCTTCGACACGCACGAGGCAGAGGCGTAAGCAACGTAGTCCTGGAAAGTCGATCAATCACAAACTAACAGTACCTCAGATCAGCAGCCCATCAAGCACAGCTCAAACGACTCCAAGATCTTCTCGGCCAAAAGATCAATATCGAAACCGCCATGGGCAGGCAGCTAGCGAGCTTGCAAAAGATACACAACGCGCACTCTCGTGATCTCGAGACAGTCGTCGAACGCCGACTACGGGAGATGAAGTGAGCCCTAGAACTCTGGGAACGAAGAGAAAGTGGTGAGCTGGGCATGCGCAAAATGTTGCGGGCCTGTCGCAGGGACAGTTCACCACTATAAGAGTCACGAATCTCGTCTCGAGTGCTACAGACCAAGTCATGGCGGAACAAGCAGGCATTGTCTTCTCAAAGTTGAGGTCTCAGGTATCAAAGTAATGTAATATAATTCAAGGATATCATAAGAGTAGACCAACCAGCTATTTCCTGTAAACTTGCGTTTCGAACAGATTCCCGCATAAGGTTCCGCTGTGCGCAACGCTCATATCTATGCATAGTCACGACTGAAATACCACAAACGCCATTGTCATGCATGTCACCTCCGGTACTCCGGCAAGGCTTCGCTTTGCCGCCTGCTATCTTGCGGCGCACCCTGCGTACTTCGACCTGGGCGTACAGCACCCACGAGATCTTCGTCTTCGTCGTTTAGCGCAGGCGCCGAGGGTACCAATTGTAAGCTCCGCATTCTATCGAGTGGTGGCGCTGAAGGAGTATGTGAAGACTCTCCATCTTCATCATGATCTGTGGGCGGTGCACTTCTTTCCATTTCCAGTCTACGTCGCTGCATTTCCTGCTTGTCGTCGGTAGGTTCGACATGTGATGATGAACCAGCGACGTACTCTGGTGCGGAGCCTTGTGCCGTATGCGGCGATTGGGGTGGTAATGGCGGTAGTGGTTTTGATGGGTCGTTGTCTTCGCCATTAACGGGTGGCTCTGATCGACTGGGATGTATGGTATGCGAGGACTCGGTTCGGATAGTTCTCGTCTCGTCATCTGTGATGTTCGTAACACGGCGCTGTAACGATGGTGATGATGTCATGCGTGACGACAACATTGGCGAAGATGTCGCACGGAACGGGGGCGGAGGATGGGCTGAAGTCGAAGATGATGAAGCTACTGCGACGTAAGGAGGGTTTGGATCATCATCTTCTGGCAACACAGGCGCTGATGCAGGTATGCCATATTGAGCACCTCCTGAAGGCGTGGAGGATCCAGCAGCATCTGGCGGTTGGGAAGGTAGTAAGCGTTCTTCTGCTCGTCGCAACCGTTCTTTCTCCGATATTCCCTGCTCTTCTTGAGGAACAACTGCAGGCACAGGGAACCCTGGTGCCCTGCCTGCGCTATGCTGTTCATATCCGGGGACGTCGTCATACGTTGGATCGTAGTTGTAATCGTAGTATTGCCCGTTCTCGTCCTGCTCGTAGTAGTACTGATCGTAGCCCTGCTCGTCGCTGTATCCTCCGTAGGCGCCATTGTCATCAGCCGGCTGTTCCTGTATTTGTTTCTTCTTGCCGTTCCTGTCGCTGTCTCTGGTACCGATAACAACTTCGAACAAAGCAGAGATGATGCCCTTCTCGCGGCGAATCTGATCGGTGTCGACAAAGTTGCCTCCCCAAGTCGAGAACATGCTGCCGCTGGCATCATCACGTGTCATGGCAGAGGTGCCTCCAGCTGCAGAAGGCAGATTGACAAGCCCAGCGTTGGACACCATTCGGTCGAGGCCTGTGAGCTTGCCTTGTATGTCTACAACGACCTCGACGTAGTACTTGAAGGATATCATTGCGCCCGGTACGTTTGATATTGTGGGGAAAGCCTCATCTGGTACGCGCACCGCACACTTCACCTCGGCCATGAGCGTTCTGGGGTCGACGAAAAGTGGTGCAAAAGATTGACATAGATCCTTCCGGAACAAGTGACTGGATCCAGCTGACGAGAGAGACAAGCCTCCCAGGCCAGTCCTCGATTTCGGATAGTAATCTTCTGACTTGGTCTTGTCGCCTTTGCTGTTTGGTACGACAGGCAGTGCAGGATGCATGTCAACTCTCGCTTGACGATACAACGTGATGATGATACCTTTCAAGCTTCGTATATGCTTCGTGTGATTCACAGTCACTTTGATCGGTATTTGGTCGCCTCTGAGAAAGCCGCCCTTGAGCACGTCGATCGTGGCTGTGATTGTCTTTCCTTTCAGTGTCGCTCGACTTCCATTTTGTGAGTTTGACCCATCTGTAGCCGTGTTGATCGAGCGAATGCCGTACTCCGTTCCGGAAGCGTTTCCACTACTCCTTTGACTCTCATAGCTCACATCGCTAGGCGAGGGACTCCGTGGACCCTCCGTCTCATCGATGGTCTTGGTTGCTTCCAATACAGGCCCCACTGACTGAGGCTCCGAACCAGAGGGTGTATGCGGCGTTTCCTCTATTGGCCTCTTCCGCGTCGACCTAGCGCGTGTTCGTCTAGATATGGGTTCCAGAGAAATGACACGGGGCTTCAATTGCGGTACGGGCGCGATGTCGATCGATTCGGTGAGGTAGACCTTTGTGTCGCATGACGCAGTCGGCGACATAGTCGTGGGGCGTGTCAAGGTAGCATTGAGCATGTAAGATATCGTTCCGCGCTCGAACTGTGATTGGTTGTTAGTAAGTCTGTCAGCCGCAGACGAATCGCTACTCACGTCAATACTGCTGGGTAAGCCTTTGGAAGGGAACTCGAGCTCGAAGTTGAAGTGGTATACACCCTCAGCCAGTCTTCCCTCGCCGCAAAGCACAACCTCGTCCTCGAACAGCGAAACGAATCCATTGCCAAAGTAGCTCACTGCTTTTTTCCCTCTCCCAGAGCCGACTGTTGAGCAGTAATTCTTGTAAGCGTCTCCGGGAGTATTTGGATTCTTGAAAACCTGCGCATAGCCGTGCAAAGATACGACCAAATGAGTGATTCTCAGGGGTTTGACGATCTTGATAATGACAGTCCCACTGATAATGTCGCCCGGCGTATAATGGCGATGGGGGTCATCTGATTGAATATAGAATTCGGTGTAGTTGCGAGACTTGGATGTCAAGGGTGATTTGAGCCGAGAGAGAAACGACCGGCTCGACACTGGAGAGGACGGAGTAGCAGCTGAACGTGTCTGGCTGGAAGTCATACTCCGTGTACCAGGCACATCATGCGGCTATCCGCAGTATAGACGGTCGTCTCCGGGAGCCCACGCGATTCTACAAATGTGCCAGTACAAGCTAGTCGCTTGGGCCGCCGGGACGAGCTGTTGCGTGCAAGCACCGGTGTCGGGAGGCGCACGCGACCGGCGGTAGGGGTATCGCGAAAATGGCTTTGCGTGGCTAGTCAGAACAATAGGCGCAACAAGCACGGCGGCGGACGCGGTCAGGTGTCCGGTATATGGTGTTGTGGTTCTTGGGCGATCGCTTCGGGGCTGGCGCACGCAACGGCGACGCGCAACTGTCTCAGATGGACGGGGGGCTGTGGTGATGGCGATGGACAAGGTCGGTGACAGGCAACTGGATAGCGCGCACCTCTGGTCAGCATTGCGGTGGACACGGCGTAATCGTGGCAATACGGTGATGTCTCGCGGTCCCACGCGGGGAACGACGATGGTGATGGTGGCAGTGCTCTCTAGCGTGAGCAAAGACAAGCCGTCGTGCACGGCGCCGCAGCCCCATGGATGCTAACGTGACGGGCACGAGGCGGACAGCGAACAGCAATCGGGACGCTTGTGGGGCGCGAGGGAAGGGATGGATGTATGATGGATCAGCAGTTACGTACAGCTTGGGTCGCGCAGAAGGCTTGTTCAAGAGCCGCAAATGCTCTTGGCTGCCAAGTCGTCAAAGGAACACAGGGTCTGTCCACGGTGGAGAGTGGTTGAGCGGGGGCTTTTGGTGGGTGCAAAAGTTCGGTCTCATCAGCAGCACCTGAAGAATGTTGTTTAGTTGGAGTTTGGAGGCCCGACGACGTGTTATGTACGCAAGGGCACGAAAGCACTGCCTGGGTCGTCGCCAGCTATACAAGAAAGTTACCCGCGGAGGCAGACACCGTGCTCGCTGCAGCTGCACACCATGCGCGGGTGAACCTACGCGGATCCCCGATGCTGGGTCGCTAGGCTGTTGCGTTGCGCGATTCTTTTTGTCTGCCCACTCGGCCTAATCACATGCGAGTTGCGTTGTCTCTCGATACCGCTTGCGAAGCTTGCTGAGGCTTCTCTTGGGATCAAACCGACTAAGGTGGGCACTGGAGCTTGCGAAACAGCTAATGTCATGGGAGTGACCCATACAGTATCGAGTCTGTCTGCAGCGCTGATGAAGTCTGGCGCCAAATGCTATTATGTTTAGCCATCCTGCATCAGCGAGGGGACAGGCCCACTGCGGTCTCGATCATGCCGTCTGCGTCCTAGCGCGCGATCGTAGCTAAGCTTCTCTGCCAAGCAGGTCATCAATGCTTGTGTCGCGCTGTTAGTGCGTCACGGTCATGGACATCCTTCACGTTTTCAGGAGTACAGATATCATCACCTCCCCGATTCTCGCCGCAACGACATTAGTAAGCTAGAGCATATCATGCTAACGGCTGCGCACTCATAGGTGGGGGGTAGCTTGGTAGACGCGCGAACGAAGTACCTACCTAGGTAGGTATTTCCGAGGTCTGTTGTGGTCTACGATGAATCGTGACGAGAGGGCCCTTTCTTCTAATCTTTGCGCCTGCGCTCTGATGGATCTCGACGATAAATTTCTTCATGTAGCTTGGATTGTTCTCAGGTACAGACATTTGGTGATGGAGATTCTGGATAGCCACTCACAACCACTGCATTTCAAGCAAGACCTAGACGAAAACACAAAATCGGGTATGCGAAACCACGGTTGTAAACTGCCCACAGTAAGCTTATTACGTCGCTACTGAAACCTCTTTTCTCGAGCTACGATACAGTAGAGTCCTTCAATCATATCTGCATCTCTTGAGGTTTTACCTCCAAACGACGCCACTCTAAGATTTGCCGTCATTGAGAGGGTCAAACTTCGACAAAAAGCCATGAAAGACCACAGAGAACCTGCAAGTAGGAGACGAAGGCCTACTACGTATCAGCCCACCAACGTATCAATAGCCAGAAAGCAAAAAGCTATGAGCATTCACCCTACTATGGACTCAAAGGACAGACTCAAAACTGGCTTCGCCGCGCTCCCAGAAGAACTTCACCTAGAAATCTACAAATGGAGCGCAAATCGTATGGTCCTCAAAACTGTTCCTGGGATCAAACATGTACGTTGGGTGGCCACTACATACAATTCTGGCATCACTGGAGTCAGCCGGGAGATCCAGCAAGCTGCCGGCGACACATTGTATGCGCTCGACCGAGAGAAGAAAGCACGCCTTTTCGTGCACTGGAAGGGCATCAAGCAGTTGCCTCGCCTCTTGCAACTACTCGCACATACGTATACATGGGGTAAGCGCTGGCTTGAAGCCAATCCACCAAACGCGACAGATGGTCAGCAAGATTGGGTGCGAGTCAAAAAGTCAACTTCGCATGATCTCAACGCACTACTTTACGAGTATCTTAATCCCAGCCATTATAAGAAAATTTTCAGCGAACTCGGAGATCCATCACGATCACCTACGCTTTCCGCACTGGTACGAGACTGGTTTAGTGATATTGCTACGAAATGCAATACCGCCGCCCCGATCCCCATGGACACAACGGAACGACGTCTCTTGATCGAATTTCTGGAGATGACAATGGACAAATTACGGAACCCAAACACGAGGGGAGATCTCGAAATATCTATTACCGTCCCCAAAGCAGACACCAACTATGCAGACCCTGACGACCAGACCAGAAGACTGTATCTTGACGACGTAGTGGAATACATGTATCAACTTTTTGAGACTTTCCGGACGCATTTCCGAATCAAATTTCGGTTCCTTGCTGTCCTCAACACCCCAGCAGACGAGTTCAAATGGATACTGGTCGGTGGATATTACGCCGAATTCGTGGAGCCGTCCTATAATCTTGTGCAAACGGAGGGTACTGGTGGGTTTGAGGTCAAGCTTGGTAGCATCGCGCGTGTAGATCACGAGGCACTCGACATGGCTTGATTGTAGCTGGTGACGGGTGTTGAGGTGAAACAGAGTGCTCCAGAGGTCTCCTCCGCTCGAACGCGAAGCTCCGCATGGGAAATCTGTCACTCACTTGGGTATCGAGACGTTACGCCTACAGCTGGCGAATGAGCACGCCAATCGTTCAGAATATGGTGGTGTTTGTCAGTAGGGCGGGCGTGATCTAGTTCGGAGGATGGCTGACTCAGCGAGCGGTCGCAGAAAGCACAGACTGACTCGGGGCGCTGAACTTTTTCTGGCCGGAAGGCAAACTAAGGGTACGATCGCTCTCTGTATCCACAACCCCTCGGCGTGTCTACTTTTCTCTAGTTTCTCAGTGCGGATTACTTTGTATGTACGAATGAAGATAATGAAACTAGTTTCACACACTCTCTCATCTCGCCCGTTCGCTCTTGCTCGTCTCGTTCAGCCGCGCTCTCTAGCAACTAATACAAGACATAGCCTCATCTCGACAATCCCCTTCACACCCAACCGCACCCAACACAGACAGTACACTTCACTTCCAGCACCAGTCACAGACATGTCCGCACCACCGAAGCGCAAATGGACCCGCGGCGGCAGAGGAGGAGGCCGTGGAGGCGGCGGCGGTGGCGGCGGTGATCGTACCAACGGCACACCTGGGCGAGGACCTGCGAACGCTCGCTCGGCCATGTCGCAACAACCAAAACGTCCTAGAGTCGAAGACACACTGCCGAAGCCAGATGCGGGCGTCGACGTACGACAGATGTACAGCACTGCGGCCGGCGATGCGGCACCGAAGCCCTTCGCCGACCTGAAGAACAAGCTACACCCAGCGTTGCTCAATGGCTTGGACAAGATGGGATTTGAGTAAGCATAGCCCTTCTTACGTTACACTCTCCCAGCACGGTCGCTGACTCTTACAGATACATGTCCCCTGTTCAACAAAAGGTTCTCACTGAGCTGCCCAGTTCCTCCTCCGACTGTGTTGTACAGGCGAAGACAGGTACGGGCAAGACCGTGGCCTTCCTACTGCCTGCGATCCAAAACCTCTTGGCCGGTAACATGCCCCGGAAAGGCAAGGTCGCCATCCTCGTCGTCTGCCCTACCCGCGAGCTGGCTCTACAAATTGCGAAGGAGTGCAACGGTGTCACATCGTGTCTGCCCCAGAAGATGGAGTGCCATACTGCGTTCGGTGGTACTTCTCGTGCCTCGAACCTCAAGGCCTTCATGAACGGCAACCCTACCGTCTTGGTCGCTACTCCCGGTCGCCTTGACGACATTCTGGGTGAAGAGGAAGTTCGCGAAAAGTTCAGTGATCTGAAGACGGTTATCCTCGACGAGGCTGATCAGATGCTCGATGCCGGTTTTGCACCTGCGGTCAAGAAGATACTCAGGCGCATCCCCCCAAAGAACGATGGCTGGCAAGGAATGTGTTTCTCTGCCACACTCCCCAAGGAGGTTCTTGACATCGCCAAGATCGTCTTATTCCCTGGTTACACACATCTTTCGACTGTCGACCCGAACGAAGTGCCGACCCACGAGCGCGTACCACAGTTCTTCTTCTCTGTTCCTACTGTCGGTCAGACTTTCCCTGCGTTGTCAGCCCTGATCGAGGAGGAGTACAACCAGAACCCCACCGGCTTCAAAGCCATTGTTTTCGGTACCACCGCGAACGGTGTCGGACTGCTGTATGACCTCTACCGAAATGCGCTACCCCAGTTCAAGCTATTTGAGCTCCACAGCCGCATGTCTCAGCCTGCACGCACACGCACTACCCAGGAATTCAAGGACGCTCAAAGCGGTATTTTGTTCGCATCCGACGTCGTCGGGCGCGGCATGGATTTCCCCAACGTTGGCCTCGTCGTTCAGCTGGGTCTCCCCTCCAGCACTGACCAGTACGTTCACCGTGTCGGCCGAACAGCTCGTGCCGGTAAGGATGGACGTGCCGTCCTCGTTCTCTTCGAGCAAGAAGCCTTTTTCCCAAGGATCAACAAGACGCTGCCTATCAACCCTTACCCCGTCGACCTTGTGTCACGTCTACCCTCGCACCAAGCAAACATTGACCGAGCCTTCACCAATGTCGATGAGCAATCGAAGGCAAAGGCGTACCAGGCGTTCCTCGGCTACAACAAGACTTTCGTCAAGAAGCTGCAGATCTCTACGGCCGATCTAGTTCGTCTCGCTAATGATTACGCGTACACGATGGGCTGCCCCGAGCCGCCCATGTTGGAGAAGTCCACAGTCGGCAAGATGGGCCTGAAGGGAATACCAGGTCTCAGGATCGGGTCTCGAAGGAACTAAATATTTGTCGGGCCTTGAAGCAAAGATTCTGAAGCCGATGAACGATGTCTTACTTTGTCTGGAGTTTTCACATAGATCATTTGAGATTAGACATTGCTAATGAGCATGTCAGCATTGTTGGCGGAATCAAGAGATAGACATAGACCTTTTTTGGTGCACTAAGTTAGTACCTAGATACCCGAATATTTTCTCTTCGATGCAACGTTGCATGTCAACATTCCCATCATGTGTTTGTGTCACACCCAGCATGCTTTATATGCCTTCAATCGCAGAACGCATTCTAGTTCATTTCCCGCACCATAATAATCTACCACGGAAGATGTTCTAAAGAATGAAAGTTCGCCCATTGTATCGTGGAACACAAGTCAATTTGCCCGTCAGGAATAGAAGAGATAGAGGCAACTGTATTTTCCATTGCACATAGGAGACCACGGTACATTATCGATGACTCTTATAGCCACTCCTCCTAACTCCATGTAACTGTGCTGATTCAGTTCAAGTAACATCGGGCTAATGAAATGCCGTCCAACAGGCTTTGGGATGACTTGTAGCATTCTCAAAACGCTTGAAACATGGTCCGATGTCTGTACGGTCGCTAGGCTAGTATGTGACGACAGCGGCGTGAAATTACATAGTCAAATGACCTTACTGTAAAGACTCTGACAAGTTCAACTACCCGAATGTATCCAGTATATCCATAGATCATGTACACCCTTGTGCATTCCATGATCTTCACTAACAGCTCATGAGCAAACATCCATCGACAGTCAGGGACAAGATTAGTGTGGATATGTACATTACAGCGTTACATGCCTAGTAATGTGACCCTTTGCAAACTTTCCGATGGTGATCTGGTCGGGTGTCGCACTCAAGTGCCATGCCCACAGGCTGTACCTTGCAGAACCGCAACAGCACATTATCGCAAGGGTAGCATGAGCTCTTATCCAGGTACATTTTAAGGGTCAAGGGAACTTCCCCGGCACAGAACACGCTCGCAGCTCATGACAGGTCGCGTGAGCGCTTTATTGCCGGATCGTTCATGTCATGAGTTCAAAGCATGACAAGTAAGTCTTAAAGCATACGTCAGCTTTGCGATCAGGTGAAAAGGTTGGAATGAGCAGACACGGGGTTGTAGGGCGTGTAGAATTGAGTGAGGCCCGGCGTTTGTCCATTCAGCCTTACCATTTCCTCGACTGATGGTTTGTATACGGTTTCAATTTCACGGTCTTAGAATTCAGGTAGGCAGTTTGAGATTAGAAAATGATACGATTTATGTTTTCTCTGATTGGCCACAAAACTGTATTTCCGCAAGTACCGGCCTGAATTTTGGGCTCCGATCCGACAGCACTGTCAACGTCGGGCGGGAGATTTGACGGACGGAGTGAAGCACGCAGCGAAAACGACCTGTCGGCGCCCTCCGCTTTGGAAGCATACTTCCCGGTTTGGGTACACAAGCCTGTTTGCGGGTTTAAGCGCACGAGAGAACAGACGCTGTTGAGGTCGAAGTTGCGGCTACCCGCTGATCACCATGATGAGCCGTCCGCCCCACGCTGCTAATCACGGAGGAGGCTCCGCATCGTGATCTGTAAAGACTCGCTTAGGAGGTTATTAATGGAACCACAGACGTTGTTGACGGGAACCTAGCCGGCACCTGAGCGTTGCGCCTTTCAACAGGAGCTGAGCCGCATGATGAAAGAATATCGTAATGGGCAGAAGAAAGAGCAAGAGGTGTACAAGTCGGTAGACCGGATGCGGCATATGCGATATGACTGTTGAGTGGGGTGCAGTACTGGGGTAAGCTGACACGCAGGCATGGTAGCGAAGGCTTCCGCGCATGAAGACGGCATACTCGGAGCGCACTACGACGAGGTACCCGATTTTCACGTAGTGTTCCAAGATGAGTTTTCGCGCATGTGGTCGACCAGATGACAGTTCATCTCCTTTGCGAGTTTGTGATCGCGATGCAGGAGAAGTTCCGTGCGCTGGAGTTGAGATCGAAATGAGATGTCGGTGGTAGCCTCGAGAGACCCTTCTGGACCACGAGGGTAGCGATGCAGCGTGGACTGCGTACCCCTGGGATGTGGGCGTGTGGCTTTAGTGGTTGAGCTGAGCTGCACCTAAGGCCAGGGTGCCGTTTGTCGAGTTTCATGCGCCCCTAGTGTTCGGATCAGAGTGTGCCACCGTCTGGCACTCGATAGGCTGTGCATTGCGCTCCGGGGCGACTCCCTAGGCATACGATAGCTGTTATCCACCGGCTTGCAGCATAGCTGGCTGCGACGGGGCAGTTGTTTCACCGACGCGTTGCACTGGCGCTTGCACGTCGGTGGCTCTCCCAGTCGTCGCCACAGGCGTTGGGTGCTGGATCCCACGGCGGGCAAAAGCAATGGGTTTCAGATGGGCGTCAATGGCAGCAGCCTTACCGTGCACGCCCACTGCAAACAGCTGGCTAGTGTAATTGCCGGCGCGAGGTTGTTCCTGGGCAAGATGGGCATGACGTGCGATCGATCAGAGGGAACCCGTGCTCGGACCCCCTCATTGGCCACGCTCCCTTGCTCCTTCCTTGTAGGTGCGTTTGCAGTGGCAGCCAAGGAAGGTGCGCTGCAGCTGCCTCCAAGCCTGCCTATTGCCCTGTTGTCCTGCCCGCTTTCTCTCCGCGCTCCAGCAGCGGCCCAAGATCTCCTCTTCTTGTTTCATCGCCCACTTTGTGTCTTTGAATCTCTCCCGCCGCATTCCTCCATTATTTGCTATCAGAAGAAAACGCACACCGCCCTCCCGCTGCAGATCCGGCATTACTGTCGTCAGAGGTTCTTTTTTAGCGCCCTTAAGCGAATTGCTCCGCTGCCTCATCCCATCAGCACAGGTTAGATAGCAGCCCACCCTCCCTCAAACGCGCTCCTTTCTCACAAAGTCACGTAGAATTGCACCGCACATGACAGGCAGCATACTCCCTCCGACAATTGACAGCCCACACCTTACCGCCCCTTCAACGACTCACTTGGCCGTCGTCACCGCAATCTTAGTCAACACCGCACCCGCCGACCGTGCTTAGTCGCCTCGACGGACCCATTTTGGATTTCTAGACGCGACTTCACGCGTCAAAGCGTCTGGAGAGACTATACAAGGCTGTTGGTGCCCTTGTAGCGGAGTCTCGCCATGGCTGCAGCGCGTCGACAACACTCCATGCAGATTTTTCAGGACCCTGTACAGCCTCACGACCACCACCAAGCAAACGCCTTTGATCCACGCGACCTCGACGCCTTCACGTCCATCACCGACGTGTCCAACAACTCGAACACCCTCCTCGCCCCTCCCGCACCCTTCACCGCCAAAGCATCGCCCCGCAAGACCCGCCAAGTCTCCAGCTCGCCTCCACCCAGCGCCCTTACCGAGAAGGGTCTCAACACGGTCAAGATACCGCCGCCGCAAGAGCAGTGGTTTCGCACCGACGCGCCCACCAAGAAGACCCAGGCTGCGCGTTCGCAGGACTCAGATCCAATGGTCGGCGAACTCCAGTACTGGCCCGGCTATCCGTCCCATATGGATAAGGAGAACGCCTACTATTCTGGCCCCGTCATGTCCGCCATGTCAGCGGCAGAGCCACCTATGAAGCAGGGAAACAAGCGACCACTGACGGACGCCGCCCCGCTACGCGACCGCACCAATATGAACATCACCAAGAAGCAGAAGTTCGTCAAGGACATCAAGATCGAAGACGTGGACGGACCGCTACCCAACCCAGACCAAATGCCCACCGTTGAGGACGACGGCAACAAGCCTTCTTACAGCTATGCGATGCTCATCGGCATGGCTATTCTAAGATCACCGAGCCGTCGGTTGACCCTCGCGCAGATCTACAAATGGATTTCCGACACATTCGCTTTCTACCGCAACTCCCAAGAGACTGGATGGCAAAATAGCATCCGCCACAACCTTAGTCTGAGCAAATCGTTTTCCAAGCAAGAACGCCCCAAGGACGACCCTGGAAAAGGCCACTACTGGGTCATTAATGCTGGATTCGAGAAGCAGTACCACAAGGTCAAGCCCGTTCGCCGACCGGCACCTCCAGAATCCCTTGCTCCGGCATATGCTAGTGATCTCCCGCGTCCTTCCACATCCATGTCGGCTAGCTTCCCACCCATGAGTTCGACAAAGGGATTTGACTCGAGCAAATTTCCGGAAGAGGCCGAGCTACCTTCTTCCGAAGCTACCATCCCTTGCTCTGACCCTGCTGCGCATGACGGCCATGATCCTATTAGCATGCCACCACCCCGTCAGATGCCATCTTCGCCTCCGCCAGCTGACATCCACTCATCACCTCCTCCTCCTGTCTCTCGATCTCGTTCAGTGCGTGAGGACACACCGCCACGCGCTCCACACTTCGCACCCAACAGCCGTTCGGGCGGACGCCGGCGCAAGTTCAACGGTCTCGGTGACAGCGGTTACTACTCGTCCATCGAATCGTCTGCAACCAAGGGTAACCCAATGGGACCTTTACTCACTTCCGAGGCGGATCTCGATCGTCCCAACCTTAAGCGTGGACGTGCTGAAGAAGAGATTGCCCGGATACGTGGCTCCTCTTACGATTCTCCCACCAAGCCTAGGTCTCACAAGCAGTCTACCATCTCGTCGCCGGTCCGCCAGGGTACCAAGGTTCTCGATCCTCTTACCCCTGCTATTGTCTTCAAGCGGCCTGCTCTTCCACCCGCTTCTGCATCGCCCAACACCAATCTACGCAACCATCGTAACAAGATGCGAGAACTAGTAGGCGGCTCACCAGATAAGAGCCTTGCTATGTGGGTTGACACTTCCTTCCTTGACAACAAAGCTTGGAGCCCAGCTGTATCTATCCCCAACGAAGAAAACGTCAACCTCGTCGGACATGGTTTCGAGAGTACCTTTGACATCTTTGGGGACTTTGGCTACAATGAGAGCCCCCTCAAGCGTTCAGCTAAGCGCCCCCGCCTCGAACGTGCCGTTACCACAAGCGGTGTTCTCGCCGACATTACTGGCGCCAAGGGGAACATGACCAACTCACCTACTCCCAACTGGAAGATGTCATCGTCTTTCCTCAACATCCCAGACCTCTCGCCTGCCAAGAAGATGTCGCCCATCAAGGCTCCCGTGCTGAAGTCTAATGCATCTACCCCTCTGTCCGAGTTCGCTCTTCCCCAGCCGAAGAAAGAGAACGCACACACGGGTCTCACGCCTCCTCAATCCTTCCACGTTCCCTCAAAGCCGCAACAGCCACAGCAGGATGACGAGGACATTTTCCATCTGTTGCACAGTGACGAGTCTGAACCAGGTATTGACCTGCTTCAAGGCTTTGAGAAGATTGGAGCAAGGACCTTGGCCGTCGCTCCCAACGGATCGCCCCAGAAGAAGTCTGCGAGACCAAGCTTGGCTCGTAGTTCTACTACTCGATTCTAAATCGACTACCACCCCGTCATCATAACTGGCTTTTGGCTCAACCTTACTTTTGTACGCCACCCCTGGATCTCATCATCTGGATCTGGATACCTCATTCTTCGCCATTCTCGATACCCCTCATCTTGCGACTACATCTTTTAGCTCTTACCTCCTGGCCTTCCATATCAAGGTGCCCAAGATCATCACTTCGACTCCTCCTACTTTGGATTATCCATTGGATAACTCCGCCTCACGATGTAACGACCAACGATACCCACGATAGCAACGGCTGGCCCTCCTACTCTTAACGTCTAATTCGACATATCTTCTTATTGGGCGAGGCGTTGTAAGGCCACGCGGACGTACATATTGCCCCTGTCATTGTCTCTACTACGGTGTTCTGGGTTCCTGTTTCTTTGAGCGATGCAAGCGTAATGATCTATTGAGGCGGCTACTGTACTCGAACAGAGATGGTCATTTTTACATGGCATAATTATGATATCGACGAGAATGAGAACATGCCTGAACGCAGCGGATTCGATAGTATTTCTTGCTCAGCAAATTAAACATGTTACTTGATTCTAAACAATGAGCCTGCCTACTTCCATCCCAGTTCATGAGCTGCTTAACTTGGTACCGGTTACAAACATGCGCTTCCGTCAATCTGATTTTCATTCGCATATTTCTGACCAGTCTGCCTCCAATAACAGAACTCATATACCAAATCACGATACGTGGACTGCCCATACACACTAGTACTTCGCGTCGAGATAATTTTCCGTGACCTTTGCTTTTCCCATGCCCTCTTCTCCTAACCCCCTCCCAACGAAAGCCAATTCGTCCCAACAATGCCCCTCCTCCCGCAAAAAGGAACTCTACTTCCCCTCTCTATGCAGCAAGCATAGCGTACCCTCGGTCCATCGGTCTACCGTTCACCTACTCAAAATCCGGAACACTAGCCACGATCGTCAATGCACCTGCATACGCAACGCAGCTCTCTAGTCTGTACTTGCCCCACAAACGGACCACGCAGCTAGACCCTAGGGCACGTATGTCGGCAGTCTCGGTAGGTCAGAGCGATGGCGTTCCATGGAACGGTATACAGTCGCTTACCCGATCGACAGCGGTAACCAATACTAAACGTGCATGGCGAGGCGGGGCGGACATGCGTGCATGCATGGTCGCCATGTAGGCGTCGTATGTACAGGTCTTCGTACATACATACCCGTAGCGTCCCACGGCAATGTTGAAGTAATCAGAGTTGCAAAAAGAAGTAACGCCGCATAGCAACGTGGTCTGCGCTGTTACACGGCTTCATACGCATATACGTACGTGCTTCAGTGTGAACCTTGGACTGTCTGTCTACTCTGAGGGGAGCCGGATGTACGCATAGGGCAACTCTCGCAGGATATACTCTTTCGAGCTTTATCGCGCATACTTTACCTCCTTTAGATTCGCGCACTATGGGTTGATCCGGAAAGGCAGAGGCGTAAGCTTATGTTGGCTCCAGTAGCTTGAGCATGTGCAAAAAACATACAACAGCGATTATACGCCAGTGGTCACCCACCTGACTACTAGTTCGCCGGTTAAAGGTTTATCGTGTGGAGAGCGAACGGGATCCGGAGTAGTCCTTTGCCTGTGGTCGTATGTGGCAGTTTTTGGAATTTTGGCTTTGGTATTGACAGACAAAAGTTCACAGGATCGTGATCCGCAGAAAACTTGGGCATGGGCAACCACAGTACGGAACATGATGCACGCACACTCCAGCTGCGGTAATAGATGAATCGCTCAATAAAATTTCCTATCTACATCTCCTCATGTCCGGTAATCACCGTTGATAGTGACATACTCGTGACTGAAATCACATGTCCAGAAGACAGCCTCCTCGCCTTCCTTCTCACTCAACCTGACCTTGATCTCCAAATCCTCAGCCTCTAGAATCTTGGCTGCCCTGTTCTCATCAACTTGCTCCGGCTCGCCCTTGACAAGTAGCTTCAACTCCTCACTGCCGTCCGTGGGGACAAAGCTAACGCTCGTCTCTTCGGGAACAACGGAGTCGACGCCTTCGGCGTAGCCCGTCGCGCAAAGGATACGGCCCCAGTTTGCGTCCTTTCCGTACAACGCTGTCTTGACGAGCGGTGAGCGTGCGATGGTCGAGGCTACGCGGTGAGCATCCTTGTACGACGCGGCATTTGTCACCTTGATGGTGACAAATTTCGTCGCACCTTCGCCGTCTCTGACGACCAGTTTCGCCAGGTCAATCGAGAAGTCTGTGAGGACTTTTTGGAAAGCGGCAAAGTCTTTGGAATCGGCCGAGGTAATGGGCTGTCCGCCGGCGGCACCGTTGGCTAGGATAGCAACTGTGTCGTTGGTGGACGTGTCACCATCGATGGAAATGCTGTTAAAGGACTTTCCAATGGCGGCGACAAGTGCTTGACGGAGCAGGTAAGGGGCGACGGGGGCGTCTGTGCAGATTATGCCTAGAAGCGTGGCCATGTTGGGATGGATCATGCCTGCGCCCTTAGTCATACCCGCAATGTGGTATTCTTGTTGAGTACTCGGTAACGAAAATGTCTTTGAGACGAGCTTGGGGAATGTGTCGGTTGTACAGATTGCACGTGCGGTGCCTAGCCAGTGTTCGTGCGTGTCTCCGAGATTGTAGTATGCAGTGGGTATCTTCGAGGTAATTTTGTCAATGGGCAGGCGCTGGCCGATGACACCTGTGCTCATGACAATGCTCCGGCTTCCTTTCAGGTCGTCTTGCCCGTTCTTGTCTTGTATGAAGCACTTGTCGGTTTCTTGGCCCATGGATATAGCATCCTCAATACCTCCACGTCCCGTCACTGCGTTGGCGCACCCTGAATTCACTACGACAGCCCGTATTCCCTCGCCCTTCCTCTTCTTCAGCATGTCCCTGCTGACTGTGACTGGAGCAGCTTGGAACTTGTTCGTTGTGAAGACGGCCGCTCCCGCGCATGGTGTGTCGGATGCGATGAGAGCAAGATCGTCGAAGCGGGTGTTGGACGCCTTGACACCAACATGCGCACTTCCAGCCTTGAATCCAAGCGGGTATGTGCCTGAAGTCGGAACATACTTCTTCTTGGCAGGTGGGATCACGCCGTCGCCCGGTGCAGCGTATGTTCGTATTTGCGAGGTGAAGATACGGTTTGTGCGGGCGAGGAATCGCGGGTTGGGCCGTGTGAGGGGCATTTTGGGATACGTAATGAGCAATCAATTGCACTGTGTGACAATGTTAGCTATGTTGACACTTGAGTCGTTGTTTGCGACTACTGCGATGACACAGGAACTCTCGCGGCAGCAACGGTCGAGGGAGCCCAATGCTGGGACCATACATACCTGATGATCTTTTTGTATCCCTTGTCTTGTCTGACTCACTCAACTGACGTCCTGCGCCCAATGAGTCTTGCGATGGAAGCTGCCCAAAAAGTTGGAGGATGCGCTTTCCCGCCGTTATCGCTGCCCGCCGATCCCCACGCGAGCCACGTTGAGTCAAAACCCCTGCGCGTCTAGAGCAGCAACGCGCCCAGCGTCGACCCCATCAAATAACACACGAGGATCGCGTACCGCGTCATCACAACCCGCTCCTTCTGCACCAGGTACGGCGCGACAATGAAGAAGATGGCTGCTGTGGGCAGGCTGGCTGGAATTGACATGCGCAGGCCGCGCGCGAGCTGGGCCAACAGGGCGTAGTAGCGGCTGTCCAGAGCCACGGGCACGAGGCTGTCGCCGCTGTAAAGTACCAGGAATTGGAAGACCGTCAACAGCAATGTTGATACCAGCAATGCGTACTCGATGCCTTCGCGACGGCGCTGTTCCATGTTCCTGACATAGGCGTCAAGAGTGCGTTCGACGACAGGGAGTAGTGGCGTTTTCTCAGAAGTAAAGGACATCATGATTGTGGATTTTTTTTGGATTTGGCGAATATGAGGTTTCTGGATTGCGAGGCCTTCTACTTGTTATATGCCAGCCATGCGCTCGGGCGGTACACTCTTTGTTCGATACCAATGTTGGTAGTCTTGGAACGCGCCTTGTGAAACAAGCGGACCCCAGTTGTTTGACATGGCATCTTGGCCTCACTCTCGGCTTCGGTCTTGTTGCGGCAGCCTTGCTCCCTTAAGATTGAGGATGACGAATGGGGAGAGCCCCAGTACAACCCACTCTTTGCAGGCTGTGGCCATCAGCGTTGGCAAGGCATCGCTTACTGAGAACCTAATATGTGAGCACTCACTCGTGCGTATCAGGATGTGTGGCGTAGCGTAAACTACATCTTGACAAGGTTCCGCTATGTTTGATCTTTCCAAAATAGCTACTAACATCAGATGTGATGTCTTGGCCAGAAAGCGGCTGTTTCGCCAACATTGCGTCACTACCTAGGTACCGAGGTGATCGTTCACCGAAATCGACAAGTCGTCATGTTCCGTTGAAACAGCATGTGTCTGTCCCGGCTACTCATCGCGTCTCAAGATAATCTGCCCTAGCAGCCTTGCCCATCGATATCACAAGTCCGTGAAAGGTAATATAGAGGATGGGGATACTGAAAGCAATGATGGCATTTGACGTCGGCGGGTTTCATATAGGTAGGTAGCCTTCCCAAGGGTACAGTAAGACAAATCTTAGAGCGATACTCTCTAGAGTACATAACCTGAACGCTGCTGCACATAATACTCGTCATTTCTGATTTGCGCCGTGAACACAGCATCGCAGAAGCTGATTTTCTGCCACAGTGCGACGATCCCTTCTCATCATATCACAGCTGTGGAATGCTGCTTCCAAGGTTGCGTCTAGAACCTGTGTGACCGGTCGAAAGTATGCTTGCTTATAGCTTTTCAGACTCCACCTTCGATGAGCAGCTCTTTGTGGCGTCTAGAACTCATGGTTGCACAATATGAAAGAGAGGACCCAAGGATGCGATTACTACAAGGGCGGCCGAAGGGAGGAACACTAGCCGTGAGTAGTCTGCTAGAGCAACATCTCGCTATCGCGCAGATTGGCTTTGAAAGCGAGTGATGGGCCATGGGCTCCGTCTCCCCAAAAGACTGGCATTTTCCACGCTGTGTGGGCGCATATATATCAGCTCTCTATCTTCGTGCACGCAGGTGCGGCGAGAAACGTGGGGAAAGCTCGGGGATCATCTCTGTGTTGTGTTTCAGCCAGCAAAAAAACACCATGAGGAGATGTTCTCCGGCTGTTCTGCCAGAACGACGAACAAAAGACTGTCGAGTATATATGGGCGTTTGAGAAGCCATGCTCAGCAGCCTTGTGAGAGGTAGGCTGGAAAGAAGAACAAGGAGACGCTAGAAACAGCGCAAGTGCATTACGCTAGCCATTCCAAGATCCCAACCATCCATGGATCGGTGTTGAACTGTTAGACCTTCCGACTTCTTCGAGTATGTGGCAATTTGATATCAATCAGCGTGTTAGTCGTGTTGATCTCATCTTTGCGATTGTCTGAGCAAATGAGAGATGAACGGGATGATGGCATTTGTTCGTTTGGGTTTAGACGTTCGCATGTGCTGAGGGGAGTCGGTACTTCACGAGAATCTATGCGCGCAAAAGAAAGACTTCCAAGGTTGTCATGTTCATGCGGATGCAAGTGTTATCGTATGGATGTATTGATCCTGCCTGTACCAAGAGCTGTAAAATGCAGGTGTGAACCCCTCTTGTGTACTTACCGGTATAGTAAGGAACGACGCAGCAGTCATTGGCTTCACCACCTGGGCAAGTAGCAGTTGCATCCGAATTCAGTGCCGTACGACTATGGTCGGGATAAATTGCGTCTCATCATAGACCACCGGGGGACCAAGCGGAACGCGCAAATCGATAATCATCCCGTGGTCAGTGTGGTGATTGTCTTCGAAAGCACGGTAGGCGGTGCTTGACCGTGCTTCCATTGTATTCTACAAAGGCACCTTTATCTGCTTGGTTTCAGGTTTGCGTTCGACATGCGATGATAGAGACACCTCGTCGGCATCACTAATTCACTCACTAAAAAAAGATATTGGACATAGCATGGCCATTTCTTCTACCTTCGTTCTTTACCACACCTAGAAACATTTCTTTACTTCGTTTTATCCAACACACATCGACACCCAACATGAGTCCTATCATTAATATTCCCCATGTATGGGCACGCGCAAATACAGCAAGTCCAGTAATGTCAAATCTCGAACCCAACACTCCAAGCACAAGGCCCACGCACCCTTCAGCGCAGTCAGCATCGTTACCAAGAGCACTCGTCGTAGACTCGTCGACACCACCACTGCCGCCGCCGCCGCCAGCGGTCCCATCGGCCATGAAAAACGAAACACCGTCTGCACACTCAATAGCACGAGGGGGACCAGGAATGACTCTCGGGACAAAAATTGGCCTTGGAATGATACCCGTCATGATCGCCTTTTGTGCGGTATGTATCTTCACCGCATTCTGGTGGCGCAGACGAAAAGCGCGGAAAGCGAGGCAAACTCTGCAAACACCTCCTCCGGCCCCAGAGAAAGACTACATGATACGTTTGCCGTCATTAGACAGCACCCGAAGAGGAAGCAAGATTTTCAACATGTCCGCATTCAGCACTCATGTCTCTGACGGCCGGCACAGAGAAGCCCAGGTTCTCGGTCAAAGCAGAGAGTACATTCGAATGGTGAATCAAGACCAAGAGGATGATGGCGCGACACCAAAGACACCCGCGCGCAGCATATCGGAGAAGGGTCGCTCCGGTCGAGACTCGCCAATTGATGGGGCTAGCCCATTCCGACTGACACACAGCGAATTGGCCAGGAGGAGTTTGGGATCCGAGATATCAGAACTATGGCCCTCTCCACCACCGACAGCTTGGGTTCGGCGACAGGGCATTTTAGATTCCCTACCGGAATCGCGATTTGGCCGGGATATGAGCCGGAGATCATCACAACGTAGTACCAATTCCAATTACAAGCGGATGAGCGACGCAAGCTCGGCCTTCTGAGTTGCTGGAGTGGCGTTTTGGTTAATAGATTGCGGGCAGGCGGATATCAAACATAGACTGGGTCTTCCCTTACGACTGGACGACTTGCGTAATGGTTCAAGTATACCCACAGGTTGCAGGCGTCCAGGTTGGGGACACCATCATTCACTCACTTTTCTCTGTATACAAGTTAACATTTGAATTATTATGTTCCGGTCAATAGACACACCCTATGCTTTTGTTGTGACCGTGTTCTCAAACTCATCTTGGCGGCCCATTCGATATGAGCAGCCAACTTCAGTATCTTGTAGCAGTCTACCTGCTGACTGCGCCTGGTTCTGTCGCGCGCGCTTGATTGCGCTTCTTTGCATCCTCCCTGGCAGTATTCGTAGAGTGTAGACAGCGTCTATCGCTATTGATCAGAGTATGGGTCTGTCCTCGCAGTTGCTCCTCGTCATACTGCTCAGTCGCTGGAGGCGCACCCTCTGCAGCCGCAGTTCACGCATTGAATCTCCTGGTTCTCCTTGAGCTGATCCCTGGGGACACGGCAAATGCAGGTCGAGCGGAAGTTTGTCTCCTTGGTCTGGATGCAGCGCGTGCAGCATAGCTACTCGCGAGTTAGTTTGATTCGAGCTAGGAGGTTGCCTGTGTAGAATTGACTTACCTTCTCATAGCCTTGCTTCTTCCACTTGGCGATCAACATGGCATCTGCATAGCCGTTCTTAAGCAAATAGTCGTAGAGCTGCTTGCTGATGGCCTCCTTCTCGTAGTATAGGTCGTAGATGTAGCGCGAGCGTTGGTGGGTGATTTGGAAGATGGGCCACGTCATTTCGTACTTCTTCTTGCCCTCGTGCGATGCGTTCTCGGCGTCCTTCATCTTGTTCTGGAATTCTAGGAGGGTATCCTCGATGTCATCGAAGCCCTCCGGCGGGGCCTTGCGCGAAGCGCGTGCGGTACGGACTGGAGGCATGGCTGGGCTGGTTGTAGCAGGCCGAAATCTGCGAATTTGGCGCGAGGTAGAATGTCGATTATGGCGACAGATGCGTTCGAGCTTGGAGTATGCTGCAAAGACGTTGAGGGTATTCGTGGTTTCGAGAGAGAAGCCTTCGATAACTTCGCGACTGCGCCGGGAGTAAAATCCGCGCTAACGCCAGGCCTTGGCATTCCACTCCCGCGAGCCGCATCGTCACTCCAGCTCCGGCTTCGAGACGACTGGAAGCTCCCCAACACCGCCAACATGGTCATCAACCCCACCTACCTCGCTCAGCGCACGCGCTCCTGTTAGTCGAACACGATCAAGGAACATTGGAGGAGTGGAAAAGCTAATGCTGACACAGCGGTCAACTGGACTGATGCGAAGAAGAGGGTCATTCACAGCTACCGGGACTGGCTGCGGTCGGTATGTTGACTCCATGAATTTACAAGTCCTTGGGAGGAATTCGGGGCCTGGGGACAGCATGTGTACGGGAAGAGCTGGAACGAGGGAGGGAAAGCATGGGATGCGGAGAAGCGGGCAGCAGGACGTGGAACCTGGGCTGACAATGACCTTACAGGCTCCCGAAATCCAGACCATGTACTCGCTGAACATGCCCGTATCCACGCTTCGAACGAAAATGCGGCAGGAATTCGAGCGGCATCGATACGTGAATCAACTCAAAACAGTAGATGTGCTGCTGTTCAACAGTCATCAGGAGTTCCAGGTACACCACGGACCAACACGCTTTGATAGTGGGGAGTGTACTGATATTCGTACAGGAAACACTCAACTTCTGGAAACAACTGTCACACGTTCTCAAATATTTCCGCGCGGAAGAGGATCCCAAGGCCCGGCTACCAAGCAACTTCATCAACGGCTTCTTGGAGGTACGCTTACTCTTTGCGTCAATACTCTCGCGGAATCATATGCTAATAGGCGTGTATAGGGTCGGAACTGATTTGTCCATTACTACCAATGTCCGGGGACAACCAAGAACAAAATTCGGTGTATATAGCTGAAGACAATACCATTTTCCTTTCCTTTCGCCAGTTGATCATGCTATCCTTGAACGCCAGCAATGCAATAATTTCGTAACTATAGGCGCGTTACGGCCCTACTCTTCCATCTTGTTCACAAAGTCATCGCGTGCAATTGTGAACTTCTGCTCGACGACATCACACATGGCCATGAGGTCTTCAAGGCCCTTCTCCAGCACGGTGTATACGCTGACGCCATCTAGTTAAGTGTTAGTTGCCAGATTAACGTAGCTTCGCATGCATGACCTACCGTATGTCTGGATGCGCAAGTTCATCTTGGCTTCTGAAGGATGCGGAATGGAGTAACCACAGAACTCGACATCGGGGCTATCGAGCCATTAGCTGTTTACTCATCTATGCGCCGAGACGTTTGGCTTACTTTTTGTGGATGATGTATCTCAGCGCGTTGCCTAGCGTGTGGTCCTCGCCATCAAACTGGAAAGATGCTGCCGTCTCTGTCGCACCGGACAGCTAGGGCAAATTAGATACGCGTTTTTCTATATCATTCAGATCGTACGTACGACTCTGATCCTGTCGCGATCGATCGCCGGATCAATCTCCTCGTTGTTCTCGGAGGTAGGATCCAAGATTGGGACCTGCGTGGGTTCTTCTGTTGCGCCTGGCATTTTGGCCTTGTTCCTTGCTCTTAAGTTAATGAATAGCCGATGTCGGTTGAGAGATAATGCGTTTATGTGACTGCGTCTGAATGACGATCCTGTGTTCGAGACGTGACTTTGCGATATCAAAATTTTGGGGCGGACTTTGGTTCGGCGATTCGTTGGTTGGCCAGACTTTTCCAGCCCTATATTGCTTGGCGCCATGACGTGGGGCGTGGGGAAGCCCCTCTGCATCCGCTTCAACTTTTTGTCCCTCGACTTTACCACCATCATTGACCGCTCTACAAGCTCCCAACACCCCCCCGGAAGCCAGCCGAGATCAACCTTACGCACACGATCGTCACCATGCCGCGCGCCTGCTGCCTCAACCGCGATACGAACGAGACGAAGATCCAAGTCTCGATAAACATCGATGGCGGCGACCTCTCACCCTACGAGCACAGCGACTTCTGGGCAGCCTACGACAAGAAGAGTCTCAATGGCGATGGCGAGAAGGTAGACAAGGACCACGCTACCCAGAAGTCGACATCTCAGGAGATTTCTGTCGACACCGGCATTGGCTTCCTCGACCACATGATCCACGCCATGGCCAAGCACGCCGGCTGGAGTCTGCGCATACGGTGCAAGGGCGACCTGCACATTGACGACCACCACACGAGCGAAGACACCTTCTTGGCGCTAGGCACAGCCTTCAAGAATGCGCTGCAGGGAAGCACGGGTCTGGCCCGCTTTGGACACGCATACGCACCGCTCGACGAGGCGCTGTCACGGGCTGTCATCGACCTGTCGAACAGGCCATATAGCATCATTGATTTGGGTCTTAAGCGGGAGAAGATTGGCGATTTGAGCTGCGAGATGATCCCGCACTGCCTCCAAAGCTTTGCGCAGGCGTCGGGCACCACCCTCCACGTTGACTGCATACGCGGTGACAACGATCACCACAGGGCAGAGAGTGCCTTCAAGGCGCTTGCAGTCGCTATCAGGCATGCGACAACCGTGGTGAAGCAGTGGGAGGGTGAGGTTAGGAGTACAAAGGGCGTGCTGTATTGAAGTTAGGCAGGCTATGAAAGAATTTGTCAGCGTAACCCTGCAACCATGCCGTGAAGCCACACAAGCTACTACCAAGGGTACAACAGCTGTTAGAACCGCCATGTCAATCTATCTGTGTACTAACACGTATATCGTTGGGTTGTTGAGTCATTACCCAATTGAACCCGTCTTCACCGTGCTCTACAGTCCATATGCTACAGCCACGTATTGACGCGGCAAGATCCTAGAACTGGGGGTTTAGATTCTACTCCCCAGCTCTTATAGGCGAAGGTGCTGTGAAGACTGTGAAATTCGATACTTATCATATAGCGTATAGCATGCACATGCATACCGACTTGCCAGCAGTATCTTCATACCGTACTGCATCTGCTACAAACTGTGCTGAATCGTGAAAGCTTTTACAGCCTGTACATGTATTGAATAGACTACAAGCCCGTTCGAAAAGTTGACTATCAGGAACCACATCGTCGCTTCGAACATCGTCTCCTCCCATCCAACTCAGTTTGATTCAGACGCGACGCCAACCTTGATTCGCGCGATTCGAAAGTAAACATCATGTTGTCAGGGCAAGTTTATTGCGCCTCTCTCCCCTGCCATCTCGTAAACCGTATTTGCTGTGCGCAAGTAGTACCATTACAACCTGCTCTTGCTCAGGTACTGATGGTAGCCACTCTGGTGCCGGTGTGTTTTCTCTCTCTGAACATCCAACCCCTGTCATTAGATGAAATAAAACTGCGGCAGCGCTAAGTTGGAAAGTTACAGTCGCTCGATCTGGTACTTCCTGTTGATAGCCCGTTCCAGAACCTGTGAATGAAGGAACGATTCGATCAACCTTCTCAATTCGCTCGCTCATAGTATAGCCAAGCCAATCCCAAGTTACATGTATATCGGCTCCATACTGAACGAGCAGAGCTATCGTACGATTGAATATATCTTGCCACTGGTAAGGATCGAAGAGATACGAAACGAGTGAGTTTTCCAAAAAGCACCTCCACGGGGTTGTGCCTTGAAAAGGTTCATTTAGATCAGCGCCATGCTCGAGTAGCATTCTCATCACTTGGTAATTTCGATACCTTGACGGGTCCGTCGGAAAACTCAAAAGTAGAGATACTAGCAGAGGTGGCCAGGCTTTTGTTTTGTCCGTGGCCAGGTCCGGATTCTGCCGCAACATAAGCGACACATACTTGGGTGCTGAATAGGCGACAGCCACGGCGAAAATGTCGGGATTGAACTCTTTAGAGACAGAGCTCATGATGATAGCCTAGAGATTCATCTCCTGTGCGAGTGGGAAATTGAGGAAATCGTCAAGTTTGGACCAGTGTGCTTTCATCTGCTCTTCCTCTGCCTGTTCCATAATTGGCACTAACTTGTGCAGTAGAGCGCGGATATTTCTTTCCACATCATTTGAATCTTTCTTCCCGAAGTGAATACCGCTATCTTGAATCGAACGAAGCGTCCATGCGATAGATACCTCCGCCTTGAGAGTGGCCATCAATGCTTGGGCATAAAGCTCAGGCATTTCGAATGCCATACCGGCTTCGGTCGTGATCTGGTGTCTCATATCATTTCTGTCAAGGAGTTCTGCCATAGATCTGTGTGCTAGTCCGACACATTCGTTTCTCAGCTTTGACATCTCGTGCTGGACTCCACGAAACTCATCGCTCTGATGGTCCCATCGGGCCCTGAATTCTAACAGCCCTCTACTGCGCGCGTGGAATCTTCTACGAACTGTGGCCGCAAACAATACCATGTCTTCACCGTTCATGAACTGTTGAAGGCTCGGGGCATCTAATATCTGTTTGCGACTTTCATCGTCCAAGTAATGGTGTGTAAGGAGTGTCTGCTGTTCGGGAATTGTGCATAGTAAGAGTGAGCGGGCGGTGTTTCTGCGATACTCAGGCTCAATAGTTGACAGTATGTGCATGTACATTTCATCCAATTCGCGGGGAAGACGCATCAGCCGCCCTTGGAGGTCAGAAACCCGGTCCGCGTTAGTCAATCCGTTAAACAAAGAATTGCATGCGAGGTAGACCCTTAGGAAAACTCCTTCTGCAGCGGAGGTGATATCTGCGATGAGGTTTGCATAGCCAGAATCCTGTAATACGAGTTGCGCAAACGCAGGGTGTTTGCTCAGTGTATCTTCGGTATACGTTCTGATGTCCCTTGAGGTCAAGTCGTGTACGGGTATGCAGAAGTCTCTATCCTTTCCCAAATGAATCTCAAACTCATTTAGGGGCAGACTAGCTACGCAAAGCTTTGCTGAGGGACATGCCTGTATAGCGCGAAGCAGACGTAGCAAGTCCTGTACATCCGGTGCCGAACTGTTGAGTACCTCTACACGGTCGTCAAATTCGTCGAGACCATCGATGATGAACAGCAGGAAGATGTTGAAGCTCGGCGCCAAGTTCAAAAGATCCTGAAAACTGCTCCACAGAATGTCCTGTGGAAATCGAAAATCTGTTCCGGCGTGCGTCCATTCGCGTCGGGGGAAGACTTTTGGAACGAGCTGAGGGCATTCCTTAAGAGCCTGGTAGAGTATTGATTGCAACAATCCCCTGAATGACCGTTGCAGAATCGTTCCTTGCCTCCAGAGGTAACAGTCGATGACAAGCAATGAGCGCGATCCCAGCCAGGATTGACAGTGCAATCTCATATCCGGGTGAGTAGCAATGAACTGAACGATGCGAGTATGGGAAGTTAGTGTACGAACCGGACGTTCGATATGTTCATAAACATACCTTGATCAAAGTACTTTTCCCAGCGCCAGGTTTCCCGTACACCCAAAACACGTTTCTGCTAGGATCGTCCAGCCGTAACCATTTCTTGAACTTGCTCTTGTGAATAGATTCAGACAGGTCACCAGCCCCATCGAATATCCAACCAAACGTGTCCTCATGCGCTCGCTTTACTTGATCGGCTCTACTCCGGATTTCTGGGAAGTAGAGTGCGTATAGACACTGCCTATTCGCCTGGGCTCCTTGTTAATCTTTGAGCCATCGCTGTAACTCTCTAACGAGCTCTGATGTAGCATTCGCGGTGTACGAGTTGTTTTCAGTTACTTTATAAACCCTGCTCAGGTGCTGCTCGATGATCTTCATATCATGATCTATCGAGAGATTGTGTGACGCTAATTTATCGCCAAGGTAATCCACATTGCGATCTATGTTCGGGATACGGGTCGTGACAATGTGTGTCTTGAGCTCTTCTGATAGTCGGTCAACTTTCGCCTGAGACTCGTACAGCTGGCGCTGCTTGCGCCATGCTTTGAATGCTACAGCCGAGGCACGAAGGAAGGTTCGGGGTCCTTTCAGTCGAAGCGAATCCAAGAGGGCTATGTGCTCGTTTATAGCGACCTCGCTTTGAACAGCAAGACTCTGGAGGATATCGCCGTTGTAGTTTTGCTGCAGGTCCGCAACATCTCGACGTAGGATCTCCACAGCTGCACGTAGATCTTCGTGGTCTTTGGGTAAGCCGTTGCGAGAAGTTTGGATCTCCTTCGCGGTTGCGATGATCTTTCGAGAGAGTTCGGCAATTTGTATAACATTGCACGCCAACGAGAAGGCAGCCACACCCTCCATAGAGAAGCGACAGTAATGCTGGTTCAAAAGTGGGAAGAACAATAGAGTTGTTTTGTGAATGTGCCGGTGTCTGGCAGGGATTTTCCACTGACATGACAGATGCCCTCTTGCCACTCACATGACAGCTGATCAGCAGCTGAGATGAGATTGTGGCTGCGGCACAGCATGAGGGGTCGGCATGTCAAGCGTTATGATACGACAACAATCCTTGCAAGCTGCATAGTCCTCCAGCCTGTCTGCTAATATAGATAGGTTCGTACTTTCTGACCTGTACCGCTACGCAACGCACTGCTAGCTTCGCGATTCCTAGCCATATGCTGGTGAGATCAGATATGCTAACAAGTAAGTGGACCCTCTTTCGTTCGAGTATCGCGTCAATAAGCACGAGCTGCTTGCGGCGACACGTTGCCGGCGATGTCATCGCACACTTCTCCGACTTTGTTAATGTCTAGAGTCTGCAGAAGGCGCGCTGATACCTATGCGGTTTAGGAATCGGGAATAAGAGAAAAGAGGAAGTCGCAATGCGACGCAGTCAAGGTTGCATGCAGGACTATCTGGAGGAGAGACCACACTGAACCCGCGCTAGTCCAAATGAGACCCGGCATGGAAGCCGCATCAATGAACGATTTAGCTTAGCCTCTTCAATGCTTCGAAGGGAACTCATCCTTACCATTATTCACACGTGATGAAACAAAGGACTCCGTTTCAAGATGGACTCTATGGGACGTGGTGTCGGAGGTGAAGACGGTAGAAAGGTTATCAAAGCTTAGAGAACCGTGGCTGGTCCGTTTAACGATCAGCCTGAGCTTCTGGTCACGGATGGAACGATACTCGAAAAGCTGATGTTGTACTTTCATTGTGCTCAAGGATATCTTTAGTGGCTCAATGACGCCTGCAATGCAATAATACCTGTGTAAATCCAGGCTAATGTACAGAATAATAATGCTCAAAACCTGGTAGATATACGTGAGATGGGTGTGATCGAGTGGTGGAGCAGGAGAAACATACCTTATCTCATAATTACCCGCTCTCGTCATGTAACGCACCCACTTTACACTGCTGTAGTTGCTCTTCTCAAACACCTTCAAGTATCGCACAAGTAGCCCCGAACTGGTGAACATCAACAAAGAGAAGCTCAGATTGAGCGGTGGTCGGGACCACGCCTTCTGGTTGGTCATGCTGGTCAGGCTGGCCTCAGCACTCAGCACAAACTCGCTTTGCCCTGTGAATCTCGGTATCTTCCAGACGATGTTGTTGTGCTCCGGTTCGTACTTGGCTTTGCCTTGTGACGTCCGCTCGGTAATGCGCGCCGTGTTGAGGGGTGTTGGTATCCGCACGACAACATTTGTCGCAAAAAGTTTGGAGCCATAGTTGGCGCGAATGGCGATGCTGTATTCGACCTTGGTCTTGCCAACTTCGTTGACAATGGCGTGCACCTTGAAAGGCAGGTTTACGTTCTCCGTCGCTCGGTAGCGCATCAGCTCGAACTCGCCGTCGGGCGGAACAAAGGATATTATCCTGTCCGCATCGAACTTGCCCAGCTTCACGCATTGATGGAATTGACAGTCTTCCAACGTCACACTTCCCGCTGCCGCTCTTGTAGCCTTCGCGCCTGCCTTGTTTCCAGACGGTTGTTGTAGATGATCTTCGCCCAGCGTTAGTCGGTCGTTGAGACCGAACTTGCACTCGGGTGTGCCCGAGAGATATGCGCGCATTATGATCTGTCCGTTCACGTCGGCTCGCAGTACTGTCCCCGTCGCGGACATGAGCAGGTTGACGTCCTCGATAACATCGACGAAGGCTTCGTTCTTGCGGTACTTGATGTCGGCCCGCCGCCAGGAAAGGGCACCAGTTGCCTGCATTGTAATCTTCGAGGAGTCCTCCTGTGATATTGTCAGCTGTTGTTGTTCTGGTCGCGCTCGATGGCTCGACGTGACTTACCATTGCCCTTTCCGACTTGACACCTTCAGTTGTAATGTACATCTTCAACGTGTCTGTCTCTGTATTCTGTGGGTATCCAAAATCCAGAATCTCGTCCAGTAGCTCATAGACCAGTACGAAGTTGTTCTTCACGGCCTCCTCGTCGAACTTGCCGAAGTAAGCCTTTCCCAATCCCACCAAACGGTACAGAAACTCAAAGACGAGCGCCGCATTGGCATTGCTCTTGGTCACGGCGACCAGGTATATGTTCTCGTGTTTGACATGGCTAAAGGTGGTGGAGCCAAGGGTGAGGATGGGCGAGCGTACTTGGGCGTTGGAGATGACCTGAATGCGGAAGACATCGGCAAGTCGCGGGCGGCAGTCGTTGCGGAAGGCGCGAAAGATGAGGTTCTCACCTTTTTGGTTGAAGATGAGAATTCCAGAGAGCATGGCAGCGACGTGGAAGGGGACAGCGGTTGTCGGCAGGGAATTGGCTGGCTTCGGCGTGTTGATGCTCGGAGCTCCACCCACCACGCCGCCGCGGGATTGAGCTTGGACCATCTCGCTTGTAGTGATTAGGGGTCTCAGGGACGGCTTGCATCCTCGTCGTAATCAGGGCGCGCCATCCAAGTATCAATCGAAGTAGCGATACAAGAGCTTCAGCAGTCTCTCATCCGGAGTGCTACGATCAATCTTATCTGTATTTAACGGCTAATGAAATATCTTAAACACACGCGCGCAGAGACAGGCGCTCCCTAGATATCGAGCGCAGCCTTCGTTCACATCGATACGGATTGAGTACGACATAGACTGTAGATTCTTTGATGGACTCGGCCCCTCAAAGGCTGCTGTGGGAATGACCTTGTAGCTTTTTCAGACTGAATTTCACCCCGTTCGCTCAACCATTAGCAGTATCAGACCATGGCTTGAGCGTCGGAAGTTTCTGCGGATCCAGCTTTGCCATCAAAGCAGTGTACTCCTCCGCAGTAAAGCTTCTCTTTATCTCCTCCATTCGCATACCAATGTCATGACGCTGGTGATATAGGGCTGCGTATTCTTCCTCCAACGTGGTAAACTGATTAGACGCAGGTGTACTAGGGAACTCGCCTCGAGGCTCTGGCGTCTCTTCTGTCGACATACCTGACATTGGACTACTGCGTCGTCATTATGCCTTCCGAGCAAATGTTCTCGAAATGTTACTTACCGCATACTTGACTCTTGAGGTAATTCGACGGTAGTCGGCACCAGACCTGGCGACTTCGACATGTTCTCCGGTCGATTCGGCTTTCGAGACCTGATTTGGTCTTCGAATTGGCCTCCTGAACTTGGCTGAGGGAGGAAGAAAGCTGTGGAATCTTGCGTATATGGCTGTGTTGTAGGGAAAGGCGTTGCACCGTAGGCACCAGGCTCAGGAGCTTGGCCATACCCAGAATACGCTGGACCTGATGTGATTTGAGGACTACCAAAGAATGAATCTGAATGGGGATGTGGGGGACGGTCATCCGGTATCGTAGGACATTGAGGTTCCGTACGCCGTGGATCTTGGACAAAGTTAGGACGGTCTCGACTGTTTCGTAGGGACTCCCCCTCACTTTTGCCGCGCCCGGTCATATTTTCGTTATACTCTTCCACCTTGGGGTTGTGCGTTCTGGGGATGAGCGGCTGCGAACTGTCGCTTTCAGGGGTAGAGGGCGCCGCAGTGGTTGAGCTCGCACGGGTCTGCTCTTGGAGGGCTTTCATTGCCTTGACTGGCGTCTATAAACGAAAGAAATCATTACACGCGGCATGTTATACTTCCTCCATTTCTGAATGACTATGTATTTGTCGTTGAAATCGCTCGCTCGCTTGCATTAGCTCACGTGCGGTGAAGTCTACAGCATCGCAATATGCGAACAACTGAGGATTTGGACCACTCGATTTCTAATATTTGCGCGTATGGACTAGAAGATAATACAGCCCCCGAGGCGTGCGCTTTACATGACATCGAGCGCCTCCAATAACCCGGAGATCTCCTCTACAACTTCTTCAACGCACTGTCCAGCATCTACAGGTATCACATCCGTCTCTGATACATCAGCCGTCTCCCAGATGGCCATTTGGCTCTCCACCATATTCTCTTTCATGTAGTGACCACCTCTTCCCTTAATTCGACGCACAAGCTCTTCCGGCTCGACTTGCAAGTCCACAAACACAACCCGTATCTTTTCATCCACCAAAACCCGGAACTCATCCCGGTATGACTTCTTCAAAGCCGAACAAGAGACTAATACGCGCTCGTGGCCTTCCTTGGTCACGGTATCGAGCGCTCGCTGTCTAACGCGCGCGAGCCAAGGGGCGCGAGCGACGTCATTGAGGGGAGTACCGGCAGCCATCGATACAATGGCCTCCTCTGTGTGTAGTTCGTCGCCCTCGATACAAGGTGCTTTGAAGCGAGCGTCGATGCGTCGTACGACAGTGCTTTTCCCGCTACCACAAGGCCCGGCAACTACAATGACAACGCGTCTCGTCGGCTTCGCGACTGGAGTAGTACGTATCTGCCAGGCAGCGTTCTGGAATTGTCTGACAAACGTCCTCACAAATGCAGCATCCAGTACAGGCGCTGTGTCAAGAGAAGGCGAGAAAGATCGGGCGACTGTTGTATCGTATGTACGTGAAGGACCGAAAGTATCCTTGTCGTACTTGGATGCGAAGAAGTCAGCAAGCTTGATAGGTGGGTTCGCTACCGCATCCTGATTGGACTCGCGAAGCCTGCGCACCCACTCCTTGGGTTCTACTTCATCAAACTGAAGGCCGGCTTCTCGAAGGGCAGGAAGTAGATCGTCGGTCCAAGAGAAGGCCTTTGCGTTGGTGACATTTGCCACTACGGATCCAGCGTCGCTGAGCGAGATCTCCGTCACGGCTTTTGCGATAACGTCGACTGGTGTCCAGCTTGGGAATTCTTGCAGTCGAGGTAGTGCGCCGATAGTAAGAGCGGACTGCATCATGAGAGGTATTGCTTCAGTTGAGTTCCACACGCCATGAACAGTGTCCGCAACGATCTGACCGACGCGCAGGACTCGCGCTTTGACACCGGTCTCCTTCGCTGCCGCCAAGCACAAGTGTTCGGCAACACATTTGCTCTGGGCATATCCCATACCCTGGGCCCAGTCAAGCTCGGCTAATCGCTCAGGCGTGCGCATATCGGGGCATCGTGCGACGGTACTGACCGAAGAACAAAAGTCGAAGGATGCAGGCTTGGTCGATGATGAAGCCAGGCAAAGGTCAATCAGGTGACGCACACCAGCAATGCAGTCCTTCTCAAATGACATCAGGTTCTTGTTGAAGTTGACGCTCCATGCGCAGTGAATAACACTGGTAAGACCTGAAGCAACACGCGCATAAGTCGTATCGTCTAAGCCGAGATGGGGCTCGGACAAGTCAGAAGGTATGGCTTGTATCTTCCTGCGTCCAGAGAGCGACAGGGTGTGGTACAACTTTCGCTGTATGAGAGACTCTCGAACCCGGCGAGCTGCAGTCGTGTAGTCTTTGGCTCGTACAAGACAGTAAACTGTGTCAACATCTGAGCGGTAGAGTAGTTGTACAAGGACATGAGCACCAAGCGAACCGGTCGCGCCAGTAAGCGCAGCTTGACGTCTAGCAATGGGCTCGAAGTTGCTGTATTGAGCAATAAGGTCTTGCATTTGCGCAGTGACCGACACAACTTGTTCCTCTTGCCCGGTGCGAAGACTGTCGAGATGTGCGGCGAGAGATGCAATAGAAGGGTGGTCAAACACCACATTCTGGCCGAGCTTCTTGTCACCGATATTGACGTTCTTGAGAATCTCCGTCCGGATTTGGATCGATTGCAGCGAGTCCAGGCCTAGCGAGAAGAAATCTGTTGTACGTTCGATTTCGCCTGCCTGCGTCAACTGTTTGGCCAGGACAGTACGTAAGAAATCCTCAAGTTCCGGAACATTCAACGTTTTGAGATCTCCTTGAGCTGATGCAACGGCGTCGTATGCGTGTTCAATCTCATTGGCATATTGCTTGTAAAACTGTTGCCTTATCACACTGCCTTTGTCGGTACGCGGAAATTGACAGCCATATGGTAGGATCTGAACCATGTCCCTGGATATCCTGGCGTACGCTTCGGCCGTTCGATTCGCCGCTTCAATAACAGGCCAGATTTCATCCACGACTTTCGATTTCGGCATGCCCTCGATTGCTGGGACAACAAGAACGCCAAGGTATGGTCGACCTGAACCAAAGACAACCGTCTCAGTTACAGCTCGATGGGACCGGATCGTTCCTTCCATCATGACTGGATTGAACTTTTCGCCATTCACCAATACGATTGTATCATCGAGACGCGCAATGTATTTCCATGCCTTCTCAATCGTAGGGTGCGGTTCGAACAGGTCTTTCGTGGCGTAACTGCCATCTGGTAGGTTCGAGGCGACCTTGGCTGGCCAGCCCGGCAGGACCGTGCATTCATAGAGATTGGGTCCGCGTGATACCCATCGAAGATACGGCGATAGTTTCGGTGACTCGCGAACGTAGTTCCATACCTTGTCGTCGGCAGGTCGGAAGGATGTCATGAGTTGGCCTACTTCAGTGCTGTTCATCGTAAGCTTGGCTCGGCTGTAAGTGATCACATGAAACTTACGCCCCATAGTGGCCGACAAGATTGACGCCGCTGTTCACCAATAGGTCGCCCAGTGCGTCTGGGCAGGCACTCCCTCCGTACATGACGATCTTGAGTTGCTTCAATAGCTCGATCCCCTCATCTGTCTCAGAGAGAAGCTTGAGCGCATAAGGCACACCATAGAAGATCTCAAATCTATGCTGCCTCAATATTGTAGCCAGATAAGACTGGGTCAGGGGCAGGTCGGCGTTGTAGATATGGATGGATTTGCCGCTGTATATCGCGCGGAAGAAGTTGCAGATGCCGTGATTATGATACAGGGGAAGGGTAATGAATGCTTTCATATCCATACTAATGGCATAATTGGCGATTGCACTTCTCTGTGGCTGGTATATTGGCTTCGGTAATCCGGTAGAGCCTTTCCTCACATTAGCTCAAACACTAACAGACTGTCATATAGAACATACCACTAGAGTGTATAATGTAGATGATATTCGAGGCTTCGACTGTATGGTCGAGTTGGTAGTCAAGGCGGGTGTCTGCATGGACTTCAACAGGAAAGTTGTAAGTGTCAGGCCTGGCAATTTCGCCGATCTGCAACCCTGGTATGGCTTTCTGAGCATCGATTGCAGATTGCGCATATCGTGAATCCGCCAGCAGATAGGTGGCTCCGGTGGTGGTGATAAGAGAGTCGATAGCTGCTTGAGATATACGCGTTGAAAGGAAAAGTACCGTATGGCCGAGTTTGGTAAGCGCGAGCATCGAGACAATGTAGTCCATGTTACTTGGTCCCAGAACGGCTACTGTGGTTGGCATCTCCGCAGAACTCGATCTTGTAGGGATGAAGGTCTGATAGTGTCGAGCTACTCTGTACGCGAAGACGTCCAGCTGCTGCATGGTATAATCCGCGAAGTCAACCCCAGAGCTCGGATACGATACGATGGTGACATGAGGGTCACGACGCGCGCGATGCCGGACGAGCGCATCGACTGTTTCTATCGAGGATTCGTCCGGTTGAAGGAGGTCGTCTCGCGCATGTCTGAATGTGGATGGTGTTGTTGACGGCCGTAGTGGCGCAGGGATAGCTATCTGCGCTGGTGCCATAGTGATTGTGGCTTGTAACAAAGGCTCGCTCGAAGAGATAGGAAAGAGAGGCTGTGCTTTGAGTTCAAAACCGATGATAATCGTGGAATTATTATCTGTCGGTTCTTCCTGTGCAGCTGCGTTCCCCGGTTTCGACCACAACGTTGGGGTGAGGTGGAGACTTGCATACCTGCATACATCCGAGGGGCGGAAACGCTTTTGATTTGACCGGATTCTCGTTAGCTTCGGAAAACCATCCGCGAGGGAGCTGATTAGATGATTGTCGTGATCGGGCTTGGTGCAAGAACTACTTTCCCCGCAACTAGCTTTCTCCAGGAAACCGAAAAACCGGGGTGCCACATGTTTCTCCGCAATCCAACCGCCATCACCATGGTGTGCCGCGACCAGTGTCATGTGTATAAAGCTTGTGGCATCCGACATTGCTGATAATCATCGCATCCCGGGTTTCGCGTCAACCTGGTATACTTCATTCCTCTTTTCTATTCATCGCAATGTCTCCATCAATGGACAAACACGAAATCCAATACATCGATGAAAAGGCAGACTCCATCGATTCATCCAAGCCGCATCAGATCGTCAAGATCGACAACTTCCAAGTTTTGGGTCTGGCACCTGAAGATGCGGACTTTTACATCAACTACACGGAAGAGAAAAGGAAAAGAGTAATCCACAAGGTAAGGAAACCGCCGATGCTGTGCGTCGAGTGACCCGCTGATCATTTGTAGGTCGACATTCGCTTGGTGCCGATGCTTGCAGTCCTTTACCTCATCTCCCACATCGATCGAGCGAACATCGGCAATGCGAAGATTGAGGGCATGGTCACAGACCTGGGTCTTGACGGTGTGCAATGGAACATCGTGTTATCAGTGTTCTTCGTGCCGTACATTCTTCTTGAAGTTCCATCCAACATTCTCTTGAAGAAGTTCAAGCGTCCATCGTACTACCTCGGCATACTCATCGTCTGCTGGGGTATCATCATGACCATGATGGGTGTCGTGAAAGGCTTCGTCGGCTTACTGATTACAAGAATTCTTCTCGGGGTGTTCGAGTATGTTTACGCCACAGCGTGATGTTTCTGTGCTGACGAGATACAGAGCTGGATTCTTCCCAGGCGCGATTTATCTCTGCTCTTACTGGTACATGCCAAAGGACCTTGCGACGAGGATCTCGTACTTCTACTGTGCTTCGGCATTATCTGGGGCGTTCAGTGGTCTGCTTGCTGCGGCCATCGCCAAGATGGATGGTGTCGGGGGTTATGAAGGCTGGAGATGGATATTCATCTTGGAGGGGATTGTCACCGTCGCCCTCGGTGTATCGTGCTTCTTCCTCCTGATCGACTCTCCTGCGTTGAGCGGACGGTGGTTGAAACCCGACGAGATCCGCTTCCTCGAACTCCAACGATTCATCAAAGACGGCGGAAGATTTGGAGAGGAGCAAAAGGAGGGCTTCAAGTGGAGCGACTTGAAAGCCGTGCTATGCAACTGGCGCCTCTATATGCAAGCATACATCCTGCTTTGCATATCGGCATGCTCATATGGTATGTGTAACTCGCAACACGACCAGACACTGGCTAACTGTACGCAGGGACCAAGTTCACCTTGCCTACCATCACAAAGAGTATGGGTTTCAACAACACTAACGCCCAGCTGATGACGGTTCCACCATATGTGGCTGGTGCTTTGAGCTCCATCTTCTTTGCGAAGCTCTCGGACAGGTTTTACTGGCGTTTGCCGTTCGTTGCCATCCCTCTCTCCTTCATCTTCATCGGGTACGCCGTAGTCATCTCATTCGATGGTGATCTGGGTGGCAACATCGGCCCGGCATTCTTCGCTATCATCCTGACGTGTATGGGCATCTACCCCATTCAGCCGGCCGGAAGTAGTTGGGCAGCCAACAACCTTGCTCCATCGTCCCGTCGTGCTATCGGCGTTGCTTTCAACATCTGCGTCGGTAACATCGGTGGCGTCATCGGCAGTTACATGTACCTGGAGAGCGAGAAGCCCAAGTACTACACTGGCTTCGGACTGTCGCTCGCGTTTGGTGCGACCGGTTTTATTGTCGCTTTCCTTCTGGAGCTGTCGTACAAGTGGGGCAACGCGAAGAAGGCGAAGCTTAGTGAAGACGAGATTCGGGCGAAGTACACGGACCAGGAGCTCTTGAACATGGGAGACAAGTCGCCGTTATTCCGGTACACTCTGTAAAGCAAGGTCATCAGCTTTAGTTGCAAACGTTCGATAGCGGCCGAAGGATCGATGCCGCACGTAGACCGAGCATCGAGTTCCGCGGAGCTTTCTCGTGAGCTCAGTGACCGCGGGTATTCTACGGTCAATTCAATATTAAAATTTACCCTGAAGATATACATATCTTCTGTTTGACAAATGTGATAACCTTGAGTGTGTTGTATACTTCAACATCAATCTTCCGTCTCGCGTCCGTGAACTCCAGGAACACATAAGCCATCACGATGCGTTATTGACCCAGACTGATATATCGTCCACTTCGGGAAAAGGACCGAAAGCAGAGGCATCGAGGTCAAGCCAGTCAGTCGTCTGCCAGTCATCGAGAAAGTTCTGCAACCCTGGCGTGGTCATGTCCATCGGGCTACCAAAAAGTGGCTGCCAGTTTTGCAAATCCGGTTCCTGTATCGCATCTCCATCCAAAGGCGGTGGGATTCCGCCATTGACGGCAGCTGATGATGCTAGTACTGGCTCCCGATGTGGTATGGCTGTTTTTCTCTTTGCTTCTGTGCGGAGTTCCTGCAGGATGATGCTGTATCGTCGCGAGGGCGAGTTCGACGCTGTTGCCTGGGCGAGATGTTGCAAACAGCTCTCGGCTTGATCTAGGATACCGCGAGGATCCTCAGCTGAAGCTGTGGCATGGGTACTCTGTTGAATAGCCCACACATAGACCACTACCAAAGCACAGAAACAGACGTAGTGGGTCCACCAAAACGCATGGAACAGCCGACCTTCCCGCGCCATACGATCAACTGCTTCCAACACTGATCTTGCCGCTGCAATGCACTCTGTGAGACTGTCTTGGGCAAGACTAGTCATCTCTACATTGCTACGCCTGGCATTCTTGAGGAGAAACGGGCGATGGGCTAGAATTACAGCATGACAGTATGACAGTTTGAGTGCGGTTGCCTGCCGTCGGAACGTAGGAATGAGACTGCTAGGGTTGACGGCGCCAAGGAAGGGTGGTAGCGATGCTTTCCACTGGCGCAACTCTGCCCCAAGGCGATGAGAGGCTGCAAGTCGGACCTGATCCGGCACCTGATAACGGATTGATCAGTAGGTTGAGCTGGAGGGTGTGATTTGCTAACGTACTGGTTTGATCGAATACACCTCTCGGGATATCTTTTCAGCAATTTGTGCCAGCCGCGCATGATACACGAGCGATTCTATGTGACAGTCGTCTGTGTTCGTAGTGTTTGGACCGGTGCTGGTCATGTCTTCGTCATTGACAGCGTCGGGGAAATCTTGGTCGATATCTTCATCGTGGTAGTGTCTGGGCCGCCCGAATATGACACCAAGATATTTGTCCAGCGTATAAGCCACCCAAAATGTGCGCTTTCTACACTGTTCACCTATGTAGTCGCGTTTGGGGGCATTAGCTTGACGTTTACGATCGTCTCTGCGATGCAAACCCAACGCTGAAATAATCTGTAGGGCATGGCCAAACGTATACCACGCTTGGTTGAAGCGACATGACATGAGAAGGTACAGGACCTGTATAAGCCTGCATTGAGCTGACTCAAGCTTTGGAATACCAGTCTCGGATTGTGTAAGTCGAGATGCCTCAGAAAAAAGCATGTCACTCTGTGACTGCATGTCGGCTTGAGGTGCTGGTGAAGGACCACTTTCGCTGCTCGTCTTTTCTTCATGAAACGAGGCAATGGCTAGTACAGACAGGACCACTGCAGTTTTAGCACGACCAATATCTACAACAAGAGGTATTGTAAGTAAAATTAAAAAGGGTCTTCAATCAGAGTGATACATACCATGAAAGAGGGTTTGGTTGAGTTCTGCGTTCTTAGACACAGTTTCTAACCAACATTCAACAGTTGGTCTGTGTAACAGCCGATATGTCGCAATGCACACATCAAAATATAGATGAAGAAGCTGGCGACTACGGTCCAGGGATGGCATCTGCAGTTGGCCACTCTCCAGGAAGGGCTTGTCACCAGCACTCATGAGTAGTTGGCGGTCTTCGTTGGAGCCTATCACGACTTGACTGCTTTCTTTGTTGGAGATGCGCCGCCATGCACGACTCAAGAATGAGAGACCAGACGTTGAGTCAGAGTACTGCCCAGCTGCGATCTCAAGTCCAGGGGAAGCTCGCGAAGGAGGCTCCGTCTCTTCCCCAACGCGATGGTTGCTGCCTACAGCCATACTTGGTGCGACACTAAGTATAGCATGAGGATAGCCTGGAACAGACATGGTACGCTGAGGGCTAGCAACGGCGGGACCAGAAGGGCGCGGGGAGACTACCTTGCCTCTCAGGTAGACGGCTTCGTACTGGCATGTTAGACCCCGGCGGATACAGCTCGCACACGGCTGGTCGCCGGAGCACTTTGATTTCCTCGCCTTGCACACATCGCATGCTCTCGTGACTTTCACCAATCGTTGCCTGGTATTGCTGGTGCCCGGCGCGACATCAAGGCTCCGCTTCTGTGGTACCGCCGTGTTGCTGGGTGTGTTTGACATGGCGGAGTGAGAAAGAGGCGGGCACATTTCCGAGAATCCGTGCGGATAATTTAGCTCCGCTCGCCAACCTCCCCATTGCAATCCCGAGGCACTTGACGGAACCCGGATGCCTTAGTCCAGCCACTGCACGAATTGGAGGTCATCACAGGATGTAGTGCCGCGCATCCCGCTGGGTCCTGTCCTTGCCCTGGTGTGGTCATTTGATGATGCCTTCTCCGTCTCCGGTTCCGACAGTGTTCCGACAGCCTCGCGCCTTCGGTACCTAGGTAGTCATGGAAGATTTACTATGGATGTATATATCGACCAGATGGCAGTGCGTCCTGTCGAGACATCGCACACTATCTCTGCATCATACTGCATACCCCTAAACCCGCCCATCTGATCCCACCTAGGCGTTATAGTATCGCGTCACGCTACAGCAACCATGCCTCTCCCCACACACTTCACCCTCAACACAGGCGCGCAAATACCGGCCGTGGGCTTCGGCACATGGCAAGCAAAGCCTGGTGAAGTTGAGCGCGCCGTCGAGACAGCGCTCAAAGCAGGCTACCGTCACATCGATTGCGCTGCCATCTACCGCAACGAAGCTGAAGTGGGTGATGGCATCACGAGGAGCGGTATTCCTCGCTCCGACATCTTCCTCACTGGCAAGCTCTGGAACACCAAGCATGCACCCGAAGATGTAGAGGCAGCACTCGATAAGTCGTTACAGGACCTTGGTGTCGAGTACCTGGACTTGTTCTTGATGCATTGGCCTGTGTATGTTCATATCTTGTCTCGCCGCACGCACAATGTACTAACATAATCACAGTGCCTTCAACGGTGCTACAGGGAAGTGGTTCCCATTGTGTGATAGCGGCGTCTTTGACCTTGCCGACATCGACCCTGCCACAACCTACAAGGCCATGGAGAAGCTGCTCGACACTGGCAAGGTACGCGCTATTGGCGTATCTAACTTCACCGTCAATCGCCTCAATGACCTTCTTTCCAAGACCGATGTTGTGCCGGCGGTAAACCAGATCGAAGCACACCCGTACCTCCAACAGCCTGCCTTATTCGACTTCTGCAAGAGCAAAGGTATTCTCATCGAAGCTTATTCACCCCTCGGAAACAACCAGACGGGAGAGCCACGCACAGTCGACGACGAGCTTGTGGGCATAGTGGGGCAAAGATTGGGCATGGACGGCGGCCAGCTACTTGCGAGTTGGGGCATTCAGCGCGGCACTGTGGTGCTGCCTAAAAGTGTTACACCCAGCAGGATCAAGAGCAACATGCAAGTCAAAGAGCTACCGAAAGATGCATTCGATGAGCTGAGCGGGCTGGAGAGACACAAGCGTTTCAATGTGCAGTCGCGATGGGGATTCGATATATTTGAAGAGCTAGGCGAAGAGGAGGTGCGGAAAATCGCACAAGATTGCGCAGAGGAGAACAAAACGAAATTTACAGTATAGATAGGTAAACTCATGTACTCTGATCACGCCGTGAAATCCAATACCATCGAAAGGTTTCAGAAACAGAGCTACGAGAAAACAGGATCAGAATTCGTGGCTTACTTCCTCACAGAGTCGCGGAACTTGATACGCATGACGGTCTTATCAATAGGCCGCGAGGTGATGGACATCGTCTGTTCATAAGTTAGTCTCGTAATCACTGCGACGGACGATAAGATAGCTTACGTTGATCAACTTGGACTTGGTTTTGTACTTGCCCATCTGGTCCATGATAGGCTGACCGGCTTTATCAGTCTCAATCTCTCCAAGCCCAACCTTGACAAAGTCATATCGTCTCATCACACATGCGAGAATGACTCGGGCTTCCATATTGGCGAGTTCTTGACCAATGCAATTACGAGGTCCTCGCTCAAACGCTCTCCATGCGCTGATGGGGATCTTGCTATCGCCCGTGGTCGATCCGTCGACCTCAGTAGAAGCGCTGCTTGTATCCGAGTCGCCGACCCAGCGCTCGGGGACGAACTCATTTGCTGTCTCTCCGTAAACTTTGGGGTCTCGTTGGATGATATGATGGCAGATGTATATGACGCAATCGTCGACAAGCACTTCCTCTCCGTCCGAGGTGCTCAATTTGAAGTTGTTGTGAGACATTCGGGCAGAAGCTGCTGGGGGCCACAGTCGCAAAGCCTCTTTGATGCATGCAGAGGTGTATTTGAGCGCTTTCATAGTTTCATCTGGCCGTTTGAGGAATACATCGTGTGGTTCTGCGTCACCGAAAACGGCATCGTGCTCCGCGCGGATCTTCGCGAGGCGATCCGGGTGTATCGAGAGGGCGTAGAACAACCTCTGTAGGAGAATCGAGGTCGTATCATGCCCTGCGAAAAGGAATGATTTGATTTGATCCGCAGTACTTTGCAGGATATAAGGAGTGAGTTCATCAGTACCTTCCAGCGCTAGCGCAAGTACCGATCGGTCTTTCTTCTCCTTCGTATGTCGCGCTGACTTGATGTCTGCAAACTTCTCCACGACACACGCCTTCACGGCCGAGTCCAGTCGTCGGCTGTAGATATATTTTTTGGCGAGCATTACCGGGTTCAACCAGGATGCCATAAGACCATTGTCCCCAGCATATACATTCTTCAGCGTGCGGAAGTCTCGGACGATGGGATGGACATGTTCACGGTCGCCCTGGGCCTTGCAATCAATATTAGTAACTAAGCCGCCGATGATATCAAACGTGACATCAGTGCAATACCCGTCCATCTCGGCCGCGACACCGGAGGTTGCCAAAGCGTCCAGCCTTTTCATAAACGTTTGCGTTTTGTCAACCATAACAGGAAGCAACGAAAGCAAATGCTGCGGCGCGAAGCCTGGGTTGAACGTCTTGCGAAGCCCTCTCCAGGATTCGCCATTCTCGCTGATCAGGGAATACCTCCCAATCAGGTCCCCCATGCCCCCTTGAAGAGTCGGGGATTTGGTAACGCTGTACTGCTGCGTCTTGCTGGCTCTGGAGATCTGCTCCGCCATCGCATGGGACGCAATGAGGAGAAGCGGAAGCTGTACAGGCCTCGTATCGAAGAACATGTATTCTGGGCTGCCTTGAGCCTTCCATATGTTTTCAAACACATAGTCTGGCTGCTATTAGTGGTGACCATGGAGAGGGATGTAGATCCTACCTGGATGAGCGGTACTACTTATGGTCTTGTATTCTGCCGCGATATGGCCGAGATGGCCAAAGAGAAAACTCGATGGCAGCTTACTGGGGATGTGCGCGAATCTCTTGAAGCGCCATTGGCTTATCTGGAGGTACAGCAGCCACACGACAGCAGGTACCAGCGCTAGTACGGCGTACGAGGGATACGACATGACTGAATGAAGCAAAGCCCCATATGCTTTGTCAATATAGAGATGATTAGTCCGTTGTAGTCAGCTGGGGTGCTTTTGTTGGTGCGGTGTGAGGCTGGGAGTTTACTGTAGGCTCCCGGGTCGTGCTCGGGCCCTCGGCGTTAGATGAGAAATCCAAGTATCGATGATGTAGACAGGGTCCGGACGAAACGTCCAGCGAAATCGCCGTGCCCGAGACTACGCGCAGTATATGAGGACACGGATACGGCCGTTACCTATGGATCATCCACACAGCAAATCCCATCATGACCGTCTTTGAAGCCATACCGCAACCATCCCAGGCGCGTCTAGACGCCTCGCTCACCGACGCGCCGCTGGACACGGAGAAGCTCGTGTCGCAACAGTCTGCAACACCCCAAGAGAAGGCCAAAACGGTGCTGTACCTGGCCTATGGCTCGAACCTGTGCAATGAGACCTTCCGAGGCGTGCGCGGTATCCGTCCACTTTCACAGGTCAACGTACTTGTTCCCTCGCTGAGATTGACCTTCGATCTCCCTGGCATCCCCTACAAAGAGCCCTGCTTCGCCAACACAGCACTGCGGGTGCCGGACGCGCAAGACTACCACAAAGATCGATGGCACAAGGGCCTGGTGGGCGTTGTATACGAGGTGACGCTGTCCGACTATGCGCACATCATTGCGACGGAAGGTGGAGGCAGCGCCTACGACGATATCTTGGTTGACTGCTACGCGCTACCGCCCTCCGACACAGTCCCCACCGCGCCCGATTCGAAGCCCTTCAAAGCGCACACGCTCTTCGCCCCCATTGTCGACAGCGAGAACAGAGTCCGAACCACCGACCGCGTAAAGCGCCCCGACCCAGGCTATGCGCAGCCTTCGGCACGATACCTCAAGCTCATAACCGACGGCGCCGCGGAATGTAATCTTCCAAACGAGTATCAGGAATACCTACACAATATACGCACATATACCATCACGACCAAGAAGCAAGAAATGGGAAAGGCTATCTTCCTGGGCATTTGGATGCCCTTCGTCATGTTCATCTTTGCGATGGGAAGGAAGCTGCAGGATAAAAAGGGAAGGTCGCCTTGGTGGCTAGCTAAACTCAGTGCCATGATCTTTGCGGGCATGTGGGTTAGCTATGATAGCGTTTTCAAGAAAACTTTCGGTGATGGAGAAAGGACGATAGGCGACTCTACATTGCCAGTAAGCGATACTAGAAGTAGGAGGATTTCTTCCACTCGACAAGATGCGGAGAGTGAGGGTCTGCTGGAAGAGTTCGTGGAGACCATGTACGAGCCGCGAGCAACTGGGCAAAAACGCGAGCTTCGATGAGATATTTCCACCTAGACTAGCATGTAGAAACGACGGACAATATACCCATGCGGCATGAACATTTCAGGCACGATTTTCATGCGCCAGTAAAACGTGTTCGCATGGAGCGCATCTGCCTTGCAAGTTCAATCTAGGATCCACCCTCTAGCTAGAGGTTCTCCATCATCCCAGCAGAAAGCGGCGAACACCGATAATCCCCGTCAGCCTCCGACGAAAACTAGTCTTACAATCAAAATCTTTACAGAAGACCGAAATCTGATTTACGAGAACCTTTTTATTCAAACCCCCCAGTTTGCAAAGTCCCCTACTCAAAGAAACCACAATGTGCAAATCAGCCACCCACGACTTCCTCGCGGACCTCCCAAAATGCGAACACCACCTCCATCTCGAAGGCTGCCTCAGCCCAAGCCTTCTCTTCACTCTGGCCTCTAAGAACAACATCACTCTGCCATCACCATCTGAAGATGTCGCTTACACTTCGCCCGCGACACTCACAGAACGGTATTCGCATTTCACGAACCTAGACGATTTCCTGGCGTACTACTACCGCGGCATCGCAGTCGTAGTGCATGAAGAGGACTTTGAGATGCTAGCTTGGGAATACTTCACAACAGCAGCTCGAGACGGCGTCTGCCATGCAGAAGTTTTCTTCGATCCACAAAGTCACACGGAGCGAGGCATCGACTTTGATGTCGTGGTACGTGGTTTCAATGCTGCAAGGAAACGAGCGGAGAAAGAGCTGGGGATAACGAGTTGTCTGATCATGTGTTTCCTGAGGCACATGCCTGTTAGTTCAGCTGCGGAGACTATGGCAGCCGCTGTCAAGAGTGGGCACTTTGATCTTCAGGGTGGAGACGGCCAGGAGCGCGCTATTACTGGTCTTGGGCTGGACTCGTCAGAGGTTGGGTTCCGTCCGGAGCTCTTTGTGGATATGTATCTTGAGGGTGAGAAGAGGGGGTTGAGAAGAACAGCTCACGCGGGTGAAGAGGGGGATCCGACGTACATCAGCGGTGCACTCGACGCACTACACGCTGAGCGCATCGATCACGGTATCCGTCTTACCGAAGATGCTGAACTACTTGGTCGGGTAGTGAAAGAGGAGATACTCCTGACGGTTTGTCCGCTGAGCAATGTCTGTCTTCAAGCTGTGGAAAGCGTTGGCCAAGTACCCATCAGGACGTTCCTCGAGGCAGGGGTCAAATTCAGTATCAACAGTGACGACCCAGCGTACTTTGGTGGATACATTCTGAACAACTATTGCGCGGTGCAAGAGGCTTTCAACTTGAGTATGGAGGAATGGAGAACAATCGTTAGTAATTCTATCCACGGCAGCTGGATAGGGGGAAAGCGGAAGTCTGAGCTGCTGGGTCTGCTCGAGGCTTGCATGAGCAAACATGCTTAAGTGTATTCGTACAAGAGTTGAGGCACGAAGGGGGCGAGGAGGTTGTCAGTGGGACTTCAGAGGCCAGTATGCTAGGTGATCGGTTATTGAACACCGTCTAGCTCTTCTATAGTCTTTCGATGCGTGGTAAGACCTTCAGCGAAGAGGTCCTAGGTGCCCTATCATTTAACTCTAGTTACTCAAGAATTCTGCGAAGGTCACCTAGCTATACCATAAATATAGCGATGTACTTGAGCGTACGACGATAGTGGCGTACACTAGTCGATCGTTGGAGAGAAGCTGAGATCGGGTCTGTATCAAGTCAGCACCACTCCGAGAACAGTCATGGTGTCTCCCCATACACGTTTTCCAATAACACACATAGACGCGTCTTCTAAAGTGCCCTTTTGATTCTGTTCATTGCTCGTGGGTATCATATCCTTCCATACACAGTCTTAACCGTCTAGTCCGAGTCGTCGCTGACATCCATCTCCATCTCCGCGTCCGAGTTCTCATCCTCCTCTTCTTCGTCACGCCCCCTCTTCTGACCCTTGGCGGCGTCTTGTGCATTGACCGGAACTGCTTTCTCGGGTGCGGTACCGAAGCCTGCGGGCTGTGCAGACGCTTGTTCGGGCTCGTCTTCGCGCTCCGGCTCGGGCATCTTGTAGGTGCCGTCTAGCTTGGCTACTGTGTCGGACTTGGTCTTTGCGTATGCGATTTGCTGACTAGTGTCAGCATAGTTCCGTGGTTCGTGGGATCGAGAGAAGACGCACCATGTCCTTGCCAAAGAAAGTGAAGCCCTGTAGAGCGCGCATAGCCTGTGTTGAGGAATCGACGTCGCGGAAGACAACGTGCGCCTGGCCTCGCATCTTCATGGTCTTGAGCGCGACAACATCGAGTATGACGCCATATGTCGCGAACAGCATGTACAAGTTCCGCTTAAGGTCTTCTTTTTGTAGCTTGTCGGGAAGGTTGCGCACGTATAATCTGCTTGATGTCAGCATATACGCCGTGCACTGGGATGTAGGTCGACTCACGTGCGATTCGGGATTCCCTCTTTGGAGACGGCGACAGTGCCTGGCGGTCCTCGCGCCGAAGTAGCCATGATGTGTGGAATGCAGCTGCTGGGCGTCGGTGGTGAGGGCAAGCTCCCCGCAGAAAAGCGCGGCCAAGCCAAAATGTTCGGGGACGTGCATCGTCGCCGCCGCGGTCCCTGGAACGCGAACGGCAGTCGCGAACCACGCGCCCACCACCTTCACCGTCTAAAAGAGGAGGACTGCGGTATGGACTTTGGGTCGCTTACCTCACGAGAGCTGTGGAGTATCCACTAACGCCAGCAATCGCCATCTTACATCATCCATCATCCATCCTCGTCGCAACACCCCAATCACGCCGCTACACGCACGACTTCACCATGGCATCACCAGCTGTTCTGAGCCCACGGCCGAACCCGCCCGGCGCAGCGTTCCAAGATGGGGCCAAGACTAGAACCCTCGCGCTCCCAAGTCACACGACCAAGCCCACGAAGTCACCAGCTGTACCGTCCACAGCCCCAGCAGAAGACAGAGGCATGGATCTCGCCGAGCAGATGAACGACCGGGTGCGCAGCCAGTTCGTCATGGGCCAGAAACTAGGAGAAGGTACCTATGCGGTAGTCTTCCAAGCCCACTACGTCAACAACCCCAAGAAGCTCGTCGCCATCAAGAAGATCAAGCTCAACGCCGAGTACCCCAACGGAATCGCCCCAGACGCCCTCCGCGAAATGCAATTCCTCTTCGAGATCGACCATCCCAACGTAATCAAACTACACGACGTCTTCTCCAGCAAGGACCAAAACCTGTCCTTCGTACTCGAACATCTGCCCCTGGGAGACCTGGAGGCGCTCTGGAAGAACAAGGAAATCACATACACAAAGGCGGATATCAAGTCATGGATGAACATGCTGTGTCAGGGAATCTGGTTCTGCCACGAGAACTTCGTCCTGCATCGCGATATCAAGGGTAGTAACGCCCTGATTGCCGCCGACGGAACAGTCAAGCTTGCCGATTTCGGTCTTGCGCGGAGTTTCGCAGATCCAGGAACGAAAATGACTACCATGGTCATTACACGCATGTACCGTCCGTTGGAGTTGCTGTACGGCTGCTCGCACTACGGCGGCACAGCTGACATGTGGAGTATCGGAGTCCTAATGGCAGAACTCTGTATCCGCAACTGGTTTCTCTACTCCGACACCGACATCCAACAAGTCGCCACCATCTGCGAGAAGTTCGGAACGCCGACCGAGGAAACCTGGCCCGGCGTATCTTCCCTCCCATACTACGTTGCGCCTGAGAAGCAAACCGGCCCACAGGGTTCTACAGCCTTCCGACAGACACGTCCTCGCGTGTGGTGGAAACAACAGTTTCCTGCCCTGGGAGACGACGGCTGCGACTTTATCAAGGGTTTATTGACACTGGATCCGGCAAAGAGGTACACGGCTCGCAAAGCGCTAGAGGATAAGTGGTGGACCAACGCACCCCGGCCCACGAAGAAAGAAAACTTGCCCAAAGAAGGCGGTGGGGCAAAGGCCATGGGAGAGGATCTCAAGCGGAGAGGCGGAGAGATGCCTACCAATGGTCGCGCCGACAAGGTAGCTCGGAAGCTCGACTTTGGCTCCATGGGGTAGATCATTCTATCCAAGGGGAAAACCTAAACACCCTGGAGCCTACATTGACGCTAGATCTTCTCGTTTGCTTGTTTTTGTCCTAGTGTAGGCTACAGGCCTGGTCAGTGTCTTCCTTGTAGCTTGTAGGAGGTGTGGCTGCGTTCCGGCTTCTCCCGATCAAGTGGTTCGATCGAGTGGATCCCTTGGATCTGACATGGCGTTTGGGCGTTTGGAGCTCGGTTCAAGGGAACCTGCATACGGGTAGGGCCTTCCGTTTAGACTAGGCTAGCTATGCTGCATTTCTTGGAGTCTGGGGCTGGGTGGTGGTAGCTTTGTTTCGGTGTATCAACTACCGAAGTTCATTATACATGCGATACTGTACACGTCCGTCCCATGTATACTTTAAAGCGACTAAATATTTATTTTTCGACCTCCTCCTGCAGCAATGTAGTAATAACCATGATGTTAAGCAGCCTTTCTTTACTGCGTTATGACCTGATGTAGACACTGTGCTATGGCATGTCTTGTAAATATACCGGGACAAAACCTACTGGATACCTTCTAGGCCTATGATCTGCTGAACATATATCAAGTAGAAATGCGATGCATGCTTTTGGGCAGATTGAAAACTGGGTGCATAGGATAAGAGAATCCTTTTGCGTTTTGTATAGCACGATCATTATTCATGTGGAAGCGACGCAAAGCTTCAGAAGTTGTGTGGTTCAATGTTCACAGGCACGATCAGAAGGAACAGATGGACGTTTTTGAAGTTGAAATGGCATCCCAGCGCCGTAATTCGTTACTATCTAATCATGTCCATTCTTGGATTTCATAACTCTCATAAACAAAGCAAACTATCCAAGCGATATGCTCACTTGACGAGCTTGCAGACCAAGTCGCCAGAGTCGACCGAGTCACCCTCACGTACTGACAGGCCACTGACCTTTCCAGAGTGTGGTGCGGAGATGACCATCTCCATCTTCATGGCGCTCAGAATAGCAACTGGGTCACCCTTCTTGACCTCGCTACCATCGTGGACACGGACCTCGACCAGGACACCGGACATGGGTGATCCGACTTGGCTGCTGTCTGTGGGGTCGGCCTTGGGTCGCGAAACGTTCTCGATAGCCGCGTGTTGGTCCTCCACGGTGACGGTACGGGTCTCACCGTTCATCTCGTAGAAGACTTCACGCAGACCGGTCTGCTCGGACAGGGGACCGATGGCGAGGAGCTTGAGAATGAGAACCTTACCCTTCTCAAGTTCGACGTGGAACTCCTCGCCGATCTCTGGGCGCGACAAGAAGTAACGAGTAGGCAGAACGGAGAGATCTCCGTACTTGGTGGTCCACTTCTTGTAGTCCTCAAAGACCTTGGGGTACATAATGTACGATGCAACATCGCACTCTGTGGCGTCACCCCACTTAGCCTTGAGGTCAGCCTTGATCTTGGGGATATCAACGGGCTCAAGGTAGAGACCAGGGCGCTTGTCCATCTTCCTTCGCTCGCGGAGAGCTTGCGAGCGGAGGGGCTCGGGGAAACCGCCGTATGGCTGACCCATGAGTCCCTCGAAGAACTCCAGGACAGAGGATGGGAAGTCGAGTTGGTCAGCCTTGGCTAGGACGTCGTCGTAGGAAAGCTTGTTGGAGACCATGAATTGAGCCAAGTCACCAACAACCTTGGAAGTGGGAGTGACCTTGACAATGTCGCCGAGCAAGTCGTTGGCCTGCTCGTACGCCTTCTTGGTCTGAGCCCATTGCTCACCAAGACCTTGCTGCGATGCCTGGAAGATCAAATTGGTAAGCTGACCTCCGGGAATCTCGTGCTCGTAGACTTCGGGGTCGGGTCCGGTAAGACCGGCCTCGAAGGGTGAGTAGAGGAGACGGAGCTGGGCCCAGTATGCGTCCAAGTTACGGATCATGTGTGCGTCCAGACCAGCGTCGAAGTCGGTGCCCTCGAGAGATGAGAGGATGGCACCCATGCTAGGCTGAGAAGTCATACCCGACATACTGTCGATAGCGGCATCAACAGCGTCCGCGCCAGCCTCAGCGCAGGCAACCATAGATGCAACACCAGTTCCGGCAGAGTCGTGAGTGTGCACGTGGATAGGGAGATCGGGGTACTTCTCGCGAATGGTACCGATCAAGAGACGGGCGGCACGGGGCTTGAGTACACCAGCCATGTCTTTGATACCGAGGATGTGCGCTCCCATCTTGACGATCTTGTCGACTACATCCAAGTAGTACTCCAGGTTGTACTTCTTCTTGGGGTTGAGCATGTCACCACTGTAGCACACGGTACCCTCAGCGACACCACCAGCCTTGAGGACCGCCTTGACACCAACCTCAAGCTGCTCAACGTCGTTCAGCGCATCAAAGACACGGAAGATATCGACACCGTTCTTCTTGGCCTGCTCACAGAAGTGGAAGATGGCGTTGTCGGGCAACGAAGAGTACGCAACACCGTTCGCGCCGCGGAGGAGCATCTGGAATGGAATGTTGGGTACGAGCTTGCGCATCTTCCTCAGACGCTCCCAGGGATCTTCATAGAGGAAACGCATGGCGACATCGAAAGTAGCGCCACCCCAGCACTCGAGAGCCCATGCGTTGGAGAAGGCATGGCTGGTCTCCTTGGCGATGTTGAGCAAGTCAACAGTTCGGACACGAGTGGCGAGAAGCGACTGGTGGGCATCACGCCATGTGGTGTCCATGATCAAGCAACCCTTGTTGGCGCGAACAGCCTTGGCGAATCCCTCGGGACCGTCCTTGAGAATGACGTTCCTCCATCCCTCGGTGCAAGGCGCGGAGGTGTCAACCTTCTTGCCGTTGTTGTCATGGATGGCCGGGATGGGGATGACGCCCTTGAACTTGGGCTCACCAATCTGGCCCTTGATCTGACTGCCGTTGACAGCGAGATCACCGAGATATGCGAGAAGCTTCTGGGCACGGTTCTGGGAGCCGATCAAGTCGAAGAGAGCGGGAGTGTCGTCGATGAAAGTTGTCCAGCATTGACCGTCGACGAAGGTGGGATGTGTGAGGAGCTTGATCAAGAAGGGAATGTTGGTCTTGACGCCACGGATACGGAACTCAACTAGAGCACGCAGCATCTTTCGGCGGACGATCTCGTATGTGGAACCGCGGCAAGAGCACTTGACCAACATAGAGTCGTAGTGAGGGGTGATGATGGCTCCGGCGAAACCGTTACCACCGTCGAGACGGACTCCGTTACCACCGGCAGAGCGGTACACCTCGATCTTTCCAGTGTCAGGCGCGAAGCTCTGAGCGGGGTCTTCTGTGGTGATTCGGCATTGGAAGGCAAAGCCTCGTGTGGAGATGTGGTCTTGGGTCAGGCCAAGCTGCTCAAGAGATGCGCCTGCTGCGATCTGAATTTGTGCCGCAACAATGTCGATACCGGTGACCTCCTCGGTGATAGTGTGCTCGACCTGGATACGGGGGTTGATCTGACTCAGAGTTAGTCTATGCTTCTCTTGAATACTTCGTAAGGCTTTCATACTTCTATAAAGTAGTAGCTAGGTAGAGAATTAGCGAAATCCATCATAAGAGTAGTAGTGGAAGCACGTTAATCTAGGAAAAAACCGAACACCCTGGAGACTACATCAAGATGGAACCTCGTAAGGTGGGTGACTTGACGTCGATGTAGGCTCCAGGGTGTTCAATTTTCTTCTTGAACGAGGTGGTGTGGTGGAGTGTGGTGGGATGGGATATATAACATACCGGTTTTGCTGGTCAACCAAGAACTCGGCAGTTCCGGCGTTCCTGTACTTGACGCTCTGAGCGAGCCTGACAGCGTCGGCAAGGATAGCATCACGAGTCTCAACTGGAAGGTCCTTGGCGGGAGCAATCTCAACGACCTTCTGGTGACGGCGCTGGACACTGCAGTCACGCTCGTAGAGATGGACGACGTTGCCCTGGTTGTCACCGAGAAGCTGGACTTCAATGTGCTTGGGCTTGTCGAGGAAGCGCTCGACGAAGACGGTTCCGTTACCGAAGGCCGACTTGGCCTCTGAAGTGGCGCGCTCGAACGAGTCCTTGAGCGTCTCTTGCTCGCGTACTACACGCATACCACGGCCACCACCGCCGAAAGCGGCCTTGATGATGATGGGAAAGCCATACTCGTCGGTAAAGGCCTTGACATCCTCAAACTTCTCGACGGGCCCCGGGGTTCCTGGCACAACGGGGACGTTGCACTTGACGGCGAGTTTTCGCGCCGAGACCTTGTCGCCGAGCGCGTCGATGGTGTCGGGAGAGGGGCCCACGAACTAAAAGCAAAAGTAAGCATGAGTCGCATATTGCATGGGTGGGAAAAAAAGGCCATGGGCGCTGCGGTGATCGGCGCCGGGCTGCTTGGTGATCGGCCCCGCCAATGCCTCATCTCGCGCGGGAGCGATAGGCTCAGCAGCGGCTGATAGGCAGCGGCGACCCCTCCACGCAGCTCCGTCATAGCGTAAACAAAGCGGTAAAACTCACAATGAGGCCAGCCTTCTCGACGTTGCGCGCGAACTCTGCGTTCTCCGATAAGAAGCCGTAGCCCGGGTGAATCATGTTCACGTTGTGCTCGACCGCGATCTTGATGATCTCATCGCCCGCCAGGTAAGCACCGACAGGCGTGTACTGGCCGCGGGCGCCAATCTCGTACGCCTCGTCGGCCTTTTGCCTGTGCATGCTGAGGCGGTCCTCATGGCTGTAGACGGCCACGGTGTGCAGCGACAGCTCGTGCGCTGTTCGGAAGATACGGATGGGGATTTCTCCTCGGTTGGCAACTGGCAGAGCTGTTAGAGCGCCGAAGAGCGAGGAGTGAGCCATTGTGCTCGGCCAACGTACCCAGCAGCTTCTTCAGCTGCATGATGGAGCTGCTCGCACGCAGCTTGTGGTGGACCGAGTTCCTGTGGGGGTGGTGCTCGCCATGGTCCTCGTCGAAGTCGTTCTCGTCAATGGCCGACGAGGCGTTCTGGTCAACTGCAAGCGTCGTCATGCTGGATGACGGCTGTGTGTATTGGGGTAAGAGAGGGGGTAGAGGTAGTGAGAGAGAGGAGGAGAGGGGGAGGTCTGAAAGGCGCAGAAGAAGTAGGATACAGCGCCAATTTATTATGGTACCGACTATCGGATATCCAGGGTCTGCTACTTGCTACGACTCACTCGCTCAACCATGTGCAGAGCGCGAGTTTAATCCCAAAACAGATCCACACAGCCAAGCCAGATGGAAACACGCTGCAGAGACCCCGTCGGCCACCTGAAAAGCAACCAAGCTAACCATGGATAGCTGCATGCCACCACCTGGCCAGAGCTCCCTCGCGCGGGGAGATAATGGAGGGGCACTGACAAGGTTCGCCGACGGAACCACCCCGTGTGCGACACGATTGAAATTGTCACCGTCGTCACAGGCCCTGCCCCACCGCGTACCAGAATCTTAAACATGTATAAAACCTTTTTGCTCTACATATCCCACGCCCACTAAGCACGTGGGGCGCCTAGCCAAAGCCACACGCACCTCGTCCGGTGTCGTCGACGCTCAATGAAACCTTGACCGCTACCCACTCTGACCCCTCTGGCAAGCCATTCGCGAGCCCATTCCATCTCCATCCCAGCTGCCAGAGCAGTGTCTACCGCATCGGAGAAAGCTCGGCATCGCGGAAAAATGTCGTGCTTATCCAGCGCTTTCCTTCGGCGTAGGTTCCTCTACCGAGCTCCTTATGGCCGTCGAGGGCAACCTCGCTATTTAACCTCGTTCACGGTATACTTTTCCGACCTTTGCCTCGCTTCGTGGCCGCGTACCTGCATGGCTCCGAGGAGTATTCGGAACATGGGTCTGAGCTATTACCGGCTGCGCATCACGCCCATGCGGTTCCGCCTCTCACCATGACAGATGGTTACGTAGATCTAGACTTGACTTGGCTACGAGCGACTCTTCGAAACCGGTGACGTTAGCTTACGATGGGGTCGTTTGAGGCATTCAGTGGCTGCATCTGGAAACATTACTCGTGTACTAGTCTTCCAAGATTGCTTGGCAAAGATCATGCACCTGCGATACGGAGCTTCAAACACTCGCTACTTGGCACATTGACGCCCGAACGGTTGAGCTAATTTATCCGTGAGCATACACAGAAACCTTTTCGTGGGTCACCTCAACCTGTCCTCGGGGTATCTGCTATGCTTTCTAGGGTTTGATCAACGGCACATCTACATTTCGTGTATCACTGCGTCGTATCATGTTTCAGCTTGCTATAGGAATTATGCTATTCGGAAAGGACGTCAAACCTTCGCTGTGTACCAAGGTTGAGAATCAACTAAAGCCAACCTTGGAAGGCTCACAATCGACACGTGACGAAAAATATGTAGGTAGTGCAAACTCTGGTTGCGTACTTTGGGAATTGGACTTTTGGTAACGGGGTCTGCCAGGTTCGTTCCCAACCACGGTATCACCTCGCACAACTACACATGTTTGCAGATTACATTAAATCAAAAACTTGCAAAGTCGGTGACCTGACATCAACGTAGGCTCTAGGATGTTCAGTTTTTCCTAGATCAGCGTGGTAGCATGCAGAGTCGAGGCCTAAGGATAGGTAATACTCAACCAACAGCATCATTATAAAAAGGCTCGTGGAGGTATTCGCTGTATGCAGCGTGATTGCGCTCAAGCAGAAACCAGCGTTGTATTCGTAATGACTGGCCGGGTCGATGCCTGCGCAAGTCCTGTTAGTAGTGAGTACCTCCAGCGTACGTTCGGATATCTCGTACAGTACGCAATAAATACATGTAGGAGCCGGGCATGTCCTTATTCCTGCAAGCCGTCACTGCCCAGGACCCTCATTTCTACGTGATGGCCGCAACGATTGTGACATTTTGCTAGTGTTTCGAATACCGGGACGGAAACGTACTGTTAAGATCGTCAGTCATCATATTGACATACTAACGATTTATCACGTGTGAGTACATTCGTGATAGATGTTCAACTCCAGGGTGCGACGTCATTGGGATTACAACAAGCGAACATCCACAGTGAACACGAGATATCAGCGCAAATGAAGTGATTAACTAGAGTACAGAAGCCTGAAGATGTTCTATATGTGAAGCATCCAGACTAAGAGGCCACCTTGAACGCCTGT
>Ga0265798_10000362_pt1 | contig 80945 bp, 64 predicted proteins | sample P3T30metagenome_FD_192430 | JGI IMG/M metagenome (GOLD analysis project Ga0265798, IMG submission 192430) | Plant litter microbial communities from East Loma Ridge, Irvine, California - P3 T30 | ecosystem: Environmental > Terrestrial > Plant litter > Unclassified | place: USA: California... | reverse complement strand
TGGCGGCGAGGTAGGCGTCGACTTCTTCGCGCACCTTCTCGAGCACCCAGTGCGGCTTGTAGTCGTTGACTTCGCGCGCCGCCCTGATCAGCTTCGCCTGTTCAGGCGCGCTGTGCACGATGAACCACGGGTCGACCGCGATGCAATGGCCGCCCACGCCCGGTCCCGGACGCAGCACGTTCACGCGCGGGTGACGGTTGGCCAGTGCGATCAGTTCCCACACATCGATGCCCAGTTTGCCGCAGATGACCGACAACTCATTGGCGAAGGCGATGTTGACGTCGCGGAACGAGTTTTCGGTGAGCTTGCACATCTCGGCCGTGCGCGAATTGGTTTCGATGCACTCGCCCTGGACGAAGGTCTGGTACAACGCGATGGCGCGCTCGGAGCAAGCCTTGGTGATGCCGCCGATGATGCGGTCGTTCGACACCAGCTCGTGGATCACCTTGCCCGGCAACACGCGCTCGGGGCAGTAGGCCAGGTTGATGTCGGCTTCGTCGTTCGGGCCCAGTGGAATCTTGAGGTCGGGACGCTCTTCGGCCAGCCACTTGGCCAGGCTTTCGGTGGTGCCCACCGGCGAGGTCGACTCCAGGATCACCAGGTCGCCCTTTTTGAGCACCGGCGCGATCGAACGCGCTGCCGCCTCGACATAGCTGACATCGGGTTCGTGGTTGCCGCGGAACGGCGTCGGCACCGCGATCAGGAAGGCGTCGGCCGGCTGCACCGTAGTCGAGGCCTTCAGGTAACCCTGGTTGACGGCGGCGGCGACGATCATGTCGAGGTCGGGCTCGACGATATGGGTCTGGCCGCTGTTGATGGTGTCGACCGCATCCTGGTTGATGTCGATGCCGATGACATTCTTTTTACGGGACGCAAACATTGCAGCGGTTGGGAGACCAATGTAACCGAGGCCGATCATCGAAATAGTATCAAACGTGCTGCTCATGTTTTTCTCTTAAAAAGTTGAGGATGCGGGTCGCGGCAGTGCCGTCGCCGTAGGGGTTGGTGGCGGAACTCATGCGCTGGTATTCGGCCGGGTCGCTCAATAGCGTGCGGATGCCGCCGACGATCGACTCGATGCCGGTGCCGACCAGGCGCACCGTGCCGGCCGCTACCGCCTCGGGGCGCTCGGTAGTGTCGCGCATGACCAGCACTGGTTTGCCGAGCGACGGCGCTTCTTCCTGGATGCCGCCGGAGTCGGTCAGCAGGATCGATGCGCGGTTCATCAGGTAGACGAATGGCAGGTAGCTGACCGGATCGATCAGGTGCACATTCGGATTGCCCTTGAGGATGCGCTGCACCGGTTCCTGCACATTCGGATTCAGGTGCACCGGATACAGCACCTCGACGTCCGGCATGCGGCTGACTTCATCGAGCGCGCGGCAGATGTTCTCGAAGCCGCCGCCGAAGTTCTCGCGCCGATGGCCAGTCACCAGGATCAGTTTCTTCTTGCTGTCGAGGAAGCTGAACTGGGCTTCCATCGCGCGCTTCAGCTCGGTATCGGTGTCCAGGCGGGCGACCACGTCGAGCAAGGCATCGACCACGGTATTGCCCGTCACGCAGATATTCGCGGCCGGCACGCCCTCGGCCAGCAGGTTCTGCTGCGCGTGTTCGGTCGGCGCGAAATGCAGGCTGGCGATCACGCCAGTGAGGCAGCGATTGACCTCCTCAGGCCAGGGAGAATAGATGTTCCCGGTACGCAGACCCGCTTCCACATGGCCGACAGGTATCCTCTCGTAATACGCGGCGAGGCTGGTCGCAAAAGTCGTGGTAGTATCGCCGTGAACAAATACATAATCCGGACGCCACTCGCGCAGCACGCCGCGCATGCCGATCAGCACCTTGGATGTGATGTCGGACAGGTCTTGCCCTGGCGTCATGAGGTTCAGGTCAAAATCGGGAGTCAGCGAAAACAGGTCCAGCACCTGGTCCAGCATTTGCCGGTGTTGGGCAGTGACGCAGACCTTGACGTCGACGTCGGGCGATTCGGACAGAGCGCGCACGACGGAAGCCATCTTGATTGCTTCCGGCCGCGTTCCGAAAACGGTAAGAACTTTTATAGTCATCTATATTATTACTACCATATACGTGAGACGGGTCGATCCGGAACACGCCATTGCGCAATCGTAAAGGCAAGAGGCAACTGTTTCCTGATGGATAATTTTTTGACCAGGAAATTATACCTCAAGCAATCTGGTTCAAATTTCAATCGTGCGTTCCTAATGGAAAGTCTTTTCGACCCTTCCACGCCGATTGACGGGACGCAGCGCGTCAGGACACCTGCGATACTAACGCATCCGTTAAAAGTAAAATAATAAGATTTTGTAGTTAATAACGCAACTTTTTGAGAGTTGCGTTATTAAAATTCTGTCCACATCCAGCTAGACGACGCTGTTCCAGGACTTCGACAGGCGCATGGCGCAGTTGATCAAGCCCACCATCGAGTAAGTTTGCGGGAAATTGCCCCACATCTCGCCCGTGACCGGGTGAGTATCTTCCGATAGCAGCCCCAGATGGTTGCGCGCCGCCAGCATGGCTTCGAACACTTCGCGCGCCTCCTTCGTCCGTCCGATCCGCGCCAGCGCATCGATGCGCCAGAAGGTGCAGATATTGAAGGCCGTCTCGGGCACACCGAAATCATCCGGCGCTTCATAGCGCCGCATATAGGGGCCGTCGCACAGGGATTTTTCCAGCGCGTCGACGGTGGCGACGAAGCGCGGATCCTTGGGGTCAATAAAATTGATCTCGGCCATCAGCAGCACGCTGGCGTCGAGGTCGCGGCCGCCCAGGCTCTCGGCGAAGGCCTGGCGCTCTTCGCTCCAGGCCTCGGCCAGCAGGCGATTGCGGATCAGCTCGGCGCGTTCGCCCCAGAAGGCGGCGCGGTCGGGTAGTTCCAGCACTTCGGCGATCTTGGCCAGCCGGTCGCATGCCGCCCAGTTCATCAGCACCGACGAGGTATGTACCCGGGCCCGCGTGCGCAATTCCCACATGCCGGCATCCGGCTCGGCCCATACGCGAAAAGCCTGCTCGCCCACCGCTTCGAGCTGGCGGAATTCGGCATGGCCGGCACGCCGGAACAAGCGGTGATCAAAGAAAGCCTGCGCCGCGCCGAGCACGATATTGCCATACACATCGTGCTGGAAGTGCTCTTGCGCCTGGTTGCCGATGCGTACCGGGCGGTGGTTGCGGTAGCCGGGCAAGTGGTCGACGACCGACTCGGGCAGTTGTTCCTCGAGCCCGATGCCGTACAGCGGCTGGATATGCCCGCCCTTGGCGCGCGCCACCACATTGCTCAGCCAGCGCAGGTAGTCTTCCATGGTGCCGACTTCGGACAGGCTGTTCAGGGCCCGGATCACGAAGAAAGCGTCGCGCAGCCAGCAGAAGCGGTAGTCCCAGTTGCGCGCGCTGCCGGGCGCTTCCGGGATGCTGGTGGTCATGGCGGCGATGATGGCGCCGGTGTCTTCGTACAGCGACAATTTGAGGGTGATCGCGGCGCGGATCACCACGTCCTGCCATTCGAGCGGCAGCGCCAGGCGGCGCGACCAGGTACGCCAGTAGGCGATGGTTTCCTTCTCGAAGCGGTGGGCGGTGTCCTGGATGCCGTCGGCCAGGGTCTCGTCCGGCCCCAGCATGAAGTTCATCGGCCGGTCGAGCAAGAAGAACGATTCGGCCAGCACATAGCTGAGCGAGGTATCGGTATTCAGGCGCAAGGTCTGGTCCGGACCGACATAGCGGATGTGGTGGCTGCCCTGGGTGATCTCGGGTACCTTGGCGCCATACTCGAAGCGCGGCCGCAGTTTTACACGCACGCGCACGCCGGCCCCGAGCGGCTTTACGCGGCGCACCACCATCAGGGGGCGGAACATGCGGTCGCGGCTCAGGAAGCGCGGCGCGAAGTCGGTGATCTCGATGCCGTTGCCGGCGCCATCGTACAGGCGTGTGTGCAGCACCGCCGTGTTCGGTTCATAGACCTGCTCGCTGCGCACGACGCCTTCGAGCTCGATGCTCCACAGGCTGCCGTTCTCGCTGGGGTCGAGCAAGGCGTTGAACACCGGGTCGCCGTCGAAGCGCGGCAGGCAGCACCACACCATCCGGCCCACGCGGTCGATCATGGCGCTGAACGCGCAATTGCCGACCACGCCGCAATCGAGGGAGCCCGGCGCTTCGTTCACGGCGGTCGAACCAGGGTGCTGGGAAACATCGTTCATGCTGTGTCCTTTCAATTGGTTGACGTGGCGGCCGCTAGCGCCTCGCGCACGGCCTGGCTCGAGGCGATGCGGCAGCGGGCCACGCTGGGGCCCGGCCCGACCTTGAGGCCGATCCCGCCGACGCGCTGCACGTGGTCGAAGCCGGCTTCGTCGGTGGTGTCGTCGCCGATGAACAGCGGCCGGTATCCGGCGAAAGGCGCCTCGGCCAGGAAGTCGCGGATCGCCGTGCCCTTGCTGACGCCGGCGGCCTTGATCTCGACGATCATCTTGCCTTCCATGAGCAGCAGGCCCAGGCTGGTGCGCACGGCTGCGTCCATGGTCTCGACGCACAGCGCCTGCAATTGAGGCGCCTGGCGGTAGTGCAGGGCCAGCGCGCCATGCTTTTCCTCGACCCACAGGCCGGGGTGACGGGCGGCCAGCGCATGCGCCTGGGTGCGCACCGCGCTAAAGTCCGGCGCCGGCAACTGGCGCAGCACGCCGTCGAAGCCGCGCCGCTCCATGCCGTGCACGCCGGCGGCAGGCAGCGCCAACGGCGCCAGCATCCGGTCGAGTTCGGCGACCGGGCGGCCGGAGACGATGGCCAGGCGGCCGTCCAGCCGCTGCTGCAGCGCGCCTAGCGCGGCCAGCAATTGCGGCGTCACCACCACCTGGTCGGGGCGCGGGGCAATGTCCACCAGCGTGCCGTCGAAGTCGAGGAATAGCGCGCAGCCTGGGGCCGCGAGCAGGTCGAGTGCTTCCTGTTCGTTGGTGCCGGTGGTCGCATTCATATTGTCCATCACGCCTCCCCCTTTCGTACCCGGTTCTGGCTGAGCGAATTGATCCTGGAGCGCACGCGCTCGCGCTGGCGCAGGCGGGCCGCGTCCTGCAGCATGCGGCCGGCCCAGCGATAGACATTGAAGTCGCGCACCCGCACCCGCATGGTACGCATCCGTTCGCGCTGCTCGTCGGCCGGCATGCGCAGCGCGCGGTACAGCGCCTCGGCGCCCTCTTCGATGTGATAAGGATTGACGATCAGGGCCTCGTGCAGTTCCCGCGCGGCGCCGGTGAACTGGCTCAGGATCAGCACGCCCTGCTCGTCGTCGCGCGAGGCGATGAATTCCTTGGCCACCAGGTTCATGCCGTCGTGCAGGCTGGTCACGCTGCACACCTCGGAGGCGCGGAAATAAGTACGCAATTGTGCTTGTTCATGGTGTTCGGTCTTGAGGATGATAGGCAGATAACTGCCGCTGGAAAAGCGCTGGTTGATGCGCTGGGCCAGCGCGCGCACCCGCGCTTCGAAGTTCTGGTATTCGTCGAGCGAGGAGCGGGTCGGCGCCGCGATCTGCACGAAGGTGAACTTGCCGACCATGTCCGGATGCAGCTCGAGCATGCGCTCGACCGCCTGGAAGCGCTCGATGATGCCCTTGGTGTAGTCAAGGCGGTCGACGCCGATGCCCAGCAACTGGTCGGCCGGCAGCGCCAGCGCCTGGCGAATCTCGGCGCGGCAGGCCGCCACGTCGCACTCGCCAGGAGTCGGCTCGGGCCAGGCGATCGAGATCGGGTATGGCTTCACCTGGGTCAGCTCGTTGCCATAGCTGACGGTCGAGGCCTCGTTCTCGATGCGGGTCTCGAGGTAGCGGTCCACGGTATCCAGGAAATTCTTGCGGTGGAAAGGCGTGTGGAAGCCGAGGATGGTGCTGCCCAGCATGCCATCGAGGATTTCCTCGCGCCATGGGCAAATGCCGAACGATTCCGGATTGGGCCAGGGAATGTGCCAGAAGGTGATGATGGTGGCTTTCGGCAGCACCGCGCGCACCATGCGCGGCAGCAGTGCGAAGTGGTAATCCTGCACCAGCACCACCGGGTTGTCGGAACGCGCTTCCGCGATCACGGCGTCGGCGAAGCGCTGGTTGACCTTGACGTATTCGGCCCAGTCCGACGAGCGGAACACCGGTCGCACGTGGGCGATATGGCAAAGCGGCCACAAGCCCTCGTTGGCGAAGCCGTAGTAATAGCCCTGCTCTTCTTCCTTCGACAGCCAGACGCGGCGCAGCGTGTAGCTCGGGTGTTCAGGCGGCACGGGCACGTGGTCGTTGGCGTCGACCGTATCGCGGTCGGCCGAACCGGCGCCGTGGGCGATCCACGTCCCGGAGCAGGCGCGCATCACGGCCTCCACTGCCGTCACCAGGCCGCTGGCGGGACGCTGCACCTTGACGCCATTGGGCGTATTCACGTGGATATAGGGTTCGCGGTTCGAGACCACCAGGATCTCGTCGCCCGCCAGGTCCTGGTTGAGCAGGGTCTTGAGCGTATCGGGGCCCCAGGGCTGCGACTCGACGCCATTGCCCTGCAGCTCGCGGTTGTATTCGTTGAGCAAGGCGCGCAATTCGCTGGCCAGCGGCGCGATCTCGGGCGGCATCGGCCCCTGCGGACGCGGCGACAGTTCGCCGCGCAGCATGTCGCGCACGCCATTGAGCCAACCGTGCCAACTGAGGTGGGCGATGAGTACCGTGATCAGGGAGATCGCGCCGGCCAGCAACACGAACAGGCCGATGATGTATTTCTGGGTGTCTTCGCTGCGGCGCTCGATGAAACTCATGTCCTGCACCAGCACCAGGCGGCCGGCGGAGACGCCGTCCTGGGTCAGCTCGCGGCTCGAGACGTGCACCGGCCCGCGCGGCAGCTTCACGACAGGATTGGCGTCCTCGCCGTCTGCGCCCCGGGGGCAGCCCAGCGAGTCCGGGTAGGTATCGGTCTGGTACGCCAGCCTCCCGGAAGGACCGCAGAAGCCGAGCGCATACAGGCGCTCGTCCTGGATGGCACGGGCGAACGCGTCATTGATGCGCGCGGCGTCATTGTCCTCGAGGTAGTTGAGCAGCGGCTGTTGCAACGTGCTCGACACCAGCTGGGAACGTGTATCGAGATCCCGTACGAACCAGCGCACGGTGAGATTTTCCATCCATGGAATCGCGAAGTAACCGAACAGCGCCAGCACCAGGGCCAGCGGGACGATGAAGCGCATGGAGAGTTGTACCGATCTGATCCGCATGAAGCTCCTTCAAGATGGGACGACGTCGCCGACCGCTTGAGTATAGCTATTTACAAATTATCATGTCGCAACGTTGCGCAGCGCAGCATGCGGCCAGGCCGGTGTGGCGGACTTACCCCGGCACGCGCTGCAGCACGAATTCGGCGCGCGGCTTGGCATGCCGCTCGAGGCGATAGGTCAGCGTCTTGCCATCCTCGCTGAGGGTCACGGTCCAGACATTCGTCTCCGCGCCGGGCACGAGGTCGGCCGTGTATTTGTCTGCCAGGAAAGCCTGGGAATGGGCCGAGCCGCCGTCCTTCGCCATGCCGCCATACATGGTGACCTTGTCCGGCGTGCCGTCGGCGTGACGGTGGTCGTGGCGCAATTCCAGTCCCGCCACCGGCCGGGTGAAGATCCAGGTGCGCGAACGGTCTTCGCCGACCTGCACCGGCATCCGGATCTCCGTCGGGCTGCAATTGACCTGGGTCGAGATCGTCTTGCCGGCAAACTCGTTGTTCGGATCGACCGCATATGATTGCGCGCCTTCGAAGCGTTGGCCGCACATGCCCTGCAGGGTGGTCATGAACTGATCGCGCGAATCGGCTGGCGCCGGGGTGGCAGCGCAGCCGGCGACCAGCGTGGTGATGGCAAGGACGGGGAGGATGGCTTTCATTGGATTCGGGTTTTATTGGAAGAACAGCAGAGTAGCACGCCGCCAGCTGCGGAAATCGTGTTTGCTTCCTCGCCTATATTCCTTGCACACTGACATTCCCGCATTCAAGATAGACCGCACATGTCCTTTTAGAAGGGTTCCGCCCGCACACGGTCACCGACCTCGACGGCACGAAGACTGGCGGCGGGCCCGCGCTGTTCAAGGCGATGACGCAGCAGGCGGGACTCGACTACGACGTCAGCCTGGAAACGGAAGGCGGGGCCGGGCTCGACTTCCACTACAAGGAGCGCCATGCCCTCATCGTCAAGCCATGGGACGTCGTGCTGTTGCAAGGCTATAGCACGCTGGACCAGGACGTTCCCCGCGATCCGGGCAAGCTGATCCATTTCAGCGGCTTGCTGGCACGTGCCCTCCACCAGCAGAATCCCCGGGGTGACGACGCCTGTCACGGCAGCGGCCACGGCTACTACCTGGAAGCGCTGACCATCCTTGGCAGCGTGGCCGGACGCGATCGCGCGTGAACTCGGCATCGATACAAAGACTGCCGCGGCGCTGCAGGACATCGCGGCAGAGCAGTTGGCTAGCGAAAAGAAGATCGCGGAACCGGCCCTGCCCTGAAGGCCGGCTGGCCCAGTGCAAAAGACAACGCCACCGTCGAGGTGGCGTTGTCTCTTGCGCGGCCAACAGCATCAGCCGAAGATGAAGTACAGAATGACGAGCACGACAGCAGGAATGCCCAGCAGCCAACCGATGAAATACTTACCCATGATGAACTCCTTCGTATGCTCGTGAGCGATGGGTCCATGATGCCGTGCACAACTGCACTCGTCGGTTAGCTAAGACACGTCCACGAAAAAATTGCTCTGCCGCTCGTTCGTCAGTGCAAGTTTCGCACGCCAGAGCACACGGTGCGCCGGGCATTTGCGCGCGGGGCTATACTGAATCAACATTTATCGCGACGCAGAAGTCTTGGCTCAACATTATCAGGGCGATACTGCGGCGACTGCCATCTCACAATTTTTACAGGGGGTAATATGCCAACAACCTGGACGATCGCAGCCAACTCCGGCCGTGCACGCTTCTTCTCCGACGCCGAATCGGCGCAATCACTGCAGGAAATCGAAGACATGGTGAACCCCGCGGCGCATGCCCGCGAGCTCGACCTCGTCACCGACAAGATGGGCCAGACGGCGGCGACCAATACCACGCATAATATCGGCGGCACCCAAGGCGTGGCCTTCCAGCACAACGGCAAGGCCGGCGCACCCGGCAAGACCTACCAGCCGGCCCAGACCCCGACGGAGCGTGAAGCCGAGAAATTCGCTAAGGATATTTCGGCCTATCTGCTGAAAGCCCAGCAGGAAGGCCGCTTCCAGCAACTGGTGCTGTCGGCCTCTCCCGAGTTCCTCGGTGTGCTGCGCGCGAACATCGACCCGCAGGTCAAATTGCTGATCAAGAGCGAAATCAACAAGGACTACACGCATTCAAACGGCCAGGAATTGCGCGCCCAACTGGACGCGCACCAGGAAAAATCGGCGTAAGCCGCCGTCCATCTTGCATCGCCAGGCCCATGGGGCCTGGCCTGCTTGCCCGCCATGGTGCGCTGCGATAAGCTTGCCGCATGCACATCAGTGAACAACCTACCCACACGCTCGACCTGCGCGTGCGCGAACTGCAGCAGCTATTCAACTCGCTCGACCCGGCGCCGTTCCTGAACAAGGACCTCGACCATGCCTGCGAGGCGTATATCGAGAACTGGGCGCTATCGCTGCCGCCCGCCAGCCTCCTGCACCTGAACATCCACGTCGCGCAACTGCCGCCGGTGGGACAGGCCGGCGAGATGGTCGCCGATGCGATCCACAACTACTATGGCTACAAGGTCGAACTGGTGCGCGGCGAACTGAAGCAGCTGCTGCGCCAGGGCCGCATCAGCCTGGCAATCGGCATCGCCTTCGTCGTCAGCTGCCTGCTGCTGGCCGCCGTCATCGAGACCTTCACCACCGGCCACGCCGCGAAAATCGCGCGCGAAAGCCTGACCATCATCGGCTGGGTCGCGATGTGGCGGCCGGCGCAGATCTTCCTGTACGACTGGTGGCCCCTGACCGGCCGCATCAAGGTATTCGAGAACCTGCGCTTCGCGAGAGTCAGCGTGGTGCAGGACTGATCACGCGGGCTGGCCCGACGGCGCCAGCGAGAAGATGGCGCGCAGGTCGTCCGCCTGCAGGCCCGGTGCCAGCTCGCTTTCTCCTTCGTTGGACAGCACCGCATTGGCCAGCTCTCCCTTGCGGCGCTGCAGCTCCTGGATTTTTTCTTCCAGCGTGCCGCGCGCGATCAGCTTGTAGACGAACACCGGCTGCTGCTGGCCGATACGCCAGGCGCGGTCGGTGGCCTGGTTTTCGCTGGCCGGGTTCCACCAGGGATCGTAGTGGACCACGGTATCGGCCGCCGTCAGGTTGAGCCCCACCCCGCCCGCCTTCAGGCTGATCAGGAAGACTCCGACCCTGCCTTCCTGGAAGGCGGCGACCGGGGCGGCGCGGTCGAGCGTGCTGCCGGTGAGTTCGACGAAATCGGTGCCGCGCGCTGCCAACTCGGCGCCGATCAGCGACAGCATGCTGGTGAACTGCGAAAATACCAGCACCTTGCGGCCTTCGCTGGTCAGGGTGTCGAGTAGCTCCATCAAGGTGTCCAGCTTGGTCGAGCCGGTCTCGCTCGCCGGCTCGACCAGGCGCGGGTCGCAGCATACCTGGCGCAGCTTGAGCAAGGCCTCGAGGATCACGATATGGCTGCGCGCCAGGCCCTTGCGGTCGATCTCGGCGCGCACCTTGCGGTCCATCGCCACCCGCACCGTTTCGTACAGGTCGCGCTGCGCGCCGCTCAGATCGATCGGCAGCAGGATCTCGGTCTTGGGCGGCAGATCGGTCGCCACCTTGTCCTTGGTCCGGCGCAGCATGAAGGGCTTGACGCGCCGCACCAGGAAGTCCTGGCGCAGCGTATCGCCTCCCTGCTCGATCGGCTTGCGGTAATTGGCCTTGAACGATCGCTCGTCGCCCAGCAGGCCCGGCATCAGGAAGTGGAATTGCGACCAGAGCTCGCCCAGGTGGTTCTGCACCGGCGTGCCGGTCAGGCACAGGCGGTGGCGGGCATCGAGTAGGCGCGCCGTTTGCGCCGCCTTGGCGCGGCTGTTCTTGATGTACTGTGCTTCGTCGAGGATCAGCAAATGATAGCGGTGCCGCCGCAATGCATCCTCGTCGCGGCCCAGCAAGGCATAGGTGGTCAGCACCAGGTCGTAGCCGCCGATGGCGTCGAACTGCGACACCCGCTCCTTGCCGTGCAGGAGCAGCACCCGCAGGCCGGGCGCGAAACGCGAGGCCTCGGCCTGCCAGTTCGGCATCAGGCTGGTCGGCGCCACGACCAGGGCCGGCGCATCGAGGCGCCCGGCCTCTTTCTCGAGCAGGATATGGGCCAGCGTCTGGATGGTTTTACCGAGGCCCATATCGTCGGCCAGGATGCCGCCGAAACCGTATTCGCGCAAGAACTGCAGCCAGGCCAGGCCGCCCAGCTGGTAGGGCCGCAGCGCGGCCTGCAGGCCGGCCGGCGGCGTAACCGACTGGATGCCGCCGAAGCTGTCGAGCTTGCGGCCCAGCTCACGCAGGCGCTCGCCGCCGATCCAGCGCAGCCGTGCGGCGCGTTCCAGTTCGGCCAGGCGCGCGGCGTCCATGGACGGCAGGCGCACTCCGTTACCCAGGCGCTCGCCGAAATACAATTCTCCCAGCGTGGCCAGGATCGGCTTGACCCGGCCCCACGGCAGGGCGACGCGCTCGAAGTTCGTCAGTTCGACCAGCAGCTCGTCGTCGTCGCCGCGCGCGGCCAGCGCCGCCGCGGTGAAATCGCGCGGTGCGGCGCGCACCATTTGCACCAGCAGGGGCAACAAGGCATGGCGCTCGCCACCGACGACGATGCCGAGTTCGAGCGAGAACCAGGCATTGCCGCCCTCGCCTTCTTCGTCGAGCTCGGCATACCATTCGTCGACCTCGGCCAGGTCGAAACGGTAGTCGCCGTCGATCTCGATCTGCCAGCCCGCGGCGCGCAGGCGCGGGATGTCGCGCCGCGCGAACGCCACCCAGGCGGCGGCGTCGGCCAAGGTGAGCGCGTCGAGAAAGTCGTCCAATGGCGAGGCGGCCGGCGGCCGCTGGAAACCGAGTCCGGCAAGGACGGCAACGGCGGCGGCTTCAGCGGCGGGGTCGCGTTCGATGAGCTGGAGCGTGCCATCGTGCACCGAACGCAGCACCGGTTCGTCGATGCCTTCGGTGGACTGGCCGGCGTACTCGAAGTACAGCAGCGCGTAGTCGTGCCAGACCTCGTTCTGGCCCCAGCCTGTGTCCACGCTGTCGAGCAGCAAGCAGGGCGTGGGCGCGATGTCGGCGCGGCGCCGGGTCTCGACCGCCTGCGGCAAGGGCACCAGATGCTCGAGACCCAGGTCGGCGAGCCGCGCGGCCATGGCGGAGCGCTGATCGGCGCGCAGGCGCGGCGCGTGGGCGACCAGGGTCACCAGTCTTGCCGGCGGCAGCACCGCCATGGCATCAGGCAAGGCCAGCTCGCCCAGCATATCGTCGTCGAGGTATAGCGGCGGATCGGTCGGCAATACGCCCAGGGAACCGGAATCCCCGAAAACCCAGTCGAGCTGGACAGTGTCGTCATTGGACGGATACCATCGCAGCGTCGCCTCGCGGCGCGGGCCGGGACGCAGGCAGAACAGCTCGCCGCCCCGAAGGTCGTCTTCGGACCATGCCAGCAGCAACTTGTCCTCGGCGCAAAGGCGGATCAGGAGGCGAGCGCCGACCGGCCCCGACACCTCGGCATCGCTCGCGACCATGCCGCCGGCCTGCAACGCCGCGAACTGCCGCAGCAAATCTTCGTCGCCAGGCGCGCGCGACGCCAGCAGCGCGCGCAGCGAGGCGTGGACGTCGTGGATCGGCGTGGTGGCGCCGAGGTCTCCATTCTTGCGCAGGCGCGCGCGGTGCAAGTGCAGGCGCGGCGCGGCGCCGGCCGGGTCGGGGACCAGCACCCAGACCAGCCTGGACGATGTGCCTGCGGTCGCGGCGGCCGCTGCCGACGCAGCCTGCGACAAGGCCGTCAGTTGCTGCAGCCATTGCTCGGACCAGGCCGCGGCCACCGCTGGCGCTTGCGCTATCGCGTGCTGATACCGGTCGAGTTCGACCAGCAGCAGCGCCACCACGTGCTTGCAGTTGTAGCTCATGGGGCAGCTGCAACTGCCCTGGAAGACAATGCCGCCACGGTCGGCGCCGATACGGATGGTCTGGCGGTACAGCTCGCCGCCACTGCCGCCGACTTCGCCGACCAGCCTGTCGTCGAGGCGGCGCGCGGCCCGCACCTTGCCCTTGCGCGCATAATCCTGTCCGCGTTGCAGGGTGCCGGCATCGAAGTGGCGATTCAGGTCGGCGTGGTCGTAGTACATGGGCGGCGTGGCGTGGCGATCAAACCGCCATTATCGCCCACCCGCCCCGGCACGCGGCTCAGTTGCTCACGACCTTGATCTGCTCCACATCCAGCGTCGCTTCGCCGAACATTTCCTTGTCGAACTCGCCGGTCAGCTCGACCGTGGTGTTGTGGTCGACCGTCACGCCCTGCGGGAAACGGTCGGCGTCGATCTCGACGGTGATCTTGCCGCTGGCGTCGGTGAACTCGTAGTCCTCGTCGCCCTTGTGGCTGGTCAGCTTGCCTTTCAGGCGCACGTACTGGTCGTCCTTGCCCTTGGCCAGCAAGTCCTTGGCCGTCATCAGGGGCGCGCCGGACGGGCCGGTATAGCCCGAGACCCGCTTGACGTCGACAGCCGCGCCGGGCGGCGCATCGGCGATATTCTGTGCGGTCGCAATACCCGAAGCGGCGAGCAGCGCGGCGATGCAGGAGAGGTGGAAGATACGTTGCATGATCGATCCTTTATTCGGGTTGGTTGTCGTCGCCTGCGCTGTAGCGGCAGGCACAGGCGCATTACAACGGCCGGACATTAAACCGATCTTAAGAAGTGTTCAGGCAGTGCCGGAAGGCACATCGAGCGTTACCCCCAGCCCACGGCCATCGATCCCCGATTCGAACGCCAGTGCGATGCCATGCAGGTCGGCAATGCGCTTGACAATCGACAATCCGAGCCCGCTGCCCTGCTGTCCCTGCCCCAGCACGCGGAAGAAACGCTCGGTCAGGCGCTGGCGGCTATCCGCATCGACGCCGGGCCCGTCGTCGCGCACCGCGATGCGCGCGTGCCCCGCGTGCTGCACGGCCTCGAGCTCGATGCGGCTGCCGTCCGGGCAGTAGCGCAGCGCATTGTCGACCAGGTTGCGCAGCACGATCTCCAGCATCTGCGGATCGGCCTGCACTTCCTGCACCTCGCAGCGCAGCGCCAGCGCGATGCCGCGCCCGGCTGCCTGCTGCGCATGCATGCCGGCCACGCGCTCGAACAGCGGCGCGAGCAGGACCGGCTGGCGAACCAGCTGTTCGCGCGCCAAGGGATCCAGGCGCGCCAGCGTGAGCAGGCTGTCGACCAGCGCCGTCAGGCGTGCGATGTCCTGGCGCAGCTTGTGGAATGGCGCGGCCAGGTCGGGATGCTGGCGCCCCAGCAGCTGCACGTGCATGTGCAGGCCGGCCAGCGGCGTGCGCAACTCGTGGGCGGCGTCGGCGGTGAAGCGGCGCTCGGCCTGCAGCGCCGCGTCCAGCCGTCCCAGCACGCCGTTCAGCGCCTGCACGATGGGCAGCACTTCGCGCGCCTGGCCGGCGGTCGCCACTTGCGTGAGGTCGTCGGGCGTCTTGGCCGCGATGCTGGCGGCGGTGCGGCGCAGGGGCTTCAGGACGCGGCCGGTCATGATCCAGCACACCAGCGCCAGCAGCATCAGGAAGCCCAGCACGGGCAGCCACAGCGAATCGGCCAGTTCTTCCAGGATGTCATAGCGCTTGTCGACCTGCTGGCCGACCTGCACCTCGAAGTTGCGGGCCTCGTCGCGCACCACGAACACGCGCCAGCGCTCGCCGTTCGCCAGCGCTTCGGCGAAGCCATGGTCGTCGTCGAAGTTGGAGACATAGGGTCGCAGCGGCGCGTCGCCGGTGCGCTGGATCACGCGCCCGTCGACCACGATCTGGTACTGCATGTCGACCTTGCGGCCATGCGCGCCGCCGCCCCCACCCTGTGGCAGCAGGCCGCGTTCGTTCCAGTCGGTGGTCGCCGCCATGATCATATAGCCGGATTCCTCGAGCGCGTCGTCGAACACCTCATTGGTTTCCTGCCAGGCGATCACGGTGACGATGCCCAGGCTGGCCAGCCACAATACCGTGCTGGCGGCCACGATGACGGCCAGCAGGCGGCGGCGCAGCGACCACGGCGCATCCTTGTCGCAGGCCTTATTCGCCATCGTTCTTCATGCGGTAGCCCAGCCCGCGCACGGTGACGATGCTGTCGCCGCCAAATTTCTTGCGCAGGTTGTGGATATAGACCTCGATCGCATTGCTTTCCACCTCGTCGCCCCAGCCGTACAGGGTTTCCTCGATCTGGGCGCGGGTAACGATGCTGTTCTTTCTTAACAGCAGCGCATACAGGACGTTGTACTCGCGCGCGGTCAGCGCCACCGGCTGGCCGGCCAGGCTCGCGCCCTTGGTGTCGAGGTTCAGCGCGATCTCGCCATGCGCCAGTACATTGCTCACCTGGTTGACACCGCGCCGCACGGCGGCCCGGATGCGGGCCGACATTTCCTCGAGCTCGAACGGCTTGACCAGGTAGTCGTCGGCGCCAAGGTCGAGGCCCTCGACCCGGTCGGCCAGCGCATTGAAGGCGGTGATCAGGATCACCGGCACGCCGTTGCCGGCCTTGCGCAGGCGCGCCAGCAAGTCGTCGCCCGACAGGCCTGGCAGGCCGCGGTCGAGCAGCACGCAATCGTAATGGTGCGTGGCCAGGGCGGTGTCGGCCGAATCGCCGCGCTGGACCCAGTCCACCGCGTGCCCGTCCAGGCGCAGCCAGGCCTGGATGGTTTCGCCAAGGGAGATATCGTCTTCGACCAATAGGATGCGCATGCAGGATTCCGGCAACGGGGAAACGCCAGTATGGCGTAAACAACCCGCCGCCAAGCATGCCGCGCGAAGGTGAAGCCAATCTTAAGCCTTCTTCAGCGCCCCCGGTTTATGGGCCGCCTCGGCGCCGGTCTTGTCGCTGGCAACCAGGTATTCCGGATTGTCCTTGGATGCCGCCACATGGTGGCTCTTGATGTCGGTGGGCGACGTCAGCTTCTTCTTGACCTTGCCCGTGACCGTGCCCTGCGACGACTTCCATTCCACCTTGTCGCCTGCCTTGAATGTGCCTGTCATGATCGGCTCCTGTTCGCTGGATGAGGAGCCGATTGCACCATACTTCAGGCAGGTGGCGCGCCCGTATCAGAAGGTGTGCATGATGCCGACCGCCGCGCCATTGGCATGGGCCATGGCGCGCTCGCGGTAGACGTCCGCATACAGGCCGGTGCGCGGCGACAGGTGGTGGATCGCACCGACGCCCAGCTTGTCGTGACCGAGCAGGAAGTTGCGGCCGTAGCCGGCGCGCCAGGTAAGTGAGCCGACGCGGTAGTTGGCGGCGACCATCGCGACCTTTTCGGCGGCGCCGATGCGCGGCAGGTGGCGCGCGGTGGACGCCATCAGGCGCAGCTTGCCGGTTTGCCAGGACAGCGAGACCACGCCGATGCGGTCGTCGTTCGAGTTACGCTCGAGCGCGAGGTGCCCCAGCACGCCGTCCTTCGCATAATTGAACGATACCCCGGCCGGGCGGCGCACGTCGAGCGGGTCGCGCTCGGCCTCGGCCGCCGCATGCACATGCCAGCCGCCGACGGTCGGGCTGGTGTAGAACACGGCGTTCTCGAAGCGCGAGAAATTGGCATAGCCGTTTTCGAGGTCGCGCACGCCGTCGCTGGTATAGCTGCCGGTCTGGTAGGCGAACATCGAGGCGTTCTCGCCGCTGTTAATCCAGGGATCGTATTTCCAGATCTCCCACCACAGCGGCGTCATTGCGCGGCCCAGGCGCACGCTGCCCAGCGTCTCGCTGCGCAGGCCGACCGTGGTTTCGCCCTGCATCAGATTATTCGGCCGTTCCTGGCTGCCGTCATCGAGGTTGAAGCGCATCTCGGCGACAAAGGTCGCCTCCAGGCCGTTGCCCAGGCGCTCGGTGCCACGCCAGCCCAGCCAGTTGTTGAAACCGCGCCCGACTTCCATCGGATTGCCGGCGCGCTTCTTGAGGCCGATGTCGAGGCTGCCATACATCTGCACCTCGCCTTGCGCCAGCGCGGGCGCCACGACGAAAGCTGTGCAGGAAAGTCCTGCCAAAAAATATTTGTAGAAATGATGTGCTGTTGCCAATGCCAAACCGACCCTCCTGATTGCGACGGCGACCGCCGTAAGTACATGATTTTCATTCATTCATAGGTAGAATTGCCGCGTCCCGCCGTCGCGGCGGAACGCTCGATCCATCCTCTACCTGGACCCACGATGCAATCTGTTTCTCCGCTAGTCACCAACGATGCCGTCGTGCTCGGCATGCTGGCCGTCATCCTCGGCGCCGTCTTCTGGACCTCCTCCCGCAAGACGGGTGCCTGGAGCAGGTTCTATACCTATGTGCCGGCCCTGCTGCTGTGCTACCTGATCCCAGCCCTGCTCAATACCGCCGGCATCATCGACGGCAATGCATCAAGCCTGTATCCGATGGCGCGCGACTACCTGCTGCCGACCGCCCTGGTGCTGCTGTGCGTGGCGATCGACTTCGGCGCCGTGCTGCGCCTCGGTCCCAAGGCGATCATCATGTTCCTGACCGGCACCGTCGGCGTGATGCTGGGCGCGATCGTGTCGTTTACCGCGATGGGCTTCATCCATCCCGAGACCGTGGCCGGCGAGACCTGGCGCGGCATGACGACCATTACCGGCGCCTGGATCGGCGGCGGCGCCAACCAGGCCGCGATGAAGGAAGTGTTCGAGGTCGACGCCACCCTGTTCGGCCAGTTCGTCGCGGTCGACGTGCTCGTCGCCAGCCTGTGGATGGCGGTGCTGCTGTTCCTGGCTGGCCGGGCCCAGGCCTTCGACCGCTGGACCGGCGCCGATGTTTCCGCCATCACCGCGCTCAAGGACAGCATCGAGCATTACAAGGCCGAGCATGCGCGCATTCCCACGCTGACCGATGTGATGGTGGTGCTGGCCGTGGGCCTGGGCGCGACCGGCCTGTCGCATGCGCTGACCGGCCCCACCGTGGCCTGGATCTCGAGCCTGCCGGCCGAATGGCGGTTGCAGGACTACAGCCTGACCTCCAGCTTCTTCTGGATCGTGGTGTATGCCACCACCATCGGCCTGGTGCTGAGCTTTACCCGCGCGCGCAGCCTGGAAGGCGCCGGCGCCTCGACCATCGGCTCGGCCATGCTGTACATCCTGGTGGCCACCATCGGCATGCACATGGACCTGAACGCCCTGCTCGACCGCCCATGGCTGTTCCTGCTGGGCCTGATCTGGATGGCGGTGCACGGCGGCCTGATGCTGCTGGTGGCCAAATTGATCCGTGCACCGCTGTTCTTCATGGCAGTCGGCTCGCAAGCCAATATCGGCGGCGCGGCGTCGGCGCCGGTAGTGGCCAGCGCCTTCCATCCGGCGCTGGCCCCGGTCGGGGTACTGCTGGCGGTGATCGGCTATGCACTCGGCACCTACTGCGCCTACATCACCGGCCTGCTGCTGCGCGCACTGGCCACGTAAGACCTCGGCGCGCCCCGCCCGGGGCGCGCTTTCTTCCCCTTATTTCTCAACCATCTGGCGCATGCGGCGGCGCAGTTCGCGCTCGCGCTTCTCGTGCGCCGTCCAGTCCTCGCCCACGGCGCGCCACAGCGACACCATCATCAGTACGATCACCACCGTGAACGGCAGGGCGAACACGATGGTCGCCGTCTGCACCGCCTTCAGGCCGCCGGCCAGCAGCAGGCTGATCGCGATGCCGGCTACCAGCGCGCCCCACATCAGTTTCGATTTATTCGACGGATCGGGCTTGCCGCCGCTGCTCATCATGCCCAGCACCAGCACCGCCGAATCGCCCGAGGTGACGAAGAAGATCAGCACCAGTACGGTGGCGACGGCCGACATGATGGTCCCGAACGGCAGTGCATCGAACAATGCGAACAGCGCGGTCGAGGTATCGGCGCGCACCGCGTCCGAGATCGGGATGTGCTGCCAGATCTCCATGTGCAGCGCAGTGCCGCCGAAGATCGAGAACCAGATGAAGGCCGCCAGCGACGGCGCCAGCATGGTGCCGACGATGAATTCGCGGATCGTGCGGCCGCGCGAGACGCGCGCGATGAACAGGCCGACGAACGGCGACCACGAGATCCACCAGGCCCAGTAGAAGATGGTCCAGCTGCCGACCCAGGTGCTGTCGCGGAATGGCGTGGCGCGCAGGCTCATGCGCACGAACTCGGTCGCGTAGTTGCCGAGGGTGCTGGTGAAGGTATCGATGATGGCGACCGTGGGGCCGACCAGGAACACCACCAGCGCCAGCAGCCCGGCCATGATCATGTTGATGTTCGACAGCAGCTTGACGCCGCGCCCCACGCCGCTGAGCGCCGAGGCCAGGAACATGGCGGTGGCGACGATGATGATGCCGATCTGGGCCGGGTCGCTCACCGGCAGCCCAAACACCTTGTTAAGGCCACTATTGATCTGCAGCGCACCGACACCGAGCGAACCGGCCACGCCGAAGGCCGTGGCCACCACCGCCAGGCCATTGAACAGGCCCGACATGCGCTTGAAGCCGCCCCACGGCAGCGCGCTGATGCTGCTGCTGACCAGGGCGTCGCCACCTCGCCGGTATTGGAAGAAAGCGATCGCCAGGGCCACCGCGCTGTACACCGCCCACGGGTGCACGCCCCAGTGGAAGAAGGTGAAGCGCATCGCCACGCCCGCCGCTTCCGGGGTGGCTGAGACGGTGCCGGGCGGCGCGTCGATATAGTGCGAAATCGGTTCGGCCACGCCAAAGAACACCAGGCCAATGCCCATGCCGGCCGCGAACAGCATCGAGAACCAGCTGCCGATCGAGAATTCGGGTTCATCGTCGTCGTCGCCGAGTTTCAGGTCGCCGTATCGGCTGAAGGCCAGCACCACGGCAAACACGACCATTCCCAGCACAATCCACAGATAGAGCCAGCCGAAGTTGCGGGTGATGGATGCGAGGGCGGTATCGAACACCGTCCCCATGGTGGCGGGCGAGATCACGCCCCATAAAACGATGGCAAGGATGAAACCCGCCGAAAGTACTGTCTGCATGTCTTCTCCGTAGACATTAAGGCGCGCCGGCGTCCTTATGTTTCATAATAATTCATCATTTTAAGTGATTTAATACATTATTGCAGCGCAGCAGGAATTCCTGCGTGTTTACATCAATCTTAATCCTTTTGCATGAACCGCTATTTTCGCTAGACGACGTCATTACAATCGGCAATAGTGGTGCTCCTCTTTATGACCAGAACGCCATGTCCGCCGCCCTTGCCTCGCCAAATTCCTCGTCTACGTCTGTCACCGGCACGGCCCAGGACGATCTCATCGAATTGAGTTTCTTCACGCTCGACGGCGACGTCACCACCGTGGATGCCGGCGCCGGCAACGACCGGATCGACATCAACCTGTTCGGCCGGTCCAAGGCCACCGCCGTGATTACCGGCGGCGCCGGCAGCGATGTCTACGTCCTGCGCCGCGCCAGCGATCCTGAGGCCGGCGTCCAGGTGGTCATCACCGATTTCGCCACGGGCGCCGGTGGCGACCAGATCGATATCCGCTATCTCAATGACTTCGGCTACACCGGCAATCCCTTCGCCAAAGGCCAGCTGCGACTGGTTGCATCGGGCGCCGACACCCTGCTGCAGCGGCTCGACGGTGCCAATTACCTGAACGTGGCCACCCTGCGCGGTGTGCAGCCCGAGCAGGTGACGGGCGCCAATTTCGTCGATGGCTACGATCCGCGCGGCAGTAACAAGGGCATGACCCTGACCGGTACGGCGGGCAACGACCGGCTGACCGGCGGCGACCTTGACGACACCCTGATCGGCCTCGGTGGCAACGACCAGCTCTACGGCGGCGGTGGCAACGACCTGCTTGAGGGCGGCGATGGCGACGACCTGCTCGAAGGCGGCGACGGCAGTGACATCCTGCGCGGTGGCCGCGGCCAGGACGAGCTGCGCACCGTGTCGTATGGCGCGAACCTGCTCGATGGTGGAGACGACAACGACCGCCTGTACGGCGGCAACGGCAGCGACACCCTGCTTGGCGGCGCCGGCGACGACCAGTTCTTCATCCACAGCAACAACCACGCGGCGCGCACCGTGACGCTCGATGGCGGCAGCGGCAACGACACCATGCGCTTCGACGTGACGCCGCCGACGGCCGCGATCCGCGCCACGGGCGGCGCCGGCGCCGACCTGTATGAGTTCAACGCCACCGGCCTGAACCTCACGATCACCGACTTCGGCGGCGGCGACCGGCTCGACTTCACGCCCCTGCTGCCGAATGGCCTGACGGGCAACGCCTTCGGCCCGGCCGGCTACCTGAACGCCTACCAGTCGGGCGCCGACGTTCACATCACCATCGACCGCGACGGCGCCGCCGGCAGCGAGCACGCGCCGATGATGGCGGCGGTGCTGGCCAATGTGTCGCTGGCGGCCCTGACCGGCGCGCACTTTGTGAGCGGCTACAACCCGAATGGCAGCAGCCAGGGCGCCACCCTGGTGGGCAGCGCCGGCGACGACGCACTGATGGGCGATACGCTGGACGACATCATCGAGGGCCTGGGCGGCAACGACCGCCTCGAGGGACGTGCCGGCAACGACACCCTGCGCGGCGGCGACGGCAACGACACGCTGGCTGGGGGCACCGGCAACGACCTGCTGCAGGGCGGCTTCGGCAACGACAGGCTCGATGGTGGCGAAGGCGACGATACGCTCGAAGGCGGCGACGGCGACGACGAGCTGCGCGATTCGCACGGCAACAACATCCTGCGCGGCGGCGCCGGCAAGGACTATTTATACGACGACGCGACCTGGCAAGCAGGCGCCGGTTCGCTGCTCGACGGCGGCGCTGGCGACGACAGCATCCATATCGCCGGCAGCGCGGTGCGGCGCGTGCTGGGCGGCACGGGCAATGACCTGATCTACGTCACGGCAGGCGTCGATCCGGCCGGCGCGCCACTGCTCGAGATCGATGCTGGCGACGGCAACGACAGCCTGTGGTTCTCGAACCAGAAGGCGCCGCGCGCGATCTCGGTGACGGGTGGCGCGGGGAGCGACCGCTACGGTTTCGCGCAATACACGCAAGAAGGCGCGGTAGTGACGATCCGCGATTTCAAGACCGGCGCCAGGGGCGATGTGCTGGATGTGTTCTCATTCTTCGCCCCGACCAACGCCAACCCGTTCGGCACCGGCCATGCGCGCCTGGTGCAGGATGGAGCCCGGGTGCTGCTCCAGATCGACCGCGACGGCGCGACCGGCCCCGGCGCTTTCACCACCCAGGTCGTGCTCGACAACACGACGGTCGCCGCCTTCGCCTCGGATAACTTCCATGAAGGCAGCCACCCGGATGGCTCGTCGCGCGGCCAGACGATCGACGGTGGTACGGGCGCCGACCGCTTGATCGGCGGGCGGCTCGACGACATCCTGCGCGGCGCTGATGGCAACGATACCCTCGACGGCGGCTTGGGCAACGACCTGCTCGAAGGTGGGGCCGGCAACGATTTCTTGTACGACGATTTCGGCGATAACATCCTGCGCGGCGGCGATGGCGACGACCAGCTGGTCGCCGCCAACACCGGCATCGAGCGCCTGTACGGCGACGCCGGCCGCGACTACCTGAGCGCCACCGGCGGCGATGTCCTGCTCGACGGCGGCGACGGCAACGATCGCCTGGATGTCCACAGCAGCCGCAGCCAGCCCGACACGGGCAAGGTCCAGCTGCGCGGCGGCACTGGCGACGACCTGATCGCGGTCCACCTGAGCGGCGGCGCGGTGCAGGTGGTGGCCGACGGCGGCGCCGGCCGCGACACCTACCAGGCCTTGATGTTTTCGACCTTCGGCTCGTACACGATCACCGACTTCACTGCCGGCGTGGGCGGCGATATGCTCGACGTGCTGCCGCTATTGCAGGCCAATGGCCGCAATCCGTTTGCGGCCGACAGCAACCTGCGGCTGGTGGAGCGCGGTGCCGACACCGTCCTGCAGGGCCGCCTGAACAGCGAATCAGGCGACGCCAACGCCTATCGCGACATCCTGACGCTCAAGAACGTCGAACGCAGCGCGCTCACGCTCGACAACTTCAGCGGCCGCGTCGATCCGAACGGTTCGAAGATCCCGCTCGACCTGGCCGGCAGCGCCGGCAACGACGTACTGCTCGGCAGCTGGCTGGACGACCGCCTGGTTGGCGGCGCCGGCGACGATGTGCTGGTGGGCGATGCGGGCAATGACCTGCTGTTCGGCGGCGCGGGGCTCGACACCGCACGCTACTTCCGCCTGCGCGAGGAGTATGCGGTCAGCCAGGGCGCCGCGGCCGGCGAGTGGGTGGTGGAAGACGGCAGCAGCGCCTACGGCGGCCTTGATCAGCTCGACGGCATTGAACGCCTGGTATTCGCCGATGGCGCGCTGGCCCTCGACATCGACATCGACGGCGTCGCGGCCCAGGCCTACCGCCTGTATCGCGCCGCCTTCGACCGCGTGCCCGATGAAGGAGGCCTCGGCTTCTGGATCGCAGCCTTTGACCGCGGCGACACGCTGCATGAAGTCGCGCAGTGGTTCATCGTGGCGCCGGAGTTTCGCGATATCTACGGCGCTGCGCCGAGCAACAAGGAAATCGTCACCCTGCTGTACAACCACATCCTGGACCGCGCGCCGGAACAGGGCGGCTTCGACTTCTGGGTCGACGTGCTCGATACGCAACGCGCCGATCTGGCCACCGTGCTGGCCGCGTTCAGCGAGAGCAAGGAGAACGTCGATGCGGTGGCGCCGCTGATCGGCCAGGGCATTGCCTACCAGCCCTGGGGCGGCTAAAGAGGGCGCTGGATGACGCGTTGTTGTCACGGACACACACAGTTCGCCACGGCAGCGCGTTTGGCCGCATAATTCATTCAATTTTGTAATGACATTATGCGATGTCCGCTCACGCCCTCTTTCCCGCAGCTCCCCCATCACGCGCGCGTGCCGAGTCCCGGCCCAATGCGCGCGATTCGCGCCTGTACGAGGTGATGGACCTGATGCTCGATTCGGTCGGCGACCCGCTGGCCCTGGGCAGCCTGGCTGCCTCGGCCAGCTATTCGAGCTACCACTTCGACCGCATCTTCCGCGAGCTGACCGGCTTCTCTGCGGTCGAATACCAGCGCAAGCGCCGCCTGCGGCGCGCCGCCCACCTGCTGCGCCATGAGCCGGACGTGCCGGTCGGGCGCATCGCCCAGGACTGCGGTTTTCCGTCCAACGCCGCTTTCGCCAAGGCCTTCCGCCAGCAGTTCGCGATGTCGGCCAAGGAATGGCGCGACGGCGGCTGGCGCGCCTACATGGACGCCCAGGTCGGGCGCGAGAGCGACGTCAGCTTCTTCGTGGCCGAACCGAGCAACCTGGCCGCGCTGCAGGCGCCCTACTGCCCGCCCGAACCGGGCAGCGTGGCTGCCCGCGTCGCCGTGCGCAACCTGCCTGCGGTGAGCCTGCGCTACCAGCGTTTCTTCGGCCAGTCGGGGGCCACGTTGTCGCTGGCCTGTAACGCCTTCATCTGCGAGCGCGAACGCGCAGGGCTGGCACGCGGCGCGCCCTGGTATGGCGTGTTCGACGAGGATCCCGGGTTCACCGGCGAGCGCGAATACTGCTATGACTTCGGCTTTGGCGCCGCCGCGCCGGGCGACGACCCGACGCTCGGCCTGCGCCTGCTACCGGCCGGCGCCTACGCCTGCCTCGACTTCCATGGCGAATGGCCGCGCTTCAGGGCCATGTATGAAGACTGGCTCGAACACCAGTCGGTATGGCGCCTGGACGCCACCCGGCCGCATATCCAGCAGGTCGAGCGCGATGGCGACGACGGCTGGCGCGGCTGGCTGGCACTGCCGGTCAAGAAGCGCTAGTGTCCTGAATTGGAAGTTCGTTGAATAATAAATGCGGCGAAATCGGGCAGATTCTCGCTGCATTTACTCAACGAATCTTCAATTCAGGACACTAGCTTGACTCTCGAGCCGCATGAAGCGGCTCAGCACCAGCACCGGCACGCTGGCCAGCAGCACCCACAGGAAGAAATCGCGATAGCCCAGCGCCTGCTGGATATCGCCGCTGATGGTACGGAACAACACGAAGCCAAGCTGCATGAAGCCGGTGCCCAGCGCGTAGTGGGCCGCCTGGTAGCGGCCGCTGGCCACGACCTGCATGATGAACAGGATCACGCCCACGAAGCCGAAGCCATAGCCAAACATCTCGATTCCCAGCAGGGCCACGATCAGCGCCATCGATTCGGGTTGCGCGTGACTCAGGTACCAGAAAGCGGCGTTCGGCAAATTCATGGCAAGGATCAGGATCGGCAGCGCGCGCTTGAGACTCAGCCAGGCCGTGAAATAGCCGCCGGCGATACTGCCGATCAAAAAGGCCGCGGTGCCGACGGTGCCGTAGGCCCAGCCCACTTCAGCGGTGGTGAGCCCCAGGCCGCCAACCGCGCGCGCATCGCGCAGGAACAGCGGCCCGATCGACTGGATCTGCCCTTCGCCGGCACGGAACAGGATAATGAACAGGATCGCCATCCAGATGCCTGGCTTGGCGAAAAAGGTCTTGATCACGTCGACCAGGGTGGCGCCGATGCCGGCCAGGCTATGCCCTGCCTTGCTCAAGCGCGGCGTGGCCGGCAGCGCACGTATGTGGTACAGCCCCAATAACGCCATCAGGCCGCCGAGCAGCAGGAACACGGTGGTCCAGGCAGCCTCGATGCCGAGCTGCTCCTCGAGCGCGCCGGCCAGGATCAGCAGGCCGCCCAGCGAGATGAACTTGGCCGCATTGAAGAAGGCGCCCTGCCAGCCGGCATAGGCGGCCTGCTCGCGCGCATCGAGGCTGGCGATATAGATGCCGTCGGCCACGATGTCATGGGTACTCGAGGCCAGCGAGACGATCGCCAGCAGCGCGATGCACAGCGCAAACCACATCGGCAATTGCAGCGCCAGCGCCACCAGCGCCAGGCAGGCACCGCCGATCAGCTGGCAGGCGACCACCGCCAGGCGCCGGCTGGGGGCCAGTTCCATGAAGGGACTCCACAGCGCCTTGAAGGCCCAGGCCAGGCCAAGGAGGCCGGTCCAGCGCGCGATCTGGTCGTTCGGCACGCCCATGCTCTTGAGCATCTGGCCCGCCACCAGCGCCACCGCGTAGAACGGCAGGCCCTGGGCCAGGTACAGGGTCGGGACCCAAGTGAGCGGATGGCGGCGCTTGAGTGCGGCGGCCGGGGCGTCGTGCAACGCGGTCATGGCAGTTCCAGGTTCAAGGTGACGATGCGGCTGGCGCGGCCCCGGGTGTCGACACTGGCCAGCTTCACGGCGCGGCTGCCGGCCAGCGCCACCGGCACCGTGTAGCGCGGGCTGTGGGGGCCGGGTTCGCTCCCATCGAGAGTGTAATGCAGGGCCAGGCCCGGCAGGTCGAGATTCGCATGCAGCATGCCGTCGCACACCACCGCGCCGGGTGGCGGCAGGCGGTAGCGCCATGGCTCGGGCAGGCGGTCCAGGCGCGGCAGCTCGCGCTGGCCGAGGCGGTTGGCGAATTCGTTCCAGTCGCGCGCCAGCTCACCCGGCTGCGTCCATGCGGGATCCTGGCTCCAGGCCCGCTCGGCCAGGCCGATCAGGCGCGGCATTGTCAGGTACTCGACCCGCTCGCGGCTGCTGGCATTCTCGCCCCATAGCTGCCCTTGCAGGCCGGCGATCCGCTGGCGGCCATCGGCATCGAGCGGCGCCAGGGCCGCCACCTCCCCGGCGCCTGGCGTGCGGCCCATCGCATCATGCGCCGGCAGCAGCGGCGCATCGAGGGGCGTCAATCCAAAGGGCTCACGGGTATCGACGAAACCAGCCCAGTAATAGCCGGGCTCCTGCGGGTGCTTGGCGTAGGCGAAATCGAAGTACAGGCTGGCGGCGTTGGACAGCACCACCTGGTAGCCGGCGTTGGCCAGGCGGTTGGCACAGTCCTCCTGGCTAGAACCCCAGCCGTTGTTCCAGACATAGACTTGCTCGCCCCGGGCGGCGCCCGTCTCGATTGCCGTCAGCGCGGTTTCTTCCCAGCCGCTGAAAGCAATGCCGTGGCGCGCCAGGATCGCCCGGCAGCGCGCCTGGAAGTCGTCGCGCAACTGGCGCGCCTCCAACCAGCCGTGCTCGCGCATGCGTGCCTGGCAGGCGGGCGAACCGATCCAGGCGCCGACCGGCACCTCGTCGCCGCCCGTGTGCAGCACGCGCAGCAGCACGCCGGCCTTGCGGTACAGTGCCGCGACCTCGGTCACCACGGTATCGATGAAACGGTCGACCGAAGGCAGCGCGATGCACATCACGTTGTCATGCCAGAGCTGCACCGATTCATAGGTCGATGTATCGTCCGGGTCGCTCAGCAGATACTCATTGGCGCCGGCGGCGTCGCCCGCAGCGCTCAGGCGCGCATGGCGCACCCGCATCGCCTGCACCGCAGCGCGCGCATGGCCCGGCATATTGAATTCGGGGATCACCTCGATATGCAGCGCCTTCGCGTGGCGCAGGATGGTCACGAATTCCTCGGCCGTATAGAAACCACTGCCGCCAGGCGCGCGGGTGTCGGCGCCGGAACCGAAGGATGGCGGCAGGCAGGGCGGCTCGCCCGGCGCCGCCACGCCACGCCGCGCGCCGATCTCGGTCAGTTCGGGCAGCGCGGCGATCGCCAGGCGCCAGCCTTCGTCATCGGTCAGGTGGAAGTGGAAGCGATTGAGCTTGTAGCGCGCCATGCAGTCGAGCAGGCGCAGCACGGTGTCGACGCTGGAAAAGTGGCGCGCCACGTCGAGCATCATGCCGCGGTAGGCGAAGCGCGGCGCGTCCTCTACCCGTCCGCATGGCAGCGCGCCGCTCGGTGCCAGCAACTGGGCCAGGCTTTGCAGTCCGTTGAATACGCCGTGCGCATCGGCGCCGCACACCCTCACCTGGTCGGGCGCGATCTCCAGCAGATAGGATTCGGGCGCCATCGCAGCATCGCTCTCGAGCACGATCCGGGTGCTGCCCTGCGCCTCGGGCAATGCCGCCAGCAGCGACTGCAGCACGGCGGTTTCGTTGTCCAGCCCTGCATGACTTGCCACTGGCGTGGACCTTCCCAGCCGGCACTGGCGCGCATCGAAGCGCGCGCTGATCGGGCGCGGAGTGATGCGGCCGACCTGGTCTTCGCTCAACAGCGACAGGGCAGCGTTCTGGCCGAAGCGCCAGGCCGCATCGGCCGTCGGCAGCAGGTCGCCCTGCATGCGATGGCGCTGCTCGGGCCTGGTGAAAGGCGCAATGACCGGGTCGCCCAGGTCGAATGCCTTCCCGCCCGCGTCCAGCAGGTAAAAGCCGAGCGGCGCATCGGTGATGCTGATCGCCCAGTGCAGCGATTCGTAGACGATAACGTGTTCCTGGCCCGGCAGCCAGGCGGCGGCTGGCGCCATTGCCAGGCCGAACAGGTCGCCGTTCAGGTGCGCGACGGTGAAGCCCGCGCTGACGGTCTCGGGCAGGATCTTGCGGCAGGTGTTGAAGCACAGGGTCCAGCCGGGCGCGATTGCGTCCTGGCCGTGGTTGCGCAGCGTGAGCCGCGCCGTGAACGCGTCGTCGCGCGTGAAGTTGCTCAGGCATTCCCAGGCGATCGAGATCGCCGGGCTGCCGATTGGTCGGTCCGTCATGGGTTCTTGTTTCCAGATTCGGGGAGGCGGCGAGCGCCTCCCCTGGGTGCTTACAGCTTGCCGCGCAGGCCGAGGTAGAAGGTACGGCCGTTGGAGTAAAAGGCGCGTGGCCGGTCCTCGTTCTCGGCGTACATCTTGATGGTTTCGTTGGTGAGGTTCAGCGCATCGAAGGTCAGCGTCAGTTTATCGGTCAGCTTGACATTGACCGACGCCGCCAGCGACGGCATGTCGTCCACGTGCTGGCTGGCGCCACGGTCGACGCCGGCCTTGTACTTGGAGCGCCAGTTGTACGCCAGGCGCGCCGAGAAGCGCTCGTTCTCGAAGTAACCGGTCACGTTATAGGTGTTCTTCGAGGAGTTGAGCAGCTCGCCGCCGTCGTCCAGTTCACCGTCGGCATAGGTGTAGTTGACCAGCATGCCGAAGTTGTCCAGGAAGGGCTGCTGCCAGCTCAGTTCCACGCCACGGTTACGTCCGCTGGTGTTGTACGGCGACGTGATCTGGTACTCGGTGAAGGTCTCGCGCTTGTTGTTGTAGTAGCTGCCGGTCGAGGTGCCCTGGGCCACGATCGAGCGCAGGTCCATGTAGAACAGGCCGGCCGACAGCAGTGCCTTCGGCGCGTAGTACCACTCGGCGCCGATGTCGAAGTTGGTCGAGCGCACCGGGTCGAGATTGACGTTGCCGCCGCTGCCGCTCAGGGCGTCGTCGTTGAGCGAGACCGAGCCGCCCAGCGCGCTGTAGTCGGGCCGCGCGATGGTCTTGGCCAGCGCGGTGCGCAAGGTCAGGTCGGGCGTCACGTTGTACTTCAGGTTGGCGCTTGGCAGGTAGTCGCGGTAGGTGCGCTCGAAGTTGGTCGGCGTGTAGGGGCCAAAGGCCGACCCAAGGATTGGGGTCGGGCCGCCCGGCAGGTTGACGGTCGTGCGCTGGCGCGTCTCGATCGCGCGCAGGCCGATATTGCCGCTCCAGTCGTCACCGCCGAAGTCGACCATGCCGTAGACCGCCGCGGTCTTTTCGGCCACCTCGAATTCGTTCATCCAGTTATGCCGAAGCACGTAGTCGAGCAGGCGGTTGCCGGGGATCGCGCCCCAGGCGCCGAGCGCCGCGCCGTCGTACTTGAAGTAAGGGATGCCGCTGTAGCCGCCGATGTCGCTGCCGAAATCGCTTGGGTACATCTGGCCGTTCCACGCCGGTTGCGGATTGGTGAAGCCAACCGGGCCGGGACGGGTTTCGAGCGGATGCTCGGCGGTGCGATTGTGGTCGGTCCAGCGCGCGCCAAAGCGGAAGGTGTGGAAGGTCGGATTATCCAGGCGCAGCTCGCCGTCGAGCTGGGCGTATTCTTCCTTGTCCACCGACTGCGATTCGCCGCCGCCAGCCCAGGCGGTCGAACCAGGCACCGCGGTATTGCCGCCGGGGTAGCTGACCGAGGCCGGCGCCAGGCCGTTGAGTGCATAGGTCATGCCGCCATCGACGTTGTTCTGGTAATAGACGTCGTCGCGGTCCCAGCCCACGCCATGGGTCTTGCCGACCTTGCCCGACAGGCTGAAGCGCTCGCTCACGCGCCACTTGCCGTTGAAGTCGAGGTACCACGATTTGCCGCCCGCATCCGGACGGTAGATGTTGTCGACCTCGCCGGCGTTGCGGGTGAACGAGGCGCCCACCAGGGTGTTGTTGCGCACCACGACATTGGTCGGGATCAGGCCCAGGCTGTTGATCGAATTGGCCGGCGCCGCCAGCGAATTGGTGTTCTGGTGCGGCGCTTCGAGCTTCGAATAGAAGCCGTTCAGGTCGAGGGTCAGGTCGCGGTTGGGCCGCACCTCGATGTCGAAGGCGCCGCCTTCGCGTTTCTTGGTCTGCTCGAACAGGGCCGCGCCGATAAAGGTCGGCACCACCACGCCGGCCAGCGCCGGGTTGGCGATGGCTGCCGCACTGGTTGCGCTGATTGGGGTATAGCCCAGGATCTCCTGGCCGTCGCGGCGCACCGCGGCCTTTTCTGAGAAGCCCTGGATCAGGATGCCGGCGGTATTGCTGGCGTTTTTCCAGCTGACCAGACCGGACAGGTGTGGCTCGGTCTTGCTGGAGAGATCGTTGTAGTTGGCCTGTACCGACGCCTCGACCGTCAGCTGCTGCTTGAAGTCGAGCGGACGGCGCGTGATGACGTTGATGGCGCCCGAGACGCCGCCTTCGACCAGGTCGGCGGTGGGGCTTTTCTGGACCACGATCGAACCGACCAGTTCGGACGGCAGCAGCGAGAAACTGCTGGAACGGCCGACGTTGCCGCCGATCTGGTTCAGCACGAACCAGTCGCCGGTGCTGATCGCGTGGCCGTTAAATAAAGTCTGCTGCAGGCTGGGGCTGGTGCCGCGCAGGCTGACGCGGTCGTTTTCACCGAAGCCGCCTTCGCCACCGGCCGAGGATTGCGTATTCACACCCGGCAGGCGCTGGATGGCGTCGGCCACGTTTTTATCGGGCATCTTTCCGATGTCTTCGGCGGTCACGACCTCGACCACGGCGTCGGCATTGCGTTTCTGGCGCAGCGACTGCTCGAGCGCGGCGCGCACGCCGGTCACCACGACGGTTTGCGGACCAGCCACCGGCGCCTCTTGCGCCTGGGCCTGCCCCATCGACATCGCCACCCCTGCCACCGCCGCCGCGATCGCGGTGCGCTGGTACTGCCGTGCCTTCAACTCGTTCATGTATCTCTCCAAAACCAGGTTGGTTGTTCTACACACCCTTGCGGTCGCGACTTCCTGGACGTCCGGGCGACTCTGTTTATGCAAACCATTCTGGAGGCTTCATGAACGCCATGTTTGTCAAATCTTGCTATCCAATCTGCAATTTTTCATGAAGGTGACATCTGCATGTGGCAAGCGTGCCACGCGCGCGCACCCGTGCCTGCCGCAGGTGGCAGGCACGGGTGACAGCGATCGGTGGCGTTAGTCGATGGGGAACGGAACCTTCGCCACAGCGCGCTTGAGCGCGTCGAAGCAGTCCGGGTCGAGCGCGGTGCCGACCGTTTTTTCCATCATGTCGAGCGCCTGGGGAATGGGAATGGCGCCGCGATACGGACGCTCGGCGGTGATAGCGTCGAAGATGTCGGCGGTGGTGATGATGCGGGTTTCGAGACGAATGTCTTCGGCTGCCAGGCCGCGCGGGTAGCCACCGCCATCGAGCCGTTCGTGGTGGGCGCCGGCAATGGCAGCCAGTTCTGAAAAAGCGGCAATGCGGCCGAGGATGGTTTCGGTAAACTCGGCATGCTGGCGTACCGCATCCCACTCGCTGCGATCGAGCGAGCCTGCCTTGTCCAGCACGCTGTTGCTCACGCCAAGCTTGCCGACGTCGTGCAGCAGCGCGCCGCGCTTGAGCCAGCGGCGGCGCTGGGCTGACAGGCCGAGCGCCTCGCCGATCATGTCGGTGTACAGCGCCACCCTGCTGCTGTGACCACTGGTGTACGGACTCTTGGCATCGACCACCTGGCCGAAAGCGGCGGCGATATCATCCAGGTAATCCTCGTCGAGCACGACCTCGTGGCCTGCCGGTTCCAGCGCCAGGATGGCATGGTCGATATCGGGGCTGGACAGGGTATCCCAGAATGCGTCGTCCCGGGCGCAGCTGTCGAATGCCGTAATCAACTGCGGGTCGAACCAGGTACCGGCCCGCGCGCCGGCTTCGCGCAGGGCCGCCGCGCGCCCGCCGGCGGTGTGGAATACGTCGATGACCTGGCTCAGCAGGGCGATGCGCGCAATGACCGGAATGGCCTCGCCGGAAAGCTGGGCCGGTTTGCCCTTGCCATTGAAATGCTCGTCGAGCGAATAGATCCCTTCCGCCACGCCTTCGGGAAAGCGCAGCAGGCGCGCGATCTCCGCCCCGCGCTGGCAGCGCGTAACGATCAAGTCCTGGGCAATGGCCGGACCGTCGCGCAGGATCGTCATCACGCTGCGGAAGCGTTCCGCCAATCCTGCCTTCAGCCCGGTATGCTTGAGTACAAAGCCCAGCACCTGCGGCAGGCTGTCGCCCACGGTCTTGAAGTCGCGCTTGAAATCCAGGTCATCGGTGAGATAAAGCTCGCAGATCCGGGCCGCGTTGCTGCTGCAGCCGAGGTCTTTCAGCAGCAGCGCATAGTAAAGCTCCCACAACGCCTCCTCAGGCAGGCCGGCGGCGCGACCGATATGCATGCCGATCCAGCAACAGCGCACGCAGTGCCCTGCCGGCTGGCCCTCTGTAATGTCGAGCGCATAACTCAACGCACCGATCAACTCGGACAGCTTCATCACGCTCGGCGGGAGGAATTCCGGTGGCACGGAAAGCGGCTTCATTTCGATTCCAATTTGCAATAAGAATTGATACTAAGCCATAAAAGGTGCGGATTGTGCGTCGCCAGGCTGAAATGCCATTTCATGCAGCATCGGCGCCACATCGGGCTGCGAACCTCCTGTCAGAACACGGGGCGCTGCAGTACTCCGCACGACATGCAACAGAGAAAACCGTACCGGCAGAAACGCGAACACCGGCTTGAGCCGGTGTTCGGGATGACGGCCTGGAAGGCCGCCCTTGCTGCCTGGAGCGCTACCGGGTCGATCAGTAGCCGCGGCCAGTGGTGCCGGTGCCAGTCGCGCCGGTGCCGGTACTGGTAGTGCCAGTGGTACCGGTGGTGCCGGTGGTACCGCTGCGGTTGGTGTCATCCATGGTGCCGGTGGAACCGCTGGTGCCGGTGGAACCGCTGGTGCCGCTCGAACCACTGGTGGTGCCGGTAGTGCCCGTGGTGCCGGTAGTACCCGTGGTACCGGTAGTGCCCGTGGTACCGGTAGTGCCTGTCGTACCGCTGTTGCCGGTCATGCCCGAAGTGCCGGTGGCGCCAGTAGTTCCGGAAGTGCCGCTGCTGGTGCCCGTTTTACTGCGGCGGTCGCGGTCACGCTTGTCTTGCGGATCGGTGCTCTGCATGCTGCCGGTTGCGCTGGTCGACGAGCTGCCGCTGGTGCGGTCGCTCATGGTGCCGGTGCGGTCACGCATGGGGTCAGTCTGGCTGGTGGTGCTGCCGGTCGTCGACGTGCCGGTGGTGCTGGTTTGGGCTTGCACCGCAGTGGCGCCGAACATGGCGGCGGCGACCGATGCGCCGAGCATTCCTTTGAGTAGCGTATTCATCTTCATGGTGTTCTCCTCAATGTCACAATGTATCAGGGGCGGTACCCGCCGCAGAACGCCATTATTGGTTGGCGCCTTGCGTCAAGTGAGGATTCCAGTGTAGGTACATGCTAAGGATGGGAGCGCACGGTAGCCACGGGGAAATACAATATCTCCTTTTAAATTCTGCGATAGTTGTCTCATCTTGCAGTTATTGCAGAGCTTCATAGGCAGCCTGGGCGGAGAGCGTGCCCAGCTGGGTGTACAGGGGCAGCACCACGCTGCGGTCGTCCGGATAGACCCGGTTCGAGAGGAAGACATAGAAACTTTGTGAACTCGGATCGACCCACAGGATGCAGCCGGTGAATCCCGTATGACCATAGCTGCCGACCGGATATACCGTGCCGCGCGGACGCTTGGCATAGGGCGAATCGATGTCCATGCCCATCCCGCGCAGCGATGCGATGCCGGACGGCGACTGCACCGTCGTCAGCAGGCGCACGCTGTCCGGTTTCAAGATGCGCACGCCATCCAGCGCGCCATTGCCCAGTAACATGCGGGCGAAGCGGGCAACGTCGCCGACAGTCGAGAACACGCCCGCCGACCCGCCCACGCCGCCCATGCGGCGCACCGTCGGATCGTGCACCACACCCTGCAGGGGCGCGCCTGGCGCTAGGTCGCCATGTGCCGTGGGCAATTGCGCCGACTCAGTGGCGCCGCGTTGGGTCGGCGCGATCGACGCCGCCGGCATGCGTTCCAGCGGCCGGTAACCGGTATTGCGCATGCCTAGCGGCGCAAAGAGTCGCTCCTGGGCAAAACGGTCGAGCGGCATGTCGGCCGTGCGCTCGACCAGCAGGCCGAGCAGGATGTAATTGATGTCGGAATAGCGGAAGAAACTGCCGGGCGGATGGGTTACCGCCTGCTGGCAGGCCAGCGCCAGCGCAGCCGTCTTGCCCTGCCATGCCGGCTTGGCCGGCAAGCCGGAGGCCAGGCCCGAGGTATGGGTGAGCAGCTGGCGCACCGTGATCGCTTCCTTGCCACCGCCCGTGCATTGCGCGAAATACTGCGTGATTGGCGCCTCGAGGTCGATCTTGCCCTCCTCGGCCAGCATCAGCACCGCGGGCGCCGTGACCAGCACCTTGCTCAGCGAGGCCGCATCGAACACGGTAGCGGTGCTGACGGCGGCGGCGTCCTCGTCATAACTGAGGCGGCCGTAGGCCTGCTCGTACTGCGCGGCGCCGCGCTCGAGGTGATACACGGCGCCCGGCAGCTTGCGGGCGGCGATGGCAGCGTCGATCGCATGGTCGACTGCCGCCACGCGCTCGGGGTTGAAACGGGGTTCGTCGGTCATGGAGGATGGCGCCGGCTGGTGCGCGCAAGCAACGAGCAGCACGGCGGGCAGCAAACGAAATAAGGTTCTTGGCATCATGCAGAAATACTATAGCAAGCTGATGACAGGACAGCGGACGCGACGTTTTTGGGTGGCCGCGCACGCGATTTTTTTCATCGGCGTATCATTGATCCATGATTCCTTTCTCGATACTCGACCTCGCGCCGATCGCCGAAGGCAGCGACGCATCCACCTCGTTCCAGCGCTCACTCGACCTTGCCCAGCATGGCGAACGCTGGGGTTACAACCGTTTCTGGCTGGCCGAACACCACGGCATGCCGGGCATTGCGAGCGCCGCCACCGCGGTGCTGATCGGCCACGTAGCGGCCGGCACCTCACGCATCCGCGTGGGCGCCGGCGGCATCATGCTGCCCAACCATTCGCCACTGGTGATCGCCGAACAGTTCGGCACGCTGGAAGCGCTGCATCCGGGCCGGATCGACCTCGGCCTGGGCCGCGCGCCGGGCTCGGACCAGACCACGGCGCGCGCCCTGCGCCGTAATCTGGCGTCGGATGCCGACGAATTTCCGCAAGATGTGGTGGAGCTGATGGATTATTTCGCCGGCTCGACCCGCCGCCCGGTGCAGGCCGTGCCTGGCGCCGGCCTGAATGTGCCGGTGTGGATCCTCGGCTCCAGCCTGTTTGGGGCGCAACTGGCGGCGCATCTCGGCCTGCCTTATGCGTTTGCCTCGCACTTCGCGCCGCAGATGATGATGCAGGCGATCGATATGTACCGCAGCAACTTCCGTCCCTCGGAGCAGCTCGACAAGCCGTACATCATGCTGGGCTTTAATGTGTTCGCCGCTGAGACCGACCAGGAAGCGCATTTCCTGGCGACCTCGATGCAGCAGGCCTTCATCAACCTGCGCACCGGCCGCCCGACCAAGCTCAAGCCGCCGGTGAGCGGCTACCTGGAAGCGCTCGACCTGCCAGAGCGCATGATGCTCGACAGCGTGCTGTCGTGCTCGGCGATCGGCTCGCGCGTGACGGTGGCGCATCAGTTACGTGCGTTTATCGAGAAGACCAAACCCGATGAGCTGATGATCACCTCGCAGATCTACGATCACGCGGCGCGCCTGCGGGCTTACGAGATCACGGCGGATATCCAGCGGGCAGGTTGATCGCGCCCGCCCCGCCGAAAAGATGCCCGGCGCACGCGCCGGGCAGACCTTGCAACAATTACGGCAGCGGCTTGCCATCCACGTCGATCCTGCGCACCTCGCCCAGCTTGAGGGCGCGGATATCGTTCTCGACCTTGGCCATGTCCCCCACCACCACCCACACCAGGCGATCGGCGATGAAGCTGCGCGCAGCCAGGGCATTGGCCTGTTGCGGCGTCAGCGCCAGCGCTTTCTCGGTGAAGGTGTTGTAGTAATCCTCGGGCAGGCCGTATTGCAGGATCGTGGAATAGGCACCAGCCAGTTGGCCCGCGGTCTCGAAGCTGCCCGGCAGGCGCAGGGTTCTATTGTCCTGCGCGAACTTGAGCTCTTCAATCGCGATCGGCCTGGCGCCGGCGATATTGCGGTACTCGCCCACCAGCTCTTTCAGCGCGTCGCCGGTCTTGTCGGTCTGCACCGGCGAGATGCTCATGAACGCGCGCTGGCCGATCGCCGGCGCCACCGTGCTGCGCACGCCGTATGACCAGTGCTTGTCTTCACGCAGGTTCATATTGATGCGCGAGCTGAAGGTACCGCCGAACACGTCGTTGATGATCTCGAGCGGCAGCGCCTCTGGACTGTTGCGCGGCGGCGCCAGCTGGCCGCCCAGGATCACGCTCTGCAGCGCGCCGGGACGATCGACCAGGTAGACCACCGGCGCGGCGCGCGGCGCCACCTCGGCAACCGCCTTCTTCGGTACCTCGCCCGCTTTCCACGAAGCGAACGCTTTCTCGAGCATCGGCTTGATCTCGGCCAGCGAAGTGTCGCCCACCACCAGCAGGGTGGCGTTGTTCGGCTTGAACCAGGTGGCGTGGTACTTGGCCAGGTCGGCGCGGGTCATGCGCTTGACGGCGTCCTCGGTACCGCTGCCGGTGCCCGGCTTGGCGTACACGTGATTCGCACCGTACAACAGCGCCGGCGCCACGCGCATCGCGATCGATTGCGGATCGGCCTTCTCGCGCGCGATCGCGGCCAGGCGGTCTTGCTGCAGGCGCGCGAACTCGTTCTGCGGGAAGGCCGGATTGAGCACCAGGTCCGCATACAGGGTCAATGCCTGCGGCAAGGTGGCCTTGAGCGCGTTCATGCCGACGAAAGCGCCATCGAGGTTGGTGCTGGCGCCGAAGGTCGCGCCCAGGCTTTCCAGTTCTTCTCCGATCTGGAGCGACTTGCGGGTGCTGGTACCTTCTTCGAGCATGCGCAGGGCCAGGCTGGCCACGCCGGGCATGTCGGCGCTGTCCGATGCGTAGCCGCTGTCGACCAGCAGTTGCAGGTTGACCACCGGCGCTTCGTGGCGCTCGGCCAGCACCACGTTCAGGCCGTTCGACAAGGTGGTGCGCTGCATCGGCGGCAGCTTGAGCGACATCGCCTTGCCGGTATCCGGCACCTTGCTGCGGTCCAGGCCGGTCTGGGTGGCGGCCAGGCCGGTCGGGAACGGGTCGATCTGCAGCACGAAGTCGCCGTCGCTGAGCCAGTCGTTCATGGCCTTGCGCACCATGGCCGGGGTGGCGTCCTTGATGCGTTGCAGGTAGACCTTGTAGCAATCCGGGTTGCCGGTATAGGTCTCGCACGAGGCCAGCAAGTCGCTCTTGCCGCCGAAGCCGCCGACGCGCTCGATCATGCGCGTGTACTGGGCCAGGGTGGCGGTCTTGGCCAGGCGCAGTTCGGCATCCGTCGGGCCGCTCTTCATCAGCGCGCGCAACTCTTCGTCGGCGACGCGTTCCATTTTCTTGACGTCGCCGCCCGGACGCGCGGTCAGGGTCATGCTGAACTGGCCGCCGATCTCGGACGAGCTGTCGCTCGCGGTGGCGCTGGTGGCCAGTTGATCCTGGTACACCAGGCGCTTGTACAGGCGCGACGTCTTGCCGCCGCCCAGCACGCGCGCGGCCAGGTCGAGCAGCGCTTCTTCTTGCGTGTGCGCGCCTGGCACATTCCAGGTGCGATAGATGCGCGACTGCGGTACGCGGTCCTGCGCCACCGTGCGGTGGGTGCCAGTGCGCTTGGCGATCCAGGCGTCATGCTTGGCCAGCGGCGGGCCCGGCGGAATCGCGCCATAGTATTGCTCGACCTTCTTGCGCGCTTCTTCCGGCGAGATATCGCCAGACAGAACCAGCACCGTGTTATTGGGGCCGTAGTTCTGCTTGAACCAGTCCTGCACGTCGGTCATCGACGCTGCATCGAGGTCTTCCATCTTGCCGATCACGGTCCAGGAATACGGGTGGCCGGCCGGATAGGTATTGGTGGTCAGGAGTTCCCAGGCGATGCCATAGGGCTGGTTCTCGTACTGACGTTTCTCGTTCTGCACCACGCCGCGCTGGATGTCGAGTTTCTTCTTGTCGACCGTGCCCAGCAGATGGCCCATGCGGTCGCTCTCGGCGAACAGCGCGTAGTCGAGCATCGAGGTCGGCACGTTCTGGAAATAATTGGTCCGGTCCTGGTTGGTGGTGCCGTTGAGGTCGGTCGCACCGATGCGCTCCATCGCATTCAGGTAGGTGTGGTTGAAGTTGTCGCTGCCGCTGAACATCAGGTGTTCGAACAGGTGGGCGAAGCCGGTCTTGCCGACTCTCTCGTTCTTGGAGCCGACGTGGTACCAGGTATTGATCGCCACCACCGGCGTCTTGCGGTCTTCGTGCACCAGCACCGTCAGCCCGTTCTTGAGCGTGAACTTGGTGTACTTGATGTCGGGGATCGGGATGTCGGGCGTTGCGGCTGGCTTGGCTGGCGCGGCGTGAAGTGACGACACGCCGGTGGCGAGCGCGAGCGCTGCCGCGAGGTGGATGGTACGACGAACGGATACTGCCATATTGCTCCTCCTGGGAAAGTCCTTGTGGGACGAGGGAACGGAATGAACGGCAGAGCGCGCCGAATCGGCGCGCCTTGCCAAATGTTCATTCTAGGCAGGTTTCACGTTGTCAACAAACAAAAAGACGCATGCTGCCGCCGGGCTGGCGCGACTTCATGCGGGGCGCATCACTTTGGTACGATCCGCAGCAGGCTGCCCTTGGCTTCGTCCGTCAATACATAGAGCTGGCCATCCGGCCCCTGGCGCACATCGCGTACGCGCTTGCCAACTGGCAGCAGCTCCTGGGCGGTCACCTTGCCCTGGGCATCGAGTTGCACGCGGCGCACATCCTGGCCGGCCAGGCTGCCGCTGAACAGGCTGCCTTGCCATTGCGGGAAGGCTTTACCGGTATAGAACGCCAGGCCCGACGGTGCTGGCGACGGCGTCCATACGACAATCGGCTGCTGCATGCCGGGCACCACCTTCATGCCGATCGGTTCGCGGGTGCTGTAGTCCAGCGTATAGCTTTGCAGCGGCCAGCCGTAGTTCTTGCCGGCTTCGATCACATTGATCTCGTCGCCGCCGCGCGAGCCGTGCTCATTGGCATAGACGCGGCCGCTCTGCGGATCGCGCGCCAGGCCCTGGACGTTGCGGTGGCCATAACTGTAGACCTCTGGACGGGCATTGGCCTGCCCCGCCAGCGCACCCTTGCCGACCGGCTGGCCGGCGTCGGTCAGGTGCAGGATCTTGCCGGTGTGCGAAGCCAGGTTCTGGGCATGGTCGCGCGCCAGCATATTGCCGATGCGCTGGGGCGTATTGCCGCCATCGCCGATGCTCATCAAGAGGGTGTTATCGGGCAAGAACAACAGGCGCGAGCCGAAGTGCTGGCCACCGCTCTTGCCCAGGTTGACTGCGAAGATCTGTTTGATGCCGGTCACGCGCTTGCCGTCGAATACGCCCTGCACCAGCACAGTCCGGTTTTCTTCTTCAGTACCGCTAGACATCGTCATATAGATGCGCGGATTGGCCTTGTCGGCCGGATGCACCACGATGTCGAGCAGGCCGCCCTGGCCGCTGGCGTACAGGTTCGGCAAGCCGTCGAGAGGAATTTGCTGGAAGCTCTTGCCGTTCAGCAGGTGCAAGGTCCCCTGCTTGCCGGTGACCAGCATGCGGCCATCCGGCAGCCAGGCCATGCCCCAGGGTTGCGGGGCGCCGGTGGCGACCGTTTCGAGGCGCCACCCTTTGGCCAAAGGCGGCTTATCGACCGGCGTCACTTCCTGGGCGATGGCAGTCATGCCGACCGTGGCCAGGGTAGCGGCCAACACTAGTTCTTTGCTCAAGAGCTTCTTGACAATACTCGGCATGACTACCTCTCCTAAAAGACGTTGAACAGTTGACATCGTAGCTTATTCGCCGCAATTTCAGACATTTTTATCTGCACGATTCAGGCAATCGGCGTATCATTGACGGTTCAGTGAACCAGCGTAAGGATATCCTTCAATGATTCAACGACGCTCATTTCTCAAGAGCTCTCTTCTCCTCGCTTCATCCTCCCTCGCCCTTCCAACCCTTGCCAAGAATACATCAGCCGACACCGGGATCCTGTCCGGCGAGTGCTGCCTGCGTTTCTACAATACGCATACTGGCGAGAAGTTGAAGAGCACGTTCTGGGCCGAAGGCGAGTTCGTCCCCGATGCCCTGAAAGACATCAATAAAGTACTGCGCGATCACCGCAGCAACAAGATCGCCGACATTGATCCAGAATTGCTGCTGCTGCTCGGCCAGCTCAATGGCAAGCTCGACAACAGCAAGGAACTGCACATCATCTCGGGCTACCGCGCGCCTGAATCGAACGCCTTCCTGCGCGGCCACGGCAGCGGCGGCGTCGCCAAGCGCAGCCTGCACATGGAAGGCAAGGCGATCGACATCCGCCTGCCGGGCACCGACCTGCGCCATCTGCAAAAAGCGGCAATGTCGCTCAAGGGCGGCGGCGTCGGCTATTACGCCAGCTCGCAGTTCGTCCACATGGATACCGGCCGCGTCCGGTATTGGTAAGCCCATGACGCGGAATATCGTCCGCGTTGTTTCCGCAGTCGCCATGGGCTCCGTGCTCATGGCCGCTTCGCTGTGCCTGCCTGCGTACGCCGCCGGGCAGAGCACCGTCACCGTCAAGTCCACCCGCGACCCGGTCGACAAGTCCTACCGCAAAATGATCCGCGGCATGGAACGCTTCGAGCGCGAACGCGCTTTTGCTCCCAACGCCACCCTGCGCTTCCAGCTGCTGCCGCGCCTGCCGTCGACCGATATGCGCGGCATCACCCTGCGCATCGCGGGCGACAGCGTCTCGGTGCCGGTCGACATCGACGGAAACAATTTCTTTGTCCTGCCGCGCAATGCCCAGGCCCTGCAGGAAGACGCCGCCGTGCTTGCCAGCCGCAAGACGGCCAGCATGACCTGGCGCGCGCGCATCGAGACTCCCGGCTTGCCGCCCGGCACGCGGCGACTGGGCGACCTGCGCCTCGAATGCCGGGTCGGCAAGGAAGCCGGGCTGGTATCGAACAGCTCGCCGCTGTTCGGCTGGATCTCGGATGCGCTGAATACACCCGAAGGCGTATGCACCAGCCCGGACGGCAATTACCTGTTCTTTGCCGAGCGGCCGATCTTTGCCGTCACCCTGCGCGCGGGCACGCGGGTCGAGACCCTGCCCTTTAGCATGCTGTATGCGGGCGGCGACCAGACACCCGACATGCTGCCCTTCTGCGATTGCCAGGTGCTGCTCGACCGTACTTATTATGTGCCGCTATGGGATGCGAGCTGGCCCGACGATACGCTGGTCGAATTCGAATACATGGTCGACGCGCCAGCCGGGGTGGCGCCATGAGGCTGCATCTGCTCTTGTGCGCGGCGCTGCTGGCGGGCTGTGCGACCCAGCCGGCGCCACCGGGTTCGGTCGTCGCGGCCGAGCGGCTTTCGGCAATCGTGGCGGCGGGAAGCACGACGAAAGCAGAGCTGCTGGCAGCCTTTGAGCCCACCAGGAATGTGCGCTTCGACAGCGGCTATGAAGCCTGGGTTTACCAGATGCCGGCCGGTGGAGGGCAGTTCTCCGAATTTGTCGTGCTGATCGATCCGTCCGGCGTGGTCAGCAAGACGCGCACGCGCGCCCCAGCCCCGCAATGATCAAGCAGTACACCGGATTCATCGACAGTGTGTAGCACTTAACAAACATGATTCGCCAAGTCTGCGAAGGTATCGGCAGGGCGACAACGCCACCTGTACACACTCACGGAGGAATCATGACGACGACTGCAAACGACAACTTCAACGACTGGCTGCGCGATGCCCACGCGATGGAGAAGCAGGCCGAGCAGATGCTGACGGCGCAAGCCGAGCGCCTCGAACACTACCCTGAACTGCGTGCGCGCATTGTCCAGCACATCGACGAAACCCGCTGGCAGCACAGCGTGCTGGATGAAATCCTGGCGCGCCGCGGTACCGACAACTCAATCCTGAAGGATATCGGCGGCCGCCTGGCGGCCTTCGGCCAGGCCGTGGGCGGCATGGCCGCCAGCGACGAAGTCGTCAAGGGCGCCATGGCAGGCTATGTGTTCGAGAACGTCGAGATCGCCAGCTACACGGCGCTGATCGCGGCAGCCAAGTCAGTCGGCGATACCGCCACCCAGGCCCAGCTCGAGCAGATCCTGGAGCAAGAGAAGGCGATGGCGGCCTGGCTGCTGGATCACCTGCCGCAAATCACCCAGGCCTTCCTGGCGCGCTCGGCTACCCCGGGCGTCGAAGCGAAGAAGTAAGCTTCATTCTGCCTTTCTATTAAGCAGAAACAATGGATTGGAATGGCGCGGTGTGCGCTGTTTCAATCCAGTTGTCGTTTGGTGCCTAAAAAGGCGCTGTTCGCGTTATTTCTGCGAACCTTTGATGGCGAGCCTGGTCTCAATACTGTCGAGTTATTCCGAAGAGGGCGATCGTGGACAGTCCAGGCTTTGGTCACTTGTTTGCCGCCTTGCGCGGCATTCCCTTGCACCGCCTGCCAGCGTCAGGGCGGCACACTCGATTTCCACTGCGGGCGTGGCCCGGTCACGCAGCGGCAGCTCGAAGGATGCTTGATGCCGGTGCTGGCGCCAGGCAGTCTCCTGATCAGCGATTTGGCCGCTGCCTATCGCGCATTTGCCAGAGAGCATGGCATCACCCACGAAGCCGTCAACCTGCGGGCCGGCGTGCGGGCACGCGGCGCGATCCACCTGAATCACGTCAACGGCTGGCACAGCCGTTTCAAGCGCTGGCTGGCGCGCTTCCACGGTGTGGCCAGCCCTTATCTGATCCACTATTCGGGCTGGCGCCGGGTGCTTGACGCGCGCTGCCTGACGACGCCGGCCCGGTTGCTGGCCGCGGCCATCAAAGCAGGCTGATGCAACCTGGTGCCGAAATAACGCGAACAGCGCCTAAAAAAATGTGGCGTGATGTCGAATCTTGAACTGGTGCTTCGTCGTAGTATCCGAGGAACGTCCTCTGTTGCTACCACTCAAGGAGATGTCTGTGTCCACCAATACCGTCGAGCTGCACCGCGTCATCAAAACGACCCCTGATCGCCTGTACCGCGCCTTCACTACTGCCGGGGCATGCGCAAAATGGCTGCCGCCCCATGGCTTCTTTGCCACCGTCCACGAAATGGACGGCCGGGTCGGCGGCCACTACCGCATGTCGTTCACCAATCTCACGAACGGCCACAGCCACTCCTTTGGCGGCGAATACCTGGAACTGGAACCCGGCAAGCTGGTCCGTTATTCGGCCGTGTTTGACGATCCATTTCTTTCCAGCCAAATGGAGACCACGGTGCGCATGCGCGAAGTACTGGGCGGGGTCGAGGTGCACATCACGCAAGAAGGCATTCCACCGAAAATCCCGACCGAGATGTGCTACCTGGGCTGGCAGGATTCGCTCGAGCAGCTGGCGAAACTGGTCGAGCCCGAGATTCGCGACTGAGCACGCCCTGTAGCCCGCGCGCCACGGCCGTGCCGGCATTCGCTGGCACAATGGCGCAAGCGAACACACCTATATGGAGGCTGTCATGCTGGCCAGGCGGATGCGCAATATGCTGTTGCTGTTCAGTGCCATGCTCATCGGCATAGGTCTGCTTTCCTGCGGCGGAGGTGGCGGCAACCCCGGCACGCCCGGCCCGGTCACGCCGCCGCCGGCCAGTACCGGCTCGCTGGCCGTCACCGCCAGCGGCTTGCCGGCCGGCGTCAATCCCGCGCTGCGCGTCACCGGTCCCAACAACTATCTGCAAGACCTCACGCAGTCGCAAACCCTCGCCAACCTCGCGCCCGGCAGCTACAACGTGTCGGCCTCGCCGGTAACGAACGGCGGCGTCACCTATCAGCCAACGCCGGCGTCGCAGGCGGCGACCGTCAGTGCCGGCGCCAGCGCCAGCGCCGCCGTGAGCTATGCGAGCAGTACGCTCTCGCTGGGCCTGACGCGCGTCGTCGCAGGCCTCGACAACCCCACCTTCCTGACCGCCCAAGCCGGCGACAGCCGCCTGTTCGTCACCGAGCGCCCGGGCCGGGTGCGCATCATCGAGAATGGCAGCACGCGCGACATACCCTACCTCGACATCGGCGCGCGCGTCTCCACCGATGGTGAAGGCGGTCTGCTGTCGCTTGCCTTCGATCCGCAATTCGGGCGCAACGGTTATCTCTACGTGTACTACACCGACTTGCAGCGCAATATCGTGGTCGAGCGCTTCAGCGCCGGCGCCACGCCGACGGTGGCCAATCCCACCTCCGGCCTGGTCATCCTGCGTATCCCGCACCCGACGTACCAGAACCATTTCGGCGGCCAGCTCGCCTTCGGCCCGGATGGCTATCTGTATCTGGCAACAGGCGACGGCGGTGGCGCCGGCGACCCGCAGGGCAACGCACGCAACCTGAACAGCCTTCTCGGCAAGCTGCTGCGCATCGATGTGGCAACCGCCACCACGACACAACCCTATACTATCCCGGCCGGCAATCCCTACCGCGACACGGCCGGGCGCCGGCCCGAGATCTGGGCTTCCGGCCTGCGCAATCCCTGGCGCTTCAGCTTCGACGGCAACCAACTGTACCTGTCCGACGTCGGCCAGGACCGGCGTGAAGAGGTCAATATCGTCACTACAAGCCAGGCCGGTCTCAACTATGGCTGGAACACCATGGAAGGCACGCTGTGCTACGGCGCCGCCAGCTGCGACCGCACCGGCCTGACCCTGCCCGCCTTCGAATACGAGCACGGCACGGGCAACGCCGGCGGCTGTTCGATCACCGGCGGCTTCGTCTACCGCGGCCGCGCCCTGCCCGAGCTGGCCGGCCGCTACCTGTATTCCGATTTCTGCGGCGGCTACCTGAAAAGCTTCTTCGCCACCGGCAATGGCATCACCGAACAGCGCGACTGGGAGATCGGCGATATCGGCCGCGTGGTGTCCTTCGGCCAGGATGCCGATGGCGAGCTGTACTTACTTACGGGTGACGGTGCCATCCATAAAATTGGACGCAGGGCCACGCAATGAGGCTAGAATGAAGAGATGGCACGCTTACAACTCGATCTCCCCGAAGACCAGTATTACTATTCGACGCAGCTGACGGTACGGGTCACCGACATCAACGCCGCCAACCACCTGGGCAATGAATCGATGATCGCGATGATCTCCGAGGCCAGGGCGCGCTTCCTGTTCGAGTTTGGCGTTGCAGAAACCGAGCGCGACGGCAATGGCATCATCGTCACCGACCTCGCCGCGACCTACCGCGCCGAAGCGTATGGACGCGACCAACTGCTGTTCGAAGTCGGCGTCATGGATTTCAATAAATACGGTGGCGACCTGATCTTCCGTATCACCCGCCCGCGCGACAAGACCCTGATCGCCATGGCCAAGTCGGGCTTCGTCTTCTACAACTACAAGTCCAGCCAGGTGTGCTACATGCCCGAGGATTTCCGCAACAAATTCGACCGGGTGAACTGGATCGACTGACGCGGCCACCGCGCATGAAGCCACGCCCCGTCCCGGTTTCCGGCACGGGGCGTTTTGCTTTCTAAAAAAATAATTGGAACTTTTTGGGGCGCTCGGCGGAATACAAGAAAAGAAGACTGCCATGACCTCGACGACAGACCACACCGATACCGAACTGCTGCGCCAGGTCCATGCCGGACAAGCCGAGGCATTCACGACGCTGTACCGGCGCCACCAGGGCCCTTTGTACCGCTACGCACTGCTGCGCTGCGGCTCGGGCGATGCGGCGGCCGACATCGTGCAGGAAGCCTTCATGGGCCTGCTGACCGGGCGGCTCGGCTACGACCCGCTGCGCGGCCAGCTGCAGCACTTTTTATTTGGCGTGGCGCGCAATCTCGCGCTCAAGCTCGACCAAGCGCGCCAGCGCCATCCCCAACTGCCGGAGCCGGCCGACGATGATGGCGAAGCCGACCTGGATACCGCGAGCGATGCCGACGGACCACTGGCGCGGCTGCTCGGTAATGAAGCGGCCGAGGAAGTACGGCGCGCACTGTCGCTGCTGCCGCCGCACTACCGCGATCCGGTGATCCTGTACGAGATGCACGACTTGTCGTACCAGGAGATCGCCACCGTCTGCCAGATCGATATCGGCACCGTACGTTCGCGCCTGGCACGTGGCCGGGCAGCGCTGGCCAAGCGCCTGCGATTGACGCTGGAAGGAATGACATGATGAACAACGACGACACCATCGACCCCGCACTGGCCACTCGCTTCGCCGCGCTGCGCAGCGAACTGGCCGGGCACGAAGCGCCGCGCTGCGTGGAAAAGGAATTGCTGCAGGCGTTCGCCAAGCAGTTCCCCAGGAAGCAGCCCTGGTACCGCAGGCCGTCGCTGCCCCAATGGGGGGCGGCCGGCGCGTTTGCCTCGCTGGGCGGCGCGGGGGTGCTGGCAACGCTGCTGCTGGCGCTGGCGCCGCACCAGTCGATCACGGTCGGCCCGCCGCTGATTGGCATCGACGACGGCGCCGCCTTCATCGCCCTCGAATCGCTGGAGCGCATCGAGAGCGAGCCGTATACCCGGGTGGTCGAGGCCGAGCTGCCGCAGGCCGCGCTGGCGCAGCTGGGCATGCCGCTCAATCCGCAGACCGCGGGCGACACGGTGCGCGCCGAAATGCTGGTGGCCGAGGACGGCCATCCCCTGGCGCTGCGCCTGAGCGCCGTCAACTGACACGATCCATTCCGAGGACCTCATGAAAACCAAGAACATCCTGATCGCCACCTTGCTGGCCGCCGCCTTCATCCCCGCACTGGCCGAAGACCTCACCCTGGACCAGGGCAGCGACGGCGAGCGCCGCATCGTGATCCGCCAGGGCGCGCTCACCATGCCGCTTGACCAACTGGCCACGCTGCGCGCCGGCGACAGCGCCAGCCTGGCCGGCGCCATGCTCAATATATCGAGCGCCGCCATCGTCAGGAACGCACCCTACAGCGCCGAGACCGTTTCCGAAAGCATCCAGCGGCTGGCAGACGGCAACCAGATCGTCGCCAAGTCGAGCTCGATGCAATACCGCGACAGCGCCGGCCGCACCCGCACCGAGGTGCGCGGCAATGACGGCACGCTGCGCATGATCACGATCAGCGATCCGGTCGATGGCGCGCGCTGGATCCTGAACCCCGAGCGCAAGAGCGCCACGCGGACCGCGATCACGTCGGAACGGGCCCGGCTCGACGCCGAAGCGGCGCGCGCCGCGGCGGCACAAGCCCGGACCGCGGCGGTCCAGGCCCGGGCCGAGGCCGCCCAGGCGCGTGCCGAGGCCGACCGCAGACGGGCCGAGGCCCGCGTCGAGGCCGCCCAGCAGCGCCGGGAAGGCACGCAGATCATCGTCAAGGACGTCCAGCGCGGCGTCGAAGCAGCCGAGGTGCGGGTGCGCATCGCCCAGCCTGCGACAGCGGCCCTGCCTGCGGCGCGCGCGGTGTCGGCCCAGATCGCCCCGTTGATCGTCGGCGCCGCCAATGAGGGCAAATGGTCTGCCAAGGCGGTCACGCGCGAACTGGGTGAACGCGATTTCTCCGGCGTGCGGGCCCAGGGCAAGCAGCGCAGCTATGCGATTCCCGCCGGTGAGATCGGCAACCGCGATCCGATCGACGTGAGCAGCGAGACCTGGTACTCGCCCGAGCTGCAGCTTACCGTCTATCACAAGCGCAGCGATCCGCGCAGCGGCGACATGGTGTACCGGCTCGAGAACCTGAAACGCGGCGAGCCGGCTGCCGCCCTGTTCAGCGTGCCATCCGACTATACGGTGCGCAATCCGGTCAAGGTGAGCACGACCCGGCTCCCTGGCAAGGACGACTGAAATCCGGTATTGCCCAGATACGACAACGGCGCCTCGTGAGGCGCCGTTGTCATTGGATTGCATCGAACTCAGCTACCGCGTTTCTTCGCCAAAATGGTCTCGTTGAACCAGTCGTCGATCATGCGTTTCTCGGCGCGCAGGCTGTCGCTGTCCGAGAAGCGGTTGATGCGCTGCATATAGCTCATGTCGGCCAGCCGCGCGTCGCCGCTCTTGAGCACCTGCCCGTTCTGGGTCAGCGAATAGCGCAGGTTCATGATCGGCCAGTCGGCCGTGCCTTTCAAGATGCGCAGCTCGCGCCCACCGCGGAAATTGGGGTACTCGCGGCCCGCCAGGTCAATGTCGGTCACCTCGATCGCCAGGTCCTGGCCCTCCGGCAGCTGGGCGCCCAGCTTGGTGAAGTACTCGCTCAATTCCTTCAACACCTGCTCGCGTTCCCATGGCGCGAAAGGCAGGTCGGCGAACTTGTCGGATTCGATGTAATTCACGGTGACGCCGGCCGATGCGACGCTGGCTGTCAGCGCGAACAGGCCCGCAAAGGCCGTTTTCATCAGTAATGATTTCATCGCTTTAGCTCCTTGGTTTACTTCCATCTTTCTGCATACATTGAAATATACGCCGCTTCGAACAGCCGCGCCCGTCTCAAATCGTCGTAGTTTGTATCCAAATGTTAGGCCTCGCACATGCCCCACAGATGGTGATGGATGAGAATGGCACAAGGGAGAATGCCATGCCAGAAGGTCCGTCGCTATTTATCTTGAAGGAACAAACGACCCGCCTGGTGGGCCAGGACATCGTGCGCGCCAGCGGCAATGTGCGCGCCGTCGATCCAGACCGGCTGGTGGGCCAGCGCATCGTTGGCCTGCACACCTGGGGCAAGCATTTCCTGGTCGAGCTGCCCGAGCTGGTGCTGCGTGTCCACTTTCTACTGTTCGGCACCTACCGCATCAATGAACGGCGCGACAAGGAGCCGCGCCTGTCGATCGAAACGGCAGCCGGCGACGAGCTCAATTTCTACGCCTGCGCGATCCGCGAGATCGACCGCGCGACCTTCGAGGCCTATGATTTCAGCGCCGACGTCATGTCGGACAGCTGGGACCCGAAACAGGCGCGCAAGAAGCTGCGCGCGCAACCCGCTATGCTGGCCTGCGACGCCCTGCTCGACCAGGACATCTTTTCGGGGGTCGGCAATATCATCAAGAACGAGGTACTGTTTCGCATCCGGGTCCATCCGCTGTCGACGATGGGCGCCCTGCCCGCGCCCAAACTACGCGCCCTGGTCGACCAAGCGCGTCAGTACAGCTTCGATTTCCTCGGCTGGAAAAAGGAGTTCGTGCTCAAGCAGCACTGGCTGGCCCACGCCAGGAAAATCTGTCCGCGCTGCGACATTCCTTACAAAAAAGCCAACCTCGGCCGGACCAACCGGCGCGCCTTCTACTGCGAGCGTTGTCAAAAACTTTATACCTGAAACAGTCCTGTCTTTTGCCCGCAACACCTCTCCCTGCGGGAAGACCACCTGTTACATTGCTACCGCAATATTTCAATATTGCCTGTTGTTAAGGGTCATGGGTCGTACTACAATCGACTTGACTGTGGGCTATTTTTGCAGTGAAAAATAGTCAACCCAGACAACATCTTTCTACGATATCGGATTCGCCCATGTCCTTCCTGTCTTCCGCTGCGCCCAAACTCGCACCCTGGAAAGTATTGCTGGTCGATGATGAGCCCGATATCCACGACATCACCAAGCTGACCCTGTCGCGCTTCCGCCTCGATGGCCGCGCGCTGTCCTTCGTGCACGCCTACAGCGGCGCCGAGGCCAAGGAAGTGCTGGCGCGCGAGCAGGATATCGCGCTGGTGTTCCTGGACGTGGTGATGGAGCGCGAGGACAGCGGCCTCGAGGTCGCGCGCTGGATGCGTCAGGAGCTCGATAACCAGTTCACCCGTATCGTGCTGCGCACCGGCCAGCCGGGCCAGGCGCCCGAGGAACGCGTGATCGTCGACTACGACATCAACGATTACAAGGAAAAGACCGAGCTCGACCGCACCAAGCTGTTCACCACGACCTTTGCCGCCCTGCGCGCCTACCGCGACATCATGAAGGTCGAGGATGCGCGCCGCGTGCAGCAGACCTACCGCGAAGGCCTGGAACGGGTGATCGCCGCCTCCGCCCACATCTTCCAGCAACGCAACCTGAAGGACTTCGCCAACGGCCTGCTGCTGCAGGTGGTGGCCCTGCTGCGCCTGGAACAGAGCATGCTGCTGCGTCTGAAGGCGGCCAGCGTGATCACCGGCCAGAGCCAGTACGAAGTGCTGGCCCAGATCGGCGACATGGGCGGCGACGAGATCGGCCCGGAACTGCTGACGCAACTGGACGACGCGCGCCACAACCGCATCTCGCGCCTGCATGGCGACACCTATGTCGGCTACTTCCCGAACAATAGCGGCAAGGCCTCGCTGCTGGTGCTCAAGGGCGTGGACGAAATCTCGGACATCGACGCCCAGTTGCTCGAAGTGTTCTGCTCGGGCGTGGCCATTGCTTTCGATAATATTCTGCTGAACCAGGAAATCACCGACACCCAGGCCGAGCTGATCCTGCGCCTGGGCGACGTGGTCGAATCGCGCTCGCACGAAGCCGGCAACCACGTGCGCCGCATGTCCCAGGTCTGCCACATGCTGGCGCAAGCGTCGGGCATGTCCGAAGACGAAACCGCGGTGCTGATGCACGCCGCGCCGATGCACGACGTGGGCAAGATCGCCACGCCGGACGCAGTGCTGCTCAAGCCGGGCAAGCTCACCGAAGAAGAGTGGGAAATCATGAAGCAGCATCCGACCGTCGGGCTGCAGATCCTGGACGGCTCGCAACGCCCGATCCTGAAGGCGGCCGCGGTGATCGCCCACCAGCACCACGAGAAATTCGACGGCAGCGGCTATCCGCAGGGACTACGCGGCGACGCCATCCACCCGTATGCGCGCATCGTCGCCGTGGCCGACGTGTTCGACGCCCTGAGCCACAAGCGCTGCTACAAGGACGCCTGGCCGCCGGCGAAGGTGACCGAACACCTGCGCGAGGTGGCCGGGCACCATCTGGATCCGGAGTACGTCGACCTGCTCATCAAGAACATGGACAAGGCGCTGGCGATCAACGACAAGTGGCCGGACTGAGTTAACCGACGCATACCGTCGTTCCCGCGGAGGCGGGAACCCAAGTCCGCATGCGCTGGCCGAGATCGTTGAATTGGCGTGCGACTGACTTGGGGGGAACGCCGTGCATAGGTAGCGGCTTAAAAGATCATGCAGCGGATTTTTCGGCGCGCAGCGATTGCGGGAAGCGCAGGTGGTACTTCAACCCGTCCCCCGGCGCACTCTCCACCTTCACCGTCCCGCCCAGCGCCCCCGTCACCAGGTTGTACAGGATGTGCGCCCCCAGCCCACTGCCGCCGGTACCGCGCTTGGTCGTAAAGAACGGATCGAACAGCTTGTCGAGCGTGTCCCTGTCCATCCCCGCCCCGTCGTCCGCATAATCGACCACCACCCAGCCATCGTCTTCGAGCGCCGCCCGCAAGGTGATATTGCCCGGCTGCTCACGCTCGAAGCCGTGCACCAGCGAATTCACCACCATATTGGTAACGATCTGCGATACCGCGCCCGGATAGCTGTCCAGCACCAGGTCTTGCGGGAAGTCGACCGCCACCTTGATCGGCCGCCCTTTCAGCTTGGGCTGGAGCGACAGCAGCACTTCGTTCAGGTAGGGCCCCAGGTTGAAGCTGCGGATATTGTCCGACGACTGGTCCACCGCCACCTGCTTGAAGCTGCGCACCAGGCTTGCGGCGCGCTGGGTGTTGGTGGTCATGATGCGCAGCGACTGGTCGACGATGTCGAAGAAACTGGCCAGGCTGTCCTCGGTCATCTCGCCGGCCGCCAACTCCTCGCGCGTGAGTTTCAGCTCCTGCACCAGATGGCTGGTCGCGGTCACGCAGATGCCCAGCGGGGTATTGATCTCGTGCGCCACGCCGGCCACCAGCCGCCCCAGCGAAGCCAGCTTCTCCTGGCGCACCAGTTCCGATTGCGCCTCCTGCAGCGCGTGCAGGGCGTCGTTCAGCGCCGCGTTCTGCTGCTCGAGTTCCTGCTTGGCCTTGCGGATCCTGCGGTCGGCCTGCATGCGCGCGATCGCCACCGCCACGTGGCTGGCCATGAAGGCCAGCAGATCGAGGTCGGCCTTGGTGTAGACGATTGTGGGGTCATAGCTCTGCACCACGATCACGCCATACGGCTTCTCGTGGACCAGCATCGGCGCCCCCATCCAGCTGGCGATCTCGGTATTGCCGAGTGGCTCGGCGACGATGCCGTTGGCGACCAGTTGGCGAAAGCTTCCCAGGTCGTGCAACTGCGCCTGCTTGCTCGACAAGACATACGAGCACATCGCCTTGCCGAACGGGAAGCGCTGCAGCGGCGGCGTATTGTCCTTCTGGTCGACGAAGTACGGGATGCTGATTTCCTGGGTATCCGGGTGGTACAACGCGATCAGGAAGTTATCAGCCACCATCAGCTCGCCGATGATCTTGTGCAGGCTGGCGCTGAGCAGGTCGGTATCGAGCGCCTGGGCCGACAGGTCGGCGATCTGGTACAGCGCATGCTGGACCTTCTCGGCGCGGCCGCGCTCGGCGACCTCGTGTGCCAGCGCCGCGGTACGTTCCTGCACGGCGCGCTCGAGCCGGTCCATGCTCTGCAGGCCCTGCAGCGCATTCGACACGTGGTTGGCGATCAGCGCGAACAGCGCCTGGTCTTCCTGGCTATAGGTCTCGTCGGCCGAATAACTCTGGATGACGATCGCGCCCAGCGCCTGGTGGTTCTGGTCCAGCAGCGGGCAGGCAACAAAGTGCTCAGGCACGCTGCCATCGCCCCAGCGCCCGCTATTGCGCAGGCGTTCATGGAAATCGGCGGCGGTCAGTACCAGGGTCTGGCGATTGAGCAAGACCCAGGCCGTCGGCGATTGCTCGGGCGAGGCCAGCGTGATGCGCTCGTTCGGATCGCGGGTGCCGTCGGCTTCGTCGACAAAATAGGGAAAGCGCACGGTGCCGTCTTCGCGGTCAGCCAGCGCCACATAGAAATTGGCCGCATACATGATGCGGCCAAGCGCCCCGTGCACGGCTTTGATGAAGGCGGTGATGTCGCTGCAGCTGGTCGATAATTGCCCGATTTCGAGCAACATCGATTGGACCGCTTCCAGCCGGTCAAGACGTTCCATGCTTTCCCCACGTAAAAAATGCGTAGAGGAAATAGTAGCAGCTTGCCGGCCGCCGCAGCAGTGCGACGGCTGGCAAATGTGGCTTTTTCAGCGCGGGGCGCGGAAATCGTTCTCGATCCAGGCCAGGGCCGACGCCTGCGTCAGCTTGAAGGTCGGGGCCACCCGTACCTTCGCCACCTGCTCGCCCATCTCGTCGGTCGCCGCCAGCATGGCATACGGGTCGTCGTCGTCCGGCACGATATCGAGGGTGACTTTCAATTCTCCCTCGCCGGTCGACACGAACAGGTTCTTGTGCAGAATCGCGTGCAGGTGCTGCTCATGGCGGCGGATCACCTCGGAGGCGGTCTTGATCAGCGTATTGAAGGCGTTCACGTCGAGCGGCTTGGGGTTCTTCTTGTCGCGGCCCATGGTCCAGGGACCGACCAGCGCCGGTTCGGGCTCGCCGTCCTTGTACATGGCCACCGCCCAGCCTTCGTCATCGTCGTTCTTGATCACGCGCGCGGTCCAGCCATTGCCCTGCCACAGGCGCGGCTCCTGCACCGGGCCGGTGTCGTGTTCGTCGTCGTGATCGTCGGTATGGTCGTTCATCTGCTTCCTCGGTGGACTCGCGCCCAAAACCACGATCATAGAGGAAACCGGACCCATGAAAAAGCCCGCATGCGCAAGCAGTGCGGGCCTTTTTGACGGTGACTCGACAATATCAGGCGGGACAGTCGTCCTCGATGCGCGGACAGCGCCAACCGGGGCCTGGCGGCGGCACGATCGGCGGGCCGACGGGAATCGAGCGCGGGTCGCCGTTCGGCGCCGGTGTGTGCCGGTTGAACGGATTGATGATGATCGGCGGTATCGCGGGTGGCGCCGATGGCGGATCTTTGGGACCACTGATGACGACGGCCAGGTGGTCCCGGATTCCATGAGAGACAGCGTGCATAGGATCCCCCTGTAACAGAGCAGGTTGTCAGTATAGGAAACCTTCCCGCTAATACAAGAAAAAAGTTGCCGCAATTCTGGCTAGTCCTGCCTGTGCACGTTTCGTCCCGCGAAAATTACGGCCTGTCGCACGCCGCTGGCTGCGTAGCGCGCGCAGGCATACAGTTCAATCATGCAAGAGCAAGACGCTCATTGAACCTTCACCCAACCGCGAGGACCGCCATGAAAAAATACGCCCCCTACGTCATCCTGTTCCTGTTCGCCGCCCTGCTGTTCAATAGCTGGGGCAACGACATGACGGTCAACTTCGACGGCGACGAAATCGACGGCCCGCTGGGCTGGATGCTGGCCACCCTGTTCGCCGGCGGCGGTACCCTGCTGGCGATCTTCATCACCCTGATGGTGGGCGTGCTGCTGGCGGTGGTGTTTGCCGGAGTCGGCGTGATTCTGCTGGGCTCGCTGGCGATTGGCGCCGTGGTCGTGGCGCTGGCCATCTCGCCGCTGCTGCTGCCGCTGGTGATTCCGGTGGCACTGGTGTGGTACTTCATGAGCCGCTCGTCGCGCAAAGTCAACCTGGAGAAGACAGCGACTGCCTGAAGCTCACACCAAGCTCCTCTGTTGGCCGGGAAATCCCCGGCCTTTTTTTGTTATATGCAGATACGCACCATCCATAACATTCATACGGATGGCCACACAATATATACAACTTGTGCACACTTGAAATATGGTTAAACGAGATATTTTTGCGGAACTGATGGGAGGCTTTGACGCGCTTGAAGAAGCGCGCCATGGCAAGCTGACGCTCAGGACATCAGAAGTGTAGCTGAAAGCACTGCCAGAGATGACGCCCGAGAAGGTGTGGGCGGTACGGGAAAAGCGCAAACTGTCACAGCCCGTGTTCGCACGTCGCCTGCGTACCCAGCCGTAGACCATCAAGAACTGGGAACAGGGTATTGCGAAGCCAAACGCCCAGGCCGCCATCCTTCTCAGCCTGATCGACCGCAATCCCAGATTGCTCGACGAGATCGCGGCCCTTTAAGTCATCGCCCACGATGTGAGCCACGGTTTTACGCTTGCTTGCGCGCCACGTACTGCTCATACCCGCGCGCGCGCAAGGCACATGCCGGGCAGGTACCGCAGCCATGCCCCCAGGGATGCGCATCCCCCCGCTCACCCAGGTAGCAGGTATGGGTATCAAAGCGCACCAGGTCGACCAGCGCGTCGCCGCCCTCCTGCTGCGCCAGTTCCCAGGTCTGCGCCTTGTCGATCCACATCAGCGGCGTCTCGACCTTCAGGCGCGTTGCCATACCCAGGTTCAGCGCTACTTGCAGCGCCTTCATGGTGTCGTCACGGCAATCCGGATAACCGGAGAAGTCGGTTTCGCACATGCCGCCCACCAGCACGTTCAAGCCGCGCCGGTAGGCCACGGTCGCAGCCACCGTCATGAACATCAGGTTGCGTCCCGGCACAAATGTGTTTGGTAGGCCGTTTTCCTGCATCGTGATCGCAACATTGCTGGTCAAAGCCGTGTCAGAGATCTTGGCAATCAGGGACAGGTCGATCATGTGATCTTCCCCCAGGCGCTCGTCCCAGGCGGGATTGAGCGCGCGCAGTTTCGACAGCAAAGTCGGTCGCACCTCCAGTTCGATCGCATGGCGCTGGCCATAGTCGAAACCGATCGTCTCGACCCGTGCATAGCGCTGCAGCGCCCAGGCGAGGCAGGTGGTGGAGTCTTGGCCGCCGCTGAACAGGACGAGCGCGGTATCGGAAGAAGGAGTGTTCATGGTTTGAATGAGGTAGGCAAATACAAGCGGCGAATTCTGGCACAAATTGCCGGCACCGTGTGCCGGCACCGTCCCGAGGCGCACGCGCAACGTTTCGCGTCCGACATCGACTTTGCCAATCAGTTAAGATGCAAACGAGTATTTTTAGTGGAGTTCCATGTTGTTACACCGACCGAATCCTCGCCTGCGGCCCCTTCCCCACCTGTTGCGCCACGTAGCAATGGGGGTTGGGACATTGCTGTTTGCCACGGTAGCATCCGCACAAGACCCGCAGGGAGTCGACTACACGGTCCGCATCGACGCCCCGCGCGCGCTCGAAGAACTGCTCGAAGATAACCTCGACCTGATGCGCTGGCGCGGCAATGCGCGCGTCGATATCGAACAATTGCAGCGCCTGGTGAAAGAAGCGCCCGAGCAGGCGCGCACCCTGATCGCCACCGAGGGCTATTACTCGCCCAAGGTGTCCGCCGGCCTGGACACCAGCGGCGCGCGCCCGGTGGCGCGCGTGATCGTCGATCCGGGCCAGCCGGTGCTGGTCGGCGACGTCGACCTGGTGCTGCAGGGCTTTGCCCCATTCGAGGAAGGCGGCGCCCCGTTCGACGCCGGCGCCCTGCGCAACCGCTGGACCCTGCCGGTCGGCAGCCAGTTCCGCCAGGGCGACTGGGAAGGCGCCAAGCGCGGCCTGCTGCGCGATATCGCCCAGACCCGCTTTCCGCGCGCGCGGCTGGTCGAGACCAGCGCCACGGTCGACCCGGATTCGCGCCGCGCCTTGCTGCGCGTGGTGATCGACTCGGGCCCCGAGATGCGTTTCGGCGAGCTGCGCATCCGCGGCCTGAAGCGCTATCCGCGCGAAGTCATCACCAACCTCAACAAGATCAACCCGGGCGACGAATACAGCGAAGCCGCCTTGCAGGCGCTGCAATCGCGGGTGCAGGACACCGGCTACTTCAGCAGCGTCGAGGTCAGCACCGACATGCGCGCCGTGCTCAATGCCGAGATCGCCGACATCAAGGACGATGCCGACGACCCGGACGCCAATCCGGCCACCCCGCAACCGCCGACCGGCCCCACGACCTTGCCGGTGGTGGTGCGCGTCAGCGAAAACAAGCAGAAGAATGTCGAGGCCGGCCTCGGTTTCTCGACCGATACCGGCGCCCGGGCATCGCTGGGCTACGACGACCTGAACGTGTTCGGCAAGCGCTTCAAGAGCGACCTGATCTACGAACAGAAGCGCCAGACCGCCAAGGGCGAACTGTTCTGGCCGACCACGGCCAAGGGCTATAACGACAGCATCAGCGCCGGCGTCGAGCGCGAAGACCTGCGCGGCGAGATCACCACCCTGGCCAGCGTGGCGGCGCGCCGCACCTGGGGCACGCCGCTGCTCGAGCGCAGCCTGACCTTCGAGGCGCTGACCGAAAAACGCGAAGTCGAGGGCCTGGAACCGACCCGCGCCAAGAGCCTGCCGCTCACCTACAGCATCACCCGGCGCAAGCTCGACAGCCTGATACTGCCGACCAACGGCTATGTGTGGAACGCCCAGTTCGGCGGCGCCGTGCTGCCGATCCTGACCGACGAAAAATTCCTGCGCCTGTACCTGCGCGGACTGTACTACAAGCCGATCGGCACCGCCGGCAGCCTGATCCTGCGCGGCGAGACCGGCGCCGTGGCCTCGAAAGAGAAGCTGGGCGTGCCGAGCACCTTCCTGTTCCGCGCCGGCGGCGACCAGTCGGTGCGCGGCTACGGCTATCAGGAGTTGGGCGTTCAACAGAACGGCGCCACCGTCGGCGGGCGCTATCTGGCCACCGCCAGCGCCGAATACCAGTACTGGTTCAAGCCGCCCTGGGGCGTGGCCGTGTTCTACGACGTCGGCAATGCCGCCGACAAGTTCGGCGACCTCAATCCCAAGTCGGGCTACGGCGTCGGCGCGCGCTGGCGCAGCCCGGTCGGCCCGATCAATGTCGACCTGGCCTATGGCCACGCGGTGCGCAAGGCGCGCCTGCACTTCTCACTCGGATTCACGTTCTGATGGATACACCTGACAACTCGCAGGCACCGACGCCTGACCAGCCTCAGGCTGTGAAACCCCGCCGCTGGCCGCGCCGTGTGGCGATCGGCGTGGTCGTCATCGGCGTCATCGTCGGCGGCACCCTGTGGTACCTCGGCCGCGAGACCACGCTGCAGATTATCGTGCAGCGCGTCGCCAACGCCACCGGCGGCAAGCTGACCGTCACTGGCGTCACCGGTTCGCTGTACGGCGCCATGCATATCGAGCGCCTGGTGTGGCGCACCGATGAACAGATCATCACCGCGGTCAAGATCGACGTCGACTGGTCGCCGTCGCAGATCCTGTCGGGCGGCATCCTGGTCGACAAACTGTGGGCCGCCAGCGTGCGCATGCAGACGCTCAAGGAAACCGACGAGCCGTCGGTGCTGCCAACGACCCTGGCGCCGCCGTTCCGGGTCGAGGTCGACGATGCCCGACTGGTGAAAATGACGATGGTGAACATTGCCGGCGCCGAAACGGCGATCGACAATATCCGCGTGCGTGCCAAGGGCGACAAGCGCAGCTGGGTGATGCAGGATGCGGCGGCCAGCACGCCGTGGGGCCAGGTGGCGGCCAACGCCACCGTCGGCTCGCAACGCCCGTTCAAGATCGATGCCTCGGGCAGCCTGACACAATCGCAGGCCAGCGCCGGCGCACGCGCGGCCCAGTTGCAGCTGAAGGTAAGCGGTGATATCGAGAACGCGACCCTGATCGACGCCACCGGCCAGGCCGGACGCGCCATCGGCGACGCCCATTTCACGCTTGCGCCATACGCCGAGATCCCACTGCGCGCGATGCGCATCAACGGCCGCAACTTCGATCCGGGCTTCTTCAACCCGGCCCTGCCGACGGCCGACCTGACCTTCGCCGTGGCCGGCAAACTCGACGCCAACCGCAATGTCAGCGGCAGCGTCGACATCACCAATACCGGGCCGGAAGGCACGATCGACCAGCAGCGCCTGCCGCTGCGCTCGGCGCGTGGCCAGTTGGGCGGCAGCCTGGACGCGGTGCAGCTCTCCGACGTGCTGCTGGACTTCGGCGCCGCCGGCAAGTTCACCGGCACCGGGGGCATCAAGCGCGAGCAGGACGAGGAAGGCATCGGCACCGCGCGCTTCGCGCTGCAGACCGAGCGCTTCAACCTGCGCGAGGTGCACTCCGCAATGAAACCGACCGCGATCAAGGGCTCGATCGCGGTCACCAACGAGGCCGCTCGTCAGACGATCGAGGCGAACCTGGCCGACGCCGGCCTGCGCCTGGCGGCCCTGGCAACCCTTGAGAACAATGTGGCGACCCTGAACGAGGCGCGCCTGAACGCGGGCCGCAGCAGCGTCACCGCCAGCGGCAGCATGAACCTCGAAGGCGACAAGGCCTTCAAGGCCACCGCCAGCGCCAGCCGCTTCAACCCGGCGGACTTCGGCGACCTGCCCGTGGCCGACATCAACGCCACGGTCAATGCCGCCGGCGCGCTGGCGCCCGAGTGGAAGGTCGACGCCGACTTCGCCGTGCGCCAGAGCCGCTTGATGAACCAGCCGCTCAGTGGTAAAGGCAAGCTCAGTGCCGACGCCAAGCGCATCAGCGGCGTCGAGGCCGACCTGGCGCTGGGCCAGAACAAGGTCGACCTGAAAGGCGCCTTCGGCGGCGCCGGCGACCGCCTCAACTGGCGCCTCGATGGCCGCCAGCTGGCGGCGGTGCGCAGCGACCTGTATGGCGCCGTCACCGCCAATGGCGTCGTCAGCGGCACCATGCAGGCGCCACGCACCACCTTCGAGGTCAATGCGCAAGACCTGGGCTGGGTCGCGGCCCAGCGCAAGAACGGCAGCGGGGTGCTGCGCGCCAGCGGCGAAGCCTGGCTCGGTGGACCGGAAGACGCGCGCGTGGTCGAGGTCAAGGCCAGCGGCGGCACCCAGCGTTTCAATCCGGCCGCCTTCGGTTCTCCCCTGGCCGGCAATATCAATTCGACCTTCAGCGGCAGCGGCCGCGCCGGCGCCGACTGGCGCGGCGCGCTCGACCTGAAACTGGGCGACGATTCGACCCTGGCCAACTCGCCGCTGCGCGGCCACGCGCGCCTGAACGCCGACCGCCGTCATGTGTCGAATGCCGACGTCGACCTGCGCATCGGCCCGAATGTGATCGCCGCCAACGGCGCTTTTGGTATGGCACGCGACACGCTCAACTGGAAGATCGACGCACCGCAACTGGCCGCGCTCGGCCCCGAATTCGGCGGCGTCTTGCGCGGCTCGGGCGTATTGTCCGGCACCATGGACACGCCATCGCTGAGCGCCAACATCGAGGGCCAGAACCTCAAGGCACTCGGCACCCACAATGTGCGCTCGCTGCGCGCCAGCGCCAACCTCGGTTCCGGTCGCGGCGCGGCCGATCCGCTGGTCAGCAATGTCGAGGTGCTCGACTACGTGAGCGGCGAGACCCGTGTCGCCTCGGTGCGCCTGCAGACCGAGGGCACGCGTGGCGCCCACACCGTCAAGCTGTCGGCCCTGGGCGACGCGTTCGATGCCAATACCGAGATCCGGGGCGGCTTCAATCGCGATACCTGGAGCGGCACCCTGGCCGCGCTGCAGAACCGCGGCCGCTACGCGATGCAACTGCAAAAACCGGTGCCGGTCACGATCGCTGGCGCGCCCGGCTCTGGCCTGGGCGGCCTGGCCAGCCCGGAACGGATCGCCTTCAATGGCGCCGTGATCGCCCTGCCCAACGGCAGCATCACGGTCGACTCGCTGACCAAGGATGGCCCGCGCTGGAGCAGCCGCGGCCACGCCGACAAGGTGCCGCTGACTTACCTGGCGCAGTTCTCACCAAGCCTGGCTGACAATGCGCGCGGCGACCTGACGCTGGGCGCGGCTTGGGTCGTGGACATGCGCGCCCCGGTCGCCAACGGCGCCGCACCTTCGCTGGCTGGCAATGTGCGCGTGTTCCGCGAAGCCGGCGACGCCATCGTCGGCGGCGACACCCCGGTGCCGCTCGGCCTGCGCAAGCTCGAAGCATCGGCCGAAGTGGTCGGCAGCAGCCTGCGCGTGAACCTGGACTTCGACGGCGCCCGTACCGGCGTGGCCAAGGTCGAGGCCAATGCCCAGATGCTGAACGGCCGCCTGGAGCGCGACAGCCCGCTGCGCATGACGGCCAATGCTGACATCCCGTCGATCGCCTGGCTGGCCTCGCTGGCCGGCCAGCCGGGACTGGAACTTGACGGCGCGCTGCGCCTGGCCATGACGGGCAGCGGCACCATCGGCACGCCCAGCCTGAACGGCAACCTCGATGGCGACAAGCTGGCGGTGCGCTGGGCCGAACAGGGCGTGCGCCTGCAAAATGGCGAACTGCGCGCCCAGCTCGGCGGCGACCAGCTGCGGGTCGAGCGCCTGACCTTCCAGGGCCGCCAGGGCAGCGCCGCCGCCAGCGGCTTCGTGCGCTTCGCCGACGGCGCGCCGACGATGGACGTGCGCCTGAACATGGAGAAGCTCGAAGCCCTGTCACGCCCGGACCGCACCGTGATCCTGAGCGGCCAGGCTTCGCTGGTGCGCGACGCCAGCCGCTTCGCGCTGGAAGGCAAATTCCGCGCCGACCGCGCACTGATCGAATTCGCGCCGCAGGGCACGCCGACCATCTCGGACGACGTGATCGTGCTGGGCCGCGGTACCGAGAAGAAAACGCCGGTGTCGAAAGAGAAGGAAGTGCCGCTCACGGTCGACCTGACGGCCGACATGGGCGACGACTTCCACATCCGCGCGATGGGCATCGACGCCTACCTGGTCGGCAATGCCCGGGTGCGCATGACCGGCGCCGGCCAGCCGCGCATCAACGGCACCATCCGCGCCATCAACGGCACCTATGCCGCCTATGGCCAGAACCTGTCGATCGAACGCGCGGCGCTGACCTTCAGCGGCCCGTACGACAATCCCTCGCTCGACATCCTGGCGGTGCGCAAGCGCCCGGAGGGCGAGCAGCTGTCCGAGACCAATGTCGAAGCCGGCGTGCAGGTGCGCGGCACCGCGCAGTCGCCGACGGCGCGCCTGGTGTCGACCCCGAACGTGTCCGACAGCGACAAGCTGTCCTGGCTGGTGCTGGGCCACAGCATGGAGACCGCCAGCGGCGACCAGAAAGGCGTGCTCACCGCGGCGGCCGGCGCCCTGCTGGGCGGCGCCGGTGGCACCGGCGGCATCCAGTCGAAGATCGCCAATTCGCTGGGCGTGGATGACCTGGGCCTGAAGCAGAACAACAACGGCGGCGATTCGTCGGGCCTGGAAAGCACCGTGGTCACGGTCGGCAAGCGCATCTCGTCGCGCGCCTACTTGAGCTTCGAGCAAGGCACCAGCACCGCCTCGAGCCTGGTGCGCCTGCGCTACAAGCTCACGCCGCGCATCGCGCTGCAGTTCCAGACCGGGACCAACAGCGCGCTCGACGTGCTGTATTCGTGGGCTTTCGACTAAGGATATGAGACGGGCCTCCTGCTTCGTTGTCGCACTGCTGGCGCTGGCCGCCGGTGCGGCCACGGCGCAGGAGCACGGCGACCTGCTGCAAGCCGCCGAACGCATCGAATGGGATGCCGGCGGTCTGTATGAAGGGCGGCTGCCGGACGGCACGCCGTTCCAGGTCGCACTGGCCTATCCGGCACCAGGCGGGCTGCCGGGCGATGCCGGCAAGATAATGGCCAACAGCTACTGGTTCTTGCGCGACTACAGCGGCAAGGCGCGCTCGCTGGCGACGCTGGACGCGGCGCCGGGCGCGCTGCACCTTGCGCCGCTGCTCGACTCGGGCGCGCAGGGGCCGGAAAGGTTCGCCATCGTGCTCGATGCCGACGGGCGTGGCGGCAAGGGCAGCTGGACGAAAGGAGACAAGAACTCGCCGTTCTCCCTCAAGCGCCTGGTGCGTTACCGGGCCGTGGCGCTCACCCGCCCTTCGCCCGAAGCCCAGGCCGAGGGCTCGGACCAGCTTTTCGTGTTTGCTTCCCTGTTCCCGGTATTCAAGGACCGCGCGCTGAACGAATGGGTGCGTGGCATGGCCGCGCACTGCGACGCCGACCTCGAATGCACCAACAGGGTTGCAGTGCGCTGGCATTCGAAAGACCAGCTGTCGCTCGACGCCAGCGCCTGGACCTACAGCTACGGCGCCGCCCACCACCAGTACCGCTCCGAGATGCGCCACTACGCCATGCAGGATGGCGCGGCGATCCACTCGCGCTTCACCGCCTTCGTCGCGCCGTCCACCGAGTGCCGCCAGCAAGTCTCCACTGCGCTGGTAGCCAAACTGGAGGCGCAAGGCTTGTCGTGGGCCGAGCAAGGCGCGCTGGACGTGTTCAAGGAACCGAAGTTCATCCCTACCCCGGCCGGCATCGAATTCCACTGGGATCCGTATGAAGTGGGCAGCTTCGCCCAGGGCATTCCCAGCGTCTTCCTCACGCGGGACGAACTGGGCAGCTGCGCGAGCAATCTACCGCAACGCGCAGCAGGCGGCCGATGAACAACCAGCCGTCATCCCGGCGGCGCGAAATGCGCGTGCGCGGCGCGAAATGTGATGCGGCCCGGTAGAATCCGTCCATGCCGCGCAAAACACCCATCTTCCCCGGCCCGCGCACCGCGCGTGGCGCCGTGCTCGCCGTCCTGCTGTCCAATGCCGACCAGGCCGGATCCGAACCGCTGCGCGGCCGGGTGACGCTGGCCGCCATCGTCCGCGCGCTCAAGCGCAAATACCACTGGCCGATCGAGACCACCAGCTTCCCGTCGAACGATATCGACGGCCGCGCCACCTGGGCCACGGTCTACAGCCTGCCGCAAGAGGTCATCGACGCCGCGCTCGACGTCAAGGGCCGCGACTGGATGAGAAGCACCCATCCATGAAAACTGCGCATTGATATACGGCCGGTTTGATGTTCCTGTATCATCAATCGATGGCCCGTGACAATATCAATGACATTCTCGTATTCCTCGCCGTCGCGCGCGAGCGCAGCTTCACGCGCGCCGCCGCCAAGCTCGGGATGACCCAATCGGCGCTCAGCCACATCGTGCGCTCGCTCGAAGCGCGCTTGGGCGTGCGCCTGCTGACGCGCACCACGCGCAGCGTATCGCCGACCGAGGCCGGCGAACGCCTGCTGCAGAACGTGGGCCCGCGGCTGGAAGAAATCGAGGCCGAGATCACGGCCGTCAGCGACCTGGGCGACAAGCCGGCCGGCACCATCCGCATCACCGCGATCGACCATGTGATCGACACCGTGCTGTGGCCGCGCATCGCGCCGCTGCTGCCGCTGTATCCTGACCTGCACGTCGAGATCAGTTCGGACTACCGCCTGATCGACATCGCCGCCGAACGCTACGACATCGGCGTGCGCCATGGCGACCAGCTCGAGAAGGACATGATCGGCGTGCGCCTGACAGACGCGGTGCCGATGCGGATCGTCGGCGCCCCTGCCTATTTCGAGCGCCACCCGGCGCCGGCCTCGCTGCAAGAGCTCATGAAGCACAACTGCATCACGCTGCGTTTGCCCAGCAGCGGCGGCCTGTATGCATGGGAACTGGCGCACGATGGCCAGCCGTTCGATGCGCGCGTGCGCGGGCAGTCGGTGTTCACCAACGTCTACCACATGCTCGACGCCGCATTGCACGGCGTCGGGGTGGCCTTCCTGCCCGAGAGCATGGTCGAACCGCATGTGCGCGCGGGGCGCCTGGCCAGCGTGATGGAAACCTGGTGCCCGGCCTTCGAACCCCTGCACGCCTTCTATCCCAGCCGCCGCCACTCCTCGCGCGCGCTGATGCTGGTGATCGACGCCATCCGCTTCAAGGATTGAAACAGATGGCGCCGGGGATTACACCAGCGCCGGCATCTTCGCCAGCATCTTGTCGAGCGTGACCGGATAATCGCGGATGCGCACGCCGGTGGCGTTGTAGATCGCATTCGCCACCGCTGCACCGACCCCGCACAGGCCCAGCTCACCGACGCCCTTGGCCTTCATCGGCGAGGTGGTCGGGTCGTTCTCGTCGATGAAGATCACGTCCTGGTGCGGGATGTCGGCATGCACCGGCACCTCGTAGCTGGCCAGGTCGTGGTTCACGAAGAAGCCCAGGCGCTTGTCGACCGCAAGGTGTTCCATCAGGGCCCCGCCGACACCCATCGTCATCGCGCCGATCACCTGGCTGCGCGCCGATTTCGGGTTCAGGATGCGGCCCGCCGCGCACACCGACAGCATGCGCCGCACGCGTACCTCGGCGGTGGCGATGTCGACCGCGACTTCGACGAAGTGGGCGCCGAAGGTCGATTGCTGGACCTTTTTTTCCAGGTCGCCGTATTCCATCGTGTCTTCGGCGACGATAGCGCCGCCTTGCGCCACCTCGGTGAGCGGAACCGACCGGCCGCCGCCACGGACCACACCGTCGAGAAATTCAGCGCTTGCCGCGTCCAGCCCGGCCTTCTGCGCGATCTGCTCGCGCAGCTTGACGCAGGCTGCGTAGACGCCGGCGGTAGCGCTGTTGGCGCCCCACTGCCCGCCCGAACCGGCCGACACCGGATAATCCGAATCGCCCAGGCGCACATTGATGCGCTCGACGCTCAGGCCCAGCATCTCGGCCGCGGTCTGGGCGATGATGGTGTAGCTGCCGGTACCGATATCGGTCATGTCGGTTTCGACCGTCACCTTGCCGTCAAGCTCAAGGCGCACGCGGGCCGCCGACTTCATGTTCATATTGTTGCGGAAGGCCGAGGCCACGCCCATGCCGATCAGCCACTGGCCGTCGCGCACCTGGCCCGGCTTGGCATTCCTCTTGTCCCAACCGAAGCGTTCGGCGCCCTGGCGCAGGCACTGCACATAGCGCCGCTGCGAGAACTTGCGGCCCGCTTTCTCTGGGTCGACCGTGGTGTCGTTGACGACGCGGAAGGTGACCGGGTCCATCTTGAGCTTCTCGGCCATCTCGTCCATCGCCACCTCGAGCGCCATCATGCCCGGCGCCTCGCCTGGCGCGCGCATCGCATTCCCCTCGGGCAGGTCGAGCGTCGCCAGTTGCAGGCGCGTGAAGCGGTTGCCGCCGGCGTACAGCAGGCGGGTCTGCTGGACCGCGGTTTCCGGACCGCCGCCCGGCAGGTCGCCCGACCAGCTCTCATGGGCGATCGCATTGATGCGGCCCTCACGGGTGGCGCCGATGCGGATGCGCTGGATCGTGGCCGGTCGGTGGGTGGTGTTATTGATCATCAGCGCGCGCTGCAGCGCGATCTTGACCGGACGTTTCGCCGCACGCGCACCGAGCGCCGCCAGCACCGCCTCGGCGCGCAGGAACAGCTTGCCGCCGAAGCCGCCGCCGATATAGGGCGAGACCAGGCGTACATTCTTCGGCGCGATGCCGAGGGTCTTGGCCAGGTCTTGCTTGCCCCAGTCGATCATCTGGTTCGACGTCCAGACGGTGACCCGGTCGCCATCCCAGGATGCGATCGAAGCGTGCGGCTCCATCATCGCGTGCGACTGGTCAGGCGTGGTGTAGGTGGCGTCGAGCTTGACCGGGGCCGCAGCGAAGGCGCCGTCGAAATCGCCGACCTTCGATTCGGCGTCGCCGGTCTTGGGCGTAACCGCCGCATTCATGGCCGCTGCCAGGTCGTAGACGCCGTGGGTTTTCGCGTACTCGACCTTGACCAGCGACGCAGCCGCGCGCGCCTGCTCGAAGGTCTCGGCGACGACCACGCCAACTGCCTGGTGATAGTGCTGCACCTCCGGGCCGGCCAGCAGGTGGGCGGTGTTGAAGTTGCCCTTGCCAAGCTTGCCGGCGTTCTCGTGGGTGACGACGGCGATCACGCCCGGTGCGCGGCGCGCGGCAGCCGTATCGATCGACACGATGCGGCCCTTGGCGATGGCGGCGCCGATGACATAGCCGTAGGCGGCGTCCGGTGCGGCGGCATGCTGCTCATAAGCGTAAGGCGCCAGGCCAGTGGTCTTGAGCGGGCCGTCGATGCGATCGAGCGGCTTGCCGACGACCTTCATCTGGTCGATCGGATTGGTGGCTTCGGGTTTGGTAAATTTCATGGTCTCAAGCCTTTCTTTCAGCGCGCGCGGGCTTGCGCCAGGATGGATTCAAGCGTGCGTTCGACCAGCAGGAGCTTGAATGCGTTCTCCTCGGTCGTGCGGGCGCCAGCCAGCAACTGGGCGGTGGTGGCCTTGCCGCCGCGCGGCAGCTGGCTGTCCGCCGCCGGTACGCGCCACGGCTTGTGCGCCACGCCGCCCACGGCCACGCGGCCGCTGCCGTCCGGCTGCACCACGGCCGCGACCGAGATCAGGGCGAACGCATACGAGGCGCGGTCGCGCACCTTGCGGTAGTAATGCTTGCCGCCCAGCGGCTTTGGCAGGGTCACCGCCGTGATCAGCTCACCCGGCATCAGGCTGTGTTCGATATGCGGCGTGGCGCCCGGCAGGCGATAGAAATCCGCGATCGGGATCGTGCGCGTGCTGCCGTTGGGCTGCACGGTCTCGACGCCAGCGTCGAGCAGCTGCATGGCCACTGCCATATCGCTCGGATGGGTCGCGATGCAGGCATCGCTCTGGCCGACGATCGCATGGCCACGCGTATGGCCGCCGATGGCCGAGCAACCGCTGCCAGGGGCGCGCTTGTTACACGCCATATTGGTGTCGTAGAAATAGGGACAGCGGGTGCGCTGCAGCAGGTTGCCGGCAGTGGTCGCCTTGTTGCGCAACTGGGTCGAGGCGCCGGCCAGCAGCGCGCGTGACAGCACGGCGTAATCCTTGCGCACGCGCGCATCGGCCGCCAGGTCGGTATTGCGCACCAGCGCGCCGATGCGCAGGCCGCCCTCTGGCGTCGCTTCGATCTTGTCGAGTGCCAGGCCGTTGACATCGATCAGGTGGGCCGGGGTTTCGATCTCGAGCTTCATCAGGTCGAGCAGGTTGGTGCCGCCGGCGATGAAGCGCGCATTCGGGGTCTTGCTTGCGGCAGCTGCCGCTTCGGCCGGGGTGGCGGCCTTTTGATAGCTGAATGCCTTCATGCCTTGACTCCTCCGACTTCGACGATCGCGTCGATGATGTTCGAATAGGCGCCGCAGCGGCAGATATTGCCGCTCATGCGCTCGCGGATCTCTTCCACGCTCAGCAAAGGCTTCACATTCAGGTCCCCGGTCACATGGCTCGGAATGCCCTGGCGGATCTCGTCGATCACCGCCACGGCCGAACAGATCTGTCCGGGGGTACAGTAGCCGCATTGATAGCCGTCGTGCTTGACGAACGCCGCCTGCATCGGATGCAGCTTGTCCGGCGTGCCCATGCCTTCGATGGTGGTGATCTCGGCGCCGTCGTGCATGATCGCCAGCGACAGGCAGGAATTGATGCGGCGGCCATCGACCAGCACCGTACAGGCTCCGCACTGGCCCTGGTCGCAGCCTTTCTTGGTGCCGGTCAGGTGCAGGTGTTCGCGCAACGCGTCGAGCAGGGTGGTACGGGTGTCGAGCGCGAGTTCGCGCGGCTGGCCGTTGACGCGCAAGGTCATCTTGCTGGTCACTGGCGCCGGCGTTTGCGCCGGCGCGCCCTGCCCGGCCGCCTGGGCGCCGGCCAGCGGCAATGCCGCTGCGGTCGCGCCGAGTGCGCCGCCGATCAGGACACCGCGCCGGGTCTGGTTGATATTCGTGGAGTCGTCCATGGCTTGCTTCCTTCTGTCAGCGATATATAAACCGGTTGATATTACGGCAAGCCCATCCCCGCATTCATGACGGACGCAGCATGGGCTTATGTTCGTGGCTCATGAATGCGCACGGCGGGCCGAACGCCCTGCCAATAGCGCCAGCACGGCGGCGGCGACCAGCAGGCCGGCGCTCAGTTGGAAAGTGGCGCGGTAGCCGCTGGCGTCGAACAGCAGGCCACCCAGGGTCGCGCCCAGCATGATTGCAAGCTGGATCACCGCCACCATCAGTCCGCCGCCGGCTTCTGCGTCCTGCGGCAGGGTCTGGGCCAGCCAGGTCCACCAGCCGACCGGCGCCGAGGTGCCGACCAGTCCCCACAGCGCGAGCAGCAGCGTGACCGCGGCGGTCGAGTGACCGAAGACCACCAATGCGGCGGCGACCACCGCCATCACCAGCGGCATCGCGATCAGCACCGGGTACAGGCGGTCCTTGAGCACGGCGCCGATCAGGGTAGTGCCGACAAAGCCGGCCACGCCCAGCACCAGCAGCATCAGCGACAGGGTCGTGGCGTTCACGCCGGTGACGCCTTCCAGGAACGGGCGCAGGTAAGTAAACAGCGCGAACTGCCCCATGAACAGCAGGCTCACCGCCGTCATGCCGAGCACCACCGCGCGCCGTTTGAGCAGGTGCAGGATGCCGCCGGACACCGCACTCTCATTGGCACGCAGTGCGGGTAGGCTCAACAGCAGCCACGCAAGCGCGATCGCCGCCACCGGCACCAGGCAGAAGAACGCGCCGCGCCAGCCGATGATCGCGCCGAGATAGCTGCCGGCGGGCGCCGCGATGACGGTCGCCAGCGCATTACCGCCGTTGAGGATCGCCAGTGCGCGCGGCACATCGCGTGCGGGCACCAGGCGCATCACGGTCGCTGCCGACAGCGACCAGAAACCGCCGATGGCGACCCCGATCAGCGCACGGCCGACCATGAACAGGAAGTAGTTTGGCGCGAACGCGGCCACGGTGCCGGATACGATCATCAGGAAGGTCAGGCCAAGCAGCAGTACCTTGCGGTCGAGCCGACCGACGACGGCGCCGAGCAGCAGGCTGGTGACCAGGGCGAAGGCACCCGAGATCGCGATCGACTGGCCGGCCTGGCCTTCGCTGATGCGCAGCTCGGCGGCCAGTGGCGTGAGCAGGCTGACCGGCATGAATTCGGATGCGACCAGGGCGAAGGCGGCGAGCGACATCGCCATCACGGCGCCCCATGCCGCGCTCTGCGCGGGCTTGCTGTCGCAAGCGGCGGGAATGGAAGGGTTCATGGATGAGCAAAAAATATGACGGCGGCGCCAGGGCCGCCGGGAGAAGGGCCGACTATATCCTCTGGTAACGCGCGCAGTAAGACCAATTCCCTCATCAGGCCTATGACCCCGCATCATGAATGCCGTCACGCGCCGCTGGACAGCGGCGATTACCGGCGGCACACTAGGCGCCATGAACCAGGAATTACTCGACGCCGTCAGCACCTATGCCCGGGCCCACGCCAACCGTGACGGCCTGGCGCTGACGCCGGTGCCGGGCCTGCGCATGATGTGCCTGGACCAGCCGGGCGACAAGCTCGAATCGACCTACCGGCCGCTGGTCTGCCTGGTGCTGCAGGGCGAAAAACACCTGCTGGCCGGGCGCCAGGAAAAACTGTGCGGCGAAGGCCAGGCGATCATCGTCAGTGCAGATTTGCCGGTGACGGGCCAGGTAGTCACCGCGTCCGGCGAGCGCCCCTATATCGCGCTGGCGATCGAGCTCGACATGGCCCTGCTGTCCGAACTGGCCGACCAGCTGCGCGAGACCACGCCCACGCCACCCGACCCGGCGGCGACGATGCTGGTGCAGGATGTCGACGCGGCGGTGCTCGATTGCGCCGGCCGCCTGATGCGCCTGGTCGCACACCCTGAAGCCGTGCCCATCCTGCACCCGGGCCTGATACGCGAGCTGCATTTCTGGTTGCTGAACGGCGCGCATGGCAGGCAGCTCAGGGCCTGCATGGCGCCCGAGGCGCACCCGGTGCGCCTGAACCGCGCGGTGGCGATGCTGCGCCTGTCCTACCGCCAGAAGCTGCGCGTCGACGAGTTGGCCGGGGCGGCGTCGATGAGCCTCTCGGCCTTCCACAAGCATTTCAAGGACTATACCTCGCTCACGCCGGTGCAGTACCAGAAGCGCCTGCGCCTGATCGAGGCGCGGCGCCTGATGCTGTACGAAGGCGTCACCGCCAACAAGGCCGCGTTCGAGGTCGGCTACGAAAGCAGCTCGCAGTTCACCCGCGAATACGCACGCCTGTTCGGCGCGCCGCCGCGGCGCGATGCGCGCCGGCCGGCCATGGCGGCCGCACCGGAGCTGGCGGCCTAGAGCACGTCCTCGATCCGGATCGGCAGCTTTCGTATGCGTTTGCCGGTCGCGTGCTGGACCGCATTGGCGATCGCCGCCGCCACGCCCACCATCGCCACTTCGCCCAGTCCCTTCACCCCGGCGGCGTTGAGCAGCGGGTCGGGCCGGTCGATGAAGCCGACGTCGATATGCCCGATGTCGGCATGCACCGGCAGCACGTACTCGGCCAGGTCGGCATTCAAAAAGCCGCCATAGCGCGGATCGACTTCGCTGATTTCGCGCAGGGCGGCCCCGATGCCCCACACCACGCCGCCACGCACCTGGCTGTCGGCGGTCACCGGACTGACCACACGGCCGCAATCGATCATGCTGACCACGCGCGCCACGCGGATGCGGCGCGTCACCGGCTCGACATGCACCTCGACGAAATGGGCCGCGTAGCTCATCGACACGAATTCCGGATACACCGGTCCCGCAGGCGCCGGCATGCCGCCCTGAAGGCGCCCGTACACGGCATCCGGCTGGCCCGGCGCCTTGCGCCGCACCTCGGCCTCGATGCGCTCGCGCTGCGCCAGCGCCAGTACCTGGGGCGGCGTCAAACGGGCGTCATGGCCGGGCGCCATTTCCGCCAGCGCATCCTTCAGCGCCTGCGCCGCCTCCTCGGCCGCGGGCACCACGCTGGCAGTGCCCCAGGAGCCGGCGGTCAGGTGCTGCGGCGCGCCGCGCGTGTCGCCGATCTGGATCACCAGCGCCTGCGGCGCGACGTTCAAATGCCGCACCAGCACATTGGCGATCGCGGTGCGCATCCCCTGCCCCATCTCGTGCCCGGCCACCGTGAACAGGATGCGGCCGTCGCTGGTCGCCGCGATGCGCGCGATCGCCGGGCTGGTCGCGGCCTTGTAGGCGCCGCAGGCCACGCCCCAGCCGATGGCGGCGCCATCAAGCGCCTTCATCGAGGCCGGCCGCGCATCGCGCCGGCTCCAGCCGAAGCGGCGTGCGCCTTCGCGCATGCATTCGGCCAGGAAGCGCGACGACAGCGGCTTGCCGCTCAGGGCGTCAGTCTGCGTATCGTTGCGCAGGCGTAGCTCGACCGGGTCGATGCCCGCTTGCTGCGCCAGTTCGTCGACCGCCGATTCGAATGCGAACGAGGCTGGCTGCTCGAATGGCGCGCGCATATAGCCCGGCGTCTGCAAATCGGTGCGCACCAGCCGCTCGCGACCGCGGAAGTTCGGGATGCCATACAGGCGCGCCGTCATCTCGGCATACGAGGCCGGGAACAGGTCATGGCGCGAGGTCTGCTGGTCGGCCTCGTGCACCGCGGCCAGGATCTTGCCCGATGCGTCGGCGCCCAGTTGGATACGATGCCGGCTGGCCGGACGGAAGCTGGCGTCGTGGAACAGCTGGCTGCGCGGCACCACCAGCTTGACCGGCTGCCCCAGCTTGCGCGCCGCGACCGCCGCCAGCAGGGTCTGCATCTGCAGCGAATTCTTCATGCCGAAACCGCCGCCGCACTGAGGCGAGATCACCTCGATGCGCGCCGGATCGAGGTTCAACTGGCGCGCCAGGCCATGGCGGATCGCGCCGCTGTTCTGCGTGCCCTCGTGAATCACCAGCGTCCCCTTGCGCCATTCGGCGACCGTCGACACCAGCTCGATCGGATTCTGGTGCTGGGGTGGGTGCAGGTACTCGGCATCGATTTTATGGACCGCGCCGGCGTATGCGGCATCGGCATCGCCCGCAACCTTGTCGGCGAACATCTGCTGCGGTAGCGGCGATCCCTGTTGCGGCACGATGTCCTTCTCTGGCGCGTCAAGCGTGAGCTGGGACGGCTGTTCCTCGTACTTCGCGCGGATCAAGGCGGCCGCCTCGATCGCCGCCTCCAGCGTGTCAGCCACCACCAGCGCGATCGGCTGGCCGCGGTAGGCGATTTTCGATGACAGCATCGGCTGCATGCTCTGGAAGGCAAAGCCGCCGGCCAGCACATGGCCGGCCGGCTTGTACTCGGCCATGTCGGCATGGGTCAGCACCAGCCGCACACCGGCTGTCGCCCGCGCGGCCCGGGTGTCGATGGCGAGTACCTCGCCGCGATTGATGGTGGAGACGGCCAGCATCGCATGCAGCATGCCGGGCCGCGCCTGGTCGGCCGCGTACAGCGCGGCGCCGCAGACTTTATCGCGCGCGTCGATGCGCGCCTGTTTCGGGAAAGCCGAATCGTTCATGTTGAGATCCTTTTTGCGGCAATCAGCAGGGCGTCGGCCACGGTGCGGGCGCCGAGCTCGATGCGGAAGGCGTTATGGCGGCCGGTCCTGGCATCCATGAAGGCGGCGAAGCCGGCCGCCAGCGCCGTCTCGATGGTGAGTTCGCGGCCGACCAGGCCCTGCTCGGCCACGCGCGCGCGCCACGGTTTCGTTGCGACGCCGCCCAGCGCGATGCGGGCCTGCTCCACTTTGCCGCCTTTCATCGTCACCGCCGCGGCGGCCGAGCTCAGGGCGAAGGCATACGATTCGCGGTCGCGGATCTTGTGATAGGTCGAGCCGCGTCCGAGCTTCGTCACCGGCACCCGGATGCGGGTGATGATCTCGCCCGGCCCCAGGGTGGTCTCGAGATCGGGCCGCTCGCCGGGCAGGCGGTGCAGCGCCTCGATGGGAATGCTGCGCATGCCGCTCGGCCCCAGCACGTCGAGCACGGCGTCGAAGGCGACCAGCGCCACCGCGAAGTCGCCCGGATAGGTGGCGATGCAGTGCGGGCTGGTGCCCAGCAGCGCGTGTCCGCGGTCGATGCCGTCCAGCGCCGCGCAGCCGCTGCCGGGCACGCGCTTGTTGCAGGCAAACGGTTCGCCCCCGCGAAAGTAGGCGCAGCGCGTACGCTGCAGCACGTTGCCGCCCAGGCTGGCCATATTGCGCAGCTGCTGAGAGGCCGCGCGCCACAGCGACTCCGACAGTGCAGGATAATCCTTGACCAGGCGTGGGTCGGCTGCCACGTCGCTCATGCGCGCCAGGCTGCCGAACACCAGTTCGCGCGTGCCGCCCGTGTCGAAGGCGCCGAGCTCCTTGACGCCGTTGATGTCGATGATGGCGGGCGGCCGTTCGACGCCGAGCTTCATCAGGTCGTACAGGGTGGTGCCGCCGGCCATCAGGCGCGCATCGGGATGGCTGGCCATGGCTTGCACGGCGTCCTGGGTCGAGCGCGCGCGGATCAGGGTGAATTCACGCATGCTCACACCTCTCCCATCCGGCCGGCGGCCTGCCCGATGGCGGCCACGATGCCGTTGTAGGCGCCGCAGCGGCACAGGTTACCGCTCATATATTCCTTGATCCGCTCGGGCGAATCCGCGTTGCCCTCGCGGACGCAGGCGATCGCCGCCATGATCTGGCCCGGCGTGCAGTAGCCGCATTGCAGGGCGTCGTGGTCGATGAAGGCTTGCTGCATCGGGTGCAGGCTGCCGCCGGCCCCCTGCAGGCCTTCGATGGTGTCGACCCTGCGTCCCTCGAGCTGCAGCGTGGGCGTCAGGCAAGCGACCACGCGGCGGCCGTCGATGTGGACGGTGCAGGCGCCGCACTGGCCATGGTCGCAGCCTTTCTTGGCGCCGGTCAGCGCCAGGCGTTCGCGCAGCAGGTCGAGGGTCGAGGTGCGCGGGTCAATGGTCAGTGAATGCTGCTGGCCGTTGACGACGAAGGTCAGCGGCACATCGGCCACTGCCTGGGCCGGCTGGGCCGGGACCGGGGCCGCATTGACGGCGCCGCTCGCGGCGGCGACCGACATCACCGACAGCACGAACTCGCGCCGGTTGACCTGGACAGGCTGGCTGGATGGATCGGGGCCGGTCGTCATGTCGAACTCCTTCTGTGAAAATGGGGATAGCCGTGAATGTAGACCAGGCTCCCCGCGCGCACGAGACCGGGAAAAAGAAAAGGCAACAACTACGCAGGATCAGGCAAGGGGCCGCGCACCAGCGCACTCCGGCGACACGGTTTTCTTTCTAATGGCACAATATTTTTGGGTAGGAACCGCAAACCATCGAATGGCGAGGCGTATTGAATTCATCCCCCAACAAGCTGGACAGCCATCTCGACCGCCTGAGCGGCAAGCGGCGCCCAGTGGTGCACCTCGTCATACTGGCCACCACAATCGGCTGCATGCTGCTGGTTGCCTTCGCGTCCTGGTTCATCTGGTCGTCGCACCGCACACAGATACGACAAACTGAAATTGCGACCACCAACGTGGCGCGCATGATCGGCGTTCAGGTCGAGACGGCCATGAAGGCGACCACGATGGCGCTGGCGAACGTCATCGAGCGGGTGGAACACGACGGCATCGGCGATGACGCCCTTGAACGGCTCAGCGCGCACCTGCTCGTGCTGACCGAGACCACGCCCGAGCTGCACGGGATGTTCGTGTACGCCGCCGACGGCCGCTGGCTGGCCACCTCGCTCAGGGGAACCCCGCAGGGCAACAATGCGGACCGCCCCTACTTCCAGCACCATCGCAACCATCCCGGCCGTGAGATCTACGTCGGCCATCCGGTCAGGAGCCGCTCGACCGGCGTGTGGGTGCTGCCGATCTCGCGCCGCATCGATCACCCGGACGGCAGCTTTGCCGGCGTGGCGCTGGTGACCCTGAAAGTGAATTTCTTTGAACGCATCTATGATGAACTCGATGTCGGCAAGACCGGCACGGTGCTGCTGGCGCTGGACGACGGCACCGTGGTCTATCGCCGCCCCTTCGACGACAAGCTGATCGGCACCAACCTGTCGAACGGCGCCGTATTCAAGGCAATCAGGAAGCAGGCCGCTGGCTCGGAGTTCATGGTAGCCCGGATCGATAACATCGAGCGCTTATACAGTTATCGCCGAATCGACGACTTTGCCTTCGTCATTGCCGTTGGCCAGACCAAGGATGAATTGCTCGGGCCGTGGAAGCGCTTCAGCATGCTGATCGTCGCCGCGGTCCTCGCCATTACCGCCCTGTTCGCGGTCTTCGCCCGCAAGCTGGTCAGGCAGTTCATCATCCGCGACCGCCTCGACCAGAAGCTGCGCGCCTACTCGCACGACCTGCGGCGCGACAATGTCGGCCTGCAGGAGCTGGCCCATACCGATACGCTGACGCAGCTGGCCAACCGGCGCCGCTTCGACGAGGTGCTCGCGCACGAGCTGCGCCATGCGCAGCTCACCGCGACCCCGACCGCCCTGCTCCTGCTGGACGTCGATTTTTTCAAGGCGTTCAATGACCATTACGGTCATCCGGCCGGCGACGCCTGCCTGCGCGCCATCGGCCGCCTGCTGGCGGCGCAGGTCAATCGCAACCGCGACCTGCCGGCCCGCTACGGTGGCGAAGAGTTCGCGGTCATCCTGCCCGATACCGACCTGACCGGCGCCATGGCGGTGGCGGAGCGCTTGCGCCATGAAATCGAGGGGTTGCAATTGCCGCACCAGGAGTCGCCGTGCGGCGTCGTCACGGCCAGTTTCGGCGTGGCCGCCGTCGTCCCGCAAGCGCAAGGCGTTGCGGCCACCAGCGACATCATCGCCGATGCCGACGCCCACCTGTACAACGCCAAGCGCCTGGGCCGCAACCGGGTCGACGGCGGCCGATAGGCTTGACGGCGCCCGCGTACCGCTAAGCAGCCGCGGCGTCCCACAGGCGCATCACCTGATCGATCGCCGCCTCGAGCTGCGGGTGCGTCGCGCCGTCGCGCGCCAGCGTCGATACCCCGGTCAGGAAGCCGTCGAAAACCGTGGCCAGCGCCAGCGGGTCGGTCGCGGCGGCGAGTTGCCCCTGCGCGATGCCGCGTTCGACGCAGGCCAGGAATCCAGCCCGCGTGCGCTGCCGCGATGCATCCAGGCCGGCCGTCACCTGGGCGTTACCGGGCGCGCCCGCACTCATCACGCCCAGCGCAACCATGCATCCCTTGGGGTGCCCGATCTCGCACTGCATGGCCACCGAACGCCTGAGCGCCTGTTCGATGGCCACCCGCGGCGCCAGCGCCGGATCCCACAAGCATTCGGTCACCCGGCCGTGCGATTCCAGGTAGCAGCTTACCGCCTCCTGGAACAAGGCCTCCTTCGAGGTGAACGCCGCATAGAAGCTGGGCGCGGAAATGCCCAGAGCCGACTTGAGCTGGCTGAGCGAGGTCGATTCGTAACCATGCTGCCAGAACAGGTGCATCGCGGTCGTGACGGCAGCGCTGCGATCGAATTGTCGTGGTCGGCCCATCTGTGCCATAGCGTTTCTCCTATCCGGACACTTCAATACTAATCGGTACAAAACTCATTGACAAGCCATGCTGGTCTCACTTACATTTGTACCGATTGATACATAAGTTGGCCGACCTTGGTGGTTCGGCTTTTTCACCCCGAACAGGAGCATGAATGAAAGCAGTAGAAATCGACCGCAGCGCACATGGCGCGGACACCGAGCGCTTGCCGGTCGCCGCCTTGCTGGCGCTGGCCATGACCGGATTCATCTGCATCGCATCCGAAACCCTGCCCGCCGGCTTGCTGCCACTGATCGCCGCCGGCCTCGATGTGAGCGATTCGCTGGCCGGCCAGACGGTGACTGCCTATGCGCTTGGCTCGGTGCTGGCGGCGATTCCATTGACGATCGCCACCCAGGGCTGGCGCCGCCGCAGCGTGCTGCTGCTGACCATCGTGGGTTTCCTGGTCTTTAACACGCTCACCGCCCTGTCGTCGGATGTCACGCTCACCATGGTCGCGCGCTTCTGCGCCGGGATGGCGGCCGGCCTGGCGTGGAGCCTGCTGGCCGGCTACGCACGGCGCATGGTCGCGGTCCACCAGCAGGGACGCGCCATGGCGATCGCCATGGTCGGCACCCCGATCGCGCTGTCGCTCGGCGTGCCGCTCGGCACCTGGCTCGGTGGCGCGGTGGGTTGGCGTACCGCGTTCGGCATCATGTCGGCACTGTGCATCGTGCTGATCGCATGGGTGCTGGCCAAGGTGCCGGATTATCCCGGACAGGCGGGCAGCCAGCGCCTGCCGCTGCGCAAGGTGCTCGCCACGCCCGGCGTGCGGCCCGTGCTGGCGACCGTGGTCACCTGGATGCTGGCGCATAACATCCTCTACACCTATATCGCACCGTTCGTGGCGCAGGCCGGACTGCTCGAGCGGGTCGACATCGTCCTGCTGGTATTCGGCATCGCCGCGCTGGCCGGCATCTGGATCGCCGGCCGGCTGGTCGACACCCATCTGCGGGCCGCGGTGCTGGCCAGCCTGGGCGGATTCGCCATCCTGTCGTTGCTGTTCGCCTGGCTGCCTGCCGCGCCGCCGGTGGTGTATGCCGGCATGGCCGTTTGGGGACTGAGCTTCGGTGGCGCGGCCACCCTGCTGCAGACCGCCCTGGCCGATGCCGCGGGCGATGGCGCCGATGTGGCGCTGTCGATGAATGTGGTGGCCTGGAACAGCGCCATCGCCGGCGGCGGCCTGCTCGGCGGCTTGCTGCTCGATACCTGGGGCGCGGCCTCCTTCCCGTGGGCGATGGCCGCGCTGCTGGTGGCCGGCTTCGTCATCGCCTGGACCAGCCGGGCGCATGGCTTCCGGCCGGGCACCCGCAACGGGCCGGCCGTCGCCGGCCACTGAACCGGATCAGGCGGCGGCCAGGCCGCGCAACGAGGCGACGATTTCGTGCAGGCTGGCGACCTCGCAGCTCGGGATCGCCTGCGAGTCGTTGGCCAGGCGGCCGGGATTGAACCAGCAGCTCTCGATGCCGAAGCGGTTGGCGCCGAGGATGTCGGCGTCCAGGCGGTCGCCGACGATCACGGTCTCGTGCTTGGCAAAGCTGCGCGCCATCTTGCTGGTGAAATCGAAGAAGCGGCTGTCGGGCTTGGCGAAGCCGCAGGCTTCCGAGGTCGCAACAAACGACAGGTGCCCGGCCAGGCCCGAGCTGGCGATGCGCCGGTGCTGGATCTGGTGGGCGCCATTGGTGATGATGCCCACTTCGCCGATGCCGGCCAGTGTTTCGCACAGCTCGGTGGCGCCGTCGACCAGCACCACGGTGTCGGCCAGCGATTCGACATACAGGTCGCTGGCACGGTGTGGATCGAGGTCGATGCCGTTATCGGCGAAGGTCTTGCGGAAACGCTCGACCTTGAGAAAGTCCTTGCTGACGGTGCCCAGCTCGAAGCGGCGCCACAGGTCGAGGTTGGTCACCTGGTACTGGCGGAACAGCTCGTCCACCTTGTCATGCACATCGAGTTGCGCCATGGTGCGCATGAAGGAGCGCTGTTCGGAGGCGCGGAAATCGAGCAGGGTGTCGTCGAGGTCGAACAGGAAAAGTCGGTGTTTCATTTACGTCGGGGAGGAAGTGCAACTGTACTTCATGGTAGCACGCTCATCCCGGACGTGCCGGGGCCCCTCAGCTCGGCTTGGGATCGGGCACCGGCTCTTCGTCGTGCGGCAGGTGCACCGGCTGGTGGTGCGGATGCGGGGTGTCGAACGGCTCTGGCGCCGGATCCTCGATCGGCGCCGGATCGGGGGCGCGGTGGGCGTAAAGCGGACTGTAAGCCGGAAAGCGCGGCGGCACCGGGTGTGCCTGATGGGCTGCGTGCATGATGCGGTCTCCTTGCAGGAATGCGGAACGGCTTACCTTAGCATGCTGCCCGACAGCGCGGCGCGCGCCGGCAGTGGGCTACAATGCGCTTTTCCTGAACACAGCCCTTTCGCCGCACATGGAATTATCGATCACTACCCTGGCCCTGCTGGTCCTGACCCCGCTGCTGGTGTGGCGCATCTACCGCCGCCTCAAGACCCAGATGCTGCGCCAGCGCTCGATCGGCTCGCGCCACTTTACCGGCGTGCTGGTCTTCAGCGCCATGATCCTGGTGCCGCTGACGCAGCTGTTCGATACGCCCTACAACCTGGCCGCGCTGCTGGTCGGCGCCGTCGGCGGCATCGGCTATGGCGTCTGGGGCATCAAGCTGACCCGGTTCGAGGAAACCCCGCAGGGTTACTTCTTCACGCCCAATATGCGCCTGGGGCTGGTGATGGCCATGATCCTGGTGGCGCGCCTGATGTATATCGGCATCGAGGTGTATGCCAACCAGGGCAAGGGCATTATCACGCCACGATTGACCGACAGCCCGCTGACCATGCTGTGCGTGGGGATCACGGCCGGTTACTTCGGCTACTACTCGGCCGCGCTGCTGCGCTGGCGGCGGCGGGCGCGCAAGGCGATCGACCAGGTTTGATCGGAGGGGTACGCGGGCAAGCTTGGGTTCCCGCCTTTGATGTGACCCCTTGAAGTGAGACTCCACTTCGAGGGGTCTTATGAAGTACGACGAGCAATTTAAATTTTCAGCCATTGAGGCCTACTTGGTCGGGCCAGCAGGCTTCACGAAAGTAGCGCAACAGT
>Ga0265798_10000361_pt1 | contig 80949 bp, 76 predicted proteins | sample P3T30metagenome_FD_192430 | JGI IMG/M metagenome (GOLD analysis project Ga0265798, IMG submission 192430) | Plant litter microbial communities from East Loma Ridge, Irvine, California - P3 T30 | ecosystem: Environmental > Terrestrial > Plant litter > Unclassified | place: USA: California... | reverse complement strand
AGAGGGGAAGACCGTTTTCGTCCTTGTCGACAATCTTCTGGATGTTGTTCTCAGAAGTTCCTAGCTTCCTTGCTACACCAGAACGCGCTGTTGTAGTCTCAAAGAAGTGGATAGACTCAGTACTGGGGACATGAACACTGGCGATAATCTCCTCTGGGATGGGCTTGTCGTTTTCGTCTTGGGCTTCCTTGAGCTTCTGTGCCAAGTCTTTCAGGCCTTCTTCGCCTAGCTTCTCTTGCTGTGCCTTGACACGTGCAACCTCATCTGCTTTGATCTTGTCCGACAACGCCTTGGAAGGTTTACCTAGGATGGAAACGTGGTGAGCATCCACCATCCATTTATTGAGATATGCTCGCCACTCTTCCTCAGTCCATTTGTCAAGTGTGTCGAATACATCAAGAGTGGCCATTGCGTCTTCGAGATGAGTACCATTCCGGTCACCAAATACGTGATCTTTGATAATTGGGTCTTTGTACTCATCCATGCCAATCTCAGACATGTATCGAGTTTGGCGCTTGAAGCGATGAAGACAGTCCTTGAGATAGCTCATATCAAGGGGCTTGGAAGCGTGTTCTTTGAGAACCTCGAAGAAACGCTTCTCGGCATCAGCCAACTTGTCAGTCTCCACAGACGACAGAGTCCACCAGATGATCATGTCGGTGTGTCCCTTACACCAGAAGTAGACCATACTCGCTAGGTGTTCCTTCTCAACGAGTGTGTTGACCAGAACCGAAACAGATGATCCGGCAAGGTAGTTGAGCAGCGTGTTGATGGCAGTCTCTCCAAGGTCGTCGATAGTCTCGGGTCCTAGGAAGGCGATTTGCACCTCACCTGTTGACTCGTCTTCTTCTGGGAACTCGACTGTGTCAACAATGGTCTTGCTCAGGGGTGGAGTGCGCTTCGATTCGACCCATGGACGCTTGAAGGGCGCATCGTAAGCCGGTACGCGATCGATGATCTCGTCTTCGAATTTATCCAGTATGTCCAACAGGTTTGGATGATCTACCTCTCCAATCAATATAACTCGTAGATTCTTGGGCTGATACATGTCTCGGTGGAACTGGCGAATACGCTCTGCAGTGGAGACTCGTAGGTTCTCCATCAGTCCGCCCGTCTCCATACGGAAGCCATCGCCTTCAGGGTAGAGAAGGCGACGCATCTGGAGATCCATGAGATCGCCCTGCAAGTTCTGACGTCCTTGCATCTCAGAGTAGACAACACTTGGGTCGTTAGCTGGGAGCATGAAGGCGTTGAGAGATACTCACCCGGCATCCTCTCCCTTGCCATCGATGTGATGAACCTCAGTGTAACAACCGGCATCGGTCAGCGTAGGTACGATGAGGTGGTCTAGATAGATAGGTAGCAGCTGTGCAAAACCCTCCCAACCCGCGGTTGAGAGAGTATAGACTGTCTCGGAGACATCCGTCCATGCGTTTGTGTCAGAGTATGATCGGGTGGCGATCTTGTCTAGTACGCCCTTGAAAGGGTATTTCCGTGAACCCATGAAGCAGAGATGCTCAAGGGTATGCGCTACGTCAGTCAGTAGAAGTATATGAAACACGAGCCATGCCACTCACGTGCACCCGAATCATCGTGGATCTCCGTGGCTACCGCAAAATTTCCGTACACCTTAGGACCCTTTCGATCGACTACCACTACCCGAAGACCCGTCCGCTGGGATTCATACTGAGTGAAAGTAGCGTCGGCGTAATTTGCCTTGAACTGCTGCAGCTTCTTGAAGTGCGACTCCTGCTGTATTGACCCCATGATGTCGATCTTGATGGAGAAAGGAATTGATAGCGTGAGATTGCAGGTGTGCCCTTTGTTGGTGCTGAAGTCGCAGGCACTGGCCGCGTTGCCCGAATTGGTACTACCCTTGCTGTGTTAGCTGAATTGTTGTACGTAGCCCAACGCACTATTATATAGAAAATCACGCTACCGATTCGACCGGGGTCTCCAAGAGAAAAGCAGCCTTGGGTTTTGGGGGCGTGCGTTGCGTATACCCATGCTCTACAAGCCTACAGGCCGCGGCCAGTGATTATGCGGCTGAATCTGCAAGCCTACATACCAGCCCGGGTAGCGGTGAGATGGCAGTAAAATGAAAATGACAAAGACTTACGAGAGGATGAGATAGAGTACAAGGAGCAGAGAGCCACTCCGAACAAGGAAGGAGGGAATGACGAAGGGCAATATGAGAGGCGAGTTGTCCGGGAGTAGTGCTGCGGCGCCGCTAAGATGCTGCTACCGCGGATTGACTAGATAAATCTGCGCCTAATGAATCTGCTGCGACCTGCGGTTGTCTCCAAACGCACGTGTGCATGTGCCTGTTTCTTCAGCACAAGGGCTTGAGCGTGGCGGGGTAAGTGTGGCGGGGCAGCAACGCTGGAGTTGACGTCGCTTGGACGTCCGTGCAGCTTCAATGTTGGTCCTGCGACGTTGCGAACGCCCTGCGAACTATCCCGCCGCAAACCCTTTTTAGAATCGACATGACAATCACCCCGTGATTACAAATGCCTTCGCAAGTCTCAGACGAGCAGCTAGGCGACGCGCTGCTCCAATCGGCCGCGCATGGCGCGTTTCCCCAGGACCAGGATGTCGCGTCCGCAACTGTGCCTTCCAGCGCACTTCCAAAGCTGTTGGAGGTAGTTGCCAAGGCAAGAGAAGAGACGAAGGTGTGTTGAAGGAGCGCGTGCTCCAGGCAACGCTGACCGTTGTTCCAGGACGAAGTACGCCAACTCTCGAGAGAAGCCGCGCCCGACGTCGATGGCTGGATAGCACAGGCACGCAAGCTGCAAGACGATATCAAACGCTCGCAAGAAACGGCCAAAGAGATTGTAAAACAAGCAGAGGCAGGAAAGGAGAATACAGCTCGCGTACAGGATGCTGCAAGCAAGGTCAGCCTACTGCACACGGAAATTGCATACAACGAAAGCTTGGCACGTGCTGTAGAGCAGCTTCGAGACATCTCGACCCTGCTCGACTCTGCCCAAAACGCTGCTGTACATGGCCATGTTATGCACGCCATACAGACTTTGGAAGATGCAGATGGCGCATTCCAGGGACTTGGGCTGTTCACCACTACAAGAGCGGTGGGTGTGCTGAAGAACAAGGAGGAGCAGCTGAAGAAAGCCATCGTAGAGACGGTCACGGAGTCATGGAACGGGCTGATTGCAGTCGACAACACCAACCATAAGATCTCGCTGCACCAGTCGATCGAACGCGAGGCCAGAGTCGATATCAACACAACAGTTGAAGCGCTTACGAAGTTGGGTCTCCTGGACAGCTTCGTTACCCGCTTGAGCCGTGACCTGGACAAGATCATAATCGCTCCCCGACTGGCTATAGGCACCGACCGCGTTGTGTCCGCCTTCAACATCCAGGAGGATGTTATCCAACGTGCTGGCACGGTGAATGATGGTGCGGTCAAGGCTACCTTGGAGGATATGCACTTGCTTGCTGAGTACCTGAGCACGCGTCTACCGCCTAGCATCGCCGTTCCGCTGTCCTCAAAGTTCGTTCCGATCATTGCTTCTCGTTTAATTTCGAACCTGCTTTTGCCTGCCGTGCCATTATCAACAGACGGGATACCACATTTTCAAGAATCGCTCTCATATGTCTTGGGCTTTGTGGAGTATCTCGATGAGCTCGGCTGGTCAGGCCAAAATCGTCTAGCTGAATGGGTAGATAAGTCTGCCGAGATATGGCTTGCTAAACAGAAAGAGGATGCGATCGCTCGAGTACAAACGATGTTCCCGAAGAAGGTGCAAGAAAAGAAGACTGTTGAACGGGTCGAGACGCAAGTCATCTCAAAGGGAGATGCATTGCATGCTGGCAACGAACAAGAGGATGACTGGGCTGCTGATTGGGATGAGGAGGGCGATGTCGCAGAAGAGAAGAAGGAGACTATCGAAGAAGAAGATATGAGTGCTTGGGGTGAGGATGATGATGTGATTGGAGATGAACCCAAAGAGCAAGAGGTGAAAGAAAAGCCAGCTGATGCAGAGGATGCAGATGATTGGGGCGCTGATTGGGATGACGAGACCGATACCAAACCCACCACAACGCCGAAGCCTGCAGCACATACAACGGAGCAATCGAATACGAACGGAAAACCTGCCTCTCAAAAACAGCCGGCACACCAGGAGGTCACCCTTCGGGAGACATATACAGTGACAGCGATCCCAGATGCCATAATGGAGATAATCTTGCAGGTCATTGCAGAAGTAGACACGCTGAACTCACCCGAGCTGGTCAAGTCTGCAATCGCACCCGCGAGCGGGGGTCTATATGCGATTCCGAGCCTCCTGTTGGCAATGTACCGAGCTACTGCTGTGATGCATTACTCAAAAGATATCGCCAGTAACATGCTCATCTACAACGACTGCCAGCGACTATCGGATCGTCTGCGACTCTTTCTTCAAGAACAAGCTGAAAGAGATAAATCGTCTACATTGCCACAGCACTTGCGACCTTCCAAACGCCTCCAACCGCTGATCGAATCTGACATCAAGACGATCGACGGATTTGGAAAGCGTGCATACGGACGCGAGATGGAGTCACAAAGACAGATCATCCGGGATCATCTTGAAGATGCGCAAGGCTTCCAAGGCTGTACGAACGTTCCGTTCGCTACGGTCTGTGATGACGCCATCGCTACGACGATAGATCGCATAGGTGATGTGAAGCGACAGTGGCAGAATGTACTTTCACATAGCGCTCTACATCAGTCACTTGGCTCGTTGGTGTCAGCAGCTCTCACAAAGTTCATCAACGATGTCGAGGACATGTCAGATATTGCAGAAGATGAGTCGAGGAAGTTACACGGGTACTGTGTCTCGCTTGCTACTCTATCCCAACACTTCCAGACCGAGGATGGCAACGGAGAAACAAGAGACATGGCCGGTATCTACACGCCCAACTGGTTCAAGTTCCAGTATCTCAGCGAAATTCTGGACAGCAGCCTTGCGGATATCAAATATTTCTGGACGGACGGCGAGCTGAAGTTGGAGATGGAAGCTGAAGAGGTGATTGGATTGATCGAGGCTCTGTTCGCGCCTAGTGATCACCGGAGGAGAGCTATCGCTGAGATCAGGAGAACCAGTATGACTTAGTAAATGACAATTTATGTGAAGGAAACAACACACGACTTTCCTCTTGAGCGCATGCGTAGTACTCTAGTGATAGATTGACCCTAGTTTACGGTTAGTCTTCTGAAACACCGAAAACCTATACCCAACTATCAGCCGGCTTTGATACTTTCTGCATAAATTGAACTACTGGAAAGACATAATCTATAATACCACGAGCGGAGGTTCACGAACGCCGACTGGCTGGCTTCTTCCGCGCTAACCGGATTCGAAAAAAAGTTCGAGATCCCAAAATTTCCTAAGCTTCGTAACTCCAACACCAATCAACATATACCGCCAAACCCGCCGACGCCATGGATATCGACGCCGCAGAGACCAAGGTGCAGATTCGCCTTACGACGCGCGATGCTGCTCTGCAGATTTCGGAGGAGCCGAACATCCTCTTGGTTCAAACATGTGAGTAGAACTACCGGAAGCCTAGTCGCATGTCGCGGCCTCTAGCCATCTACTGCAGCATGCTCGCACAGTAATTTGAACCGTCGCGACTGCAGTTCGTGGTTTCAGGCTACAAAACGCTGCGCAGTCCGTCTAGATACAGAGCTAACGCGGATGCGCCCACAGCTTTGACCCGACACAAGCTTTCCACACTTGTGAACGAACTCCTGCACCGCGATGACGGCAGTCGCATACCCTTTGACATCCTTATCAACGGCGAATTCCTCCGGACCACAATCGACGAATTCCTCACGAAGAATGGTATCAATGCCGAATCGACGCTGGACGTTGAATACACGAGGGCTTTGGTGCCACCGCTAAACGTCACGAGCTTCGAACACGACGACTGGGTTTCGGCCGTGGATGTTCTGTCAGGAGTGCAAAGTGGGCAAGAGAGGATATTGAGCGCGAGTTATGATGGACTGTTAAGAGTGTGGAATACCTCGGGCGATGTTTTGGCGACTTCAGAGGCTCCCAACAACGGTGGTCGAATTACAAGCTTGAAGACGGCTAAATGGTTATCGGAGAAGAAGATGGTAGCTGCAGGGCTGGACAACACCGTCCGTGTCTACAAGTACGACGACGATGCGAGGACTATCACCACAGCTCTCGAGCTGTTCAACCACCGCTGGGGTGTAGAAGACGTCGCAGTCCATGCGCCTTCGAGTCGCATTCTCTCTGCCTCCTCGGATACCACTATCTCGTTGTTCTCGAGCAACGCAAAGGAGAACCCCGTCGCGCCGGCGAACTTCCTGCCCAGTTCAACGGCTGCGTCGAACAAGCGACAGAAGCTTTCAAAGCCCGATCGCACGGTCCCCGCTCGCGGAGCACTGGCTACATTTAGCGGCCACACTTCGCCGGTATCTAGCGTCATCTTCAAACCAGATGATGCTACTGTCGCATACTCGGCATCTCACGACCACACACTCAAAACCTGGGATCTGCCTACCCAGTCGTGCGTTGACACCCGAACGACCGGTCACTCGCTTCTCTCTCTATGCGCTATCCCCTCCCGAAACCTGCTTGCAACCGGTACCTCAGCACGACACATTACATTGGTCGACCCCCGCGCATCTGCCACGCAAATCAGTGTCATGACACTACGAGGTCACAAGAACGGTGTTGTTTCTTTGGACACAGATCCATCTTCCGAATACAACCTGGCGTCTGCTTCGCATGACGGAACCGTTCAAATTTGGGATCTCAGGAATGTTAGCACGGGTGGTCAGGTTGGTGAGGGAATGACTGGTGAGAGTGTGTACACGATCTACAGGCAAGGTCGCGAGTCTGCCAAGAGTCATGGAGAGGGCGCGAAGGTTTTCAGCGTAAGATGGGATAGCGCAGTGGGCATTGTCTCGGGTGGTGAGGATAAGAGGGTGCAGATCAACCGCGCTCTCGGCTCGTAAGAGTTGAAAGTTTTTGCTGGTAGAAGTGCCATCGTATGGGTGTTTGGGCGCATATCGTAGATACCATTTTGGCTAGGGAAAAGTGTAGCTTCAATTCTTGAACGCGTTGCCCTCCATCGATGTTTCATTTGACTTGGGTGATGCTTCTGCAAGCGATTCAGGCCGCAGAGACCTCAGACTCGTGTGCAGCACAATGCTTTCCCCCGTATGTGGGTTAACGCAATCAAAAGGGTATCAAGTAACCGCTCCCACCGACCAGCTCCATTCCTCTTTCACGGTCATCGTTCTCCCCTGTTGGTGCACAACATTCATACTGTGCCCACGGCATCATAGTGTTGTACACCCTCTTCAGACCAAGTCTACCATAGACTGCCAGTCGCGCTTGTAGTTGTTCGATAGACGCATCTTCCACTTGCACTCCGATGTCTAACCAAGAGAACTCATCTCAGTTGTCCCAACTCATACCAAATGTCCCGGCAACAAGAAATTCGCAACCCCCTCTTTGACCGCATACTCATGCTCACACGCCCCGCACACCAACTTGCCCTCTTGTATGCACGTCTCAAGCAATATCCTGTGTAGATCCTTCGCTGTCTGGCTAGGCTCCTCTTCCATCTCTTCCGTCGTGGCCGCTGGTGTCGCATCCGTGGTATCTAATGCTGAAGCGGAGGAAGAAGAAGGTTCGACGAGATCGGCGGGCGTGGGTGCTGTTGCGGGGAGTTCAGGGAGACCAAGCTACAATTCACATATACGTCAGCGTTCTGTTCAAAAGTTTTTGAATATCTGTATCTCTTTGGAGACGCAATGCGCATGTGCTTCGCGCCTGGTGGGTGTTTTCTTGGTCGCATACCTCGCTGCATATCCCCCTCAATTCATCCCACATGATCCTCGGTAGTATGTTTTTGAGAAAGGCGAGGTTGACGTCTGCTTCTACGATTTCGAGTTCGGCATCGCGGGGGTGGAGGGGGAAGGACGCGGGGTTGGTTTTGCAGGTTTTGATGGCGCATGTGAGGAAGTTGAGGGTGAGGAGCTTCATTTTGTGGGTTTTGTTACAGTTACAGAAGTCGGTTGGATTCGGCGCTTTCGAGTTACGTAGGTTTGCTGTGGAATGCGTGATTTTGGCGGATACGTTTGGGGCTCGACGCTTTGCGACAAATAATTTTTGGTCGCGGGAACGCTGTCTCCCAGCCCCAGCCCTGTGGAGCCAATCAGAGCCTCGTCTGCTTGGAGTCTTTCCCGGATAGGAAGGTCTCCGAGCACCGTTGATTCCAGCAGGAAGGGCACTGTGGAGACCGCTGGCCCTGTAGGCGAGGCCCTGATTGGCTCCACAGGAAGGCCTTCCCAATCAGGCAACTATGCAAAGACTATCGATCGCGGGAGGGAGGAAGGGCAGTGAGGGCAGTGTGGATCTCGCTGTCCCTGTCGCACCAATCAAAGCCCTGTCCACAGGGCCGGCTTTCCTTGTTAGGCAACTACAGCAAATCCGTCGATCGCGGCAGGGAGGGCACTGTGGGGACCCAGCTCCCTGTAGGCCCAATCAAAGCTGCTAGGCAGGGCCAGAGACGTTAATGCAGGGCTCCTGGAGCTGACATTCGTCATGCTGCTTTCCCACTGCTTCAATGAGAGATTCGCGTCGATTACTCTTTTGTCTGTACTGTAAATATTCGAAAATCCTATTCACTTTTATCGCAGTCAAGCTCGTAGAATGGCCATTGCAATGCTTGCACCATCTCTCTATAACCTTGCGAACCAACAACAAACATCCAATTCACCACTTGCCCACATCCTCCAACACCAGATCCGTCGCCCGCTCACTCAACAAGAACGTACTAACCGCCGGGAATGCACCCGGACATCTAGGAAACGCACTCGCATCCACAACCCGCAGCCCTTCGACCCCTCTGACCCTCAGCCTCGTGTCCAACACAGCCATAGGATCAGAATCCGGGCCGACCTTGTTCGTGCTTGTGGGATGGTGACCAAAGACTTGGTCGTGAATCCACTCCTTATCAATCTGCAAGTCACGGCAGTAGCCCGTCTTAAGGATATCAGCAGGCGGACAGGGTGGAGAAACAGGTGTTACAGGGCCGACCGGTGCTTCGGTGGAAGCAAATGCTCTACGGACGAAAGCAACAGTGTCGAGCATGGCGTTTAGATCTGTTTCTGCGCCCTCGGCGAAGTAATTCAGGTTCACTTCCGGTGTGTCTACCGGGTCAGCTGATCGGATCTGGACATATCCGGCAGTGTTCTGGGGATGAATCTTAACGGTGGACCAAGAGAATGTTGTAGGAGGGTAGCGTGTGGTGTTTTGAGACGTTGGTGGCGCAAAGCCTGTAAAGGAGCCACCCGTGAAGCCGAACATCAGCTCGTCCCTTTCGCCTTCGACCGCATGGGCTGTCTTGAGGAGGAACGCGTTTGAGTTTGTGCCGCCGCGCGCGTAGGGTCCTTGGCCATCGTACCAAAGTTCGATACATGGATCGCCGGGTGATCCGTTTGTGCATTTAGGCGCATTGGGATCAGGTGTCTTTGCGAAGCTGATTTGGGCGTTCCCGTAAATGGGTACCTCGTAGTTGTCCTGGAGGTTGCGACCCACACCCGGTAAGTTAGAGATTACAGGGATATTGTACTTCTCAAGAAGGGCTTTGGGCCCGATACCAGAGAGCTGTAGGATCTGCGGCGAGTTGAAGGCACCACCAGCTACGATGACTTCTTTTCGAGCGAAAGCTTGGCGCAGTGTACCGGTGGTGGAAGTGTTACGACGTGGGTCGGCCTTGTATACGGACTTGCCTTGCAAGTATTCAACCCCAATTGCTCGCGGCTTTGTGCCATTGCCACTGCATTCGTCGAATAGCACCTTTGTGGTCAAAGACTCAAGCTGAAGATGTAGCGGGTACATCGGCGTTCCATTCGAAGTCGTTAGGTTGCGCAATTCCAAGATACGGTCGCGTGGGCTGAAGCGCTTCCAGTTGGGTGTGACATGGAATGGCAGTGACGACAGACCCTCTGTCTGGTCACGCATTGGATCAAGATAGTTCGCGTCGCTGGTGAGATAGTCCAGTACCTTTTCTGGATCTTTCCCGACCAATTTCAATCCAGCTTGAAAGACCTTGAAGCGGAGTGCTTCAGCCGCATGGGTAGCTCGATCAGCGATGTTCGTCTGGAGCCAGCCTGTAAAGCCGTGGCCAGGAGTACCGGGTTCGAGATAGTTGTTGTGCTCGATTTTCTCAAAGTATTTCCGCATCAATTCGGCACTGCGTGATTGTTAGTACTATTTTGAGAGGCGAGATCTGTTGGTGGCTTACCTCCAAACACCATCCCCAACTCCATGGTCAAAGAAGTCCCAATCGCTGTCGCTTGGCAGGAATGTCGCAGCCGCGTTGATGATCGCACTCCCGCCTAAAGTAGCCTACGTTGCAGGATATACAGTCAGCAAACCTTTCACATGCAGTTCGCAAGGGGAGGATGTCACTTACACCTCTAGGATAGAAAACGCCCAACCTCTCGGCGCCTACATGTCCATCAACACTAGGATCCTTTCCAACCCAATCTATCACTTGAATTAGCAACGTGCAAAGGTCATCTATACCAAGATTTTGACTTACACTCCCCATTATTCAACCTCCAAACCAACAGTTTATACCTATTCAATCTCTCCTCGTCATCACTATGCTTGACGAAGAAATGCCACGCTACATTCGTGTTGGAGTAGTCATTCAGAGCGAGCACTTGGGTGCGGATATCGAACGAAGCGTCTGATCCAGCCTCGATCAACAGAACGGAGTGTCCAGCAAGAGCGAGATTGGTGGCGATTGTACCGCCTCCTGGACCGCTACCGGTGACGATATAGTCGTACGTATTGGAAGTGTTGGAAGAAGTCTGTGGCGGAATGCAAGAAGCATGGTGCAGAGGGGATGTTGACGCGAGAACTGGGAGTAAGAAGAGCGGAATTGTAGGTACTCTCATGGTGGAGTACGTGTAGAAGTTAGCAATTCATTTCCAGGATGTCGCCGTATTCTTGTCAGTACTTGTATACTCCCAGCTGCCTGGTCAGATCTGGCTTCCTTGCTTCGGTGTTGAGATGCAAGATCTAGCATTTCGATCAGCGAAAGTGGCCTGCATCTTTAACCGGCATGTCATGCTGTGAAAAGCCGTCTTGGAGACCAGTGTTGTGTATCAATCGGTGCGAATGGACCCAATCACAACCTGCACTCTACGTCTAACTTCCGGTGCCATGACCCCGGCTGTACTCCGGTGCGGGGAGATGATCGGATTGAGTACCTGCATACGCCATGTTACACGATAAGCCAATAACCATCAACACGATTGATTAGTACACGTTCAGCTCCGAGCTGCCTATAGCGGAAGGAGTGCATGTCTTTCGGTATTGAAGCTGATGGTGACCAAGCAGGGCGCGGTATGAATAAGCCTCTCACTACCGGACCCTTTGCTGAGCCCTGCAGATTTAAGGTTTTGATAGCAAGTCGGGTTGTTGTTTCCGATATGGGTCTTCGGGAAATGCCTTGGTGCACAGGAGGTCACTATCGAATGATCAACGCTGCTCCACTAAAGTCACGGAGTGCGGCAACTGCGCGGAAGTCAAAATCTGGGCATATGCCGATGCGAGGGAATGCTGGAAATCGAAGCCTAGAACGCATCCCTCGACCAATGGCATCGTATGATTCTTGTTCACATTACATGTCGTACTCTATCGCCAGTACTATCTTCCTCATATCAGACGGAAAGATGCTGCCGTGGGTGCTTCGTCAGAATCGTTATTAATGCGTCCAAACCCACTACTGGAAGCTCTTCAACAGCTCCGACAGTTGCGCATAGGTATCATCTGGGTTCTTGACCTTGTGTCCGATAGTCCGCTCGTCGCTGTAGATTTCCCAGTCGTTTCCACCCTCGTAAGCCTTGTCGCCAAAGAAGTGGATCTTGTCGTAGACGACACCAGTCAGGCCCTTCTCCGCCTCAATGTGTCGCAGGCAGTAGGTCTTGTCCCAGCCAGTAGGGAAAACATCGAACGAGATTTGACCACCGATGGAGTATGTGAGACCAGAGTCGGGGAATGCTTCCTTGAGCTTGGCGACCATGGTTTCCCTGACTTTGTGCTCGAGATCGTACTTTTGGTATTCGTTTCTTTCTTCGGTGGAGGCGTTGCGGCCGATGGGGGAGACGTTGATCATGCCATTGCGGAACTCGATGAAGGTACCGCGCTTGATGGGGATGTCGAGATCAGCGATGTAGTGAAGAATCCTAGAATCATTGTTAACGTTGCCCCACAACCTGCTGTACATACGTACCACTTGGTTAACTGCTTGTACTTGTCCTCGCCAATCCACGCGATGAAGCTCTGGCTAGCCAGGACCTCGCCCATGCGGATGGCAGTGAGTCCGTTCTCGGCGAAGCAGAAGTCGAACAGCGAGGTAACGTCTACGGGGCCGCCGAGCTGTTCTTGTTGTTTGACGAGGTTGGAGCCGCCAACGAAACCGATGGCGCACTTGTGACGGACTTCGGAAAGGAGCTGCAGCATCTGCGGAGTGACGAGCTGCAACGGTGTTAGAGAAGCATCGCTGAGCATGCATCGAGTGTACACACTTGACGGGGCTTTGTGAGTGTGTCGTCGACATCGAACAGGAGGACCGTGTTCTTGACCGGGCGCTGGTCGAGCGGGGGGTAGACAGCTGCGGCGGCGGCCATGGTGGGAGTCTCCTCGTGAGTCTTGAATTGACAGGTATGCGGACAGACAAAGCTCAATTGGGATGGTCGAAGATCGTCAGAACAGTCAGAGGCGTAGCAAAGCAGGGGCCGGCTGTCCTGATGTATTTCGGAGTTCCTGCAGGGATGGCTGCTCCTCACCGCAGTTTCGCGGTTGGCACGCGTGGGGTTTGCCTAGTGCGGGCGTGTCTGGACCCTGACTTGGTTTGCACCGCACATGGTACCTGGTGCGTACGGCCATGGCTGCATCGTGACATGTGTCCACTGTTCATATGCTTGGACATCATTGGCGTATCACATTGTATCGCAACATCATAGACGCGCAACACTGAGTATAGACGCGTGAGCTGAGCATAGACGCGTAAAGATGAGCCACGACTTGGTTGACAAAAGCGGAATGGCTTCCGCGTCCTGCGTTCCATGTGCAAACTGACAAGTCTGAATACGAAGAGAACACATAAACACACCGCAAATCCTCTGAACACGTATTCAACTTCATCCCACGTTCACAAAACATCTAAGAATAGCTTGTTCATTCGAGAATACTCTGCCAATGTCTAGGTTACGGTCGATGTGTTCATGTCACACGCCAACTTCCTCGGCCAGCCCCCTCCATCGTCCCTTTCGCATCCCTGGAGGTAGCGCTAGTAACACACTTCGAAGAGAGTCTTCCTCATATTCAAGCCTCTCCAGTGTGACTGCCTGCAAGATATAATTCGCAATCGTGTTATTCGAGAGCGGCGGATCTCGCAAGATTGCTGCCATTTTCTCGACTGGGAGCTTCTGGTAGTGCCACATGTGATATGCGCGAAGGTGAGTCACAGTTGCGCGTATGCGTGAAGGTGTTGTTGAAGTAGGCGATGGAATAGTAACTTGAAGATGTTCCTGTGCCCATATCGTCGCCAAGTTGTACTCAGGTGTTCGTGATGACTCATTGAGTAGGCCGATGTTTGATTGCGGAGCTGGTGTTGGCACGGCGGAATCGACTACATCGAGGGAATCATGCTTGGGACCTGATGGCTCAGCCACTTTGGCAGTATTAGAAGCTTGAGCGGTTGCTAGATGGGTAGGAAGTACTGACTGCGTTTCCAGATCGTCTTGGCTTATGGTAGGTGTTGGGCGAGTATGCTCTGATGCTGCGTCGTTCCCGTCTTGGATAAGCTTCCCACTTTCGTCCAAAGACATGCGTCTAAGCGCATCTTCAAGCTCTGGGTCTGGGTATTCATCATCGCTATCGTTCTGCTCCCGGCGTGAAATACCATGGCCTTGCTTCTCCATCTGCGTGGCAACCTCATCTTTGGAAAATCCGGTAGACTGTGGGCCCACGTCCCCTTCCTGCGATGTTTTGGGCAGCTCAGGGTATCCGGGGTCGGTGTTTTGGAGCCAAGAAAGGCTCACACGGCCAACTCGCTTTTGTGAAGAAACTTCACTTTCTTCAACACTGTTCAAATCGAGCTTCACCGCAGCCTCAGCCGCAGAGGCCTTGTTCGAGTCATCCACGGGCACATCTTTTCTTGTTTCGTTTGGTGCGTCTTCGAGCTCATGACTGTCGGTAAATTCCTCCGTCGCGGTCTCATACCCTTCCGCGTCTTCCTCATCTTCTTGTTGCTCTTCTGTCACGTCAATTGACGGCTTCGCAACTACGTCCGCTGCATCGTCGGACTTGGTAGCTGCCTTTACCCTTTTGCGGGGCACCTTTGGCCTGGGAGTAGGCTTGTTGTCGAAGTCGCAAAGGGCCACTGGAGGAGGGGCTGGCTTCATCCGTGTCCTCTTCCATTCAAGCATGTGATAAAGACGAAAGCCAGCATATGCATCGGCAGCCGCGTAGTGTATCTGTTGCAAATCTAAGGACAGACTCCAGTCACTTTCTCGGACGCTGGAGGTTGTATCCGGATCGTCGACTAGTCGCTCTCCTTTGTACAAAGGCAGTTGGAGGTGCTGTAGCACCTGAGAAGCGAGTTTTACAAGTCTGTTTGAGACTTTGCTAGGCTCCACCTCGTACCATTCAACTAGATTGTGCAAGCGACTTAGCTCGAAGACACCTTGAGATTGAATGTTGAGGTACTTTTCCAGGCGCTTGAAGTCTCCTTTGATAGCCACACCCACCTTGTAAATATTGGGTGATTCTAGAACAGCCCTCAGACTGGGTGGCATCAGCTGCTCGACAGTCTTCCCAGAAAACAGCGACACATGAAAGAGTGCGATACGATCTTCGCATGCGAGCTGGATCAGCGACGCATTCTGCTTGATGGAATATGGGTTTCCACGAGGCTTCCACTCAATGTCGAAGCCCACCACTTTTTCTTGTAGAAAGTATTTGGCCACCCTTTCAGCAACGTCGAAAGACTTGCAGTAATGGGTCGAGATCACTTCGCCCTCGGGCCCTTGGTATAGCTTCGCACTCCAATAACTATCCCGAGTTTGGGGAGTGGCAAGCATTGCAGCACGCAGCTTTTCCTCTGGGATCTGATAGGTAAGAGAGACGTGTTCATCTACGTCTTCGTCGTCCTTGGCTTCGTCTTCCTTGGCTTCCAACTCCCCTTCTGACGAGAGGTCGCTAGAGTCTGCATTCTCCGAGACATGTCCCGTACTAGCTTCTCCATCCTGTCCGACAGCATCGCCTGCTTCGTTATGGGTGTGCGGGGAGGGGTCATCGGTACGGGCTGCCGCAGCCACTTCGTCTTGAGGTGAGGATTCGGTCTCTGTGGCTTCAGGGATGTCCGGATTCGACGCCTCAGCTGTCGCAGTTGTCGCAAAGCGCAGTCCGTGAGCTGGATTCCATAGTCCCACCCGCTGGAATCGGTCAGCGCTCAGTGTTGCGGCCGTCTCAGCCAGTCGTACGTGTAACGCAGCTGAGGCCTGACGTATTTGATGATGGTCCCGGGCCATGGAGGCTGAGTCTTTAGTAGTAGGCTGGCTAGCAGGAGGTTGTAGCCCCAGGGTGGGAGTCTTGTGGATTCGTCGAGGAAAGTTGTCGCTTCGAGGAACGGGCCGTCCCCGCTTCCATCGGCAGGTCGAGGTGGGTGAGGTGGTAGGTGTCGAGCGTAATGGGATAGTGTGCATCGCTCTGAGTATATGGGAATACTGTGTATGGCGCTCTACGGAGAAGAAGGCGTGGGTAGGCGGCTCATGGCAAACACGCCGCGGGGCATCTGACGCGCTCAGCAGAGAGGCGCGTCGACGGAAGAGCATAACACTCCATGGTAGTGCACCCAATAGGCACCGGCAGGAGGAGATGGTCGCCACGGGTGCGAGTCGATTGTGTGGACGAGGACGCTTGCTGCCTGTTGTGGCGCAAGCAGTGGTTGGCTAGCGCGGCCTGTGTCAGATGCGGTGGTCTTGAACGCCAAGATATCAAGTCCACCACTTGGGCAGTCACCACCTTGATTGTACCGACACCTCAAACGCGACAGTTGCATTCAACGACCGAAACTCCGCTCACAACAAACCACGTCACCATGTCTCTCGAGAACCTTCTTCCGCTAGGTGCGTCTCTGTCCGACCGGGTGTCTGTTCATGACTAAATTACTGCAGAGCTCATCGACAAGTGCGTGGGTTCGCAGATCTGGGTCATCATGAACGGTGGTAAGGAATTCACTGGAAAGCTAGTGGGTTTCGATGACTACGTCAGTAAGTACATATGGGAAATCGGGAGATGGAACTATTCTAACAGACACAGACATGGTGTTGGAGAATGTGACGGAGATGTGCGTGCTTCCAAGGTTCTTTGCAGGTTTGGCATGGACAGGTCCGACTGACGCGACGGCAGTGACCCAGCCGAGGGGAACGTCGAGCTGCCCAAAATCCTACTGAACGGCAATAACATTTGCATGGTATGAAACAGGCTGTTTCGTTTGGCGCCATTACTGACAGCTCCAGATGGTGCCGGGAGGCGATGGGCAAACTGTACTGGAGGACGAGTAGGGCCGATGCGAAGCAGCATCGTATGATTTCAAACCACATTGCGACAACGACGACACGGCCACGACTGCGGTTGGTGCGCCTAGCCCGGCATGGTCTGTTACCGAGAAACACGGCGACGTCAGTAAAAGGGTGACGAGCCGTCGGTCGCGATGGTCACGCTGGGAGAGATTCGAGGCGATTTTGATGACACGCGCAGGGTCTAGAATGCCATGACCTTGGACCTTGAGATGAGACATAGCGCAATGGAATATCATGGATGTGCATGTGCCCGCCTGTCATGTCACGTGCGTGCTGTGGCCAAGAAATCTTGGAAGCAACGTTCCGCTCCGCTGGCGATGACGCTTGGGCGGAAGTGGATGCCCAGGGGCCCTGTCCGCCCCTGGCAGCACAGCGATCGGCCAGCTGGAGCCATGACTGCTACAGTGACCTACTGGCAAAACTTGGAACTGTTCAGAGAAGGGGGACGATGGGCTACAGGGCGTCGCCGCGTGCTGAGCGACTGGATCCAGAATTTTCCATCGCCGATGCAGCCCGTCCCGGGCTTTGAAGGGTCTGCTGTTCGTTCGTACACGACGCCGCCAGCTGCGTCGCATCGCAGATCGAGTGTCTGGTAGTCGCTTAGCTGACGTCGCGAGGCCGCCTGCTCGGCTATACAGCGGTGTTTGCAATGGCAATAGCCATGCCATCATGGCTTCAACATGACGCAAGGCACCTGCGCTGCACTGTGGCAAGTCTCTGACAGCCTGGCGCACGGCACGAGCTGCGATGGGCATCTGGGAGTTTCCATGGTTGTTACGAGATTGCAATTACGGTCAGCGTGTATTGGCAGCGCACATGGCAGCCCAGGACGTCGCCGGCTCATGCGAACCGGCCCTACTGTAGGTACCGGCGTTTCGTCGATCGTGCCTCTGCGTGAGATGTTCTGTAGACTTGACAGCATCACCCGCTGCCCGCACGCCTTGCAGCCTATCAGCCCACGTCATCGTCAGGACAAGATTCCGCATCAGTGAGCTCCCCGTCCGGAAGACGTGGCTGGAGCGTTCGCTCGCACCGTGGCCCCCCTGGCCGCCCTCTGCCTGTCTGTTCCGCCGATCGCCTGCTCTGATCTCAAGAGCCCTGGCCTAGGTGTTGCTGCACAGTCACACGTCCTTATTTTCTGGCTCCCAGACTCTTGTTTTCGCAAACCCCATCGTCCCATCATCAGCGTCATCCCTCGTCCACGCCGTCTGCTTCTGCTCCGCCCCTGCGCCAATTGCAAGCCCGCAATGATTGCGCCGAATCCTGCCTACTGCTAGCCCTGTCCCTCTGCCCTGGGCCTACTCCTGCACCGCTCTCGCCCGGAACTGCCTGCTCTCACCGCAAACCCAGGCCTCGTGCGACTCTGCTCAGCGCGCACCACCGCTTGGGACGCGCCAAATGAGCTCCGGCCGCTTGCTGACTCTCGACGGCCGTTGTCCTGGCCGCGTATCTACTAGACTGCGTCCGCTGTCTTCACCACTACAGTAGCCGAGACGCTCCCTCCCTGCCCCTACCACAGCATAATCACAGAATTCTGCTGATCGGTCCGGGACCCACCTACCCCAAACCCAACGTTAGGCGCCACCACATATGGATGCACCTTAGTCGTTGACTGCTCCTTCTCTTGCTCTTCTCTGCGCATCTGCGCCCTGCAACACTTTGACCCCTACGCGGATTTTCGTTACGAGTCGATCCGCCACACTCGTGCCGCACCAATCACATAGCCACCCCACGACCTAGGCATTTCCTATTTGATCCCTGTACACTAGTTCCGCCATACTCGAGCCCGCTCGATCACGCTCGATTCCCACCCCATTGCCACTAGTGCTCTAATATCTACGACACACCAAGTCCTCTCTGGCCCGCGCTGTTCGAGAGTTGGTCGCTACACCACACCGCCCAGTCCACGCGCTCACGCCCTCCTACATGAGCGACTTGAGAGAACGTCTCGCGCGATTGGGACTGTCCCAGTACCACGAAGTGTTCACAGCCGAAGGCTTCGACACTTGGGAGACTGTGCTCGACATTACAGAATCAGACTTGTGCGCATTTGCTCCACCCCTACCTACCCAAGCCGCCCCTGCTTACTATTCCGTAGAAGTTCCCTCAACGTCAAGCTTGGCCATCGTCGGGTACGTCACTATCCTGCGACGTTACCACTAGCAACAACTGATCTCTTCGTAGAAACTTCAACGGGCCATCGCCGAGTCGCGCGGACAGTCTTCGGATAGGCCTCTGCCCATCAATCTTGCACGAGCTGGAAGCACTGCCGGCTCATATCGCAGTGACGACTCGGGGCCAGAGAGTAAAAGCAAGCAGCCAGAGCCTACCAATACCGCACCGAATGGAACAGGGGCCAAGCGGAAGTACCGTCGACATCCCAAGGTAGCCCACTCTGCAGATCCCGTCTGTCGTGCAACGTTGCTAACCCAACGCAGCCTGATGAACATGCACCAGAACGTCCACCCTCCGCTTACGTCATATTCTCCAATCGTAAGTCTGGTGTCTGGTCCAACGTGAACACGACTAATTCGCAGCAGAGGTGCGAGAGTCACTCAAGGGACAAGATCTTACTTTCACCGAGATTGCCAAGGTAGTCGGTGAGAAATGGCAAGTCTTGCCTGCCGAGGAGCGCGAAGGTTGCGAACGACAGGCCAACGGTGCCAAAGAGAAGTACTATGCAGAGCTGGCTGAGTACAAGAAGACGCCGCATTTCGAGGCGTACCAAAAGTATCTCGAAGAGTTCAAGTCGAAGCACTCAGTGCCCACTAAAGGTCTGTCCACAGCTTCCGTCGCCATGCACCACAACGTATTGACATGTGTAGAAGGTAAACGCTCAAAGCTCGAAACCGAAACCAGCACTTCAACACGAGGAGGTAGCAATGAACAGGCCGACCCCCCAGCAAACAGAAGATTGAGTTCTATTCAGTCCGATGCCCAAGCAGCATTACAACAGAAATCGGATTCCACTCAACCTATCCCCCCTTCACGGCTTCCACCTGGCCCAGTCTACGCTTCGAACTCAACATCGCCGGCCAACATTCCCCTTTCTGGCTTCAATTCCCCCCGTTCGGGCGAACAATTCTCCCCCACCTCCGCATCTCCACGGACCACGGTCTTGCAAAGAGATGGCGGTCTCTACGACACGTCCGTACCCAATTCCATTCGAGATACGAGGATCCCCTTCGATGCCAATCCGTACCATCAGCCTTCTGCGTACAACCTGGACCTCCACCAAAAGATTGCATCGACGCCACCACCTCCATATCCCCACCCAAATCACTATCAGGTGCCAAACGATATGCTTTCTCGCAGGACTCCGCGCGACTCCGCGCGACTCCCCCCGCTCAGTCACGAAGATACGACATTGTCGTCTGAGAGTGGTCACAGCAATCAAGGATCTCAAGGGTACACCTTGTCGGCTTATCCTGGACAGACATTACCTGCAGATCCGAGTAAGACGATGCGCATGCTTCCCCAGCCAGTGCCCAGTATAGCACCCCTAGCCTCGCCACTGGATCGGCCGATGCCGCCCATGCCATCATCACACCTCTCGCATAATCCTCACGACTATCGTAACCAGGGATCACTTGCGGTCCTCGTAAGAGCAGGGGAACTGGCATCAAGAGCAGCGGACGACGACATGGTCGAGACCGAAAACTCACCTTGATTCTTTTTTTTTGAACGCTATACCAATGTTACAGTACATGATTCGGCATGAGCAGTCCGCATGGCCCGTTCCAGTGGGCAGTGCATACCGTATGCGACCACAAGCTGTTTCGCTGCGAGACGTCAGTACCGACATGACTGCCATGCGTGTACCGCGCATCAGCCATATGAGCACGCGCGGGGACGCTTTACGTTTTCGTTTGTTATTTGCTATTTCGAGATGATACCCCAACGCAACCAGTCCACTTATCGGCCTATCGAATACCAAGTGATTATACAGAGGATGGATCCCTACCTCAAGGATTGAAGTGTTGGAGATGAACTACGGGCCCTTCTAAGTCCGCAACGCACGCGCCGTTCGGATGAAATCTACGTGCATACAGAGAGCCTGTCCTGGCATGGTAGAGTTCACGAAGGCTCAGCCTCCACGGTTAATGCCGTGAGGAGCACGAATTTCTGCATGTGGAGCGTGTATGCAAGGACAAAGAAGGCGTGTAGGATGTACATAGGAAATCTAGATCTTTTCGCTTGAATGACACTGCCTAATCATTTCGAACACTTGAACATGTGCAGCTGGTCTAAACGGCAGTCTGGATTATTCCGTCAACTGCATGATGTGGTGTGATTGGCAGTCAGTCTTGTCTGGGATCAAGAAGCGCATCCGTCGTGCAAGGCGGTAACAAAGTTCGCATACGGCGGATTCAATAGCGCCCAATGGAAAGCATGCACCCGATAGCAGCTAACTCGCTACTGCTGCCTGCAACCAGAGCTAGGAGTACAGTACATATGCGTAAGTGGATCTTCCTCGGTCAATTGGCCCGAGCGACATCGAGATCATGCGCTTGGCGTGGCGTGTTGAGTGGATTTTGGGGGATTTATCCATGTCTGCCAACATCGAGGATTTGGCATGCTAGTCTGGCACCGCATGGCCAGGGTTTGAGCAAACCCACAGCAATCACGTGGCAGATGCTACGATGTCCCGCGACAATACAAATCGTCGGTATTTTATGCCGGCGCGCTCGCAGATCAACGGCAAGCCGAGTCAATGGAGTAAGCCCACCCACACACACCACAAGCCTCCCGACATGGCAGGCAGGACCCCCAATCTGCAATAAGAGCAAGTCCCACAAACGCATTTGTCGATGTTCGTTCGCAAGGGCGCTCGCTCGGATACAGGGTCGATCACAAGGACCCTAGTCTGTCCGTCTGCCGCGTACAGCGCTCTGCATGGCCCCCGCGGCATTAGCCCTTCCACGGAGTAAGACAATACATGTTCCGATATTTCACCATGAGAAAACAGCTGATTTGTGTTGCCTGATTCTCGCATCCGCATGCATCCTGACATGGTAAAATTAGCGTTTCGGCACATCGTTTCGAAAGGGCAAAGATAAAGCGCAAGGGTGTACTAGACATCTGTGCATTATGCAGGTGCTGTGGAGTAAACAAGTTGCAGCTCGACTGACCAGTCAAAGTTAGTCGAGCCAGATATTTGGAACGAGGGATCATGCCATTGCCGCGAAAGAGGGTCCTGCCACTGCAGACACAGACGTTGGTTGCGGGCTCCGTGGAGCAGTTGTTCTGATCATTGTGACGCCCGCGGAGCGTCAACAGGACAGGTCGGCAGCCGAGTTGGTCTGGATCGGCATGCTGGACTGGAAATCGGCCCGCATCTACACACTTTCTTCATTTTGCTCTCATCTTGATGATATGGTTACATCAACTGGCATAGGGTTGCTTTTCTTGCTTCACGTGTTGATTGTGTAGGTATGCTTGGACCGCTGTCCCGAACTCGTGCATCGCTGCAGGTTTCCAGATTCTGCAGATGATCACACCCAAAGGCATCAAAGGCATGTCGAGGAAGACTCGCTTCGGTACCTGGGTTCACACACCACCCTTTAATGCGTCGGGTTCGCAGGAGTTGACCTTCTCGGCGCTGTACCCGACGTACCTATCTAGGTAGGCCCTCTACAAGCGCTTGTGATACTCGACGAGTACAAGGAAGACTCTCAGAGCACCAGGTAGCAGTGTTCTTGTGCTACTAGCATAGATAGAAAGGAGGACCCGTCGTACTTCTTGATTTGCCGAGCACTGGACCCGTAACTTGCGTGTCACTGGCATGTATTTCGCAAAACGCGAAGCCCAATTTTCATCCTAGTTTCGAGTTACGTGCAATCAGATTTCGTATTTCTTTCAGCTAGTATGTAGTTCATGGCAAACGCTTCTAAGGTTGCTGCTTCAGCTAGCACATCGTAGTGTCACACAGGCAGGAACGAGCCAATCAGGGCCATATCTACCCTTGTCGATCTCCCGTTCCAGTGCAACGACTCCATCTCTATCATCACGTCCACCATCAGGCTTCTGCTTGGCATTCATCGATTTGCCTCTATACTGCACTAAAACCTCTGTGCACACACTTCTACGCAATTCTAGACCATCGCTGTACGTCCCGAGGTCTGAAATTGGCGTGTCAGACCAGTCACACGGATCACATTCGCCACAAATCTTCCTTGCAGGAAGCCTGTGGCTTCCCGAAATATGTACGTAAAAAGGCGCAGTGACTGGGGTGTAACAATGCTAACTACTGTGTTGGTAGCCGGGTCACCTACTCGCTGTCCTACACTAGTTCTTGCATTGCAGTGGTCTAGACCTTCGACGCACCTGTTCTGTCAGCCACCAAGCAGCTATAGCTATCCCGCTTCGATTACCTGTTGTAGCTCATTGCATATTTCCAAGAGTTCCGCTCCGCTACTTGAATCGCCACCATGACTGAGCCTGTCGAAGTCAGAGATTCCGCTCAGTCCAAGCCAATGCAATCCCAGAACGACCTTGGCGAGGAAGTTGGTACACATCCGACACCTGGTAACACTACTATCTCTCCTACATCAGGACCAGCTCGCAAATATCTGACCTTGGGGCCTTTGAAGAAACTCGATCTGCCTCATCATCCGTCGTATGATAATGCTAGTTCAGATCATCATGTCACTTTAGCCCAGTTCCTCGACAATATTCTCAACGAGGTACAAAGAATCAACTTTGACGAAGGGTTCGAGAAGCGTGGAACCTGGAGCCCCGACAATGGACATGTGATGATGCCGCCACTGAATGCTACAGGGAGCAGCGATATGGTTCCAGTCCCAGTCTCGGTCGAGAAGCGCATCAAATGCTTGAATCAAGCCAGTTGGATGGCTAGAACCTCTACCCACAGCAACGATCATGTCAAATTCTCCGAGTTGGGCGATCTTTTGGCGAAAGATCACAGCCGCAACGAAGCTGCATATACCCCGAGTGTTTTCGATGCTGTTGAGCTATTGAGGTGGGATCCTGAAGAAGCGTTGAGAGCAGTGAGTCACCACGAGGGGATTCATAGTGTGGAAATATTTAGTGAGCGCTTTCTTGTGCAAGCTACATGACAGTGTGCACCGTTGCTGACACATTTTAGTATCCCAGATGTTCCATATGATGCCCAAGGTAGCCGGGCTGAGTCTACTACAAGATCGTGTGTTTCATGCATTGATAGTTACGATGAACACTCACAAAGCAGAGAGTCTCTCTGACCTCGCTTCGTCTTTTACTGTTCAGCTTCCAATTGATTATGCATCATTTGGCGATGTCAAGATCATGCAAGAGAGGAGTCGGATGGAAACGAAAGGATCTTCGCAACTCTACCGGTTTCCGTCGGACACAGGGTCAGGCGCAACACCTGACGCGAACCAGAAGCAGCGACAGGGAAAGAAGCTGACAGAAGGAACCTACGTCTCGTTGGAGAGACTGATTGGCGCATCGAAAACACGTGTCGATGGGGATGCTGCGCAGCAAGCAGAGTCGCCCGATAGCGACCGTCATCGTTGGGATATGGTAAGTTTCATACTTCGCATTCAAGTTTAATGTTGTTAACATGGCGCAGATGACTTTGAGCACGGCGGGGGGCATGACGAAAAAGGCACCAAAGGGTATCCAGCAGAAGGAAACATTGGAGGCCATCGCGATGGACGTGGAGTATGTTCTGTCGTATATCGCGGATCAAAGACGGAAGAGCAGGACTTGAATGGTGATGATCGCTGTGAAGGAAATCATGTCACAAGCGCCCGGGCGGGGACGAACCGCGGCGTGCAGATCATCGCGTGGCTGTGACACCATTCCACTTTCTGCACACTTGGACTTCAGCTTTCAGCCTTACGCTGGGGAGACGAGGCCCAGCTTGATGTATCTCAGTATTACCTTTTTGTACTTAATACCTTCATCAATGTCATGCGATACACCGCAATTGCCTCCGTGATCGCATTCCAGCGCGTGCCGTCCATGTGCATGTCACACTCGTGGAGAGCCTATTAATACACACAGGCACTTCAGCTGGCATCTCGAGCCCACACTCCCGACGAAAACGATCCGCTATCTCGCGCGACACATACAATCGTCGGTAACGCGACAAGACGACGCGCGCGATGCAGAACTACGGGCAAGCACCAGGATACCAGCGGCCAGGCAGCACGACGGGCTTCACAGGCCAGCAGGGCGCCCCTCCACCAGTCCCGCCACCGCCGCCTGGATATGGAGGTATGTTGATGCACGATAGCACACAGTTCCAGAGCGAGGCACTGACACGATGGTACAGCTTCCCAGGGATACCAAACGTCCGCTCCCCCAGCCCACGGTCAATGGGCTGCGCCCACGCCGACACACACATCGAATCCATGGAATCAATCGCAACAGCAGGTAGCCGCAGGATATAATCCGGGCACGTATGGCACCATGCCAGGGGCGCAGCATCAGTCATACCCTCCTCAGCAACAAGAGCAACCTCCCCCACCTCCACCCAAACCCTACGGCTTCGCAGCGGCGGTCCAACGGCACGAACAACAACAGCAGCAGCAGCAGCAGCAGCAGAACTGGTCACAGCAATCGCAACCAGGCAACGGCTTTGCACCTCATACGCAGCAGGGAGGATATCCGGTGCAAGCAACACCACAACAGCCATATCACCACGCAGCCCCTCCCCCGCCTTCAACCACTCCGGGCGCAACATACTTCCAGTCTTCGCAGGGAGGGAGACCCAGCTCCATTTATGGGGCAGGCCATGTCAGCTCATACCCACCAGTAGGGTCACAGCAACCTACTGCAATTGACAACCAGAGCGCGCAGCAGCCGGCATACACACAACAAGCTGCACAACCGTACACGTCTTCAAATTCGAATCCAACACCCGGTGCATACGTTTCTCCCCCGCCAGAAGCTCCTTCGTGGCAGCAGGCACAGCATGCGCCGCCTCAAGGCGGCATGAACACTTTCACCCATGCTACACCACATGCAGACACACCTACCTATGCACAGGAGCATCAGAATATACAGCAGCAGCCACCGCCTTTGCCTCCACGGCATGGCCAACAGGCTGTCCCTCCCCAGAACCATCACCAACCTCATTATGATCATTCAACGCCCGTCCAATACAATCCGCAATCGCAGATACCCAATCAGTACCAGCAGTCGTCAGGTCAATTCCCATCACCGCAGCAGCATCATTATCAGCAACCATCGGTTGGACAGCCCTCATATCCCCAAGCACCGTCGCAACAACCACCCGCACCGACGGTCTATGGACAATCTGTGTACGACCAACAAGGACAGCCTTCTCCACAACAATTTCGCCCTCAGGACTCATGGCAGTCTGCATCTCCAGCTCCCGAGCCTAGCTATGAATATAATCGACCGCAGGCATACGAGTCTCAGCTACCACCCTCGCAACCAGGGTACCAAGCGCAAGAACCAGCTCCACCGCAGCAGTATTCCCAGATCTCGTACCAGGAGGGCCAAGAAACAAAGCCACACAATCGAATCGATACTGCTGGGTCGAACTTCTACCATCAACCAAGCCCGCAGAGTCAGCCTGTGTCTCCGATATCGAATCGGCCTAGTGTGAGCTCTGCCTCTGGCTACCATCCTATCTCTGGGCGCACCGACTCGGTGAGTTCGATAGCTTTGGCCAACCTCTACGCACAACGCGCAGACAATAAGACATCTTCACCAAAACCGCCAGAGTCGAGACTACCCGCGTCACCTCCACCCAGAGATGACAAGTCCAAGTTTAGTGTTCTGGCTGCCGGTGCACCTTCTGATTGGGAACACCTAGGTGGCAGTGAGGAGATTGACGATGAAGAGCTCTTTGGTGCAAAGAAAGAAGATAAGAAAAGCGACAGTACTCAACCGGAAAGCATTGAGCTGCCCGCTTACGTTCCGCCTCCCCCATCGACGCATGGGTTCCCCAGTCCTGCTGTGCGTCCTGCACACGTGAGTTCGAGCGAATGGGATGAAGGCTTTACACCCACACCGCCGTCTGTAGCAACAGGACTTGCTGGACGTCAAGATTCCCAGTCATCAGATCAAGGGTTCATCGTCGGAGATGCAATTGTCGCGCCCTTACGGACTACTCCCAAACCCATACAGGGCACGAAACCCCCTCATCAGCCTGCTGCGTTGATGACTGGGACTGGCTCCGCAGAGGGTGGATGGGATACGTCGCAACACACACCTACCCAACCGAAGCATCTTTTTGGGTCACAAACCAGTAATGAATCCACCGGCGTGGTATCCTCCAGCTACGACTATGCTATAGAACTGAAAGAGAAGGACGACCTTATCAACCAATTACGCGCAGATATGGAACGGGAGAAGAAGGAGAAGGATGATGTTCTCCAACAGTTACACATAGATACAGAGCGGGAAAAGGCCGTACTACAAGCAAAGATCGATGAACTTGAAGCTAGCAGCCAGAAAGTCGTGTCTGAGTACGAAGCTAAGAAAGCCCACAGCACGAGCGAGATGGACGTGTTACGTGCACAGATTGAGACTATGAGAATCACCACAGACCAAGCTAGCGTCAATTATGACGCTATGGTGAAGGAGAAGAACACGGCGATTGACATTTTGAAAGAAGATGTGGAAGGGAAGGACCACAATATTGAGGAGCGTGATAGTTCTGTCACTGAACTAAAGCGCCAACTTGAAGCCGAAAAGGCGAAAGAACCGCCGAAACCCACAGCTGCTGATCTGATACCGGACCTTGATCCGTGGTATATTGGCTCGTTAGAGCGATACATAGCCATGCTTCGTAGTGAGGCCGCGGAACCGCAAGTCGAGGAGAAGGTCAAGATTTTCAAGGCGTTCATGAAAGTCGAGTCTGCCATGCGGGCCATCGTCTCCCTTGATACCTCAACACAAACAGTTCCAGTGGATCCAGAGGTACCACACCAACCAGAGCAAGCTGCTCGCTCTCGTGCAACCTCAAACATCTCCACTAAGAGACAGGATCTGAACATCCAGGTACCGCAGGAGGCGGAATTTGACGACTTCGAATATAGTCCTGGCGGTCGACCTATCTTGGCGCGGCAAACTACGATTCCGCCTACTGAAAACTACCAGGGTGTTCCAAGAGCGCCTCCTTCGGTGCAATCAACAACGATCCTAACTCCGACAAGCTCCATTGATGATGATACGAACAAGACGCCAGTGCAATCTCCACCTGAAGAGCAGGTGCAACACCAATACAAGGCATATGTCCCACCTGCTAGCATGTCAGTTGACCCTGCTCCATTGAGACACAGACCAACAATGTCCTTTTCCAATACGCCAGGAGTAACTTCACCGCCAGGCCGTAGCAACAGTAAGGGGCACGATGAGATATTCTTCGGAGCTCATCAACCGACTGCTCAGACGCCTGCCTCCCGGCCTTCCAGTAGCGAAGCAGACGTCCCTTTGCCAGCGCCATTGAAGCTGACACCGCGCCGTCCGATCTCAACTGCACCAACGAAAGAAAATCCGAACAGAGTGCTGAAGGAACTAGTATCCAAAAAGGAGCAATCCGGCCTTCCAAATCACCGAGTTCAGGATATAAGGGCTAGGCTCGTTGACATAGGACCCAAAGCCAGCGCCGCCGAAGAAATTACGAAGACATGGGAGAAATCTGCATCTCTGAGTCGCCGCAAAAAGGACGACGCCCGTCGCAAGCGTCAAGAAGAAAACGAGGAGCACAACGATGATCTATTCAACAACAACGAGATCTCGTACGCGGAGATGAATCAGCTCGAGGAAGAGTTCAAGCAGAAGGAGGGAGAGCTCAAAGCGCAAGAGGACAAAGAGGAATATCGTGACTATGTGGAAACCGTATTCGACCCCATCTTCACCGGGCTACATGGCGAGATTAAAGCGTTCATGGACTTGCACGTCGAAGCTAAGCGCCTACTACCATCTTCCGTCGCTGGACTCAAGAGCATGGAGGAAACCGATACTCCAAGCACAAAAGACTGTTTCGAGCTCCTGAAAGACATCCACGAGCAAGTGGAACAGAGACACGATGGTGTCGTACAACTCGTTGCAGAGCGCGATAGACGCTACAAGAAAACGGAGACACAACCTCTGTACGCCGCTGGCAACATCAGCCAGATGAAAACCGTGGAGAAACACTACGACAACGCTGAGAAGCAAGCTGTGTTCAAAGCTAAGCGCGAGAAGGCGGAGCGTGTAGGCGAGCTTGTCCGCCTTGTCGGAGACATGGTTGTCAATGCAGTCAGCACTGAGCAAAAAGAAATTGACCACATCGTTGCAGCTATCAAGGACCTTGAGGATGGCAGCGGTGATCCAGCGGTCCTCGATGATGCACGCACCGCTCTTAAGGCTCTGAAGGAATCGTCCAAGGCGCTCCTCTCCCTTTTCAACGCGCTGGAAATTGAATCCAACAACGCCGACATCGACGCGGAGATTGCGCAAGTGACAGCCGATGGTGCAGATCCAGCGCGCATACGCGAATTGGAGGCTGAGAAGAGGGAAGCAGAGAAGGACTTGTTGGAGGAGTTTCAAAGGAGGGTTAGTGTGCTGGATAGCGATGAGGCTGAAATCGGAGAGTTGGTGCAGGGGAAGATGGGAAAGAGTAGCGAGGACGCAGAGAAGGAAAATCGATTACGAATGGCGCTAGAGGAAGCGAAGAGGCGGAATGGTCATGCCTGATGATGGTATAGTCTTGTGTATTTACGAAATGTGGCATTTTCTCATGTCTATAATGTGTAGTTCATGGGTATCATAACGGCCCCAGCGTCCGATCAAATTCATCCTACTTTACATGCTGACCAAGCTTGCATACTCAGAGACCACTGTCCTTCCTCTCCCTCACTGGCCTCTTTGGCTTATCTTCTTCCTCCTTCTTCTTCTCACCCTCACTCAAATGCGTCCTCCGATCAATATCCAACCTCTTCTGAAAATACTCCCCAACACCAAATTCATCGTACCGCTTCCCCTCCTCTCTCAAATGCGGCACAACACTAACCTTTGCATCTTCATTCGGGCTAAAGAAGAACGGCATACTATACCTCTCTTCGCCCCCGATATTCTTCACTCTATGCACAGTACTCTGCCACGAGCCGCCCGTAACCAACTTGAGGAAATCCGCAATATTAACAACGAACGTGTTGGGTTGGGGGTGGACAGGGACCCAGATACCGTTCGCGTTCAGCACTTCGAGAGCTGGGTATGCGGTTTTGGATTGGCACACGAGCGTGAACCAGCAAAAGTCTGTGTGGGCACCGATTCCTACGTCGCTTTGACGCTCTTGGGGTGGGTAGTGGACGGCGCGGACGTTGGTCATGGGGTGCGTGGTTATGGTGTCGAAGTAGTCTTCGGGGAGGTCGAGAGCGAGGGCGAAGATGTGGAGCATGCGTTTGCTGAATTCGAACATGGATTTGTAGTAGCGGTAGATGGCTGGGCGCCAGAAGAGGGCGGACGGGTGGCTGGGCCATTGGTTGCGCGGGGTTTGTGGTGAGGGAGGGAGCGAGGAGATGAGGGAGAGTTGTTCTGAGTCGGTGAAGTCTTCGCCCATTAGGAAGCCTTCTTTTAGATCTAGATAGTGGTGTTAGATGGATGAGTGGTTGTGTGAGTGGAGGCAGTGAAGACATTACCTCCTCGTGTACTTGGGTCGAGTTTGCCTTCCAAGAAAGCTTCGTAACCCCTGAACTTTTCCGTCTTTTGGTTGTGAGTCTCCATTTTGACGTCGGTTGGTAACGCGAAGTACTCCTTCAACGCATCGAAAGTGTCTTCCAGTACATCATCGTCCACCCCGTGGTTCACTGCGTAGAAGAAGCCTATGTCTCGACATGCGACGCCGACTTCTCTGGCTAGCTCTTTCCTATCCTCCAGATCGTCCGAGTATATGCGTCTGAAGTCGATTTTTGGTAGTTCGGTGAACGTCTCTTTAGCAGCGGTGCCCTTGAGAACTGGTCTTCGACCAGGAACACCACCATCATGGTAATGGACCCATGTATCCGTGTACGTCTCCGTCTCGATAGTAGTAGTAGTAGACATATTGTGATAAACGATGAACTATCTGCTGCTCAGGTAGTCTTGAGGAGTGGGTTCATATAAAGCAGCAAGAAATTGCGAAGGCAAAAAGGTATACAAAGCCGGTAGTCCACTGCAGCGGGACGTACCGCAACCTTAATACGCAAGCCGACACTCTTCCTATCATAAGCCGAATCACATCCAACTGGGAAGAAAAACGTCGGCTAAGTTGAAGGCTGCACGAGGGCTCCTACAGACCAATCGTGCCAGCCCACGTCGTACAATGAGGCGTAGTTGTCGTAAGCTGGACAAACCACATACCTACGCATGAACGGTGTGGTGTCATCATGCCCAAGATTCCGAGGTTCACGCCCTCGGACAAGAGCGCATGCCGGGCAGGTCTATCGCCGCTCACCGGACTACTTGCCTACGTATGGACAGTGTGAAGCGGAGCAAGATCCGGAGCTGGTATAGGACCGATGCTGTGCATATACGGACCTCGAGAGGATGCGGAAGAGTACAGTAAGGTTGCTCTATGCGAACTGCTTCGCGTACTCTGGAGTACTGCGTCTGTCTACCTCTTGCGCGAATCAAAGTACTGTTTCAACCCCGTAGATGGTGTCTCTTCTCGACAGTCTCGCATATCAGCTGAACGTTCGCTGGACTCTCTACGTCACCCCCTTACACCCCCCACCAAAAGCATGCATCCCAATGAGGCATTATCTGCAGCCACAGTGTAGCGGTCGGACGACCCTCCATAAAGACAGGACCATACCAGGTGATGGAGGAGCGGCGCACTGCGTTGATAGCGTACCGAGCCATCGGATACCGGAGTTGAGCGCGACTGGAATGGGTTGTTAGTTCACCACGTTGGTAGAGGGCGGCTCGTATGTGGTGGTGTGCTCGTCAGAATCGGCAGTTGGAAGTGACACATTCGCTCGGAACACCTTTCCTGGGACTTGCATGGCGATACTGCAGTGCAAGGCTTCGAGAAGGTGCATTCAGACCATGCGCATGACGCTGTCTTGATGGAACAGTAGAAGGATGAGTGCCCCGCTGTGGGTAGTTGTCCCGGGTTGCAAATCCCCCGCGCATGACGCTTGCCTCTTGCCGAAGACCCTTTATGTGCGGAATACCAGCATCGTCCTATCAAAGCATTTCGCGAGGTCTAAAATAACTGACTGCCGATGGTGCTAACGAGAGGAGAAAAGCAAGTATTAGTGCGCAAATCGTATGTAAGCGGTGAAGGGACTGTATGAATGTTGGGATCGGCCATGTGATGATGTAATACTTGGGCACTCTCAGGCCGTTGGAAGACGCCTGCGTAGTATGCATGGACGCCCAATCAACACACTATCGTGATGAGAAAGCACGCTATCTCGAAAGAATGGCATGGCAGCCGCATCGAAAAGCTGATTAACCAAGCATGGCAGTCAGTAGGATGATCAAGCAACTGAATACCATTATGCTAGTTAGGTTAGACAATGTTGAAAATCATAGAAAGATACACCAACTCCTCCGCCCACAGACCAAAAGCCTTGCAATTCCGGGGATATCATGAACCGTAAAAGAGAAACCGAAAGCCTCATCGACCACTCCAGGTAGGCAGCGCATCATACACGGCTACAATGTACCATGATGTCGTTGACCGCTGAACAGGTCAGACTTATTTCTTGCCCAACTTGTTCAACAAATCCTTGCCCTTGCCGAGCAGGCCCTTGCCGTTGTCCTCGCGCTTCTCGTCCTCGCTCTTGCGCTTAGCCTCGGCGCTCTTTCGCTGCGCGGGTTGTCCATCACCGATAATGTTGGCGGCACCTCCACGACCGTAGTGCTTGGGGCCTTGTGGCTCTGGGTGCGGCTTACTTTCGACGTCTTGGGCAGCGCGCGCAAGGTCAGGACGCTCGGGGTCGTTGCGCGCCATGTTTCCAGTTCCACCTCGGCCCGTGGTGTAGGTGTTGGACTTGAGGGTTGGGGTGACGAGATCTTCTGGCTTGGGGTAGTTGGTAGGGTCGTCTTTTGCGATGTTGCCTGCAAACGTCAGTGGTCGCTCAGACGCAGAAGCTGGTGAACAATCGCAGGCACTCCAAGGACTGCTTTGGCTATGCGACAGAGGGAGGCAGTCTTTGCGCGCTGGTGTGCGCTGCAAAGACAGACAGACCCAGCCGTTCCACTGCAAGCGTCGCGGAGTCGCGCTTAACGTCTGGAGGAAAGTATAGGTAGGCTTACCAGCACCTCCGCGCCCGTGCGACGCAACACGCTGGTACTCGTTCGGTCGAGTGGTCATCCTGGGCGAATTGTTGTTGTAATGAGCTTTGGGAGCACGATTGATAGCAGGCTGCTGTTGCAGGAGTGTGTTCGCTGGCGCAAACCGTGAAGTCGCAGCGGTTACTTGGGTACAAAGCGTCAAGGTGAGAGAGATTGAGCAAGGCCCAAGTGATGACGCGATGGCAGTCACAACACTTCTTATATTGACCGTGCTCTTGGCTCTTCCGCGACCAGCAAGCCAGGCGCAAGGACAAGACTTTCAAGGACTGTGCTCCGTTTTGCACGCCAGAAGGAATCGTGGTCGCTGAAGACCTTGGTGACAAGCACCAGTCGTCTGCTCGCGCCTGGGCACGACGCGCCGGTGGTGCTCATTCTGGTCGACTAGGCGGCACGTTGCTTTCTGAGCCGTGAAAATCTCCATGCTGTGCGCGTGCGTGACTCTGTTTTTGGGTTTCTGTGACTAACGTCTAGTTGCTGCTGCGGGGTCCATAAGCCGAGCACTATGGGCGGGAGAACGTCATGCTCGAGTCGAAAGACGAGACCTGGGAGTCGGTAGCGAGGTCATCAGGTATTTTGAGAATGTACAAAAAGCTGCCTGGAGGTTTGCTTACGACGCAAATGCGCGCATATATGATACAGGCACCCACGGGGAGCAGAAGCAAGCATGTAGGCGCGTCCACGCGGTACAGTAATCTCATTATCTATGCCAAGGCTTGGGCCAGGCAGCGTGGGGTAGAGATGCAGATACGCGAGCGAACACCCAGTTCAACAATCCCATCAACGTGAACCTTTCTTCCTCATAGCCCAATTTCATTGCGCAAGATATTTTCGAACTTGAAGTTGTGCGATTGTCATAGCCACGGAGTGTGGCTACTCATTATCTACTCTATGATACATGTCGTATGGAAGCGAATCCAATAATGCATCGACGCAATGCCCATCTATCTCGCCTGGAAGGCGCCAAACGAAAACCCGGCTATGAAGTGGCCCTGCTTTCTATAAAAACGCCGTCTATATCCCCAGAAAGCAATCGTTGCCATGCCCATTGCACATTCTCTTATTGTACAGCAAAAGAAGAATCCAAACACCCAAGATGCAATTGTTGTTACAGAATAATAAAGAAGTCGATGTCGAAGTAGGAAATGGTGTACCGGAAGGACGATGCGATGTTGCTGCTAGTTCAGGGCCAAAGCCGGGAATGGCATGTGTAGGAGTCGTTGGTGTTGTAGTTGTTTATGTCGATCTGGGTTTGTTTGGGAGTAACGACGGAGAGATGAAGTCGGTTTGTTTAGCTGAATGAAGGGAAGGAGGTATGATCTGGTCCATGTTAGTTTGAGAATGGGCATGGTACAAAGCAGTGGACATACCAAGTCAACTCCAAGGTCATTAGCCACCATCGCGAGGTTGGGGTTCTGTTCCTGCCATGGAAAGCAACATTGATGATGATAGTCTTGCGCCTGGGTTTGGTGCACCTCCGTCTCGAGGTTGGGGGTCGGCGTAGGAGGAAGTGTTGTTTTGCTCGAGGAGTCTCATGGTGGTGTGGTAGTTGTATATGGATTTGAGTTGGGGTTGGGGCTGAGATGGCTTGCTGATAGGCGTGGCTAAAGGTTGCGGGCTGTGGTTCGTGTAAGGTATGCAGGCAGAGTCAAGGTTGAGATGTGGTTGATGAGGTTTTAAGCCTTCGGAGGCGTTTGTATTGTCTATAAATCTATCCTGAGGCCTGTCGTAGTGCCTCAATTCCCGCCAGGAACAGGCAATGACTGCCTTCTTTCAGGCTGTGACGCAGCGAGAGTTGAGATTAATCCGCTCCGGTGATTCAATTGCTTGTCAAAAGAACCATGACTGCGCCACTGGAGAGGAAATTGAAAATGCTCATTGGGTGTGACCTGAGATACAAGGCGATTTCCAGGCTGCCTTCCTTCTAGCGTGCTTCCAGAAGGCTAACAGCCCTGTCTACCTCGATGGTGACTCCTTTAGTCACCGCCGTTTAGCAGCAGAGCCACGGTGTTGAAGCCGAATGACGGGCCAGGGCCCAATCTCCAGGCAGAAAAGCGGCCAGTGGATACCGAAAATGGTGAACTGACGTTCGGTGCCTAGTAGGGCTGGGTGAAGTTTGTGGGCACATGGGTTGCACAGCCGCAGCCTTAGAGCCACACCGCGGCGGGGCGCACACAAGGCACCCACAGGCAACTTCGCGGTTTGGCCTCTTGGATAAGTAGCAGCCCCAGGTCCTCCAAGTCGCCTCGGTCGTGTCGTTGATGACTCCTGTGCCTGTACTGCTCACCGGAGCAAACACAGCCCGGAGCAGCATTCTCCCGATCGGTCGTTGCTGTGGTGCTGCGCCTCGTGAAGCGATCTCAGCGATAGCGCGTCTGGGACCTAGCAGGGAGGACGGGGGCCAGGGGAAGGACAGCCGGATCGCGAGACAAAAGCGACGCGGTTGCACTGCAACATGCTGAGCAGCTTTTTTCCATGGCAATAAGGAATGCGAAATCGGTTTTCGAAACGGAACGTATGGTGCGCCAGCCGAGATGCAGGAGATGGTGGGTGGTTGATTGGTGGTGAAGGCGCAGCCTTTCTTTCATTTGTCGGCCTGGGTAAGCGGCTTTCCTGATGTGGCTGTTAGCAATGGAACTCCAGGACCATTCTTTTGGGAAACACTTACGACCACCATCACCAGGCTGACCATTGCCGGGGTTCTTGGGTTTGTACATCGCGGAGACCATGTTGTCGGATTTGGCTGTGATAATGTTGTACGGGCGGTGTTCAGATTGGTGCAGGTGTGCTTAAGAGTGGGTAGAGGTGAGACTTTGTGTGAGACTTTAAAGATTCGCAAACGTTGTTTTGTATGGTAGCGGTGCAACAGGAGTGTCAGTACTTGTGACAGTGGACCGATAGCTGGGACATATATATTTAACTTCTGAAGTCATGGTCCTCCAGTAACTCATGATACTGACGTCTACCTTGGCCGTGTCCTCCATGATCCACGGGGCAACGGACGGGCCATCAGAGGGCACCCAGTACGTGGCCCTTCGGTGCGTATGGCAGGCACAGCCAACTGGAAGTGAAGCAATCGCACATTGCTTCTCTGGGATGACTCTTGGACGGCGTCTGAAAGGGGATGGAACAGGACAAAGCTGTCACCCCCACAATTCAGTGTGAAACAGCCAATCGTGGATCCGCCTCGCTGACCCGGTGTCTCAAAGAATCGTCGACAAGCCTGGCATCCGTGCCTGAATAACATAAGCTGTCGCGCCTATGTGAGGAAGGTCCTGGGGGACTAGAAGCTGCGGAAGCCGAACCCATTCGCTGCTTCACTCTCGCCATCCCTGCCCATCGAGGCCCGAGACCCAGCAGCACCCCTTCACAACCTTTCATAAGGTGTTTCTAGATGCCTTCTAGGTGCTTCGCCGAACAGCCGTTATGCCGTCATAGGACAGCGCGTCACCGCGTCTCAGGCCACGCGCGGTCCACCAGAGCCGCATGCGCTGGCGACACAAGATCACGAGGTTCCCGGATGCTGCTCCCAGACACGCTGTCACGTTAAAACGAGCCACGCCGCCAGTGCGCGCTAGGTCTGGATCGGTCGGCCCGCTCTCGGAGACGCAGGTACAGGCCTGGAGGGTGCGCCTACTGACGTCTCGGGAGCTTTCGTCAGCCAGAGAGACAGCCAGCCAGGGCTCCGTTTCATCCCTTTTGCGGATGACACCTGGGCAGAGAGCAGGACCTGTGGCCGTGGACAAGACTGGGAAGTTTACGCGTTCCCAGTGGCCACGCCTTCCTTCGGTGCCCGGCTGCGCCCCAGCGCCCTTTACCAATCATCGACACATTGGAAAACCGCGCAGTTGCTGCGACAACATGTCGGGGAAAGCCCTACAGGTCGCCCTGCAGTGCCCCTCAGAGAAGGACTCTATAGTAGCCTTTTGCCTGCTGAAGGACTCTTTGCCTTTGCACCATAGCAACACGAACAGAGCCTCCAAGGTCCTCCTGAGATCGCCACTCAGCATGCGCTGCACAGCCAGAGGACACAAAGTCTGAGTCGAGCACGAAGGACTACGGAAGTCCTCTGGTCCCAGGGGCTATAACCTTTCGGGTACCACGCGCGCCTCATCTTACAATAGCAACCAGATCTGAGACGATCTCAACTGTGAAAACCTTGGCTGGCGAGACTTTGAGTTGGTTTGGGTAATTCCAGACGCGCCGCTTGGCTGTAACTCGTGATTTGGGTTGCGCTTGCCGATGCACGTGTTGGACGTTAGCCAGACTGAAGTCTATCCTCAGAGACACTCATCTCGCGGAGGAGGGTTAACCACCCTCTATGCGCGCATCTGCGATCGATGCACAGCGACGCGCGTGTGCCGTCATGAAATGTCCGAGTTGAGAATGCCATGGTCTGCACAGTGCATTGGGCTCGCCCCAGAAGAAGCTTCATCTCTACGGCTTTACTTGCTAGTCAGTGCATCGCCATAGGGTTATGCATCCTCAGGTACAACTGTGGCGGTCGCGCATCGGTGCCTTGTTACTTTCACACTTTGCGCGTGTTGATCTGGTCGCGTGCCTGCCCAACACAATGCCTTGGAGCGTAATGGCCATCAACACCAGTGTTGCAGTATTCAGAGGAGAGGTTGACAGTGAATGTAGTCCACGCAGCCTTGCTTGCGTCATGTGTAGATTCTAGCTGCCGGGCGATCAATCTTGCGCCATGTTGGATCTACGAGACCCTGCCGCCAGCCGCCAGCCGCCAGCGGTCACTGCTCCACCCTGCCAAAAGCTCCCCGCAGCCACCACGCGCGAAGCATCGCTGGACCCCGATAATGGGAAAACACACGCACTCGCATACAACCACCACAGTCTCTACCGTGATATCTGAACCATGGCGACCAAGTCCAACTTTAAGCGGGCGGTGCCCCCGACACAGCCGTCCGTCCTCGCGTCGCTGAGAACCACGCAGTTGGTGCATGATTCCAAAGCTGTATTACCAGCCGGTAGGGAGACAGTGCCATACGAAGACCTGCGTCTGACGAAACAACGTAGAGCTCATCAATGCCATCCTCGACTACCTACCCGTCGCCGATATGTTCAGCTTCGCGCGCACCTCGAGACGCATGCGCGAGATGGTATACGACGATACCAGGTGGATTCAAAGACTTCGGAGCATGGGCTGCTGGAACGAAGCCGAAGCCAAACAACGATTCGAGGAATCCATGCGGAAAAAGCTCGAGGCACAAAAAGCGGAGGAGGCCCGGAGGTCTGGTGTGGCACTCAATGGCAGCACCAACGGGATGCCTCTGGGGGATGACGTACCTGGCAAGACAAGCATGACACTGTTCGATGCCACCATAGAGGAAGATATGCTGCGGAAGTCTCAGGAACACCGAAGTAGACCTCGCGCTACCACGCTGGACAAGGGCTTCAATGACATGACATTGTCACCTTCCGGGACGTTGGCACAAAGCTCGTACGCGGTGGATCCGCAGGCAGCTGTCAAGGTCCTTGCGAATGTACGCTCGATTCGAGGCATGGCGCGGCAAGAGTACGGCAAAGTCTACGGGGCGCTGGCCCCGTTCTACTACGACTTGGAGAGGTCAAGAAGTCATACAGACCCTATTCTATTTCGGACCTACCGCGATCCCGAGCAACAGGCTCAGATGCTGGCGCAGCTCAAGATATTTGCAAAAAGTGATTATGCGCAAGGTTGGAGCCAGCGCGAGGAGAAACTAGACACGATGACTGGCATTTTCGAGAATGCTGTACTCCGAGAGTTTGAGCAAGGCTATGCAGACAAAGACTTTGACGGACGTATGAAGAGATTTGCTACCGTCCTCGTGGCTCTAAACGGCGGCGCGGCATGTTTGGACTCTTTTATTCACAATCACCCTTTGATGTTGGAGAAAGAGAAGCTCGGTGACCCTGCAGATTGCCTACGCAACGAAGTGCTGACACTGGAACCATCCCATGAGTTTTTCAGAGGACTGGCAAGTGCGCTCAACGAAGAAGCAGACATTATCGATCGTGTCTTTCCCCCCACTGTCGACGTGCTACAAACCTTCTTTGAGCGCGTTGCGGATGACGTCATCGCCGAATATCTCACGACTTTGTTCGACGAGGCTCACGATGTAAGCATCGAAGCCTACCTGAAAGCCGTTGCGGGACTCTATGAGCAAGCCCTACAACTTGCAGTCTCATTACATCCTACCAATGCATCGAAGCCCGATTTCCGCGAAGAGGCCATGCGCATCGTGTCTCGTTGCTTTGAGCAACACATCGACCTTTACCTACAAGAGGAGTTAGATTACTTCAAGCGAAAGTCAGCTGCAGAGGTCGACCTGTGGGAGAAGCGTTTAATGGAAGAAGAGCAGAGCACCGAAACGTTATACATGGCCAATGTCAACAGGAAAGCTGTTAAACAAGACTTTCTATCATCCTTCAAGAAGGTGGTCATGATGCCGGTCAATGTACTCCCAACTATTGGCGGCTCTAGTGCTAGCAAGCCCAACGAAAGCGTAACTGGCATGAACGGCACTAATACTTTGGACCCTACCTCAAGACTCGGTACTCCTCTTTCTGGTGAACGGTCGCCTACGCCGCGAATCGAAGCCCCGACCACTGAACTTGCCGCCAAGGCAGCAATCATGAACTCGCGTTTAGAGGGCATCCGATCGCTGTTTAGTATCGAAGTGGCGCTGAACCTGACACACATGGCCAAGTCCGGGTTGGAAAGAGCCGCGCGATTTGTTAGACTTGGTGGCCAATCTGGTGAAGAGGCGAAGGAACAATCTGAGCAGATCTTTATCAACCTAGTCCAGATTCTCGGCAACCGCCATATGAAGTTGGGTTTCGACAAGGCTGTCAGTCATTTGGCTGACTACAAGCCGCGAGAAGTCGCGGATCATAGCAAAGAGGGCGTTGCGCCACTGGTAGCATTTTTGGAACTGGTCAACGTTGGGGACTTGATCCAACAGATGGTTGAGGTGTTCTATCTCCAGGAGCTTGTGGCTGCCAATTTGACCGACCGCGACGATTTCCTCAGCCTTGCCGCAAAGGAGAAGAAGCGCTTTGAGGCTATGCTGGACGAACGTGTCGCTGCAGGTCTCAACAAGGGTATCGATGTGCTGATGGACGAAGTGGAGTATCTCTGCGGCACTACACAACACCCATCCGACTTCAATCCTCCCGTTGGGCCCAACGGGCAGGTGCATATGTCCGACATTGGACCTAGCCAGACGGCAACGAAGATTGTGGAAGTTGTTTCGTCACACACAAACATGCTCATCGGCAGCACAGACAAGAACGTCCTGGACGTCTTCAACCAAGAAGTTGGTGTGCGCTTGTTCACTGCTCTCTGCAAGCACTTGAAACGTCAGAGAATCAGTGTGGATGGCGCCATCAAACTCATCAGGTATGACACATGATCCGTAGACCTAGACATGAACTAATCCCAGCAGTGACATGAATGCATACAACGCGTACATCGTATCGCTGCGCAATAAGCCCCTTATGCAGTACTTCGCCGCGCTTCGCGAACTCTCTCAGATATATCTCATCGACGCAAAGGAAGCGAAAGAGATCGCTACCATCATTGCCGACACGGACAGATACCACGGCATATTCCGAGCAGAAGAGGTGTATGAGTTCGCGGAGAGAAGAGCGGATTGGTATCAAATTAAAAGTGCGGTGGAAAAGCAGATGTATGGAGTAGGCTGTCTGGTTATGTGAAGTTGTTGGCGGCTTCAACCATGGAAATGGCGTCGACTCGAATGGTTCCAAGGTTGAAAGCGAGGCTGTTGGACCCAGACTAGTGGCATACATAGATTACCGCATTTGGCATGAGAACCAACAAATACGCAGCTTGCAGCTTGTGCAGGCGATGCGATGCTTGACGGAAAACCTATATTTCTGACAATTGCGCGCGTGGAAGCGCTGTGAGACCAACAAGAGCGTCGGAGTTGCTTTTCTTTGTCGGATCGAACTACTTAGATGGTCGTGGTTCCCAGCCTCCATCGGCGTACCTGAGCTAGACGGCGCCCGTGCATTCGACTTCACACCTCATCGCGCATACTGCAACGATCCATGAACCTTAGTTCTGTTCACCTGCCCCGTTCATCTCCACGACAGCACCCAAGCTCCGCTGCACCCATTTTCTAAATTTGAGCCTCTTCCCACACGAGATTGCTGTCGCTTGCCAGTGCCTGCACCCCACTACGGAACTACCCTTTTGAGGCGCCCGACGTACTTGGCTGCCCGGGCACCTTCGCTGGCCCTCTCTCACCCGTCTTGGAGTTTATTGCGCGACGACGCTTGCCGATCGCTACGTGAGAGCCTGGCGACATTCCCGCCATACGCGACGCTCTCTACGTATCTTCTGCATCCATCCACATCTTAGGTCCCATTGGTGGTTCCGCGACCCTGGTACCAACCGCGGTTCTTTGCACGACATAGCCACCACGAACATCGCAGCTGCATCGGAGCTCCGCGATAATTTGTGGTTTGGAGACTGCTCCCCGCGGCGACCACCTCTCTACCTACAGCGTCTACCTTTGCAACTTCTTGCTGTCGAGACTTGAAATATCGCAGCCATGGCAGGTACGTGCCCGCTTGCCGTCTGCTACGCGTATGTCTACATTCTAACGTGTCACAGCAGACCCTCTCCCCGCCGAAGTGCAAGCTTCCTACTCCGTCATTATCGACGAAATCCTACGCGCCAGCGACATAAACACTATCAGCGCAAAGCGCATACGGAAGGGATTACAAGAGAGAGTCGAGGATGACCTTTCACAGCAGAAGGTTTGAAGCTCAATATAACATACAGCGGCATATACTGAGACTCGCAAATAGGACCAGATTACCGTGCTCATTATGCAGCGGTTCGACAAGTTCAACAACGAGCAGAATGGCGGGTCCGAGGTTTCTGAGCCTATACCCACAGTCGAGACTGGCGCAAAGGCCTCGAATGACGATACCTCCGACGTCTCCCACAACAAGCGATCGCCGCCCGATGACGAGTCAGCGCTGTCTGAGGTCGAAGATGTTGCGCCTCCTAAGAAGAAGGTCAAGAAGACCAAGGTCAAGGACGAGGATGACGATGCTGCATTCGCGGCGAGATTACAGGCTGAGGAGAATGCGCGCATGGGTAGGGCGACACGCGGCGGGAACACTAAGCGGAAAGTAGCTGCGCCGAAGAAGACCAAGACCAAGAAGAAGAGCTCGACCAGGATCAAGGATGAAGACGACAGCGACATCGCATCAGGTAGTGGAGGCGAGAAGAAGAGCCCGAGCCGGAAAGGAGGTTTCCATGTAAGTCAACCTCATCTAGTCTACATCATCACCCCAAGTCAAAGCTAACCACACCCAGAAACCCATGGCCCTCTCCCCAGCCCTCTCCGAACTCCTCGGCGAAACTCAGCTCTCGCGCCCCCAGACCGTTAAGAAGATATGGGAGTACGTCAAGGAGCGCGAGCTACAAGACCCGGACGACAGGCGCCAGATCCGCTGCGACGACGCCATGCGTGCAGTCTTCAAACAAGACCGCGTCCACATGTTCACCATGAATAAGATTCTTAACCAGAATCTCTATGCCGTCGACGAGGTCGTTGACTGATCCGTCTGGTCCATCAACTCATCATACTTTGAACTCCACGCTTCCCGACGCATACATGTCCGGCAAGCGGAAGAGCAAGTAAATCTAATCTACACAACCACATACTGCATCCCACAAACCCCACATCCGTCCTCTTATTACGACAACATCACGAACATCCGTATCCATCCGCGACAGTCACCGACGCTCAGAGTCACCCGTCGTCATCGTTTTCCTCAGTCTTACTTGATTCTAGCAGCATGGCGCATTTACGGTGTTTTCCTCCTTCTTGGTTTCCAGAAGCGCGCATCTTGGCCCCCTCCCTTTGTGTGTAGGGACTGGGGTACATGGGGTCTTTCTTCATACTATTGTCTTTGCGTAAGCTTTTCCTTGAACCAAAAGAGAAACTGGATGGATGGCTTGGCTGGGGAAGGGAAGGCAGAATGGGTATATGCTTGAGAAAGACAGGGGCAAACAGTTGGTGGGACTGGAGGAAGGGTCGCTTCCTCTGGTCGACGACGTTTGCTACATCTTAATGAAATGCTATTATCAACTGGACAGTCTGTTGTCGGTGATTTTACATTGGTGGTATATGACTTGATGTGTAGTAGTGACAGTGAAACAGGTGGTGTTTAATACAAGTACAATCATGCTATGTATTGTGCACTGTAAGCCACCGTGATAGCATGTAGACCAAAATAATCATGCGCGTGTAAAACAAAAGGTATCAAATACCGGTACTCCGCAACCCATTAACAGTACAATGACGAACAAAGTGGTCATCCGCAGACATTTTGATATCCCATCTCCAAACTGTCCACGACGGCCTAGAAACCTTCAGGGAGTTGAAGCTGGAAATTCTCGTGGTCTTCATCGAGTGGATCTTCACCGTGTAGCTGCGTGTTGAAGCTATTCATCCACGCGTCGTCGTCCTCGTCGTCGGAGCGTGAGAGAAGCAACAACTCCATTTCACGCTCTAGATCTTCAGCTGTGCGGCGGGGCTGCTCTTCTTCTGGAGGTGTGACAAGTGTGGCATTGGTGGAAGTTGAGCTGCAGCGAGACACGGGGCCGCGACCTCGCATGGTACCAGTGTTTGTGCTGGCACTGCGAATATGCGTCGAGGAGGCGGGTCGGGGGCCAGCGGAGAAAGGAGCGGGCTTGGTGACGTTGGAGAGAGGCTTGCGTGCAGCTGGGGCTGCGCGTCCGGCGCGGCCTTGGGCGTAGCCGATGGTGCTCTTGGAGGCTGCTACGGCGGATGCTTGACGGGATGCTGTGAGCTCGGTGGGCGTCTTTGCTCCCTTCCTGCCTGCGACTAGGCCAGTGGGTACGCGCGACTTTACAGCTGCAGTGGGAGCAGCGTAGCTAGGCTTGTACGGTGGAGAGAGAGCGGCGGCAGCAGATCTGGCTCGCATGGTCGATGGTCCAGTGGCCGCTTTCCTGAGGGCAGCAGGTGCCTTCGGGGCCTCCTTCTTGGGCTCCTTGATACCGTAGTACTCCTTCGTCTCCGCATCGTCCTTGGCCATCTGCGCCGCGAGTATCTTATCCATCTGCTCATCACGCTTCTTCCGACCCTGCTCTATCTCCTCCTCGAACTTGCGCTGCTCACGCGTCCTTCCATCGTCCTCAATTGGGTTGTGGTAGGCTTGCCAAATGCCGCGGACCATGTCCTGGTTACTGAGCTTGGGCATGGTCCAGTTCTTGGGTAGGTATTCGTCCATGTCATCTTCGAGCGGGACCTCCTTCGGGGGCATGTATTCGATCTCAGGCACGTCATCTTCGGACTCTTGCGCGACTTCTGGCTGGTGGACCTTGACTTTGGGGCGGCGCAGGCGAGGGCTGAGTTTCTGCGTCTTTGCGGAGGAGAGGGGCGCTGGGGTTCCAAAGGGCCTCGATTTGGCGTTGGTCGTCTTCATGCCCAGCGGCGCGCGCGTGCGCGGACCTAGACACGTCAGTTGTCGTCTTGCGCAGTCTCCCATGTCTTCTCTTACCGGCTGGCGTCACAAAGGCATTCTGGTCGATCTTGCCGCCCTTGTTGGTGGTGAAGAGCTCGTTTCCCTTGCCCGCTTTGCCCACGGCATTTTCGTCGTTGAGCGGGATCTTGAAAGGCGTCTTGGGGGCTTTGTTGCCGGGTGTTTTGGCGTTGAAGCCCTTGAGGCCGGCATTGAGCGACTTGCCCGCCGCACCCGCGTGCAGATGACGGACGGCGTTCTCCTGGTCGTTTGCTGCGAGAGTAGCCATTCTGGGGGTTACATTGAGCGAGTCGTGTGGCTATCGCTATCGGGTGTTGAGTGTTTACGGCCGGTTGCTAGGGCGGCAGCAAAGAGGGTCTGGGCTTCGCACAGGGTCCGGGCGGAGGTAGCGCCTGCCCGCATTATCAGCTTGCCCATCCGCTTGCAGGAGACAATTCTTACAACAAAGCACCACCGACCGTACCACATCCCTACATAAGCTGCAGCTCCTTTGCTCTCCTCACCTACAAACACCACACAAACACCTGTCGCCCGCACCACACACCTCCCGCAGCTATGGATCAGATCAAGAAGGTGAGTCCACGCATACCCCGCCAAATCCCCTTTCTTTGGTACCCAGTCCACAGCCGACGCCACAATGCACGCCTGTCGTACCAAAGCAGCCGCTGATATGACGTTCTGCACAGCGCATGGAAGCTCTCCGCGTCGAGGCGGACGAGAGCAGCGCCCGCGCCGAGGAGTACAAGGCCAAGATCAAGCAGCTCGAGTCGGAGACGACACAGAAGGAGCAGGAGATCACGTCGCTGACGCACAAGAACTCCGTTCTCGAGAGCGAGGTGGAGAAGCTTGAGGGGCAAGTCAAGGTCCACAAGGACGAAGCTGGTGCAGGTGCTCAGGCCGGCACCCAGGCCGAGAGCCTCCAGCGCAAGATCCAAGTTCTCGAGGAAGAAGCTGAGGAATCGGACAGGACTATCCGCGAGCTCAACGAGAAGTACGTTCATTCACCCTCTGATGCCGTTGCTGTTCCCCTTTCCTATCTACCCTCCACGCTTCCGGCCCCTGATCTGCAGCCACTGACACGTCACCCTCCAGGCTCCGCCAAACCGACGTCAAGTCCGGCCACTACGAACGCAAAGTCCAAGCCCTCGAGCAGTCCCGCGACCAGTGGGAAACCAAGTACGAAGAGATGGCCAAGAAATACGCCGACACCAAGAAGGAGCTCGACGACTTTGTCAAGGAGATCGGTAACATCTGATCTCGCTGTCGTCTCTCTTTTGCGGTTGTTGACTGTATCTAGTCGAGTTCTGAGTCGAGCTTCGATATCGTCCCTCTGCGGATGCCGATTTCGAGCGCGTGCGACAAGAGGAACGGTCCGTGGTGGCTAGTAGTGGCGGAGGATGATTACCACGGCATGCAGTGGAGCTTGGAGAAGAGGCAGATTTCACATTACATTCCCCCGTACCCCCTACCCTACCCTAAACCCCTATATATCTGTTTCTTTCCTGCGGCTGCTTGCTGGGCGGGCCTTCGCTTTAGATAATCCCTGAGCGAATACATTGTTGGCGGTTCCTGACACCTTTGTCTTTGGTACTCACATGTGCTTTGCCAGGTCTGACCAAGGAGCGGTGAACGACCCACTGCAGTTATGCAGTGAAATAATGCTGGACTTGTGCAAAACACGACCATGGCAGCGCACCAACATGCGGGGTTCAGCTTGACTTCGTGAAGGGGTATCATTGTCTTGCCGTGTATAGTCACTAGCTTTCTTTCCAACAAGCAACACATCTACCAGTCTACTTGTTCTCCCTAGCCTCCTTCTGCTTCCTCTTCTTCATGCCCTGCTTCATGCGCTCGGCCTTTCTCTCCGTCTTGGTCTCATACCTAAACTTCTTCTTCTTCTTCTTTGGCCTCTCGCTATTCTTCGGCCACGCCTTTGTCCACACCCGCTTCTTGCTCTCTTCTTCCGCCTTTTTCCTCTCCTCGTCTGCTTTCCTCTTTGCAGCAGCCTCTTCGTCCTCTTGTCCCTGTGTTGAAAACCCGGCTTTGGATATGCCCACGCTTTCTATCGTGACGGTTGTGTATTTGTCTTCGTCGATGTATTCGTCTTCCTGGTTTATAGGCTCTGGTTCTTGGAAGCCTGTGAATTCTTCCTCGTCATCGTCGTCGTCGTCATTGGCGGATGTTTCGCCTGCTTCGCTGAGGTCGAGGTCGCCGTTGGCTTGTTTGACAAGTCGGTTTACTTCCTCAACGTGTCTCTCTAGGTCGATTTTGCGCTGTTCTCGGAGCTGGATTTTAGGGTATCGTTAGCCTCTGTACTGTTCTGAATACAAACCAGAGATGCGCCGGTGACAGAAAACGAACGTCTTTGTCGTGCAACCTTAGAGATGGGACGTCGCAATCGTGTGCTTACCTCGCGTCTAAACCTCAGCTTCTCCTCCTTCTCCCTCTTCGCATTCTCCTCTTGTGCATGCTTTATCCGTGCAAGTTTGCGCTTGTGGAACCCGGTGAGGTATTCTTCGCGCGCCGAAAAGTCAAACTCGATCTTTTCGGGGACTGCGACGGCGATTTTGCGCTTCTTCGATGGCGGCGGCGCGTTCCTCATGACTGCAGCCTGTGTTGAGTGCAATCTGGAATGTGGGGCTCGGCGTGATTTGGCTCGTTGCTGTCGCTAGATGTTCGCAGAGAATGGTGTCGGAGTTTGGGAAAATTACCTGGCTGACAGGGATCTGGGAGTCCAGGTGGGGCCGAGGTCTTTTGGCGCTACGCCGTCTGGGGACTACCATGAACCCTGGAAGGCAGCCCTGGAGGATCGTGATGTGATTACTGTCTAACTGCATTCCGATCAATTGAGATTTATTGTTCTAGAATCATGATGACTGGAAAGGTCCTTCGCAGCCTTAAACAGGATGCGCGCTGGGTATGGCGACTCCCATGTGTCTATGCATCTATTTGCGTTCTTTCACCAGCCAGGCCAATGCTTTCTTGTGAGGGAGCATTTGCACCATTGGATTCTTTGTCTAGTCCTAGAATCTTCCTCCGCCACGAAAGTGATTCTAGGTGCTTCTTCGCCTTGTGCGTGATACACAGAGCCGGATCAACGTCCTGAAGGCCAGTCTCTCCAAACATGGCAAGAACCATGAGGCCTAGGAAAGAATGATACATGTCGGGTGGGTCTCCTGTGACTTTGCCGAATCCTCCCACGAGATGTTGCGTCTTATCTAGTAACCACTTCCGGATCGGTTGCCGATCGACAATATTTAGATGACCGAGGAGTTGTAAGGGCGTGCAGGTCCAGTAAGCATAGCATGTATCTGCAACCTTGTTACATCGACCATTCACTCCAACCCACTCGAGTTCGAAGTGAATGTGAGGCCGTCCTTTTGTGTTGGTTTTTGCCTGTACTGATGGGTAGGCGCCCAGCTTGACAAACGTATGCGCGTCATGGCAGGTTTCTGACGTATCTGTCTCGTCATTCATAGTATCCAAGCCGTCGTCCTCGTCTAGAGTCAGCGTCTGCCGTGAGACGAGCCAGTGCAGCGTCTTTGGGACGTCGGTTACTCCGCGGATGACACCGTCCGGTTTTTGTGATGGAGGTAAGGGCAGACGATCCAAGAAAGCCAGGGCAGCGATGGCGCAGCAGGTGAAGCCCGCATGCGCTTCATGGTAAGGCGATTCCGAGATGCCTCCGTCGTAGCACTCTGCTTGTTGGACACACGTGACGAAGTTGTCAACATCGATATCTGGAATACCCTCACACGGTCCCTCGAGGTTGCCTCGAAGTATCCATCTGATAGCTGTAGCCATGTAGCCGAATCTTGAGTCGTTACCGCCATGAACGTAATCGCCATCGCCCAAAGTCTCCCCAAAGCTACCCTCTGGTCTCTGCATCTTGACCAGCCATGTCAAGATCTCCTTTCTCTTGACCCTCTCCAGATCATCTCCCAGTACGACCAGCGTCAAGAGGGCAAAGAAAGTTCCAGGAATATGGGCAGGGTCCCAGTTCTTGTTTTCTTCGCTTCTGAGCTCGCCGTAGTTGGACCCTGGCCACGGGCGGAAGCCGCCTTCAGGCAGTTGGCAGCTGTAGACCCATTCGATGTGCCCATGGCGCTCCTCGGCTGACAAAGCAGCGTCTAAATCTCCCAGAATGTCGAGAGCGGACACGGTGAAAAGGGCCAACAGCATGCGGTTGGAGTCATTGCTGGTGTAGAAGTGCGGCAGCAGAGTCTTCAGGTTCCGCCGCCAGTACTTGATGTGGCGGGCATAGTTGAGTTGTGTGTTGGCATCAAAGGCAGCTGGAGCCATGATAGGGAGAAGAGGTGCGTGGACCCGGGGGCGTTTGCCGAGCGAGATCTCGGTCCCGCTGCGAGGCGTGAGTTTTGATGGCGGGGCTGACCTGGACGGCCAAGGCGAATGTTTGCGCAGAGTATGTAAGACGGATGAATGATTAGCGGAGACTTGACTTTCTCCTGAATGGGCCTGTAATAAGGCTTATTCCGCGTGCAGGGTTAGTCTGGCAGTGATGACGGAGCCCCGCAGACGTCGCGTCTGTCAGTGTTCGGAGCAGTAACTTGTCGATTTAGGGGACCTGGCAGGGCGACAGCATTAGCCCAGCGACTGGCGATGATGCATAGACGGTAGTAGGCGCGGGCTCGGACTAGTCTACCACATCGTATGCAGGGGCCGCGCTTGGGGGTCGGTGAATTGCGTGGGTATTTATATCGTCCGCTAAAGGCGAAATGTCGGAAGCGCGCAAGATTGGTAGGCTTGCCTGACGGTGCCAGGGCTGTCACGACAAACGGCCACATGCAGGGGTACATGAGACATCGTTCAGCTCTCAGCTCTTCTGCAGTCGTGCCCCAGCTGCGGCCTGCAAAACCCTCCTGACACCGACGTGCCTCAGTCAGTCACTGCCCTCGCTTCCCCGACGCCGCCGCCGCCGCCCGTGTCGAGTACCACTGCGCTGCGCCCACTCACGACGCACTGCCCGTTACGCGAGTAGCCTCTTTGTAGGGCGACGTCACCCACGCTCGAGCACCGGGCCTGCGCTTGCGTGTTCCCCAGACTCACTTCTCCGCGCGCTCACTACGGCCGTTGACCGACCACACCCGTACCAGTACCCAACTTGGTTGTTTCTTTTTGATACCCCACTTCACACCAAGCCATGACGACGGGCTTTGCGGCCTCTTTTTGGTCGAGCGACTATGCCGGAGGTAAGCTGCAGGCGCACCCAACACCACCCCGCGCAGGCTAACTCTCGCAGGCTTGGGCGTCCTCTTTGGCAAGCTGCAGCAGGGCGTGCAGGAAAACCAGCAGATTCTGACCGTGGCCCGCATGCGAGCCGATGCCGAGGAGGCGTACGGAAACAGCCTGTCCTCGATTACACCAGCCACAGATCGCATAGGCGGGGGCTTTAGCAGAGATGAGGGCGCAAGCGTGCGCAAGGTGCGTGAGCAGGAGACACGGCGACAACCCCATGCTAACTGGTACTAGGCCTATGAGGGCGTGCGCACCGAGATGGAGGCAGCCGCCGCAAACCACAAGAAGATTGCGTCCAACATCCGTGAGCTTGTCGTGAACCCGTTCGGTCGCTGGTGCGAAGCGCATGCCGCCCGCGTGCAGAACTCCCAGGACGACCTCCAATCGCGCATCAAGATCCACGACCGACAGGCCGATGCTGTCCGCAAGTACCGATCGCAATACTACAACAAGTGTCGGCTTGTCGAAGACCTGGAGGAGGAGGACAAGCTTGCTTTTCAGGACCCCCAGAGCGAGGCCGCACAGAGCCCCAAGATGAAAGTGCCTACCATAAAAATGTCGGAGCCGGAGAATGAGGAAGAGGAGCCCATTGACCTTGGTGACGAGACGTACCAGCCCGACCAGATCAAGAAGATCCTCACGCACATGCTGGACAACATCAAGATTGCAGAGGTCAAGGTTCCCATTCTCGGCACCTACCAGAACTGCTCAAGCGGTGCCGATATCACCGAATACATCCAGAAGCACATGGCAGCAACCACCGTGAGTTATGCCGAGCGCATTGGTCAAGACCTGGTAGCACACGGCTTTCTGCGCCTAGTAGGAAACGTGGGAAACACATTCGCCAACAGCTCCCGCATGAACTACCAATGGAAGCCCAAGACGTTCCAGGTGACCGGACTGCCTGAGAAGAAGCAGCCTCTCGCCCGCTCTTCTACCACTATGTCTAGCTCCTCAGCCGACAGCATTGCCGTGGACTCGCCCGTCTCGACCGTGCAGGAATACCTCCAGGGGTGGAACCCGCTCAACAACCAGTACCCGAATGAGACACCAGCAGAGAGGCTCAGGCGGGAGGCACACGAGTCCGATGAGCGCTACAAGGCATCAGTCAAGAAGCTTGACTCGCTACGGTGCAATTTGGAAGAGGCTATGGTGGACCATCTCAAATTCATGGAGCGTTGCGAATTGGACAGGCTGAAGGCTATTAAGGCGGTTATCTTGGATTTCTCTGGCGCTGTCAGCAACGTAATTCCCAGTCTGCAGAGCACCGTCGACAAGATGATGCTGTTCCAGGAGACAGTCCAGCCCCTAGGCGATCTCCGATACATGCTCGAGAACTACAGGACAGGGCCATTCGTGCCTAGAGTCACGACTTATGAGAATTACTACAACTCAGTAGACGGTACGTCACGATGTATATCGAGATGCAACTATATACTAACAAACACAGAACAAACATTCGGTGTAGATTTGGAGGCTCGGGCTCGCTCAGACAAGAAGCGTGTTCCGGTACTCATTACGACAGTTCTCACCTTCCTGGACAACCACTACCCCGACTTGGAGGGTGACGAAGCACGCCGTGGCATCTGGCTCGTTGATGTTCCTCTGGCGCAGACTCACACCCTCCGAGCTGAGATCAACACTGGAAAGAGGTTCCCAGATGAACTACTCGAGAAGTACGATGTACCGATTGTTGCGAGCGTCCTCAAACTCTACCTGTTGGAACTTCCTGGTAGGTGTCAACTCTGCATCATCAGATCCTTTGCTAATTGTAACAGACTCACTGGTTTCTTCTCACGTCTACGAGATTGTCAAGACCATCTACAGCACCACCGCTACAGATGTCTCCGAAGAGACTCGGGTCTCTGTTCTGCAATCTACCCTTGGCCAACTCCGCCTCGCTAACATCGCAACGCTCGACGCGATCTGCACACACTTCACTCGTCTCATTGAGTTGACATCGGCCGACGAGACTTATGTTACAGCACTGGCCAATGCACTCGCGCCATGCATCTTGAGGCCAAGGCAAGAATCGAGCTTGACGATGAACGAGCGCTACAGCTACCGCCTCGTCCGTGACCTTTTTGCGCACAAGGATGCCATTTTTGGAGAGTTGAAGCGCGCGAGCACGCTCACCCACTCAGCCTCGGGCGCACAGCGCCCACGCGCGATCTCGACGGATGAGAGCAACCGACGAGCAAACATGGAAGAGCGCCAACGAGCCATCGCAGCTCAACGCTCTCCTCGTGCGGTATCACCAGCACCTGGTTCGCGTGTCTCCGGCTCGCATCGCCGTGACCGAAGTCAGACTCGATTCCCCGTGAACACATCGTCACCAACCGAAACGCGAAGGAGCAAGGGAGATCGTGGTTCTCTTGAAGTACCTGGAAGCGACGACAGCCCTACCAACGAAGAAGTCACTGCAACCACCAATGGTACAACAGAGCCCGCAACTGTTTCTGTTCCTGTTCCTGCTCCCGCCGAGCACCCAGCGCCATCAAGTACCCGGGTGCCTTTCCCACGGAAACATGCAGGCAGCTTGACGAGGGGCAATCGGGACTCTACCGGCAGCTTGAGGAGTGACGACACAGCAGCGCCAAGAGGTGTCACGCTGGAAGACAAGCCCATGGACGACTAGTGGTAGACATGGCCTAACTCCAGCAAGCACCTTGGTTAGGAAGTGAAATAAGAAGCCTACACCGCCCGGCCCGCCCAGAGACTCCCATGTATACTAAAAAGTAACACACCGGGAAACTAGCTAGGGACCCTGAGAGCGAGGTAGCATGAAGGGCAGTCGCACGGCACCTGTGGAAGAGTGAACAGCGTATGTAAAGGCTGTATGATATTTCGGGACGGGAAAACTGGCGGCATGTCTGATGGTCGTATGTGAAATGCAGCATGATAATCACGAGTGTAGACGGCTATTGCAATATGAAGTTTATCTAGTCTGCCCTGCTTGTTGACGTTGGCGGCTCCGTCCGTACCTGAGGCTAACCAGGGTGACCAGGACGCTAGACTCAGCTGTCAGAAAAGCCCAGACCCCATCGTCACACTCGCATGCTGAGTTCCAAGGCGGAGCAGCATGGAATCGACATGGGGGTCAGCTGTGTGGCTGGGCACCGGCTGCCCGATTTGTAGGACATATACATAGCCTCTGGTGACCTTTTCATGTGCCGCTCATTTTGCATCTGTCTGCCCATCTTCTCCAGCTCTCGTTGCGCTCGCTGAGCCTCTCACTCAGTCGTGGTGCGCCCCGTCCCGCCCTCGATCGAACCCCACGTTGATCGTCGCGCGAATCACATCGCGATCGCAGTCGCAGCTTCCCACTTTTTGAGGCCTCGCTGTCACTGCATACCCTGCCGAGGGTGAAAGCGCCATGTGTCTGGTCAAAGTCAAGCCGGAAGAGGACCACATCGTCCCTTACCGCGTCGTCCAGCGGAACCGCTCTCCGCCCCGTCGCCGCGCATCACGCCAATCCCGCGACATCGAGCGCCGCTATTCGCGCACCGAGATTGTGCACGAAGCTTCTCCACGGCCCTCAGCATCCTACGTCGCGGTGCCCTCGCCAAAGCCTCTCCAGATTCCCGCACCGCAGCCTGTGCCTGTGTTCGTGCAGCCTCCTCCCCCAGCGCCCATGCCGGCTCCACCTCCACCGCCTAGCCACATCTCTTCTCACCATTCGCACCACACCCAGTCACGCCATGGCGGTGCGCACTACGTCGAAGTCTCGCCCAGGTCTAGCATGAGTTCTCGTTCATCGAGCCCTAGCCGCAGCGAGTATGTGTATACAGAGCGAGAGGTCAGGCGTGAGCGCGAACGCAACTACAGTCCCGAGAACCCTCGCTACGAGCACTACAGATATGTGGAGCCTGCATCGAGCGAGAGCGACCATTATGAAAGATACCAGAGGCGCGACAGGAGCAGACAGCGCAGTCGCAGTCGGGGCGGCTATGAAGACCCCAGGGGCAGCTACACGGAAACTAACACCAGAGTTGCGTACAGGCAGAGATGAGTGTCTGTTTGGGAACCCCATTTTTGGTGGCTTACGATTGATATCACTACTTATGTCTTGAAGGACTTGCAGCATCTGTTCATAGTTATGGTGCGGTTGTCTATAGCTTTTTATCCAAACTAATTTACTTTTATGTTCAACTGCTCGTGCTATGAGGTCACTAGTTAGTTATGTTGCACCTGGACGCGATGCACGAACCAGCAAAGACGTCGCGCCGCACTTTCCGAGACGGAGAGAATCAGCTCCACATGTTTCTCAGCCCAAGTGTCGAGTTCTGGCTGCCGGCGTACGCCTAAGCGATGGTCAGGGCAGCCTTGTAAAGCATCGGGCACCAGTCGAGTGGTGTACATCTAGGGTTACGATCAGCATCCAGGCCAACATAATCCTGCGCGCTGAGAGCAACCGCCAAAGCACACGTGCTTACTTGCCGCGACCGTCATACTTGCGCAAACGCTTTGACTGCCTTGACGTGTAGCAGAACCCCGAGCATGATCGAAGCACCCGCGCATTCCTCCTCCGCCCCCGTCCACCTCCGACCATGTCTATCCGTGTCCTGATCAAAGATTACCCACACCGCGCAATCGCCCTCGCTACCTCGACCCACGCCCTCGTCCTCCGACACAGCTCGTCCACCACCGAACAGTCGGGGAACCCCAATGCCTCGTCCACGTCACTGGGGAGCAATGGCGCCGGCGTCGCGCGCTGCATGGTCGAGTTCACCCGCCTGGAGGAAATCGATCTAGAAGACTACCGCGCGCTGCATTCGGTCAACGTACACGGCACACTGGGCTTGATCACCGTCAACAGCGATGTCTTCCTCGTCGTCGTCAATGGCGCGAGCAAGGTGGCGACAGTACGGCCTGGCGAGGCGGTGCAGAGGATATACTCGGTCGGCTTCTACTGCCTGACCAGCACAAGCTACGATACCCTGCTCAACGACGAAGTCAACCCCTACCCCACGGATACGATCGATGACGAAGGATATGAGATGGGCTTCGGTGGCAGGAAGGAGCAATCGCCCATGGAACACCCGTGTCTGGCGCTCAAGAAGATACTCAGCAGTGGAACCTTCTATTACAGCTCAGACTTCGACCTCACCAGACGCTTACAAGACCGTACAACCGATGCCGCAACCGTTTCTATCGACAGTCTAGACGCTGGCTTTCTATGGAACTCATACATGATCCAGCCACTGGTGGACTTTAGGAGCCGCCTCGCGCCGAGGGAGAAGGACGCTTTGGATGCTTCCGGGATCTTGACATCTGCCATCCGCGGTTTCGCACTCACCATTACGATTCCCAAGTCTTCGGCCCCCATCAGAGTACAGGATTCAGGCATGCCGTCGTCCATGACGCTCATCTCAAGATTATCCTGCAAGCGGGCGGGCACAAGGTTCAACTCGCGAGGTATCGATGATGATGGGAATGTCGCAAACTTTGTGGAAAGCGAAACAATATACTGGGCGCCGTCGGGAGCTTGCTTCTCTTATGTGCAGGTGCGAGGAAGTGTACCCATCTTCTGGGAACAGCAGGCTGGTCTCCTCCCAAACCAACAAAAGATTACCATCACCCGGTCGCCGGAAGCTACACAACCCGCCTTTGACAGGCACTTTGATAATCTGGAACTCAGCTACGGCACAACTCATGTTGTAAACCTGCTGAGCAACGAAAAACAAAACGAGTTAGAGTTGACGCATAGATATCGCGGGCATATCAGGAATAGCCCGTTGAACCAAGGAAGCAATCTCAACGACCGACAGCATGATCTCATCAAGCTTACGGAATATGACTTCCATGCCGAGACACGAGGACCCGGTGGCTATGAGATGGCTAGTATGATTGCTCAGTGGATCCAAGGTTCTGCTGAAGGATTCGGGTACTATCTCTCTGAAGATGTAGAAGAAGTGGCCAGACACAATGGAGAAGACTACGCTGTCCGCCGGACAATGAGCATACTGCAGCAGGAGGGGGTCTTCCGAACAAACTGCTTGGATTGCCTTGATCGAACGAACCTCGTGCAAACCATCATTAGCAAGATGGCACTCGAAATCTTTTTGAGCCACAAAGGCCTTCGAGCCAGTCAGGACTTCTGGGTCAGACATTCAAGTATGTGGGCAGACAATGGCGATGCTCTTTCAAAGATCTATGCGGGAACTGGAGCGCTGAAGTCCTCATTTACACGATCTGGAAAGATGTCGCTTGCCGGTGCTCTGGCAGACGCTCGCAAGAGCGCCACCCGAATGTACATTAACAACTTTGCGGATAAAGGGCGACAAAACACCATCGACATGCTTCTTGGAAGACTGATTGGCCAGGTTCCAGTGCATCTTTATGACCCGCTCAACGACTATGTGGTCGCAGAGCTTGCGCGACGATCTGCGGAGTATTCAGAGACCGAGATGATCAATATTCTTGTCGGAACATTCAACTTGAACGGAAAAACGAGTGGCATAAAGAGCGATCTTTCGCCCTGGCTATGCCCGGATGTCGATCCATCACAGCAGTGCCCCGAAATAGTAGCTGTAGGCTTTCAAGAGATTGTCGAATTAAGCCCTCAACAAATCATGTCGACAGACCCAGACAGACGCGAGGCTTGGGAGGAAGCTGTCAGAATGTGTCTCAACAAGAATGCCGAGAAGCACAGAAAAGACGAGTATGTTATTCTAAGAGGTGGCCAGTTAGTGGGTGCGAGTTTGTCGGTCTTTGTCCGGGCCGACTGCCTTACGCATATCAAGAACGTCGAAGGCGCTCTGAAGAAGGTATGACAGCAATTTTCAACATCTGACATATTCCGCTAACATATGCTCTAGACTGGCATGTCGGGTATGGCTGGCAATAAAGGAGCCGTAGCTATTCGATTCGAGTATGCCAATACTTCAATTTGCCTCGTCACGGCCCATCTTGCGGCTGGTTTTGCCAACTACGAAGAGCGCAACCGCGACTATAAGACTATCAGCCATGGTCTACGCTTTCAAAGGAACCGATCAATTGAAGACCATGACACTGTAATATGGCTCGGCGACTTCAACTACCGGATTGGCTTGAATAATGAGAAGGTGCAACGGCTGTGCCATGTTGGTGACCTCGAGACCTTGTACGACAACGATCAGGTAAGTAGTCACGTTTTACTTGCATGGACCATAGCTAATCAAAAACAGCTTAATCTGCAGATGGTAGCTGGCTTGACCTTTCCGTACTACTCCGAGGCCCGCATCACTTTCCCGCCGACTTACAAGTACGACCTCAACAGTAACCAATACGATACATCCGAGAAAGCGCGCATTCCCGCTTGGTGTGATCGTGTACTTCGCAAGGGTGATAACATCCGACAAATCCACTACAACGATGCACCACTTCGTTTCTCTGACCACCGACCAGTCTATGCTACGTTCCAGATACTGGTGCAAAGGGTCGATGAAAAGAAGAAGGATGCCATGAAGGCTACTTTGTACAAACAACGAAGAGAAGTGGTTGGCGATACCCACGCGGCAGGCCGTCTGGGTGATGATGAGACGGACGACGAAGATCTGCTTGGGTACGATAGCATTGAGCCAGGATTGCCACCTGCAAGCTCAGATAGGAGGAAGTGGTGGCTCGACAACGGTACTTTTATCATCTTTCCCGCTATAGCTTGGATACTCATATTCAATAGGTTTACCAGCGAAAGCACGCGTGGAACCGCCATCTAACAACCACTTTCCAAACCCGAATCGACCCAGCAATCCGTTTACGCCTAGTCCAGAGCCAGACTGGATAGATGTTCGGCATATGCCGAGCAGTCGCAGACCCGAGCCACCACCAGCACGCGGCTCACAGAGAGCACGCACAGTCGACTTCAACGGCCCCTCGACCAGTTTACCACCAACGCAGAAGCCCGCGGCTCGTAAGATGATCGCTCCGTTGTATCCGGGTCATGCCACTCAAATCCTCGGTTCAGACGGTACGCGAGATTCGCTCAGCGACCTCCGCCGCAGCGGCTCAAGCGCGTCTACACACTCCCTTCCCAGCAGCCTACCTTACCGCGCATCAAATACGCTGCCCCAAACACAATCCTCCAGTAAACCACAAGTCCTCCGCAAACCAGCACCACCACCAATCCCCAACAAGAAACCCGCTCTCCTTTCTAAAGGTTCCTCTCCAGGATCAACCTTCGCACCCCCTCCACAACGTTACCGTGATGATCCCCCGGAAGAAGAATCGAGGGCATATCCTCCGCAGTCAACCAGACGCTCAATGGCTCCGCCTCCTCATCTGACCAGGAAACCAGTGCAAAATCTTATTGATGATGACGGTGACAAGCCGGCATTGCCGCCGCGCACAGGAAGTGGTGGGAGTAGTAGGAGGAATTTGATGGACGATGAGCCGGACGATATGCGTAATATGGGGGATTGGGAGGTGCTTAGACCTGTAAGGTAAACTGAGCTTAGCGAACGCGGATAGAGAAAGACTCGGATTGATATTTTGGTCTTTATTATAACCGTACAGTACCGGATGCTGACCAAACTCACATGCTCACGTCCGACGCCTGAGTACTCTAGGAAGGTACATAGGTAGAATGCGATCACGAAATGAGACCATGTTGCTTAGCTTAACTTGCTCGAAATGATCTCATACTGCGATCTAGTATGAACTACGCTTTTGGGTAACTGTACGCGAGTTGTGACAAGGATTGATGCGACTCCCTGTTCGAGTCACGCGACGACGCGTGCGGTCGCGTCAGCGCTAACCCCATTGACACGCCTCACGAGCTCCACTCACACACCACAAGCCTCAAACAACGCGCCTACGCATGCAATGCATGCGCCTATAACGGCATGAAGAGAAAACGTAGCGCCCATAGCTGTGCGGGCGGCCGCAAGAAAGCAAAGGGCGCCGATGACCAATCCACCAAGGCCACCACTGTTAATGCTACTCATCCAGTCCTACAACGCCTCTATCCCGAAGTCCTGACTCTGCGCCAGTATCTGCTCTCTCGACTCCCAAGCTCGTCGAAGAATAGGTACCGAAAGCTTTCGCAACTTGGACATGCCATACCCGCTGGAGACAAAAACACCGCGGACCTTGACAATGCCGTTGTGCAGTTGCTCGACTCAGCACTGGTATGCAATCCAGGCGTCCAACTAGAAAAGGACAAAGCAACGAGTTTCAGTGAAGAGCGTGAAAAGGACATCGAAGCATTCACCCAACAGCGATCGCAAAGCACTCCGGGCGGTACGTTCAAGCCGGGATACTACAGGCAATCCGAGGTAGGTCATACGAAGCATCACCTACTCATAGTGTTCCGCTCAAAGAACTACGACTAAATATATCCAGATCGTTGATTTCGTGATATGGCGCTTATTCAAGCGTTCAACATCTCACAAACCAGCACACTTACTCTGCCATGGCTTTCAAAGATCTGCAGGCAGCAATCGTCGTATACAAGGGAACAGCGAGAATCCGAGTTCATCTATTCCTGGTCTGCAAGAACGTCTCCCTAATAGCTACGCGAGGACATTGAAAGAGCCAGTGTGGTGTCGACTGCACGCATTGCTCGGCCAGGGTGGTGACCGCATTATCATGGACATGCTTCTGGAGTGCTCCATATTCATCTTTGTCAGTGCTGATATGGGCAACTACTACCAGCTCTCTGGGGTTCCTGTGCATGAGGTGAAGTCGGATGAACCTCAGAAGAACAACATCGCAAGAGTCAACGCGGTCAAGGAAGCGCCCACCAAACCTTCACAGCTCAAGATTGAAAGCAAAAAGCCTGGTGCTATTACATTTGTGCGCAGTCGCATGCTGTATGCGAAAGCAGCGCTCAACGCGAAAGGTGGTGTGAGATTTGGCATGCGCCATATTCGTGCGTTGTCACTGTTCTTCGAGTGCTTTATTGGGGCTAACCATTCATAGATGTTCTCAATCGGTTCACTGATCGAAAAGACAAGCAAGAGACAGTGCATATCATGCGGTATATCTTCCCGCGTCAGTTCGGGTTGCACAACGTCTTCACTTCCAAGGTGGATCATCGTGAGACAGCCATGCCGTTCAAAGACTACACGCTGCGCGAGAAGGATATACACACCGCCATGTGTCGGGAACTGGGCTCCAAAGCGACAGACGCCCAGGAAATAGCTAAGTGGAAGCAGCGAATACCCAAGAGACTCCGGGGTGACGCTGTTAAACTGGTGGACAAACTTCGGGTCCGCAATCAGCGGTGCTCGTATATGGAGATGCTGCGCCACTACTGTCCAATCGAGGTACTCTTCTCCATGACATGTATAGGAAATTCTGCTAACTCAGATAGGGAGTACCCGTGTCAACGAAGCCAGATTGGAGGAAGAGCACACTTCAGCCGAAGGCAGATGTACGATCAGTCGCAGATCCCGTCAATCGTCGCACAAAAGCGCGACCTACTCCTGGAAATCCCACCGTTCAAGAAACCTGTTTCACAGATCTGGCGTGTCCAGCAGCACACGTATCGGCCTTTTGTCGCGCAGTCATATCCAAAGTTATACCGGAAAGATTCTGGGGCAACGAGCATAACCATCGCACCCTTATGTATTGGGTGGACCAATTCGTAGACATGCGCAGATTCGAATCGCTTAATCTACATCAGATTACACAGAACATACAGGTACGTATTCCCCTACATTGAGCATGGAGCTATGCTAAGAGATCCTAGATCACGAACATAGCCTGGTTGTGCCCGCCCAGCCAAGACGACGACACAAAGGTGTCCAAGTCGGACATAGATAAGCGTACGGAGATATTTCTCGAGTTCGTCTACTGGCTCTTCGACTCTGTCCTCGTTCCTCTGGTTCGCACAAACTTCCACGTAACAGAGTCCAACGCGCATCGGAACAGACTATTCTATTTCCGCCATGATATTTGGCGGATGTTAACAGAGCCCGCTTTGAAGGAACTACGGATGAACATGTTCGAGGAGATGCCTACTGAGAGCACGGAAAGACTGCTGTCCGCACGTCAGCTCGGCTTCAGTAATATCCGTCTCCTTCCGAAGAAACAGGGCTGCCGAACTATCATGAATCTCAAGAGAAGACAGCAGGTGATGCGATATGGTACTATGACTCTCGGACGAAGTATCAACTCGGTGATGACACCAGCTTTCAATGCGATTACCTACGAGAAGGTCAGTAGTCGCTCGAGTTGACGGATTCACCATGGCTAATTTGCAGCAGTCGTTGCGTCCCGATAAGTTCGGCTGCTCACTTTTCTCCGTCGGGGATATGCTTCCCAAGCTTGCATCTTTCAAAGCATCGTTGCGACAGCGGGGACTCGGCGACATTCGGCTTTATTTTGCTAAAATTGATGTTCAGGCTTGCTTCGACACTATACCACAGTCACGCTTGCTGCGTATGATCGACAGTCTCATGTCGATCCAGGCTTACAACACCGGCAAACATGTGGAGATTTCCCCCCTGGGTCCTCTACAGCGTCTCGGCGGTAAACATGTGGACCCAATGCCTCTCAAGAAGTACATACCGCATACTGAGGCAGCGACGAGTGTAACGCCTTTCCACCAACTCGTGCAAGATAGATTGGCAGGCACAAAGGCCAACACCGTCTTTGTTAATACCAACTTGCAACGGCGTGAGACCAAGGATGACTTGATGCAGCTCTTACAGGAGCATATCGAGAGAAATGTCGTTAAAATCGGGAAGCGCTTCTATCGCCAGAAGACTGGTATACCACAGGGCTCAGTCTTATCGAGCATCTTGTGCAACTTCTTCTACGCTCAGCTAGAACGCGATGTGCTTGGGTTTGTGCTTGATGAAGACTCGTTGCTTCTCCGCCTACTTGACGATTTCCTCTTGATCAGTATCAACGAACAGCATGCTCAGCGCTTCGTACGCGTTATGCACAAAGGCCACCCGGAATACGGCGTAGTGATAAAGCCTTCAAAGTCGATGGCAAACTTCGATGTCACGACAGAAGAAGGAGACCAGATAGCGACAAGCGGCTCAGATGGTAAATTCCCGTATTGCGGCGTCTGTATCGATACGACGACGCTGGAAGTCAGCAAAAAAACGGAACGCCCTACAAAGGCCGGTGGGTGGCATTGCGTGCACAATATCTATTTGCGACTTCAGATGCTAACCACACCAGGTGTTGAGGACTCTTTGACTGTAGATCTGACCAAAATGCCCGGCCAGACGTTCCATCGCAAAGCTCTGAAGTAAGTCTCGAAGATCGCGGTATGCACCGCCGGCCAATCGGGCCATGGACGGGGTGAAAAGTCCGACAATTTACTGATTTCTGATAGCGGATTCAAGATCCAACTGAAGGCCATGCTGATCGATCCATCGTTGAACAGCGTGGCAACGGTACTAGCGAATTTGCATCAAAGCTTTCTTGAAGCGGCGGTGAGGTGCCTCGAGTACGCACGCGCGCTATCCAAGGTGCGAACGACGTGTTCGAATCTGCTTATCAGTACGTCTAAACTTTCCCGTTGCGAAGATTCCAACGCCCAATCCATCGATGCTCGTGCGGGGTTGTCCCGTGGGAGGGTGGGCGTGGTAATGAATGATGGTCTGATAGCACGAAAGCGAGCACGGCACACGCCACGAGCGATCGTGATTGCGCCGGCTACGCTAGCGAAGGAAATTGCTGACGGAGGGAACTGCAGAGACGGTAGACAACATGATTGCACTAGCCCATGTGATGCTACAGTGCCGTTCACGCTCGCGCGGCAGCAGAGAGGCAAAGATTGTGCAGGGCGTCATCTCGCGGCGGCAGCTTTCATGGTACGTGTGGCTAAGCTTCCGTGCTGCACAGCAAGTGGATGCACGATCTGCGATTTGGCTAGATCGCCTCCACGGTTTGCAAGATGACATGGCGGGGCTCGTATTACCGGTTTCCAACAAATGCTAATTGAAGGGATAGGCTGGCTTGTAAAGCTTTTCAGACGGTGTTTCAGCGCAAGCAGACGCAGCATCGCGCGCTGCTAGCCTGGCTGCAGACATGTCTCTCGGCAGCGCGCATGTCTGACATGGCGGAGCGACGCATGCTGGAGGAGGCAATAACTTGGCACTGAAAGCTTAACACGCTAGCAAAAGCGGGTTCCAGCGATAATGCAGTGGCTAGGCATATAGAGAAGATGTTGGGAGGTGCAGGTGTGGATGCGAGTGTGGTGACGGGATAGGAACTCGGGAAAAGCACTAAGGATCTGTGGCCGGGGGCCCACGCCGAGCGCCCACGTCTAGCGGCGGCATGTGGGCACGACTGCAAGCCTTGGGCCTTGGCTGCAGCGCTGTCGGGAGTGACGGAAGGACTGCAGAGAGGATGATGTCGTTATGTCTTTTTCTTGCATATTGCAGCGCTGGTAGTACTGAGGCAAGGCGCGGTAGTGTATAGGCGGACCACTACTTGCTCCTGATAAGCCTCGCGTCGAGCAGGCGGCAGCCCTCGACGGCACGCGATTGGCCCGCCGACGCTGGTATCGTGATGTCAAGCGTAGATGCGACGGCTGGGACACCAACCCCATCCCAAAGAAGCCGGGGTCGACTATGCAGGCTCTCAGCAGAGGGACAGCGTCGCAAAACGCCTGGCTAGGCGCATTGAACCAGGGTCGGGCTGGAGAAGCATACCTGCCTCAGTCGGCGCCGTATTGGTTTTGCGGTTTCAAGCACGATTGCATCTCACATATCGCCAGAACCTCGCCCTCTGCTCCCATGCCCGATCCCATTCCCAACGTAGAACCGACGGCTGCTTGCAATTAAACTCGACCAAGGCATCTTGCGCCGCTGACGGGTCCAGAGCACTGCGAGGCCCACCACTGGAGTCCATCCCTGTCCCCCGACATCAGGGGCTAGCGCGAGTTCCGCAAATTGCGTCGCCGAATCGACCAAGATGCCGGCGGTGCAGCATCACCAGCGACTGCCTCCTGTCTACGAAGCGGGCGATAGCGAAGACTGCGACGCCGACGTGCACTACATCTCGCCGGCCAAGTCGCTGTACATTATTTCCGCGCATAGCTATGTGTCTTCATTAATCAAAGCCCCTTGCGACCGCGACGACAGCTGGGCGAACCACGACCGACTGCCTCACCGCATTGGCACACCACTCCGCATCGACACCCAGCGACGACCGCCCCGACCGCTCATGGCCACCCTCACCTACGCCCACGATGCCCAGCAGACTTTTGGCGCTCCGCCCGGCAGCCCGCCGGACCTCACAAACTCAAAGTCGTCCAAGTCGTCCAGCATCCACTCGTCCACGCTGCTAGACTTCATGGGCACGACGGAGAACCTCTCGCACTTTGAGGACATCAACCTCGACGAAGCATCAGGTGGGCCCTCCTCCTTCCCCGTGCCTGCGAGCCCGTCTAATCGCGTCCTCTTCGAAGCCCCGCGCGCCTCGCTGTCCACCAGGAGCCTCCCGCACTCGCACTCGGCCCACTCCTTCCGCGATTTGACGGGTGCCACCAAGCAAAAGTACCCGAGCCTCAAGGGCCAGGTCAACCACGCCGTCCGCCAGCAGGCCCAGCTCTCCGCCCCCGGCAAGCAAGCCAGAAGAGGCTTCACCTCGCCCTCTGTCCCCTCGCTCTCCAGCCTGAGCCTTGCCGCGCCCCAGCGCTCCTCGCGCTCGCCATCCCCCTCAAACACACACAAGTCTGCTTCGGGACCCCGCACATTATCTCGCAAGAGCTCGCGGAACGATGTCTTGCCGTCCCCGGGCTTGGGCTCCAGGAGGCAGTCGTGGCAGGACTCCAAAAGAAAAACTGTAAAAGAAAGGGAGGCAGAGTGCGACGATGAAGACGATGAGCTCCCTGAAGACGCTGTCATCTGGAATGTTCCCATCTCGCCGCGCCCTACTCAGGATCGGTCGCCGGCGTCATGGACCGGAGAAAGTCCGCCATTAATGTCACCGCATCCTGGCGTCTCTTCGTCTTCGAGGACATCTCCCGCACCTTCTGCGCGCGTCTCCCAGCGAACCCCCTCACCCAACGTTTCTAGCAGGGGCGTGTCTCCCCAACCCGGGGCACAGCAAAACACGTGGGCCGAGACGTACACCGCGTTAGATACCGACGCCAAGTTGATCACAGAGAAGCTAGAGGAGTTCCAATCCGAGTTTGAGCGAAAGCAAGAAATCTCACGGCAACAGCCCGGTCTCACGCGTTCAGCGTCTATGAGCCAGCCAGAGCCAAAGAGCAAAAAACCAGCACTCCCGCCTGTTCGCAAGAGCGATCCTCTGATCGACCCTTTCCAGCCCTCAGTTGAGAAGCAGAAGTACCTCTCGCGCACCCGACCTTCATGGCTCCCACCCAAGAACCCCAAGGAGGAGAAGAAGCACCTCAAGGAGTACCAGCGCATGTTGGCTCGTATCGAGGAAGCTGGTAAGTTATCCGCGCCTTCCAAGGCTCTATCTGAGACAATAAATGGCTAATAATCACAGAACGTCTCGAGGCACAACGCGCGCAAGAGGAGGCGCTGGCTCGTGAAAAGGCCAGCCGCATCAAGGCTGAATACTGGTCGAGCTTACTGCTACCAAACTGGGCCACCGAGATGACCAACTCCGAGTTACGTGCCTCGCACAGGAAGATGTGGTGGAACGGAATCCCCCCACGGTTGCGAGGCCAAGTCTGGCAGAAAGCGATTGGAAACGACCTCGAGGTCACAGAAGCTACCTACAACATTGCCCTGGAGAAAGCACGCAAAGAAGTGAAGACACATGGCCACGAAGCGCTCGGAGGCCGCTATGTCTACATTGTCGAAAGCGCCCAAGCAGTATTCCCCGAACTCAAGATGTTTGCTGCACGATCGTCACAAGCAGCGGAGGACGAGCAGCCGCTGCACCGGGACCTTGTCGATGTGTGCCTGGCCTATTCGATGTACCGCCCGGACATCCCACATTCAAGTTTCGACATACATCACATCGCCGCATTGCTCTTATTGAACCTTGCCGCGCCGCAAGCCTTCGTCACCCTGTCCAATCTGCTCAACCGCCCGTTGCCACTGTCCTTCCTCATCCACGACCAAAACGCCATACACGCCGCCTACTCCACAACACTGCACGTTCTGTCGAAGAAAGCGCCCAGTCTGGCTCAACGGCTAGAGACGCTACGAGTTGAACCCAGAGACTACCTCTTCCACACCCTCGGCTCACTGTTCTGCGGTCGTCTAGGCGTTGAGCACGCCGCGCGCATCATGGACATTTACACCATCGAGGGCGACAAGAACGTCCCACGCGCTGCCGTCGCTATACTCAGTATACTGGAAGGCAGCTGCATGGAGGGTGACGCAGCGCAGGTTGCAAAGACACTTCGCGAAAAGAAGATTGAACTCGATGTGGACGAGTTCATGAACAAGGTGTTTGAAGCGGGCAAGAGCACGTAGACTAATACCGTCCATAGTCTTGGTGGTGGTTAATGGCAGCGGCAGTCAACAGAAAGTATTAATACCGTATTGTACAGTTGAGACAGAAACAATCGACCCATTACAATAATCAACCATGGAAGAGAAAGAGAGAATAAGAAACAAAGGGACACTAGAAGAAAAAGATCGATGATATACGAAGACTCATGCAGCGCGAATTGCAGCTGAACATACACCATTTACCTGTTAATTTCCTAGCCTCTTTGCATACACAACCGGCGTTTTCGATCTTTCCATTGCGTTCTTTGCATACACGGAGTTTGTCACTTTTTGTCTCGTTCAACCCATGGAAAGGCTCGTTTTTTTGCGCCGTACAATCAATTGTCTTCCCTTATCTATCTTTGTATATAACACACGCAATTACTCTTAGACAATTGGGAGGAAGCGAAAACCGGGTAGGTGAGTAGCTGAGCTTAGAATCTATAATCGCACAACAAACATGGTCTCGGTCTTTTATTGTTGCATGTGCGAGACTGGTTGAATCGTGTTTTACTGGAGTGACCCCTCCTTTCACATGTCGAACCTAGTGGCGGGGGAAAGTTTGTGTTAGTGGTAACGGTAACGGTGACGATAATGGGCGGGAGGCGTTATCGTGGCGTAGCTGATGGGCATGGGAAAGGGGACGCCGGGAACTAAGGGCTTCTCGGCTCTCGTACATAACGGGTGCGGGAGGGGCGTATCTGCATAGTGCTATGTTGCAATCTCCGAAGAGAGGCTATCTGCTCGAGGCGTTTTTGTGGCCGCTGGCCGGCCATGGAATGTTGTGCGTTGTGTGTTTTGTGTTGCTGAGAGCTGGCTTTGGCATGGACTTGTGGATGTCCCGGTGCGTGATCTATAGGCGAGCAATGGGATGACATGTTAGATGAGAAATATAATTTGGACATAATATATGGGTTCCTAAAGCAGCTATGGGTGATACGACATGTATTGGTTTAATAATAGTTGGAAGAAACATCCTCGCTAGGTGCCTCGTGGTTCCCGGAGCATGAGGTGGTATTGTTGAAAATTGTCTACTAGCCATTCTCCTGCGAAATGAGAGAAGACAGATATAGCGAAACTCTCTTGATACAAAGTCAGCGTAGGCCCTGCCTCCTCTATTCGAGTGTTGCAGGTGAGGTAAGAGCAAGACGCAGGAACGAAGTGGCGCTAGTGATGAGGACTAGCGTCATACCTACCTAGGTACTTGCTGTCATACATAGATCAAGGCAGGCAACCACAGCACAAACACTCAACTTCAACCTACGAAATTTTCTCGCGTCTTCGAAAACCCCTGATTACCACTACATTGATTATGTGCGGCACTCGCTTGGTCATTCGACCATCATGCAGCTGCGTCCACACCTGCGACTAGTACAAGCCTGCATCTCGCATACCGGGTACTGGGGAATGCGCATGCATGTCACCTCACTTGGACGCAGGAGAGAATGACAAGGCAGTATAATGTCACTCTCAATAGAAATCTGGTACGCGTGCCCTTGAAGACCCTTCCTTCCTTCTTATCATCCAGGATGACACGACGTGCTTCATGGCTTAATCTCCCACGAATGCGCCTCTATAGATACTTCGCAGCAGAGAACCCGAATGCGTGGTCTCAGTGTGCGAAAGCTTACTGTCTGAGGTGTTACCGACTTATTCAGTCTTAACGTACACTTTGAGGTCTGGTTTGCTAACTTGGGAACAGACTTTTGTTCATGGACCCTGTCGTATTGCGCCATCCCGATGCTACCTTACATCTCTCTCCCGACTTATCTTTGAATTGTCCAGCACCTGGCCTTTTCCCAGTTACGGCTTAAGTTAGTTGTATCAAGGTGAGCTGCTAATGGAGGCTAGAGAACTTCAAAAGTCTTAGGGTTTACCGGTTCAGCATGCGCAACAGTATGCGCTTTCACATTCTTTGTAAACGAACTCTTCGAGGCGTCAAAAGAGTGCCAAGAAAGCTTTCCCATGCTTCTCTTCCCTGTGTCATAATCACATCGCCTATAGCAACCCATACAACGATCCTTGAGAGAGAAGCAGGCACTTGATCACCTTCGGATCTGAGAGGATTGGAGCAGAGGGGAAGCCCTAAAACCTGAGCAATCTAGGGTAGCAGTCGTTCGTGCTATCGAGCACAGTGGAATCTGTATGTGTCGGCTTTGACACTCTGGGCTGCTCCAAGGCCAGCTTCTCTACCTCTTGAGATTGGGGCGAATTGTCAGATAGTTCCACTACGGCTGAAGCCCCTACCCCGGGTCATCCATCCTGCCAATGGTTGGTCTTCTGACGTTGTACACATAGACTTACGTATAATAACATTCATTGTACAAGAATCGGTATCTGCTACTTCATGTCCTAACACTTAGATCTACCTCGCCTTCTCCTTGTTCTCGGCCGCCCTGCGCTTCGCCCGCACCTCTGCCTTTCTCCTCTCGCCACCATCGACCTTGTGCCCTCTCCTTACTTCCCAGATACCCTCTTGCAGCCGTATACGTGCTCGTAGACCTCCGCTTCCCTTGACTGGTTCCACAAAGCTGCCCTTGATCGTCTTCGCACCCTTTACGATAACGCCTTGCACCTTGGGTAATGTCTCGACGGGCTCGACTGGTGCCTCGGCACCGACCGGTACATTAACAACGAGCTTCCTCGTACCCGGATCATGTGTTGCCGTGGCAGCTGCGGATCGGGGACTTATGGTGTTGCCGAGTTCGGGATTTGGCGGTACTGGTGCTTCGACGACCTTCAATTCCGCCACGCCGTCTTGAACGTGCTTGCAATCTCCTCCAATACCATACTCGCCGTTTCTATACTTCTCCCGCCATTGTAATAGATAGCGTCTCGAGCGTGCTGGCTCAACGCCAAGTTCCTTCAGTTGCGGCGATGTGAGTGTGAAGAGGGCTTCCCAGGAGGGTATCTTGGTTGCGTGTGCGGAGAGGCCGCGGCCAATTGCGCTGAGGAAGGCGGTGTGATCGGGAATGAATGGTATGGGCTTAGGAACCGGGCGCATGGGGATCGAGTGCTGGAGGTTTCGTACGCATGTCTTCGGTATTGATACTGCGGATGTCGCATTGAGAAGCGGGCGCCTGAGGATCATGATGGCGGCTGCTGCGGTATGATTAGCATCTGTACATATATCCCAAAGTGGCACATATCATACTGTGTCAAGAACTGCCCGTCGCGTAGCAAAACCCCCCAATTCGCGTTGATGTCGAAGCTGCAGTCGCCGTGATTTTCGGGAAAGCCAAGACGACGCTAACACCCGCAGCATCGCAGCCAGCCAGCCAGCAGCCCCACGTCACCAAGTCTCCCAAAGCTCCACAGCTTGCAACCCAAAACACCAATTGGCAGTAGTAGAGAGTCTCCTATTGCCCGCCTACCCTCATATCCATCATGTCTGGTCCTGAAGCTCACCACCTCTTCCACCATCCCATTGCGGACCATTCCTTCTCCGCCGACCGACAGACGCTCGCTGTAACCCGAGAGAACAACGTCGACCTCTTCCAGAAGACGGGCAGCGGATACAAGCTCAAGGATGAGCTCACGGGTCACGACAAGACAGTTACCGGTGTAGACATTGCACCCAACTCTGGCAAGATTGTGACTTGCTCGCAGGGTAAGCTCGGGGCTATCTGGTGGGCTGGAGCAGGCAGCTAATGCACGGATAGATCGCAATGCCTACGTTTGGGAGCCTTCGCCGCAGGGATGGAAGCCCACACTGGTGCTCCTCCGCATCAACCGCGCTGCTACCTGTGTCCGCTGGGCACCCTCCGAGACCAAGTTCGCTGTGGGCTCTGGTGCTCGTTTGATCCCCGTCTGCTACTTTGAAGAGGAGGACAACTGGTGGGTCTCCAAGCACATCAAGAAGCCCATTCGCTCCACCATCACCTGTGTCTCCTGGCACCCCAACTCGGTCCTGCTCGCCGCAGGATCTACCGACGGACACGCTCGCGTGCTCTCTTCCTTCATCAAGAACGTCGACGCGCGTCCGGAGCCCTCGGCATGGGGAGAGCGTCTCCCGTTCAACACTATCTGCGGCGAGTACCTGAACAACACCGCCGGTTGGGTCCACAGCGTTGCCTTTTCACCCTCGGGCAACGCCCTCGCATTCGCATCCCACGACAGCACCCTCACCGTCGTATACCCCAGCGGTCCCGAACAAGCTCCCCGCGCCATCCTCAGTGTCAGCACTCAAGTCTTGCCTTTCATGTCGCTCTTGTGGAGCTCTGAGGATGAGATCATTGCTGCCGGATACAACTGCGAAGCCTACCGTCTGAAGGGTGACGAGTCTGGCTGGCAGCTTACTGGAAGTCTGGAGGCTAAGAGCCGACCTGGTCTATCGGATCAGCGTGAGGAGAGCGCGTTGAACATGTTCAGGCAGATGGATCTCAAGGGCAAGTCGGGCACGGATGACACCAAGCTCAAGACTGTGCACCAGAACACCATCAACACTATCCGAAGCTTTGAAGAGAGCGGAAGCGGTATCACCAAGATCAGTTCCACGGGTGTGGATGGAAGGGTTGTTATCTGGACTTTGTAGGCACACATTCAGGGTCTCGGGTCATGTTCTTGAATAGAAAGATCAATTGCCTCGCACATTGCCAGCGAGAGTGGAGTAGCATCTAGCAGCTCGGATATCAAAAAGAAACTCTGAACCCATCTACACAAATACTTGATATCGTACATGGCCCCATACTTTTCTCGTACACGGCTAGGTATCTCGTAGTGAATGTGAACCCACCATAAACGCCTATGCAACACTTCGTCCCTCAGCCAAAGCCAGGGAAGCCCTGTGCGTTGAAATCAAGTGGTACAGTGGGCGCTGGTGGCACACCGTTACCCATACCCTGAGTCGTCTGCGCATCGTTCAAGAACCAAGACCAATCTTGATCGATATCCATGGGCATATGTTGCCACGAGAAGTTGTTCGTCGGCAGTGGGAAGTTGTTCATACTGTCGTCGTTGATCTGCGAGTTGAACGTGCCTCCTGCAGCAGCGCCGGTCGCCGATGCGTCATCTGCGTTGAGGTTGTTCCAGTTGTAGAAGCCGTCGTACGACACAAAGGGCGAGGGGTCGGTGAAGTTGAAGGCCGAGGTAGCGGTACCTGCGGAGACGGACGTCTTGGGCGTGACATTGAGCGATTGTGTGGGCTGCGAAAAGACGTCCGAAGAAGTCCGCGACGGCTTCTCCGACGTGGGTGTGTATAGTTGTGCTGAGGTCCCTGGGGACCTTGAGCTCCCCATGCTGGGTGAACGACCCGGAGGGGCTGGGCCTTTCTTGACGAGTTGGCCCCCTCTCTTGATGGAGATGGTACCAAAGTACGGGATAACGAAGTTGGCATCTCCGGTGCAGGTTTCGTCCAGCTCGTTGCTTGTGCCCTTGAACTTGCCCATCATCTTTTCGAGCACCTCGGCGGACTGAGCGGCGACCTTGCCTCCTTTTTCGCTCGATGCGCGGCGGAATATGTCGATGCTGACTTCGATGAGGCGCACGTCTTCTTCAATCTCTTTCGGAGTAGGTCCGCTGCCTGAGGATTGCGAGACCATGCCAAAGTTGAGTAGGCCGATTTGGATGAGGACTGCAGCTGTGAAACCGATGAAGTCGATAGCCTTGCACTCGTAGAGCGGCTGGATGTGTCCCATCCGCAGAGACTGGTACAGTCGTAGTACTTCTCGTGAGCCGTTCAGGCATGCGGTTTTCGAGTACGAGAAGCGTGAGTTCGAGGCTGCTTTGAGCATGAATGGCAAATGCAGGTACACACGGATCTGATGGAAGATAATCTGACCCATGATTCGCTCTCGCAGTTCTGCCGCATTGGTCTCCGCGTCGGCAAGTAACTCTGTGTAGTTTAGCCATGCCGGATCGAACTTCTTCCACAGGTCTTCCAGTTCTTGGTCGAGCTGCAGTGCCCAGGCGAAAGACTGTTCTGCGACTCCCTGGTTTCGATCGATGACCCTCCCTGCAAGCTGTGAGAGCTTCGTGATACCGACCAAGGGATGGACGTATGTGCCGTCGCCAACATCAGGCATCGTCAGGTCACAATGCGCGTCAGTGACACCGTATGGAAGACCCAACAAGAGAGATAGGAACCGGTCGCCGTGGTACAAAGCCCACCAGATGCTTTCGTGTGGTGCTGAGGCTGTGCGCTTACGGTGCAGTCCCTTTCATGAGTTAGTCATATTCCGGCGGTCTGTGACAGCATGAACTTACCATGAGCTGGGCATACATCAAGCCCTTTCGATATGCGATCCAAGCTCGTCGTGGTTGACCTACATCCGCGTACCACTTGGACTTCAGGATCAGACACTCCAGGCCCTCCAAGCTTGCTGCATACTCATCATCGGACAGGAACCATCGGTCCACAGCCTCGATGTAGCGCTCAACATCGTCGTCATCCTCCGATGAGCAGATTCCGACTGACAAGACAACAGTAGCAATCGCGCCAATGTTTCCAGTCGTCAGGGCTTGCGCAGCGAATTGAGGCAGTGTTTGCTCAGGACCGGAGGTGCCACTGCATTTTCTCCGCCATGTCTGCCACCAGTCACTGTTCGAGTTGAGAAGTTTGGTGAGTTGATCGTAAGGCGGTAGCATCGCAATCAATGCTTGCTTGCATTTCTCTCGTTTTGCGGAGTGCGCGATGGTGGCTCCAGCAGCTATGTCATCGTCGTGTCTGTTTTCTATTGTATATCGATCGTCAGCCGCTCCTCCGGGCTTTGGTGTTGATTGCTCCAAAGGACAATTGCGGGCCTTCGCTTGCGCTTCGGCATCGTTGAGCTGTAGATGGTAAGTATCAGATACAGCTTAGAGTGTTGAAATACATACTGCATCTTCGAACACAGAGAGGATAGGTATATGATGACCTCGGTCTGAAGCAGCACGCTGGTTGTTCGGCAATTGGAAAATGTTGGACGAGGCTCCTGAGGAAAGAGGAGTCGGTGGGAAGGTGTCCTTGTGGTAAGTAGTAGGTGCTTTTGGTGATGAGGTGTCGGCTAAGCTCTGGCTCTGACTCCGGCTTTCTGACTTGACAGTCTTGTCTTCTAGCAACGTGTCGACCAAGGCCTCTAGTCGTGATACTCGCTCACGGAGGTTCTTCCTATGATCGACAATGACTTCCGGGTTGGCATGTTCTTGGTCGATGCACCTGCTGCCGCGCGCGAAGCATTCTGAGCAGACATCCGGATTGTCGGGCTGGAAGATGCATCGGATCTTGCGGCGACGACCTAAACTCCATCAGAAAGGCCCACAGTATGAAGACGATGAAAGATAGAGTAGAGCAGAATGTTGGCGTGGTGATGCACGCAAAAGAAAAGATTAATAGTGACACGTAGCAGTGTGGTGTAGAGTGATTATTCAACTAAGGCAACAACTGGATTCACATACATTCGAAGCAGCTATGCGTACCCTTACGCATCTTTTTGCGTGTCGGTAACGTCTCCTCCTTGGGCATCTCGATTCGTTGTGTTCCAACCACCCCGATCGCACGAACCTAGCTCTTGCGACGAATTCGTCCGGACTCGGCTCTGCACGGCGCACTCCGGATCGCGGAAGTTGATGGATATATTATCGCGTCCGCAACTTGTTCTGGCAAGAACAGACGGACCCAGTTGATGAGAAACAAAGAGGCTTCAGTGGTAGCAAGAAGTCAGACGTAAGCTGCTGGCAGTGATGGGGTTTCAAAGCAAATCGAGGAGGTTCGGACGGTCTTTCGTCCGTTAGGTCCGCGTATTAGGTCAGCGAAAGAAGCTGAATAATGCCCGCTTAACGGCCGTACAAGGACTACTGCTGACCACGGAAACTTATAGTAGGCCAGGATTTCCAGGCAACAATGTTATCTCGCGTTTGCGGGCTCTCGGGGGTTCGGTCGAGTCGGAGATCCTCGACCCCGTTCCCCATTTGGCGAAGTATGCGAAGAACGATGCGAATAATCTCCAGGTGTACGAAGAGCGGTTAGCCCGGGGCTATGCTAATGCTTGAGTCGATCACGAAACGTGGAGTTTGCGGGTGATATCGCATGATGCGACTTGGCTGTAGTCGCGACCTCGATAATGCATGCGTCGCAATACGCGTATATTACCCCACGGGAGTCCCCGCGACCCTTGCTCACGACATAGTAAACCTATCTTCGGGAGGAGATGGGTACGCTGTCGACAGAAAAGTCTGGACCCATTATGACATCGTTTTCGAACGCTTGCGTGGAACGCGGTCGGGCGCAGGCTAGCAAGCCCTATGAACGGTAGGGCACCACACGTCATCCGTAGCCTGCCGCATCATACCCAGCAAGATCACCGTCTTACTGCCAGCTGCCCATCTTTCCAAACCCAACGCTCTAACCAAAAAGATCTACAGGCCCTGTTACACAGATGCTCAGTATGGTACCTTGATTGAGAACACTGGATGAACATTCCTCCCTCCACAATCAATTGGCTGCAGCACGCGTTCTGCTGAACAACATGTCTGCAGCACACGACTTCCGTCATAACCAGCATCTTCCACCGAGCCCACCTCCCTCACCCCCATCTACACGACGGAGACACAAGAAGAAGAAATCAGACCCATTCGAGGAACTCGCAACCACACCAATACCCTCGCTGCCATCTTCCCCAGCAAACGAGCTGAACGACGACCAAGAATCGCTTTTGACAAGAGTAAGCCAATTCCAACGACGAACCTACTCTTTCATTCCTAACAAATCTCAAAGATTATCTTGACGCCTGTATTATTCATATCCTTCCTCCTCTCCCTCTTCCTCGTCAACTACCGCAATCGCGCCCGCCGCACCGAAGCCCACTCTCCCGGCTTCTCTCTCCTCACCTACCTCGCCCCGTCTAGCTGGCTCGATCCAGAACCCTACCAAGACCCCGACGATTCAACATGGGGTCGAAGAGGAACCATCGGACACGTAGAGCCTCATGACGCTATAGGCCCGCGGCCAGACGAGCCAGGCGAGGAGAAGCCCAAGCAGAGGAAAAAGAAAAAGTCATGGCACCTGAATAGGAAGATTAGGAAAATGGCCAAGTTGGAGATTGGCGACGCGCTTGAGATGAGGGGGCGCATGATTGTGGTTATGCTTGTAGTGTTGGGGTTGACGTGTGGCATGTTGTGGATGGGTGTCAAGTGGGCTGTTGTCTCGGTATCGGATATGATGTCTGGCGCAGAAGCGTGATTAGTAGAACGGGATCATCGCTCTTGAATAATAATACGCATGATGCACGAAGCATAAGAGAGTTTTATTCTGTGTCTCGAATTGTCTAAATATGGGCTCTTGCTCCAGAATACCCTAAGAACTATAGCAAATTACTCGAACGCCAATAGAGGCCGTCAAGAGGTCGTTCCATCATTAAGATACAGTCGTGAGCGCATTAGTCGTAAATGAAGAAAGAATAAACGCCAATGCATAAACGAAGACAGCGTACAGTCGTCTACAAAGAAGGGTATCGCGGCCTTTTCAACGCCCAGCATAATTCGAGAGCCACCTGGCCATATGCGCCCGGGGAAGAGATTAACCGAATACTAGGGAATAAAGAAGGAAATAGGAAATGCAACTCTGGTCACTAATGCTTCAGAGTGAAGAGGCGCGCAACAAGCCGATCGAAGAAGTACCCCATGTCGGCACCTTGTCTCTTTTCTTTAGCTTTCTTGATCAGGTAGCTAGATGCATCCTCTCTCTTGATAGCCTCGCGCAGGCTTTGGATAAACACATCTTCGGGTGTGCCCGTCTGGTGAGACTGCATTGACTCGCCCTCCCAGTCCGGCCTGAGTCTAGCGTGGCAGCCAGAGAAGCAGGCGATGTAGAACTCAAGTAGCTCCTTGACACCATGGTCATCGACCTCGGTATTTTCTTCAGTAGTAGATGAGCGAGAGGTGTCGTAGCGGGTATGGTACGGTAACTTCGCGGCGTGGTAGTGGATGGATTCTACTGTCATCAAGACAGTAATGAGGACAGCTAGAGCGATAGGCCATTCATCGCAGTTCTTGTTCAAGAGAAGTTGCTCCAGTGATGTGAGTACATCCTTCATCAAGCTCAGAGCGAGAGCAGGCATGATCGCACCGAACTGCGAGCGGATGAAGCACGGTGTGGGAGTCAGGTCTTCGGGTATGTTCATCGTACTGCGAATGACTTGCTCCAACATGGGGCTCTCGCAGCGTGATGGCAGTGTTATATCGCCGCCAATGTGGACAAGTACGAGAAGCTTGAGCGACTGGTGAAGTATGCGGTAGTGAGGCGATTTTGTTGAGAGGGATCGGGAGAAGACGTAGATGTCGCGTAGGATTCGGAGCGGCGAACAGTATAGTGGGAAAGCGCGGAAGTGGTGAGCTACGAGTAGCGACAAGTGGGAGTCGAGGGTTTGCGTTAGTTGGAATTGCGCATCAGTTGTTAGTACAGCTGGTAGGACGGCATGCTCGTGTGGTGACCCGGTATAAGGCTGCGGCGGCCATGAGTAGATGATATGTTCGTGAACCAGAGGAGCGTCGTCGTTGAGCTGCACAGGGTGTACTGAAACCGGGAATGATGGACCAAAGCCGAAGTTCAACGGAATGGTGTAGGTGACCTCTTTTGAGATTTTGGATTGGCCTGCCGGAACAAACGACTCCAACGGTCGTGCGGTTGGATGCCACCCGAGACGGTCAGAGAGGAATGCCGCAGACAGATCAATAAGCGTATGATCCCGACACGGGTGATTGACAAGATCACCTTTGTAGTGATCAAGACAGGCTCTGCACGGAGTACCAGGGTCGCACTTTTCTTTCCGCCGTTGACAATTGGAGCAAGCGCCAATAATGCGCATCAACGCTGCGTGCTGGCGCTGCTCAGCAGTGAGAGCTCTCTTTCGTCCTTTTAGCGCTCTTCCTGACATACCCTCTGTGCTAGTGGGGGCCAGACGATTGGTCAATGGATTGGGTTGGTAGGATACCCACCCGTAGGCGTCGGACGTAGGAGATGGAGTAGAGGCTTTGCGCCGCGAGAGCGAAGCGCTTCTGGACAGCGCAACACTGCGAGGGTAGCGTGAAGTGCCTGGCGATACCGAGAGCATGGGAGGAGCTCTTCGTGCCGATGCAGACGCTGTAGCCCGATTGTTGAAGCTTTGCCCACGTGTAGTATCCGGGATGGCGATGGCTCTGCTACGACTGTGTAGATCATACTCGCCATCTGATCGCCGATAGGATGGCAGCATCGAATTATAGCTCTGTGGGAAAGATTGGGGGATTGCGATAGGTTCGACTTCTGATTTGCCTCCGTCGTCTTCTGCAATAGGTTCGATGATCCGTGGCTGCTCTGCCCATGTACCAACGTTCGAAAACAGCCGGGAGTGTCTCATATCCAGACCACTGAAGGAATGGGATGAGTCCGCAACATGAGGATTGAACACTGTTTCAGCCGTACTCTCAAAAGACCCTGCCGACGAAGTGAAGGATTCTGGGATACGCTCATATCGTGTGTCTAGAATGGGTGAATCGCTGATGGTTCCTAGCGGTGACAGGAGACTGTTGTCGCAGGCACCAAACGATCCGAAGTACTGGCTATCCGCTTGTACGACGAGCGGAGAAGTGGATATCGTGTCAAAGGACAGAGAGGTGCCATGCACTTGTTCAAACGAGGACTGCCCATCTAGAATTGATGGTGGGGCCGAAACAGTATACTCGAGCGAAGGCGGTTCGTCGGCGATTGAGGGCGGCGCTGAAACCAGATACGCAGGCTCAGAGGTATAGCTTTCCGATAGTTGGTGACCTGCAACATAGTTGCGCTCTTGAGTGCCCGTGTAGTTGGTCTCTCCTTGGAAGAAAGGGTCGTACAATTCGTCGTCCCAGGCAACAAGATCCTGCCAGCTTTCGTTCGGTGAACCCAGGTACGGGATATGAGACATGCTTTGGGTCGGCGGTATCGCGCGTTAGGCTGATGCGAAGGTGCAAGCGAGGATAGAGGAAGACCGTAAGGATCACCCCTTCGCTGAGGGTCTCATGCGGTTAGCGAAGAGAGATGGAAGCGCGGACAAGACTGAATGTCAGAATTTCGCGTCGTAGGGTGGTGTCTGCGTAACATCAATGAACATCTCCAGGCTGAAAGGTGGCCAAAGTTATATTCTACGCGCAAGCTGGGGCAACGTTGGGGTGCTGCGGCTGACTGCGCGGACTTAACTGCCTTGCATCAAAGGCCACCAGGGCAATTGACGAGTAGTCGTCAACGGGCTTATCACGTTGTTGCTGCTTATTAGTCAATGACTAGAACTTGTCTGTGAGCGGCCGCAGGCGGTTGGTGCTGGAAACTTTGCGTTGATGGTATGATGTCTTAGGGCTGGTCGGCAGTGCCATCTGACCATGCGCGGGCCTGCAGCATGGTGGCCGGTCAACTCGATCTGTGATAGCCCTGTCACCGTGCTTTGCCGGCTACGTCTCCCCGCTGTATACTATGGAATGGAGCTCGAATCAGAGCTTGCAACGTGAGCACCCTGCGACGTAGTGCCAGCATGTCGGCTTTACCCATTTGCGCGAATTTGGTGGACCATGTCTAAAGAGGCAGGCTTCTGGAAAAACTCCGCCCCATCGTGGCTGTGGACGATGGGACTAGTTTGATAAACTCCGGCCGTGCGTATGCGTCTCTGTGTACCAGGGCGTTGTTACACATTCTTTCTCTTCGACATTTCCACGAGGTGGTAAGTGCTATATCTGTCGAACAGGGCTGTGGGGTTCAGAAGGACGATTGCCTGTAGATGGTGTGCAGGTGCCTGGGCAGGCTGAGGGTAAAACCTACGTTTGCCGAGCTGAAGCAACACCTTGACCCTTTTGGGGAGACGTCAGTTGCAACTCTCGCGCGACGGCAAGATTGCCGCGCGGGATGGGAACACCTCGGTTCAGAGGTAGCGTTCTGTAACGCCCCCTCCCCAGACTGTCGTGAACAGACATGCCAGGGTCAAGCGATTATCTAGCCCTTCTAAGTAAACGACATCTTGAATCGGCGCACTATGTATTGCCAAGCGAGAAGCAGCCTGGCGTGTTGCCTTGTATGCGGGTCTCTCGCGGCATGCGACCATCACCGAGCCGTTAGAGGAACTGCGCCTTACGCTGTCCCTGCGCTAGATGCTGCAGTGGTTTGTACTTGTATGCATGCACTCCACTCATACAGATGTGTAGCTAGCGAGCCTCACTCTTCTCTCGTATTTGCGGCTCTGCGCAATCACTTCCCCTTCTGCTCGAGCACGTCGCTGACGTAGACTATCCTCAAGACCGTCGATTGCGCAAATAACTCAACCCTCCAAGTGTCTAACGCAATCCGACCAGAGCCAGTCACTGCGAGAGCTTGTCACCAAGAAATGAACATGGGACGCAGAAGTATAGTAATGTTTACATAATTCATACTGAAGGACCCAACGCCGAGAGGACGGAGTGGGTCCAGCCCAAGGAATATTAGGGCAGGTGGTTTGGCCAAAAGATACCAAAGCAAGCAACGCGAACAGACAATGGCCGTAAGAGTACGTATATGCAGACAGTAAGACATACGAATGTAGAGAAGTACAACAGGAGGAACCAAATCCAGAACAAAACATGTACGAGTACATGTATACCGAGCCCACCCGAAACAACCGTTGACTTGACGTCGGGTATCATCTAAAAGGAAGAAATATGTGAAGCAGACTGGTATCGTACAAAGCCGATCGCCAGGCTACTCCGAACCTCGACGAGGCTCTTTTCCCCCCAATTTTTGTCAGACATCGATCATGTCGTCGGATCCCTGACTAGGTGTCGGATCAGAACAAGACCACGCGCGCATGCGGATGATGATGTCCAGATCCGGATCCCCGTCTAGTCAGGAAGCCTCGGCAGGAGCGAAGAACAAGACGATCTCGCCTCTGTCGTTCCTTCTGAGGCGCAGATCCTTCCAGAGTTCTTTCTCCTCTTCCGCCTTGGAGGGCGCACGATCGCGCTGCTCGGAGCGCTCGCGGTGGTATCGTTTCAGAGCCTTGTTGACACTCATGCCGCGCTCAGAGTCTGGCCCTTTCGTAATGAAGGACATGAACAGCCCCGCACGCGCATCGAAGTCTGCCGAGGCATGTGCAACGTCTCCACTGGGGCGCACAATAAGCTGGCCTTGGCCATCTGGCTCCGGGGAGTTTGTTTCCGAACGGTGGTACTCAATGGCCTTCATGGGCTTGCGCTCTCGCGGTGCTGGCGACACGGAGGACGAGTATTGGCGGCGGCGGATGCGACGAACCTCTGTGGTAGAATCCTCCCGCTTCTTCTTAGGCCTGATCTTCACAAGAGCAGTGTTGGCCTTGCGCTCCTTACGTTCCTTATTCTCCTTCCGGTCACGATCGCGGCCTCTGTCCTTCTCCTTCTCCTTTTCCTTCTTCTCTGCTTGCTCACGTGCCTTGATGTCAGCCTTGCGCTGCTTTGCTTGTTCTGCCTCGTATTCTCGTTGCGCGCGCATAAGAGCCTTGGAGTTGCCCTGCTTGACGCGTTTCATCGGGCTCAAAGGCGAGTTGACGTAGTCACCTGAGTCATCGGGCGAAGGTGGGAACTCAGGACGGGCAAGGAGTTTGTTCAGTCCTCCAGTAAGACCAGAGTGCAGCATCGCGGGGGCATCGGCCATTGTAGTATCCCTTTCCTCTTGGGCGCGGATCGCCGACATGTCAAGTTCGCTGGGTGAATTGCGCTTGCGCTTGCGATCGGTCTTCTTCGACGTTGTCTCCACATCGGTATCGCCCGACTTTGTCCTGTTGTGCTTCGACTTGGGAGCTGGCGTGGCGTACGAGTCGTAACGCTCGCGGGAAGGGCGAACTTGCTCAGTCCCGTACGAGAATCCGTTCTGTGCGAAGGACTCGTCGTCGTCGGCTACCTGGAACTTCATAACGTCTGCGATTGCGGGCATGTACTGCTCGTCGTATGCGGGCG
>Ga0265798_10000360_pt1 | contig 81046 bp, 58 predicted proteins | sample P3T30metagenome_FD_192430 | JGI IMG/M metagenome (GOLD analysis project Ga0265798, IMG submission 192430) | Plant litter microbial communities from East Loma Ridge, Irvine, California - P3 T30 | ecosystem: Environmental > Terrestrial > Plant litter > Unclassified | place: USA: California... | reverse complement strand
CTCGCCGTACAGAATCAGCTTTATAATTCAGAAAATACCAATCCGTTAAAGCTGGCTACGGGGAGTTTTGATTTGTCCTTCGTAATGGTGTTTCTCCTGCCGCTGTTTATCATTGCCATCAGCTTTAATTTGCTTTCTGCTGAAAAGGAGCAGGGAACACTCCGGCTGTTACTTGCACAGCCACTCAAGCTATCTACGCTGTTTTTAGCCAAGATTATATTCAGATTCCTGCTCATTGCAGCGATGGTAATCCTGCTGTCCATTACCGCTTTATTATGGACAGGCGCAGCACCAGATCTACGGGCACTGTACTGGCTGCTGGCCATATTACTATATGCCATTTTTTGGCTTGGCACCTCCTGTGCGATCGCAGCACTGCAACGTAGTTCAGCGTTCAACGCCATCAGCCTGCTGGGCGTATGGCTCATGCTTGCGGTTATTGCACCCGTACTCATCAATGCCGCTACAGACATCAGCAAGCCGGTTCAGGAAGGGCTGCAACTTACCATGGTACAACGTGAAGCTGTGCATGGTGGCTGGGACAAGCCCAAGGCGGAAACCATGGACCGCTTCTTTAAACATTACCCACAATACAGCAACACAGGTTCCGTAGAAGGTGCCTTTAAATGGAAGTGGTACTATGCTTTTCAGGAACTTGGCGACCGCTCCGTGGAGACGCTTTACAAGGCTTACCGGCAAAAGATGCTCGATCGACTTTCGTTGGCCTCCAATCTGAGCGTGGTTAGTCCCCCAGCCAAACTTCAGGAGGTCCTTAATGGGATCGCCGGAACGGACCTGCAGCAGCACCTCGACTTTATAGCGGGTACAAAGGCCTACCATGATCGGCTTAAAGCCTTCTATTATCCATACCTATTTCAGGATCGTGCATTTCAGCATGCAGACTTTGCCAAAGAGCCGCAGTATAGCTTTACTGCTGCTCCGGATTATACAAAATCGGCATCCGGAATATTAGTCCTACTTGCAGCCAATGTCCTCGTGAGCCTGCTCGCCATTTTCATGTTTAAAACAAATACCAAAGAGCTGAAGTAACATGCGTCATTCCTTCTTTTTTTCTTCTATAATACTCCTTACCGTTATGCTGGGTCAAAGCAGCTTAGCGCAGGTGAAGCCATTTTCCATTGCCGGACACTTGATTGGAGCCGGTAAGCAGCTGTCCTTTTCAATTACCGTTAGCAGTGATCAGGATAGCACCTTTATTCCAATCACGGTAAGTCACGGCGGCAAGCCTGGACCTGTTTTGTTAATCACCGCAGGTGTTCATGGTTATGAGTATCCTCCAATCCTTGCAGCGCAGCAATTTGCAAAACAGCTTAAGCCTGCAGAAATGAGCGGTACAATCATAATTGTACATCATGCAAATCTGCCATCTTTTCTCCGCAGAAGTATTGCCTACAATCCCCAAGATGGAAAGAACCTAAACCGCGTCTTCCCTGGCAGGGCAGACGGTACCATAACAGAACGACTGGCCTGGGTTCTTGGGTCGGAGCTTATTGCAAAATGCGACTATATGATAGATGTACATGCCGGTGATGCACAAAATGATTTAATGCCTTACGCTGGTTATTACAACTATTATGATAAACCTGAACTGTCAGAGCAGGGTCGGAAACTCGCAGTTGCCCTTGGATTCGAAACCATCGTTCAGTTTGGAAATGAACAGTCATTGAAGGAGGCTTCCATATACTGCTCGAGGGAAGCTATTACGCGTGGCATTCCAGCTGTCGACATTGAATGTGGACGATACGGGATGGCAGAACCCCAGTTCGTAAATATGATCCTGAAGGGGCTTGACAATGTTTCTAAATCACTCCGGATTGTAAAAGGCGTAAGTCAGCCTGCAATAAAGCATCGCTATATTGAAAAGCGCACGAGCATTGATAGTAAGCACACTGGTTTTTTCAAAAGCGACAATAAGGCTGGACAGCAAATTGTAAAAGGCAGTAAGATCGGGCAGATTACAGACCTGTTCGGTAATTACTTGGAAGATGTGATCTCACCTGTTGATGGCATCATCCTGTATATGAATGCAACGCCACCAATTTCAAAGGGAGAAAATCTGTTTAGCATCGGTCATCTACCAAACACATCAAAATAGGCCTGGCATGATCTCCATTAACTTTAGCGCTTTGCTTAAACAGCTTCTATTCATTGGAATGTTGTTGTCCATTTCCATAACTATGGCTATTGCACAACCCAGGTCTGCGCAAATTCAGGGGCGTGTAACAGATTTACATGGCAAGGGTTTGCCAGACATAAACATTCGCTTAGAGGGTAGAAATGATCCTTTCAGCAGTAATGTTTCCGGACAGTTCAGGATTACGGACCTGAGGCCGGGACGGTACATGATCTATTTTTCCGGTATCGGCTATAAGCGCCTGAAGCAAGTGCTGGATATTGAAGCCGGTAAGCAGCAGGAGTTGACGGTTGTACTGCCTGTCGAGGAACTTGGCCTCCAGCAGGTTGAAATCCTGGGCCGTAAAGGCAATTCTTATAAAAGTGACTACACGTTCGGGGCCACAAAAACGGCTACTTATTTGAAGGATGTTCCGCAAGCGGTGAGCATTGTAACCAAAGAGCTGATGGCTGATCGTCAGGTGACGAAGGCTTGGGAGGTCACCAAGATGATGAGTGGCGTGAACCGATATTCAAATTACAATGATATTGTGATCCGTGGCTTCCGAAGTGGAGAAAATCAGCCACGCCTGATCAATGGACTTCGTGCCGCCTTCGGATACTTCGATCAGCCGGTTACCGCCAACCTCGAACGGGTGGAGGTTATTAAGGGGCCAGCTTCCGCGCTCTTCGGAAATGCGGTGCCAGGTGGTACGATAAACTTTGTGACCAAAAAGCCTTTGGCGGAAAAGCGCTCCGGACTAAGTTTTTCTGCCGGAAGCTTTAATAATCTTCGTGCTGCTGCAGATTTCACCGGACCGCTGGCAAAAGATAGTACCATACTCTTCCGCCTGAATGCGGCCTACGCAAACGCTGAAACCTTCAGGGACCTTCAGTTTAGCGAAAACTTTATGCTTGCGCCATCCTTCAGCTTCATGCCTTCCCTGAAGACCTCCATCAACGTGGACCTGGTTTTTAGCCACAACAACAGCAGGATCGACCGTGGGCAGCCTGTATTCGGAGCAACTGCCTCAAACGATATCTTTTCTACGCCAATCTCCCTGGCCATTGCTGCACCAAATGATTTCTACAAGGTGCGCAACTTGCAGTTGAATGCAGGGATGACCCATGAGTTTTCTGAGCAGCTATCTTTGAACATTTCTTACATGAAGTTTGGTTGGGACGAAAAATTGCTGGAACATAGGACTTCAAACATCTTTGCTGTTAATGGACAGGGAAAGGAAATTCCGACTAAAGTTGCCATGCAGGTATTCGACCGAATACAGCGCTTGTCCTCCGACAACATCAACGGCTTTTTAAGGCAGAAGCTTGAACATGGCATCTTCAAACACACCATTTTGCTGGGCTATGATCATGTTCAGCAGGTTAGGCCACAAGGTAGCAGTCAGAATGTTGCCCGAGGCTATCGCAATGCCAGCAATACGGCTGTGCTATCCAGTTTTGATCCGGCCAATCCTTCGGCTTACCTGCTTGATGAAGCTGGAAATCCGGTGCCGAACGTTGCACATTTTGACTTGAATAACGTGCAATATCCAATACGAAACACGGATGGCTATCTATTTAACCCTACCGTATTCGCTCCAAGCAAGTACATGATCAATGCCATTTATTTGCAGGATCAGATTGTCATAAACAAGTGGCAGGTACTATTAGGCTTAAGACAGGAATATTATACGGACTTTAGCAATTACAAATTGCAGGGGCAAACAAGCGTTACCCAGAAAGCATTGATTCCGAGGATCGGCATGATTTACAGTGTGTCGCCAACGATAAATGTATACAGCACTTACACGGCCGGATATCAACCGCAAAGTCCTTCTACATTCACGAACCCAAACAATGGAGGTCCTTTTGATCCCTCTACCAGTAACATGATTGAAGCTGGTGCAAAAGGCAGTTTCTTTAGCGACCGGCTGGCAATGAATGTTTCCGTTTATCAAATCAAACAAAAAAATGTGCTGGTTACCGCAAATGACCCGATAAATCCAGACTTGCTGCGGCAACGTGGGGCAGAACAATCGAGCGGTTTTGAGCTTGAAGCTGTGGGTAACATCATGAGCAATCTTTCCATAAACGCGAACTATGCTTATAACGAAGCAATTATTACCCGTGGGCTGGCCACTGAAGTTGGCTTTCAAAAAGCAAATGCACCAAAACACCTGTCCAATCTCTGGATTAAATACAACTTCATCCAAGGTCAACTTTCCGGCCTGGGAATTGGAGCAGGTATGAATTACAGCTCACAAAGGAACACTGAAGTTTTGCGTCTGCAGTTGCCATCTTACACCTGTTTCGATGCTGCGGCCTATTACACCCTGGATAAACTCCGGCTTGGTTTGAATTTCAATAATGTTTTCAATAAAAGATATTGGATTGCAGGCTTTAACCACACCAGAATTTTTCCTGGCGAACCTAGAAATATGATGGTTAGCATTACAAAGCAGTTTTAGCCTGTAAGATATTTGATGAGCAAAGACTAGTTAAATACTTTTCCGCAGCTAATATTCTACCGTTCAAGGTTCGGAAAGATTCGCACGCTTATAGCTGCAGCAGCACGGTGTGCTATAGGTTTCGAAAATTTGACTATTTTGCAGAAAATGCAATTCAAGGATATCATAGGTCAGCAGGCCATTAAAGAACATTTGATTCAGACCGTGAAGGAGAACCGGATCAGTCATGCGCAGCTTTTTCTGAGCTGTGATGGCAGTGGTGCTCTGGGTTTGGCCATTGCTTACGCGCAGTACATCAACTGTTTAAATAAAACAGCAACAGACAGTTGCGGTACCTGCTCTTCCTGCCGGAAGTATGAACGTTACATCCACCCCGACCTGCATTTCTCGTATCCATTTTTTGCCTCCAAGGATGTAAAGGTTGCGGTAGATGTACTGGAAGAATGGCGGAGTATGCTGCTTCAGGACACCTATGTGGATATGAACAGCTGGCGCGCCCGTTTAAATGCAGAAAACAAGCAGGCCAACATCAACATCGCAGAGTGTCACGACATCATCAAAAAGTTAAGCTATAAAGCCTTTGAAGGCGACACGAAGGTGCTGATCATGTGGCTGCCGGAGTATCTGGACCGTGGGGCAAATGCACTACTGAAGATTATTGAAGAACCACCTGCGCATACGCTGTTTATTCTGGTTGCGAATCATCAGGATCAGATCCTGTCTACGCTGCTCTCCAGAACACAGATTACCAAAATTCCGAAGCTTTCCGATCTGGATATTCAGGCTTACCTGCAGGAAAGACATGCCTTAACACCGGAACAAGCAGCGGAATACAGCTTTCTGGCAGATGGCAATCTTATCGAAGCCCGCTCGCTGGTAGAGCATGAGGCGAACAACAATGCGGAGCTTTTCGCCGAATGGCTGCGCATGGGCTTTAAAGGTGACGTGCTGGGCATGATGAGCTTTGTAGATAAGGCGGCGTCATGGGGGCGGGAAAATCAGAAAAACTTTCTACGGTATGGCATCAGTTTTCTAAGGGAATGCAGTCTGCTTTTAAGTGGTGCAGATGCACTGGTAAAACTGCCGCCACGTACCTTGGATACGGCCAGGAAGCTAAGTGCCAATGTACTGGATCTGCCCATGGCAGAGGCAATTATTTCTGAACTCGAGCTGGCGCACTACCACATCGAGCGGAATGCTAATCCTAAAATACTCTTTTTAGATGTATCTTTGCAGCTAATAAAAACAATAAGGTTTAAATCGTTCCCGAAAGGGACTCAACATATATACAATTAACTATGGGATGTGGAAGTTGTTCTACAGGTGGCGGTTGCGCCCCCTCGGGCTGCAAAAGTAATGGCTCTTGCCTTACTGGAGGCTGCCAGAAATTAGAAGTTTACGATTGGCTGTCCAACCTGGATATGCCCTCCAATTATATACCGTTTCAAGTAATAGAAGTTAAATTTAAAGGTGCAAGGAAGGAATTTTTCCTAAACAACGATAACATATATTTAGAAATTGGTGAGCTGGTGGCTGTTGAAGGCCCTACCGGCGGATACGATATTGGACATGTTTCCCTAACCGGCGAGCTGGTTAGGATGCAGATGAAACGCCGCAAAACGGCGATGGATCAGGTAACTCGCAAAGTGTACCGCAAGGCTACGGAAGCGGATGTAGAGAAGTGGAAGCTTGCAAAGGACCTGGAATGGGAAACCATGCACAAGGCCCGTACATTGGCGCTTGATCTGCGTTTATCGATGAAAATCAGTGACGTGGATTATCAGGGTGACAAGACCAAGGCGACTTTCTTCTATACAGCTGAAGGGCGTGTGGATTTTCGTGAGCTGATCAAGAAAATGGCGGAGACTTTTCGTATTCGCATTGAGATGCGCCAGATTGGTATGCGTCAGGAAGCGGGCCGTTTAGGTGGTATTGGATCATGTGGCCGTGAGCTTTGCTGCTCTACCTGGCTAACGAATTTTAAAACGGTATCTACTGCTGCGGCACGGTATCAGAATCTTTCTTTGAATACGCTGAAGTTAGCCGGACAGTGTGGTAAGCTGAAATGCTGCCTGAACTACGAGCTAGATACCTATCTGGATGCTTTGAAAGACATTCCGGATCGTATCGACAGCCTGCAAACTGAAGTTGGCGTTGCCCGTCATCAGAAAACGGATATCTTTAAGAAGATCATGTGGTTCAGTTATCCTAATGTGGAAGACTGGATTCCGTTGAAAGTGGACCGTGTAAAAGAGATCATGGCCATGAATAAGAAAGGCCTTAAACCGAACAACCTGAAAGAGGAAGCGTTTGAACTTGCAAGTTCAAAACCGGTAGAAAAGGTGTTAGATTACGAAAACGTTGTTGGACAGGATAGTCTTACCCGCCTGGATGACAGGTCTAGAAACAAGAATCAGCGTAACAACAATAAAAAACAGGAGCGTCCACCGCGTGCTGTTCAACAGCGCCATGTGAATGACGGCAAGAAAGTTGAAGGTGTTCGTCCGGAAGGACCAAGACCAGAGGCTAAACGCCGTGAAGGCCGGCCACAGGATGCGACTAAACGCCCTGAAGGTAAACGTCCTGAACAAAGACGTCCGGAGCCGAAAAAACCAGCTGTTGAGGGTCCTGTAGTAGAAGGTGGCTTAGCGGCTGCTCCCGCGACAGTAGACGGTCAACCTGTGGTTAAACCAGCTGGAAACAGAAACAACAGAAACCGGAACAACCGACGTAAAAAACCGGCGCAGGATAAGCCTAAAGATGAATAACATTAAGTACTACTTCTTTTTAGCCATTATTTGTATCGCAACATTGGGTTGCGATACAAATAACCTGGCAGATCTGAACGTTTCCATGCCCAAGCGTAACTGGAGTTATGTCAATAAGGTGAAAGCCAGCGTGGAAATAAAAGATCACAGCAAGCCGCATACCGTGTATTTCAAACTGCGTCATACCGCGGATTACCGCTATTCGAACATCTTTGTGCTCTTGCATGTAAAGGCACCCGGGCAGAAGAAAACAACCCGCAGGTTTGAATATAAGCTTGCCGAAAGCGATGGGCAGTGGTTGGGATCAGGTTCCGGAAATCTGTTTACGTACAAGCTGAACATGCTGACCAATTACCGTTTCCCTGCTAATGGCTTTTATGAGTTCGAGATTGAACAAAATATGCGCGATAATCCGCTGAAGGAAGTTAGTGATGCAGGTATAACGGTTTCGTACTAAAAGTTAAATATTTTACTTTAAAGTGTTCTTTGTTGTTTAGTACTTATCTTTAAGTATGAACAATAAATCTTTACCACCTGTCGGGAAGTACATTGATCCACTAGCTGATTTCGCTTTTAAGAAGATCTTTGGCACCGAGCCGAATAAAGACCTGTTGATAGCCTTTATCAACGCAGTATTCAGGAGTCGAAAGCAGATTGTTGATGTTGTCTTCAACAAGAATGAGCATCCTGGGAAGCTTCGCGATAAAGGTGGGGTGATCTTTGATTTGCTTTGTACCGGCAATGCAGGCGAGCAGATCTTGATAGAAGTGCAAAGGTCTAAACAAGCCAATTTTAAAAAAAGAGCATTGTTTTACACCTCAAGGCTCATTAGCAACCAGGCGCCCAAGGGAAATCGTGCTGCATGGGGATATCAGATTTCGGAAATATACCTGATCGCCTTATTAGAGGATTTTACTTTGGAGGAATCTGATGCGTCGCAGTATTTGCATGATATTTGCCTGTGCAACAAAGACTCCGGTGCAGTATTTTACAATAACTTGGGCTATTACTTTATAGAATTGCGTAAATTCGATAAGACAGCGGATTTGTTGGAGACGGAGATTGATAAATGGCTTTTCGTGCTCAAGAATATGAGTCTGCTGGATAAAATACCCGTGTATCTGCGGAAGCCGATATTTGAAAAGCTATTCAGCATTGCTGAATATACAAATTTGACAAAGGAGGAAAGGACAATGTACGATGAGAGTTTAAAACGTAAGTGGGATAGCCACGCCGTAATGGAATATGCGGTAACTACTGCAGAAGAGCGTGGACTTGCAAAGGGCCTTGAAAAAGGTGAGCACAAGAAAGCTTTGGAAGTTGCTTCAGAGATGAAAAAGGAAGGTTTTTCCATTGATCAAATCGCAAAGCTCACCAAGCTATCCCCTGAAGAGATTGCCACTCTCTAATCCTGCTATAACAAAGGTAAAAGCTGCTCCAGCGCCATACCTCTGGAGCCTTTGAGCAGAACCAGGCTGTTCCGTACCGGTGTGTTTTGCAGATATGATTCAGCATCCTTAGGTGACAGGAAGAAGTGGCCCTTATACTTTTCTTTATAAGCATAAAAGTCTTTACCGATAAAAATTACCTCAATATTGTCCATGCCTGTTGCAACTGCGGCAATGCGATCATGTTGTGCTGGTGATTCTTCACCCATTTCAAACATATCACCTATAATTGCGACCTTCTTATCCGCAGTTAGTGCCGCCAGGTTCTTTAACGCGGCTTCCATGCTGCTCGGATTTGCATTATAAAAGTCACAAATGACCTGATTATATGCCGTCTGGGTAAGTTGAGAACGGTTATTTTTCGGCTGGTAGGTCATCAATCCCTGGTTGATTTCAGTTGGCGATACGCCAAAGAAGTCCGCGATACTGATGGCGCCAAGGATATTCTCAAAGTTGTAGCTTCCGGTAAGATTTGTCTTTGTCTGATACTGTTTACCAGCTTTGCTCCAGGCGACCTCTAGATAAGGATCGGATTTTTCCAGCGCACCGGAGATGGGGTTAGTAGGATCGGTACCATAGAAGATTACCTCGTGTAAGCCGGTATTTTGGATCAGCTCCATTAAGATGGTATTATCCTTATATATAAAGGTATAGCCTTTTGTTGTCGCAAGCCATTTGTACAATTCTGCTTTACCGATTTTCACGCCTTCAAAGCCGCCAAAACCTTCCAGGTGTGCATGACCAATGTTAGTGATTAAGCCGTGTGTTGGCTGGGCGATACTGCAGAGGAATTCAATTTCTTTTTTATGGTTTGCACCCATCTCTACAATGGCAATTTCGACATCCTTGCCAATAGCAAGTAAGGTAAGTGGAACACCGATATGGTTGTTCAAGTTCCCCTTGGTTGCATAAGTTTTGTATTTGGTTGACAGTACGGCATTGATCAGCTCTTTTGTGGTTGTCTTTCCATTACTGCCGGTTAGGCCAATTACCGGGATGTTCAGCTGGCTACGGTGGTGACGTGCAAGTGCTTGTAATGTGCTTAATACATCATCTACAAGTATGCAACGATCGTCAGAAGCGACGGTTGCATCGTCAACAATCGCATAAGCTGCACCCGCTTCTAAAGCTCGAAGCGCAAACGTATTCGCATCAAACTTATCACCTTTTAGTGCAAAGAACAGGCAATCCTGCTGAATGGCCCTTGTATCCGTACAGATTGTTGGGTGATTTAAGTAGATGTCGTAAAGCTTTTCGATATTTTCCATAGTACCGGTCCTGATTTTACCTGTAAAAGTACAGCATGAGCTCCAAAATCAGGAATTTATCCAGCTTTTTGGATTTAAATACCCAAAGTATGTAAATCACGAAAAAAATGCAGAAAATCAGCTTTATGGAAGATTTTAGGTTTTTGGTGATTTCTTGAAATATTAATGGGTAGAAAACAGATTATCCAAATCAGATTTGGAATGACATTGCAATTACAAAATTCCCGCGCGTACTTACGGAAAGATTCTCAATCAAATGATTAGTTAATTGTTTGCTGAATGTTAAAATAACTTGACATGGTTTTGAGCAGGGCTGGTGTTTAGGTAGCTTTGCAAATTATTCACATAAAGCTTTAACAAATTTCAAACATTACATGAAAAAATTATTACAAAGTTTGTTTTTGTTGATGTTTATTGCCATGTCGGCAATGGCGCAACAACGAACAATCACAGGTACTGTGAAGGGGAAAGAAGACGGGGTGCCCATCCCTGGCGTAAGCATCAGGCTAATTGGCGCTCAGGGTGGAACGCAGACCAACGCAGAAGGAAAGTACTCGATAAGCATTCCAACTGGAGCGACTGGTATATCCGTGACATCAATCGGGTACGTTACGCAATCATTTACGCTGCCAGCAGGTAACGTAATAAACGTTAGCCTTGCTTCTGAAGCTGCACAGCTTGGTGAGGTCATCGTAACCGCTAACGCGATTCGCAGGGAAAAGAGAACCCTTGGTTATTCTGCACCAAGCATTAAAAATGATGAGTTAACTGAAGGTGGTAACCGAAGTGTGTTAAACTCTTTGGCCGGCCGCGTGTCGGGTGTTAACGTTACTTCTACTTCAAACACGCCTGGTAGTTCATCAAGGGTGGTATTACGTGGTGGATCTTCTATTTCCGGAAATAACCAGGCATTAATCGTAATCGATGGTATTCCTATTGATAACTCAAGTGTACTTGGTGGTTCTTCAAGTTTAGCGGGTGTAGATTTCGGTAACAGAGGTAATGACATTGATCCTGATGATATCGAATCCGTAACGGTCTTAAAAGGCCCTGCTGCTGCTGCACTTTATGGCTCGAGAGCATCCAATGGTGCTTTGATCTATACGACTAAAAGCGGTAAAAAAGGTGCAAACAAAACAGAGATTACCTTTAATTCAACAAACACCTTTTCTTCGATCTTGAAGTTGCCTGAGTTCCAGAATGAATACGGTCAGGGTTACTACGATGAGGTGAATGGTAAAAACGCAACCTACATTAATGATCCAGTTGAAAACTGGAGCTGGGGCGCACCATTTACAGGTGAAATGCAGGAATGGGGTCAGATGATTGACGGCGAACGTCAGGTGAAACCATATTCAGCACAGAAGGATAACATCAAGGATTTCTTCAAGACCGGCTTCGTAACAGATAATAACCTGAGCTTCTCTGGTGGTGGAGAAAAGTCAAGTTTTTACCTGGGCTTAAATGCCTTGAATTCAGATGGTAACTATCCAGGAAAAAACGACTTTTACAACAAATATGGCGTTCGTTTTAATGGTTCAACAGAGTTCAGCAACAAATTCACCGCTGGCGTTTCTGTGAACTATTCAAAAATTAACTCCAACCAGGTTGGTACTGGTCAGGGTGGTAACTCCGTATATAACAATGTACTTCAAACACCACGGGATATTCCTTTGAGCCAACTTGGCGATTTGAATAATAAATATAACTCATATGGCTTCACAGATGCTAATGGCGTTAAACGTGATGACTTATATGGTTACTACGGTGCATATACCATGAATCCATATTGGATTCTGGATAATTATGACAACTTTAATGATGTAAACAGAATCACCGGAAACTTTAACGTGTCTTATAAACCAGTAAAATGGTTAAACATTGTTGAGCGTGTAGGTATTGACAGCTACAATGATAGAAGAAGGTTCATGTCTCCGAAATATTCATTTACAGCGGCTGACGAAGCAGGCAACTATGCACCTACGCCGATCGCTGACAATGGATCTTACCAGATTGATCAGTTCAACGTGAACGAAGTTGTTCATGATTTAATGGTAACCGCAAGTCATCAGTTCAACGAAGATTTCAGCGGATCATTGATGATTGGTAACAACATCCGCCACCGTGCGACAACATCTAACAGAACTGCAACCAACTCCAGTGGTGGTCTCGTTGTGCCAAACTGGTATAACTTGAGTAACAGTAATGGTCCGATTAACGTGATTTTGGATAACATCAGTCAGAGAAGATTGGTTGGTCTTTACGCAGATTTAAACTTGTCTTACAAAAACATGGTGTTTTTAGAAGCGACTGCTAGAAATGACTGGTCTTCTACTTTACCAGTTGCGAACAATTCTTTCTTTTATCCTAGTGTAAGTGGTTCATTCGTATTCACAGAAATGTTGAAGGATAATTCAATCACAAACATTTTGAACTATGGTAAAATCAGATCAAGTTATGCGCAGGTAGGTAATGATACGGATCCTTACCAGTTGTTATCTACGTATTCAAGAGGTACCATCAATGGTAACTTTGGAAGCACGGTATTCCCTTTTGGAAACGTTGCGGCTTTAATGGCTGGTTCTACAATTGGTAATTCAACCCTTAAACCAGAGAAAACAAGTTCATTCGAGATTGGTACAGAGTTGGGTTTCTTCAACAGCAGGTTTTCAGTTGACTTCAGTTACTACAAGAACAATTCTAAAAACCAGATTTTAAGTATTCCTATTCCGGGTTCTACTGGTTACGGCTTTAGTGTTGTAAATGCTGGTGAAATTCAGAACAATGGTGTGGAGTTGAGCTTGCGTGGTACGCCAATCAGAACAAGCACCGGATTTAGCGTTGAGCTTTATGGTACATACACCAAAAACAATAGTAAGGTGGTATCATTAATGCCAGGTGTAGAGCAGGTTAGTTTAGGTGGTTTCTCTGGTATGAGTATCGTTGCTGCTGTAGGAAGGCCATATGGTGAGTTCTATGGTGTAACCAATGCGACTGATGCAGAAGGAAGAACAATCATCAATGAAGGCACTGGAATGCCGGTTCCTACATCAGGTGCACAATATCTGGGCAGTTATAACCCCGATTTCCAGGCATCATTGGGAAGTAACATCAAGTATAAAAACTGGAATCTGAACGTGTTGTTTGATACTAAACAAGGCGGTGTATTCTATTCAAATACAAAAGACATCCTTGCATTTACTGGAACCTCTGCTGAGACAGGTGGTGACAGAATTGGGGTAATCTTCCCGAACTCTGTATATCTTGATGTTGACGGAAACAGTGTAGAAAACACGTCCATTACTTACAACAAGCAAGATTACTTCGGTGGTAACTTAAACCCAGGTGTAAATATTGTGGATGCGTCTTACGTTAAACTACGTACGTTGTCACTTTCATACCAATTCCCGAAAGCGAAGTTAGCGAAAACACCATTCGGACAAGCCTCTATCACCTTATTCGGAAACAACCTTTTCTTGTGGACACCTAGTGAAAACAAGTATGCCGATCCAGAGGTTAACTCCGGCGGTTCAGGTAACGAGCAAGGGTTTGACTTTACGGCACAGCCATCTGTTCGTAACTACGGAATCAACTTAAAGGTTTCATTCTAGTACAATAAGAATCAACATGAAAACAAATAATATATTCAATGCTAAAAACTTAGTTCTGACGCTACTCGTTGCGACGGTAGGTATATCAGGATGTAAGAAATTTTTAGATGTAAACGAAAATCCAAACAATCCTGATCAGGCAGCCCCAACTTTGTTGCTGCCTACCGTTCAGGCTGCATTGGGCCAGGTAATTGGTAATACTTTCCAGGTATATGGTAACTTTTGGGCACAATACTGGACGCAAAGCCCATCGGCTTCGCAGTACAAAGCTATTGACCAGTACAATACGCCAAATACTACAACTGACCGTCCGTGGTTAACGCTTTACCGTAACGCACTGGTAAATGCTGATTTGATTACAAAAAACCCGGGTGCGAACCTGGAACGTACAAAAGGTATCGCTTACATCATGAAAGCATATGCTTTTCAGGTAGCGACTGATGCTTTCGGTGATGTTCCGTTGTCTCAAGCTTTGAGCGGTAACCAGTTCGGTAGCCCGGTTTATGAAAAACAAGCGTTGGTTTACGATAGCATCTTCAGCTATTTGGATAAAGGTCTTGCATTGGTAAATACCCCAAATGCGATCTCTCCAGGTGCTCAGGATATCGTATTTCAGGGTGATGCTGCGAAATGGACGCAGTTCGCAAATACCTTAAAATTAAGAAGCTATTTAAGACTTTCTAAAATCGACCCTGCAAAAGCGCAGGTTGGTGTTGCTGCCTTATACAGTGCACAGGCGAAATTCCTTACTCAGGATGCATCAATCGCTTATTCTTCAACAGGTGGTAATGAAAACCCGTTGTACAATGAGATGGTAGCCTTAAACAGAACGCAGAATATTGTAGCAAGTGGTACTGCGGTTCGCGCATTTAAAGCGAACAATGACCCTAGGGCTTTCAAGTTCTATGATGTTATTGGAAGTGCTGATACCATCGCTTACATTCCACAAGGATCTTATACCGCTAACGCATCTAAACGTGTTTCTACGCCATCTGCATTAGTTGGTGGAAATGCAAACAATACTGCATCTGCAGTTGCACCGGTAAAGTTGATTTCTGCTGCGGAAAGTTATTTCCTTCAGGCTGAAGCGGTAGCCAGAGGCTGGGCAAACAGTGGATCTGTGACAACCTTATTCAATGAAGGTGTTACTGCAAGTTTCCTTGCAACAAGTTTGACTGCAGCACAAGCAAACGCCTATTTAGCGTCAGCAGCAGATGCACGCATCGCGACTGCTGGTAATGTTGAAGCGAGAATCAAATTGATTATCACGCAGAAATATTATGCAATGTGCGGATTCCAGGGCTTTGAGTCCTGGACAGAATGGAGAAGAACAGGTTATCCAAGCTTCTTCGTTCCTTCACAAGCATCAACTTTGGGTGCGAACAGGTGGCCGTTACGTTTCATCTATCCAAACTCTGAGGCAACTACAAATGGAAGTTACCCAGGTACCCTACCGATCTATACTCCGGTATGGTGGGATGTGAACTAGTACACGCCAAATTGAGTTAATATTTAAAAGCGTAGCAGGTTATACCTGCTACGCTTTTTTTGTGCCTTTAAGTCTCTTGGATGCAAAGTTTGAAAATTTATCATCCATACGCATCCGTAAGATTGATGTTTGTTTCCTTTAAAAGGTGATTTCTGAACGTGGCAAAGCATTTTGGGAGGTTTTAACGCTTAGTGTAGGTGGAAATCTAGTGAGTTAGAGGGAGAAAACGTCACCTGGACGAAAATTTAGTATAATATCTATGGAGTTTGTAGAAAAAAAGTCCGTATCTTAAGGTAACCTAAACCAACCAACCCATAATTATGAAAAAACTACTACAGATGATCTCTGTTTTGGTGCTTTTGACCGTGCAGGTCTATGCCCAAGACAGATCAGTTACTGGTACAGTTAAGTCTAAGACTGATGGCCAGCCAATACCCGGGGTAACCGTTCGGGTACCGGGAACACAACAAGGCACCGTAACCAACAACGAAGGACGCTTTACCATCAGCGTAGGCACTGCGGTCAAAACCCTTGAAGTCTCTTATGTCGGGTTTGTAACCCAACAAATTACCATCCCTGCTTCCAATCGTATCGATGTGGCGCTTGCCGAGGATTCACAGCAACTCGATCTTGTGGTGGTTACCGCGCTCGGTATCTCCAGAAAGAAAAACGAATTGCCATTTGCTGCGCAGGAGGTGAAAGCGGAAGAAATTACGATGACCAGGAACAACAACCTCGTGAATTCATTGGGTGGTAAAGTTGCTGGTCTGGACATCAAACGAAGCAATGCTATGGGCGGCTCCACGAACGTTGTGATTCGGGGTGCAAAATCCATCAGCGGAAACAACCAGGCGCTATTTGTAGTGGATGGTGTTCCGGTGAGCAATGCCAGCGCGAACACCTTAAATCAACAAACAGGACGTGCAGGTTACGACTACGGTAATGCTGCTGCCGACATCAATCCCGATGATGTAGCGTCTGTTACGGTTCTGAAGGGTGCTGCTGCGACAGCTTTGTACGGCTCCAGAGCGTCGAACGGTGTAATTATCATTACCACTAAAAAAGGTTCGAAGAACAGCACGAACGTGACCGTGAATAGCGGGGTTACATTTGGCTCCATTGATAAGTCGACCTTCATTGAATATCAGAAAGAATATGGCCAGGGTTACAATTCACCTGCAACGGATGGCCCGGGCAACGTTGTGCCATCACCAGGGTTCTGGTATCGCGATGTATTTGGCACTGGAAGAGTAATGACCCCCCAGTTTAGCTCCGACGCATCCTATGGCCCGAGATTCGAACCAAATCTATTGGTTTATCAATGGTCTGCACTGGATCCATTCTCTCCAAACTACCAGAAAGCCACACCATGGGTTGCTGCGGCAAATGACCCATCCACGTTCTATAAGACCTCTGTAGCCTCTAACCAGAGCATTAGTATAGATGGTGGTGGCGATAAAGGGACCTACAAGATCGGGTACACCCGAAACGACGAAACTGGCGTTTTGCCAAACAGTAAAATCACTAAAAACCTGTTTAACTTTGGCGGTAGTTATGAGATTGTGAAAGATCTGACGGTGACTTCTTCTGTTAACTACTCCAAAATCGACGGATTGGGTCGTTTTGGGACTGGCTACAGTGGTTTGAACCCGAACCAAGGGTTTCGCCAGTGGTGGAACGTTGGTGCCGATATAAAGGAGCTTAAAGAGGCTTATGAGCGAAACAATAAGAATGTGAGCTGGAACTGGTCAGATGCTACTGGTACTAAACCAATCTATGCAGACAATCCATACTTTAGCCGTTATCAGAACTTTGAGAACGATACGCGCGACCACTATTTCGGAAATACAAGCTTAAACTATAAGGTGAATGACTGGTTCGATGTCATTGGCCGTGTTTCCTATGATGGTACCTTTGATTTACAGGAAGAGCGCATCGCCGTTGGAAGTACAGGCGTTGCTTCTTATAGCAGGACTAACGGAACATTTGCGGAGACCAACTTCGACCTATTATTAAACTTCAACAAGAACATTACGGAAGACTTCTCTTTCAAAGGTTTGCTGGGTGCAAACTTAAGAAGAAGTAAGTTGACAAATATTAATGCCCGCACCAACGGTGGGCTCGTTGTTCCCAACCTGTACTCTTTATCCAACTCGGTAAGTGCAATTGAAGCACCGGTAGAGCTGTATGAACGTCGTGCTGTGGATGGGTACTTTGCAAGCACGACCTTTGGATACAAAGATCTTGTGTTCCTGGATGCAACCATCAGAAGGGACCAGTCGACCACATTACCGACCAATAAAAACGTATTCTGGTACCCTTCCATTGCCGGTAGCTTTGCATTTTCCAACTTGCTGAAAGATGTAAGCTGGTTATCGTACGGTAAATTGCGCGTAAACTATGCAGAAGTTGGTAGTGATGCGCCACCATTAAGTGTATTCGATACGTATGCGAAGCCGACCGCTTTTGGTTCCATCCCGATGTTTTCTATGGCTGACGTAAAGAACAACGCGAACCTTAAACCGGAGCGAACAAAGAGTGTTGAGGCAGGTCTTGATGCTGCTTTCCTGGATAACCGTTTAGGCTTTGATGTTACTTTTTATAAAACCAATACCATTGATCAGATTACCCCGGTTCCGGTGACCACGGCTACAGGATCATTGCGCTTGTATGTAAATGCGGGTGAAGTGCAAAATAAAGGTGTGGAGGTTTCTGCCTTTGTTGTGCCGGTTAAAACATCAAACTTCTCCTGGACCCTGAATCTAAACTGGTCACGCAACCAAAGCAAAGTACTCTCCTTATTTGAGAACGTATCAAACATTGAGCTGAATGCTGCAAGTTTATCCGGTGGTGTAACGTATAATGCTGCAATCGGCCAGCCTTACGGTGTGATCCGTGGAACAAACTTCGTTTTTGTGAATGGCCAAAAAGTGGTTAATGCAGACGGGTACTATCAGGTTACGCCAAGGGCCGATGAGATCATCGGTGATCCGAATCCAGACTGGATGGGTGGTATCAGCAATACTTTCAAGTACAAACGTGTCGCATTGAACTTCCTGATTGATATTCGGAAGGGTGGTGACCTGTGGACATTAGACCAGTGGTATGGTTTAGGTACAGGTATGAGTCCGGAAACTGCAGGTCTGAATGATTTAGGCAACCCGCTACGGAATTCACTTGCTGATGGTGGTGGTGTGATTCTACCAGGGGTTCTGGCTGATGGTTCACCAAACACGAAAAGGATTGACGTTTCGAACTCCGGTACTGCCCCATGGGGTTATCCGAATAACCCACCAAGAGCATCTGTGATTTATGATGCCGGGTATGTAAAATTGAGGGAACTGGCGTTGACCTATTCCTTACCTGAGAAATTAGTTGGAAAACTTCGCGCTTTTAAAGGCATTGACTTGTCTTTAATTGGACGCAACTTATGGATCATTCACAAGAATGTACCTTACGCGGATCCGGAAGATGGATTGGGATCGGGTAACGTTCAGGGTTATCAGTCGGGTGCTTACCCAACGGTAAGATCCATCGGGTTTAATGTTAAATTTAGATTATAGCAGTTATCATGAAAAAAATATATAGTTTTCTACTTGCGGTCGTTTTGTTAAGCTCTTGCGCGAAAGACCTCGAAGAATATAATGTGGACCAGAAGCGGGCCACAGCCGTACCAGCAGCGACTTTGTTTACGGCTGCACAGAAAAGCTTTGCCGATGTTATTACAAGTCCGAGTGTAAACACGAACGTTTTCCGTTTCTATGTTCAGTATTGGACCACTACAGAATACCTGGATGAACCACGATATAATCTGACATCCAGAACCCTGCCGCAGGCATTCTGGTCTGCCTTATATAAGGATGTATTAAGCGATCTGAAAGAAGCAAAGCGGATCCTGGCTGCAGATGAACTGCTGAATGCCGACGTGAAAGCCAATCAGAATGCACAGATTGAGATTATGGAAGTGATGGCCTGGTCTACTTTAGTGAATACTTTCGGAAACGTTCCCTATTCGCAAGCCTTAGATATCACGGTTGTTCAACCCAAGTACGATGATGCACAAGAAATCTATAACGACTTACTTGTGCGATTAGATGCGGCCTTAGGACAACTTAAACCTACTGCTGCTGGCTTTGGTTCTGCGGATCTACTCTATGGAACGCGTGCAGGTGCCGTGCAAAATTGGGTGAAGTTTGGTAACTCACTGAAATTAAGACTGGGCTTGATATTGGCGGATAAAGATCCGGCGAAAGCAAAGACTGCGGTGGAAGCTGCTGCGCCAAATGTTTTTGCCAGTGCGGCGGATAATGCAAGATTCCCTTACCTGGCCTCACCGCCGAATAACAACCCTATTGCGTCAGCTGCAAACCCGGCTTTAACAAGCAGGACAGACTATATCGGGGCCAAGCCATTTATCGACAAACTGAATGCCTTATCAGACCCACGCCGACCTGGATTCTTCACAACAGTAGGTGGTGCATTTGTTGGAGGCTATTATGGATTCTCCAACTCTTATGGCAACTACTCTACGATAACCCCAAAGATTGCTTCACTAGACTTTGAGGCCTTGTTGATTGACTATCCAGAAACGGAATTCGCATTAGCGGAAGCGAGTAGAAGAGGTTTCACCGTTCCCGGTACTGCCGAGTTACACTATAATAATGCGGTAACCGCATCCATTATCTATTGGGGTGGTACTGCAGAGCAGGCTGCAACGTACCTGGCGAGACCGGATGTTGCTTTAAATACCGCTTCTACAAACTACAAGGAAGCTATTGGTACACAAAAGTGGATAGCCTTATATAATAGAGGGTATGACAGTTGGGTTGAGTGGAGAAGATTAGACTTCCCGAGATTGGATCCACCTAGTGCGGCTACTGCACCTCCGGGGCAAACCACACCATCCGGCCTGGCGATTCCTTTAAGGGTGATCTACCCGATCAATGAGCAAACCTTGAATGGTGCAAGCAGATCTGAAGCCGCCTCGGCAATTGGCGGTGATGTAACAACGACCAAGCTTTTCTGGGATGTAAATTAATATCTTCGACAAAGGAACATCTTACTTTAATGTCATAAATCCTGGGGAGCACCCAGGATTTTTTGTTTTATGTTCATGGGGTATTCTGATGCAATATTAGCTTTCGACAGCGATGTATTCAAAAGGCAAAAGACTAAGTTGGCGATATAATGTTTGGTGTGTGATGTGCTTTTCCTATGTTCTTGAATATCAACCGTCCGTGCGCAAAATGTTCATTTAAACGTTTTAAATCACGTTTTACTTGTAAATGTTAAAAAAAGTTAAATTTCTTAGAATGAATTTGTTACCCATTCACTATCTTCAGAGAATATTAACTCATTATCTAACCTATTATTTATTATTTATGAAAAGACTTATACTAAGTTTGTTCGTCTTTTTGTGCGTTGCAGCATCTGCAATTGCTCAAAACCGAACAGTTACTGGTACTGTTACTGCAAGCGATGACAAGTCGCCGATACCAGGCGTAACAGTAAGGGTTCGGGGTGTTAACGCCGGGACCCTCACAGATGCAAACGGTAGATTTTCCGTTAGCATGCCGGCAAATGCCGCGACACTAGATTTCTCTTATGTAGGCTATGTGACGCAATCCAGATCCGTTCCAGCTTCTAACGTTGTGAATGTACAGTTGGTTGCTGATGCACAATCTTTGAATGAGGTTGTGGTAACTGCCCTTGGTGAGAAAAGGGAAAGCAGATCCTTAGGATATGCGGTAACGGAAGTTAAGGGTGAAAACCTGACCGTAGCCAAGAATACGGATATCAGTACTGCCCTTGCAGGTAAAGTTGCCGGTGTTCAGTTGAATGGTTCCCCAAGTTCATCTTTTGACAACGCTAGCATCATCGTTCGTGGTATCAATGGTTTCAGTATCGGCGATCCACTATTCATTGTTGATGGTACGCCGACAACACAGGAGAACGTGAACATGGACAACGTTGAAAGTGTATCTGTACTTAAAGGTGCTGCAGCATCTGCGTTATATGGCCAACGTGCATATAATGGTGTTGTAATCATTACCAGCAAGAAGGGTACAAGACAAGGCGGAACTACAGTTGAATTAAACTCTGGTTTTGCTTTAGAAAAAGTATCCATCCTTCCAGATTATCAAAATGAGTATGCAGGTGGTTATTCTGCAGATTGGTTGACTTTCGAATATGATCCTTCTGTGCATCCAGCAGAGTATGCGGCATTCAATGGTCAGAAAATTCTGGACTATGCTGCGGATGCGAGTTTTGGTCCAAAGATCGATGGAAGCCTATACCGCCCATATTATAGCTGGGCTCCTGGGCCCGATTTTGGTAAATTGGTGCCTTTAACTGCTCAGCCAGACAACGTTAAGCAGTTCCTGCAAACTGGTGCAAGTTACAACAACACCCTAGCGGTAACTTCCGGTGGAGATACTTACAACTTCAGAATTGGTTATACCAACCAAAGCAGAACGTTAACACAACAAAATGCTAAAAGAAGCAACAACATTGTAAACTTCAATGGTGCGCTTGATATCAGCAAGAGATTAACAGTAACAACCGATTTCCAGTTTTCTAAAGAAGACCGTGTAGGTCAGCCTTATGAAACTTACAGAAATGATGGTTTGAACGTTGTTCAAGGTTTTAACCAATGGTTCCAACGCCAGCTGGACATGAAATACATGGAAGCCAATCAATATGATGCTAATGGAAATCCCACTTCATGGAATATTTTAGGTCCAAATGGTGCAACGCCTGATGATATTAATACACCTCAATATTGGGATAACCCTTATTGGTTGGTGAATAACAGTTTCAGAACCCAACGTAATAACAGGTTGGTTGGTAACGTAGGTGTTAAGTTTGACATTACAGATGACTTGTTTATTCAAGGTTCGGTACGTGGTGATTTAAACAACCAGATCAGCGATGAAAGAATGGCTACTGGTGGTTTGCAATTGGACTACTTCAAACAAAGACAGTTTACAAATAACGAGTTTAACTATGAGTTGAACCTGGTATATAATAAAACTATTGGAGACTTCTCTATTAACGCTTTAGGAGCTGCGAACTTGCGCCATGAAGTAAGAGAAAGCAACAGACTGGAAACGACAAATGGTTTAAGTTTTCCGAACTACTTTAACATCGCTGCTTCTTTAGGTCGTCCGATTACAGAGAACGGCTATTATAACAAAGAGGTAAGAAGTGTTTTTGCAAGAGCTTCATTCGGTTATAAGAACTACTTATACTTAGATGTAACCGGAAGAAATGACTGGTCATCAGTATTTGCACCGGATTTGAACTCATACTTCTACCCTTCAGCTTCCCTATCTTTCATCGCTTCACAATTCTTTCCACAGGGTTTGAAAGAGACTTTCTCTTACTTGAAGCTTCGTGCAGCATATGCAAGAGTTGGATCTGATGTTGACCCTTACCGTGTGAACTTGTTATATAATACAAGTGCAGCATACGGTTCAAATCCAGCTTTGGCAATCGGTAACGAATTTAGGAATGGAAGAATCCGTCCAGCACTAACCGGTTCATTGGAGATCGGTACAGAGATGCGTTTCTTACAGAACAGAATTGGGTTGGATTTCGCTTTCTACAAGAACAATAATAAAAATCAAATCTTATCTATTGCAACAAACGGTGCGACTGGATATACGAGCAATCTGATCAATGCTGGTGATTTGACCAACAAAGGATTTGAATTCAGTATCAACGGTTCACCTGTTCAATCTAAAAATGTAAGCTGGAACTTGACTTTCAACTTCAGTAAATCAAAGACCATCGTAAACAAAATTACGGATGAAGTAAGCAATACAATTTATGATACTTCAACATTCTTTGGTAATACATTAAACCTGAGAGAAGGTGAAGAGTGGGGTTACGTATTAGGTAGCAAATATCTAAGAAATGACGCAGGCAATGTGGTTATTTCTTCAGGTGGTGTTCCAGTATCAAATCCAAACCAATTTATTGGCTACTCTAGACCAGACTATACCGGTGGTGCATTCAGTTCATTAAGAGTGTTTGATTTTGATCTTGCATTCTCATTAGATTTCTCTAAAGGCGGTTTGTTCAATTCAACCACGCGTGCATTTAACCTTGGTAGTGGATTGTCTCAAGAATCTGTTGGTTTAAATGATAAAGGTATTGACTGGAGATTACCTGTTTCTGAAGGTGGTGGTTACAAATTTGTTGGTGTGCTTGCAAATGGTCAACCGAACGAACGTTATGTTGAAGCAAGTACTGCTTTTTATAACGGTTTCCAAAGAGGATCAGGAGAGGAATTCATGATTGATGCTTCTTACTTGAAACTAAGAGAGGTAAGATTGGGTTACAATGTTCCAAAACGTTTGCTTACCAACGGCTTAAAGTTTGTTAAATCTGCAAACTTAGGTGTTGTAGTGGGTAACGCATGGTTAATCTCTGCACCAGGTAAGAAATACGGTGTTGATCCATCAGAAATTGAAGGCTTCTGGGAAGAAGGCGGACAGTTACCATCATCTCGTACTTATGGTTTAAACTTGAGAGTTGGTTTTTAATCAAAAACATATGAAAAATTTAAGAAAATACGGCATATATATACTTACGGTCGCAGTACTATCTGTGGGTTGTAAGAAACTAGAAGATTTTGGGGATACAAACGTTGATCCAACTAAAGTAAGCGCAGCATCTACCAAGGCGTTGCTTACTTACTCCATGCAAAGAACACAGGAGTCGATCGGTGGTGGATTAGGCTTCACTGGCTTAGCCAATGGTGGTCCGGTATTCGCTCAATACTTGTCCGAAGGGCCATACCTGACCTATTCACCATTCAATGATGCAGCTGTTCTAAATCCGAGCTACTATACTGCGTACTCTGAAATCCTGAAGAATTTAAATCAGATTATAATCTTCAATAATGCTTCAGCGAAAGAAGCGGACCTAAATGGTTCTACGAACAATCAGATTGCTGTTGCAAGAATTATGAAAGCAATGGTGTTTTGGAAATTAACAGATCGTTGGGGTGACATTCCTTACTCGGAAGCATTGAACAGCGAGATCAATACCCCGAAGTTTGACAAACAGGAAGATATTTATAAGGATATCTTAAAGGAGCTTACTGAAGCGGCTGCCCAGATCGATGGTGGTGCACCTGTTGTTGGGGACATTATTTTAAATGGTGATATGGAAGGTTGGAAGCGATTTGCTGCGACACAACGTTTACTCATGGCTTTGAGAATGTCTAAAGTTTATCCAAATGCAGGCGGCTTTGCTGCAACGGAATTTAACGCAGCTTTAACTGCAGGACCGATTGCTGCTGGCCAGGATATTACGTATAAGTTCATTGCGGGAGATGCAAACAATCAAAATCCTTGGTTCCGTAACTACACCATTTCCTTAAGGAATGACTATGCAGTTAGTAAGACTCTTGTGGATTACATGACATATTCTGCTGCGAACAAAGATCCAAGACTACCAGTATATGCAGAGGTGTTGAGCAATGGTCAGGTTATCGGTTTGCCATTTGGTAACCAGGTGCAGACAAACATTCCAAATGCATATAGTCGTATTGGTACAAGGTATAGAGCAGAGAATGCACCTGCATATATATTTACTTATGCGCAGGTTGCATTTGCTAAAGCTGAAGCTGCAAAGATTGGCTGGATTCCAGGTGGTGATGCTGCTGCGAAGACAAACTATGATGCTGGTATTGATGCCTCTTTAGCGTTGGCAGGTGTTACAAATCCTGGATTTAAGAATACCCCGGAAGTTGCGTACGCCCCTGCAAGAGGATTGCAACAAATCGGTTTACAAAGATGGATTGCCTTATATCTGAATGGATGGGAAGCATGGAGTGAATGGAGAAGAACCGGTTACCCGGCACTTGCTCCCGGACCGAACAGTCAGAATGGAACAAACATTCCTAGACGTGTAGGGTATCCAACCGCTGATGCAAACACGAATTCTGAGAATTACAATGCAGCACTGCAGCAACAAGGTTGGGCAGACAACAGCATTAACAATAGAATGTGGTGGGATAAACAGTAATTTCTGCCATTATTAATAAGAAAAGGGGTTTCCAAGGAATTGGAAACCCCTTTTTGTTGCTGGTCCTTAGATGGTTAGAGATCCTGTAGTTCGGTGGAATGGTGCATACTTAGTATAAAACTTGGTTTTAGTTCGTTTAGGCGAAATAATGGCTCGGAATTCAGGCTTGTGGCCTAAGATTTTAGAACTCCTTGCAAAACAGCGTTTAAGGAGGTTCTAACACTTGTGTTCATTAATTGTTTCAGAAATGTTAAAAAAAATGACATTAATTGTTTGGAATTGTTGGCCTTTTGGTATCTTCCGGAATTATTAACTCATTAACTAACCCAAATTTTATTAATTTATGAAAAAACTTATACTAAGTTTGTTCATCTTTTTGTGTGTTGCAGCCTCTGCAATTGCTCAAGAAAGAACAGTTACTGGTACAGTCTCATCAAGGGAGGATAACCTTCCTATCCCGGGCGTGTCAGTACGAGTAAAAGAGGTATCCGGAGTAGGTACCCAGACTTCAGCAGAAGGTAGGTTCTCTTTAAAAGTTCCTGCATCGGCAAAAACACTTGTGTTTACCTATTTAGGTTTCTCAAATCAGGAAGTGCCAATTACCTCAGGTAATATGCGTGTTTCTCTGAATCCAGATGCAACTTCATTAACAGAGGTTGTAATTACAGCGGGTGGTCTTTCTACCACCAGAGCGCAACTTGGTACTGCAACCACAACTATTAAAGCGCAACAACTCACCCAGGCGAAACAAACTAACGTTGCTTCTGCATTAACAGGTAAAGTTGCAGGTTTGCAGTTGAACACAATTAGTAGTGGTGTTAACCCAAGCTACCGTTTGGTACTACGTGGTAACCGTTCCCTATTAGGTAACAACCAGGCTTTAGTTGTTGTAGATAACGTTATCGTTCCAAGTAGTATTTTAGGAAACTTAAACCCTGAAGATATCGAAGATCTACAAGTATTGAACGGTGGTGGTGCTGCTGCACTTTACGGTTCTGAGGCTTCTAACGGTGCATTAATCATTACCACTAAAAAAGGTAAAAAAGGTGCTCCAGTGATTAGAGTTGGTCAGACTGTTAACGCAGAGCAAGTAAGTTACTACCCTAAATTACAAACCAGATTCGGTTCAGGTGCTGACAACGATGTTCAGATCTATACTGCTCATGAAAATCAACAGTACGGACCTGCATTTGATGGTTCAATGGTTGAAATTGGTGACGTTCTTGAAGATGGATCAATCCAGACTATTCCTTATAGCCCAAACAATTCAAGAAAAGAATTCTGGAACACTGGTCTTACCAGCCAAACAGACTTCACTTTATCTACTGCTGATGACATTAGCTCATACTATGTTTCTGCACAATACGTAGATACTAAAGGAACAACACCAAGTGATAAATACAACCGTTTCTCTCTACGTTTAAACGGTACTAGAGCATTTACTAAAAAGTTTGATGCAAGTTACTCTGTGAACTATATCCAAAACAGATATGATATCACTACTGCAACTTCTTCAATGTATGACCAGATTCTGCAAACTGCTGCTCACATTCCATTGACAGCTTACCAGGATTGGGAGAATGATAAATTCGCGAATCCTAACGGTTACTACAATGCATACTATGCTAACCCTTACTTCACAATTGATAACAGCAGACAAAATACTAGAAATGATTATTTGACTGGTAACGTTGACTTCAAATTTAAAGCAACAGATTGGTTAAGCTTCTTGTATCGTGCAAACATTAATACTTCAAACTCTTCTAACAAAACCCGTGTAAACAAATTTGTACTTTCAGCTTATACAAAGAGCTTAGGTTTGTCATCTTTGAAAAACAACGATATCCCGGGTAGCGTTTCAGATGGTGAAGATTATGCAACACAATTATTCTCTGAGTTCCAGGCGAACATCAAAAAGGAGTTGGTTAAAGATGTGAGATTAGACCTTACTTTAGGAACAAGCTTAAGAAACAATACCGCAAAGAACGTAGGTGTTGCTGCTTCAGGCTTAACATTTGCAGGTTTATATAACGTTGCTCACCGTTTAGCGGCTAACGTAACAGGTTCTGAGAGCAACTCAACTGTTCGTCAGCAAGGTGTATACGGAGATTTAAGGTTAGGTTACAAAGATTATTTGTACTTACACGCTTCTGGTCGTAACGATTGGTTCTCTACGCTACCAATTGCAAGCAGATCAATTTTCTATCCATCAGTAGATGCTTCCTTCATCGTAACAAACGCGGTTGAAGCATTGAAAAACAACAATGTTTTAAATACCTTGAAATTACGTGCAGGTTATTCAACCGTAGGTAACGTAAACTTAGGTGCTTACTCTCTATTGACTACTTTCGGTCAATCAGGTGGTTACCCATACAACAACAACCCTGGTTATGCGATCAGCAGCACCATTTACAATCCAAACTTGAAACCAGAGAAAACCAATGGATTTGAAGGTGGTTTTGACGCAGAATTATGGAACAACCGTATTACTGCAAGTGTAACTTACTTTAATACCAGAACAGTTGATCAAATTGTTCCAGTTAACATTTCAGCTGCATCTGGCTTTTCAACTTACTACACCAATACAGGTGAAGTAACCAACGAAGGTTTAGAGAATACTTTAAACATTGTTGCTTTCAGAAACAGAAACTGGGAAATCAACGTAGGTGGTAACTATACTTTTAATACCAACAAAGTTGTTTCAATCAGTAATGACATTAGCCGTTTAGCTTTATCAAGCGGTGGTACTGCACAAACCTATGCGCAAGCGGGTATGCTTTATCCAGTGTTACTTGGTAGTGCTTTCCAAAGAGATCCAGAAGGACGTATTATTGTTGACGCACGTACAGGATATCCAAGTGCTACACAATCTATCCAATACTTAGGTAACACCAGCCCTAAACACATATTAGGTTTGAATACCTCAGTAAACTTCAAAGGTCTTCGTTTAGCTGCAGTAGCAGAATACAGAGGTGGTTATGCGATCTTCAACTCTGGTGCTGACGGATTCGAATTCTCTGGTTCTGGTGAAAGAACAGTAATGTACAATAGAGAGCGTTTTGTTGTGCCTAACTCTTCTTACTTAGATCCAGCTACAAACACTTACATTGCGAACACAAACATTACCGTTAGAGATGGTGGTGCTGGTTTCTGGTCTCAATCTTCTCCAAACCGTGCAATTGCGGAAAACTATGTTACCAATGGTGCATACTGGAAGATCAGAGAGATTAGCTTATCTTACCAACTTCCTGCACGTTTGTTAGGTGATCTTAAATATGTAAAAGGTGTTAACATCAGTGCGCAAGGCAGAAACTTGTTCCTATTCGTACCGAAGGAAAACTTATATACCGACCCTGACTATACATTAGGAAACAATGCAATCGGTATTAACACATTAAGCCAAACGCCTCCAACCCGTTTCTTCGGAGGTACAGTAACATTAACATTTTAATAACGAATAAAATGAGAAATATTTTAAAAGTAGCTGTTCTGGGCGCTTTAGTTATTGCAAGCTCGTCTTGTAAGAAGTACCTGGACGTTAACGAAAATCCAAATAACCCGACATCTTCTACACCAAATATTGTATTACCTCAAGCTATCCTATTAACTGCTAACTCTACAACCGCTTTTGATGATTTCGGTGGATGGGTTGCAGGTTACAAAGCGAATGCTGGTGGTTACGGTGGATTTGGTACAGAGTGGACTTACCAATACACTACTGCTAACTATACAGGCATGTGGTCTGGGGCATTCAACGCCATCAACCAAGCTAACTTTGTACTTAGCAATACATCTTCTGACGGTCCATTGAAGTATTACAATGCAATGGCTCGTATCATGAAGGACTACAACTATCAACGTTTGGTTGACCAATACGGAGATGTACCTTACAGTGATGCTGGTCAGGGTATTGCTAAACTAAGCCCTAAATACGATAAGTATGATGCGGTTTACAAAGCAGTATATGCAGATTTAGATTCTGCAATTGCAATCTTAAATTCACCAGCTGAAACCAACGTAACGGTTAACGTTACTGACGGTCAGGATCCACTTTACGGTGGTAGTACTGCTGCTGGTAAAACCAAATGGGTTCAATTGGCAAATACCATCAAATTAAAGATGTTGGTGCGTGCTAGAAAAGCAACAGAATTAGCTTCTTGGGTAACCACGGCTAAAGCAACTTTGCCAACAACATCAGCTGGATACCTTACAGATGATGCAATTGTGAACCCTGGTTTCAATGCAAACACAGCTTCTCAGTTCAATCCAAAATGGAGTACAAATGCCTGGGATGTGAATGGTACAGCTTCTGGTACTGGTTTATCAAGAATGCCAACACCTTGGATCTTATCTTTTTATAATGGTGTTAAACTTACCGACCCGGATAGAGGAAAAGCTTCTTACGCTAGTTTTGGCGCAAATGTGACGCAAACAATCGGTTTAACAACCATCACTTTTGTAGGTCCAGCAACAAACCAATTGGGTTATGATGTTGATCCGGTTAAAAGATCAGTAAGCGGTTCATACTGGTACAGCGGTCTGCAAATTCCAGCTGCAACCCGTGTAACTGGTACAAACGCGAACAAAAACCAAAACAACGTTGGTATCTTGAAAAGTGCTACAATGGGGCAGGTACTTATGTTAGCTGCTGAGTCATATCTGTTACAAGCAGAGGCTTCTATGCCATCTGTAAACCTTGTACCGGGTGCAACGAAGTCACTTTTTGAAAGCGGTATCACTGCTTCGATGACTTACTTGTACAAAAACTCTGCTAACAGTTACATCAATCCTACACCTGCGGCAACGTTAAAGGATACTTATGTAGCAGCGAATAATACCAGTTATTTAGCGAACTTTGATCTGGCAACTACTGATGAGCAGAAGTTAGAGGCTATCATTACGCAGAAATACATTGCAGTAAACTTCATCAACAGTGAAGAAGGTTACAATGAGTTCAGAAGAACAGGGTATCCTAGAATTGTTCAGGGTTCTACTGTAGCAACTGAAACTTTTGCATCGTTAAAAGCGCCAAATGATTTACCTGCACGTGTGCTTTATCCAGCAACAGAGTTCCAGGTTAACGCGGAGAACGTTCCTACAGACGTTACAACAAAAACTAAATTGTTCTACGCTAAATAGGTAATAGAAAATGAAAAAAATGAAAAAAATCTCAAACATACTTCTGCTTGCGCTTGTCGCAACAGGTCTTTCATCTTGTTTGAAAGATAAATATAATGCCCTAGGCCCTGACAACAGTCCGAGTGTAGTTGAATTCAAAAACCCGGGTACCATATCATCTGTATCTCCAGCTGGCGCATTGTACTCTATGTATCCTCAATCTTTCCCAGCTCAGGCTAGCGTTGATGCGACCTATACGGTTCAATTAACAGGTCCTAACCCTGCTGGTCAGGACATCACGGTTACCGTTGGTGTGGATACTGCTGCAGTACGTAAGTTCAATGCAGATCAGCGTATCAAGAACCCTACTTTCGTAGGTTACGATTTGCCAGATGCAAGTACTTACACATTTCCACAGACTTCATACGTGATTAAAGCGGGTCAGAGAAGTGTAGACATCGTTGTTTCTTACAAATCTGACAAGTTCGATTTTAAGAAAAAGTATGCGTTTCCTTTAGCAATCACTTCAACTAGCGCAGCTACTGTAAGTGGTAACTTTGGAACCATCCTGATCAACCTTAGTGCGAAAAATGCTTGGGACGGGGTTTATAACTACAAAACCAGTGCAACAACTGCATTAAGACCAAACTTGAACGAAACTGCAAGATTGGTTACCAGCGGTGCGAATACAGTAACTACACCATTGGTTAATTACTACACTGCGGCGGCGAATGAGTTGACTTACGAAATCGACCCAGCAACCAACAAAGTGAAAGTATTGAATGGCGGTATTGGTGATCCAGTTGTAGATCCTTCTAGTAACTGGGATCCAGTTAAGAAGATTCTTTATGTAAAATGGAGTGCTGGTTCACGTTCATTTGAAGAGACTTACACCTACACAGGTCCAAGATAATCTTCAGTAACTTTAATGAAAGAGCCACCCGATAAGGTGGCTCTTTTTATGTGATGAACAATTTTTGTTCGATCCTTTTTTTAAATTAGTGTTCTTAGCATGTAAACCACATCAACATGAAATATCTGTTTTTAACTCTTTCACTGTGTTTCTCCATCGCAACGCAGGCCCAAAACATACGCGAACAAAGTGTAGACCTCAATGATGGCTCCAAGCTTACCTATCAAATTTTAAATGGTTCAAAAAATGGCTTGTTTTCCGTTAAGAACGACGGCGTGACGCTACTACGTGGGAACTATGTAAACGGTAAGCGCGTGGGTAACTGGTATTTCTTCAATCCAGATAACAGTTTATATATGCGCTATAACTATGACCAGCGCAAGTTGCTGTTTGTGGATGACAAGGTGCTTACGGTAGCCAACATCCGTGTGCTTTCGGATGATGCAGAAGTAAAGAACAAAGCTTCTATTGCTTTACCTATTGCCTCTTTATCCCAATATTATTCGATGGCTTTAGAAGCGGCGAAGAAAGCAATTCCAGAGGCGCTGCAAGTTCCGGGTAACCCGATCCAAGCAGTGCTTGTTGCCAGCGTTGATCCTACGGGAAATGCAACCTATTCTGTGAACTTCAGTTCTAAAGGTGCGTCAGAAAAAGTGACGTTTTCCATTGACAATCCGGAGTTTCAGGTAGAATGGATCCCATCCATGCTCAATGGAAAAGGGTACCCTGCCGAGTTCTCCATCGAAACGACCCTGAGTTATGAAAAGAATCAGGATGAAGTGAAGCGTTTTTACTGGCATAAATAGTAAAAAGTGCTCCTGAAGAAAAGAATATTTTAAGTATAAGTTTATAAAAGCGGCACATTGCCGCTTTTTGTTTGTAAACGCCCCATTTGCTTCAATTTAGCTGTTTTGGGCTGTAAAAAAGTGTATATTGGACTATCAATCAACCAATTTACATTATGAAAAAACTATTACTAAGCATGTTTCTGCTGCTGCTTACCAGCCTCTATGGTATGGCACAGACCAGAACAGTTACAGGAACAGTTACCGGCCAGGATGATGGGCAACCATTGCCTGGGGTAAGTGTACGGGTGCGGGGTGCAAACCTTGGAACCCAAACCAACTCGGACGGCAAGTTCAGTATTGCCGTACCTTCCGCATCGAGTGTGCTCGATTTCTCTTACATCGGCTATGCCACAAAGAGTGTCCCAGCAACTTCTACCGTGATGAACATTGTCCTCTCCGGTGATGCACAAGCGCTGACAGAAGTTATCGTTACCGGTTACGGTACAACTACCCGGGCCAGACAAACAGGTTCTGTGGGTACGGTTGCTGCCAAGGATATTGAAGCTACGCCATTCACGTCAGTAGATAAAGCGCTTCAAGGTCGTGTAACCGGACTTCAATCGACCGGCGCATCAGGCCAGCCAGGTGCGATGCAGCAGATCAGGATTCGTGGTCTGGGGTCAATTTCAGGCTCTTCTGAGCCATTATTCGTAATCGATGGTATTCCAGTTAACTCGGGTGACTTATCCCGTAATACAACCTCTGCAAACGCATTGGCAGGTATTAACCCGAATGACATTGAAAGCTTAACAGTACTAAAAGATGCTTCTTCAACCGCTATCTATGGTTCCAGAGGTTCAAACGGTGTAGTTTTAATCACCACCAAATCCGGTAAAGCTGGTAGAACGAAAGTTCGTGTTGATGCAGAGTATGGTGTGGTTAGACCAGGCGTTTTCAACGACGCTACGCGTCCTTTAACTACGGAAGAGAACATCCTGATCATCGGAGAATCGCTATTAAACAACCCTTCTTATGTGAGCCAATATGGACTTACCGCAGCAAACATCAGAGAATTCGTTATCGGTGAAGACGGCTTCGGTATCAATCCGGATGTAAACACGAACTGGTATGATGAAGTGACCCGCACAGGTGCACAACAGCAGTACAACCTTTCCATCGACGGTGGTAATGAGAAAACGCAATTCCACATTGGTGGAGGTTACTTCACACAGGAAGCAACGGTGCCACGTTCTGCATTTAAGCGGTATTCCGGAAATCTTAACCTGAAGCACAGTTTAACAGATAAGCTTTCCATCGGAACCAACATCTTACTTTCCAGCACGAACACTAAAGGCTTAGCAAATGCTGGTGCATTCGCCAATCCAGTGTTGGGCTCTTTGTTCTTAATGCCAGATCTAGCTGTCCGCAATGCGGATGGTAGCTTAAACATGAGCGGAGCACTTGCGCCAGGTGCAGGTCTTTACAACCCGCTGGCGATCCTGGAAATGGATAAGCAAAATAACAATACGCAGAAAGCGATCACTTCCGTGTTTGCTGAATATAAGTTGTTGCCAAACCTAAAATTCTCTTCCAAGTACGGTATTGACTATAACAACCTTGAAGAGGACAGCTACAACAACCCTTCCTACGGTGACGGACGAAATGTTGGTGGTAGAACTTACCGCGATTACACCAGGTATTTTAACTGGGTATGGACTAACTTAGTTGACTACCGTTGGGATATCACTAAGGATGATAAGCTAGTTGCAAACATTAAAGCAGGTTACGAGGCACAACGTTCACAAAACTACAACTCTTCTGTTGCAGCGTACAATGTTCCTTTGAACACGAATTTTAATGTACCTAGTGTGGGTGCAACGCCAATTACTTCTGGTGGTAACCAGGATGGATATAGCTTCGCATCGCTACTTGCTATCGGAGATATCTCTTACCAGAACAAATATGTGTTGTCGGGAAGTTTCCGTAGAGATGGTTCATCCCGTTTCGGATCTGAAAAGCAATATGGTAATTTCTGGTCACTAGGTGGAAGCTGGAATGCTGACCGTGAGGAGTACATCAGCGACATCCAATGGATCAGCCAATTGAAAGTACGTGCTTCCTATGGGGTGAATGGTAACGCCAACATCGGTAACAATGCCTGGAGAAACCTTTATGGCTATACCAGAACCGGATATAACTTTGTGTACAATGGTGCAATTGGTAGCGGTCCGAGCCAGTATGGTGTGAATACCTTAACCTGGGAGAAGACAAACAGCTATGACATCGGTGTGGATTTCGGTTTATTCGATAACCGCTTAACATCTACCATCGAGTACTATCGCCGACAGTCTGACGATCTATTGTTGTCAGTTCCGGTATCTTATACCACAGGTTTCCCAAGTTATGTAAACAACTTCGGTGGAATGGAAAACAAAGGATGGGAGTTCTCATTAGCAGGAACACCAATTCGTACGGAAGATTTCCAATGGACCTTGAACTTCAACATTTCGTTAAATAAAAACAAGATTACAAATCTTGTGATCGACAAATCTGTAGCTAACCCTTTCATCCGCCAGGTTGGTGAAAACTACCAAAGCTACTATTTACCGCAATATGCTGGTGTAAACACCGATACTGGTTTGCCACAGTGGTATAAAGATGCGAGCAGAACGGAAGTAGTGACCAGTTATAATCAGGCGCAACGTGTATTGTTAGACAAAACTGCTGCACCTAAAGCGTTCGGTAGCTTCGGTACTACGTTAAACTACAAAGGCATTGGCTTAGACGCGATGTTCTACTATAACTTTGGTAACTACATCTATAATGGTTTCTACCAGTATCAAAACAGTGGTGGTGCTTATGTAGGTTCTTACAACCAGAGTGCGAACGAGTTGAACAGATGGCAGAATCCAGGAGATGTTACCGACGTACCTAAATTGGTATATGGTGGAACAAACTCCTTTGCAGCTTCTGACCGCTTGTTAAACAAGGGCGACTTTATCCGCCTTCGTGATGTGACTTTAAGCTACAGTTTACCAAAAACCATTTTAGACAGAGCAAAGGTTGGCAGCATCAGGGTTTATGCAAGAGGATCGAACATCTGGACATGGGTGAAGGATGACAAGTTAGCGTTTGACCCTGAGGCGGGTGGAACGAATGGAACGAACAACTTTGAGTTGTTTATCCCGAAAACAATAACTTTTGGAGTGAACGTAGGATTTTAATTTAAGCTAAAATGAAAAGAAATTTCAAATACATCATATATAGTGGATTGGTGTTTGGGACTTTGCTAAGCGCTTGTAGCAAGGACTTCCTGGACCAGCCACCTTACACCTCTGTGGATGCGACAACAGCATTAGCCACAGACGCAGACATTCTCACTGCATTAAACGGAACTTATGCCGGCATGCGGAACACCAACTTATATGGCCGTTCACTGCCGCTGCTTGGCGATTTACAGGCAGACAACGTGTTCATTTCAACCAGAAACTCTGGTCGTTTCACCGGACATAACCTGAACAACTTCGTCGTGAACAATGCGGATGTTTTAGGGATCTGGGAGAATGCTTACCGGGTAATCTTAAGGGCGAACAACATCATCAATGCAACACCAACCATTACCAGTCAGGCAAACGTAAATCAGTATCAGGGTGAAGCTTATGCAATACGTGCGCTCATGTACTTCGAGCTGGTGAAAACATTTGCAAGGCCATACACAGAGAATCCTGCCGGATTAGGTGTTCCACTTGTGCTCGACTTCAATATTGAAGGAAAACCAGCGAGAGCGACCGTAGAGGAAACCTACGCGCAGATTCTTGCTGATCTTGATAAGGCTTATGAGTTAATGACACTAAAGCCTACAACAGCTAGATTAAACAAGTATGCTGCGCGCGGTCTTGCCGCAAAGGTGAACTTGTTTAAAGGCACACCTGCCAGCAACCAGCTGGCTTATGACCAAGCAGTAGAGGTCATCACCAGTTCCAACACTTCATTGCTGACCAGAACCAACTACGCGACCTATTGGTCTTCAAGCATTGCGCAAACTGCTGCAGCAAGCAATGAAACCTTATTCGAAGTGGTATCTGACCAGATTGACAATGCCGGCTTTGATGAGCTTGCTTATTTCTACGGTCAGCAGGGTTATGGTGACGCGCTGGCGAACCCATTACTGTATGCTGCTTACGCAGACACGGATGTCCGTAAGAGCCTGATTCAGGTTACAGCAAGAACCCGTGCAGAGAATCCTGCGTATGTAGTTCGTAAATACCCTGATCTTGTGAACTACGGCACTAAGAAGGTCCTTCGTTTATCAGATGTCTATCTGATCGCTGCAGAGGCTGCTTATAACCTGGGCCGTACCGCTGAGGCGACAACTTACCTGCAAACTTTGGTTGCGCAACGTGATCCAGCTGCAACGGTAAATGAAACTGGCCCTGCTTTATTCGAGCGGATCATAACGGAAAGAAGAAAAGAACTTGCCTTTGAGGGTGACCGTTTCCATACTTTAAACCGTTTGAAGCGTGACATCACCGATCGTGGTGGAAGTGTGAAAAACATACCTTACACCGATTTCCGCAGGGTTGCTCCAATCCCACTTTCCGAGTTAGACAGAAACCCAATTACGCAGAACCCAGGCTGGCAATAAGCTGGTTTAATTCTGTTAAATATTCACCTACAAGGACCAGGTTCATCGTTGAACTGGTCCTTGTTTCAATTTGCAATAATAATGAAAAGTTTAATTACCATCTTTTTCCTGTTGTTCATCAGTCAAGTTAGCTGGAGCCAAAACCAGACTTATCTCAAAGAAGCAAACGGTCGCCCGCTATTAGGGAGTGTAAAGTCGGACGTAATCGGTACTCCATTGCTGTTTAAGCACTTTAAGGTGGGCGTTGTCCAGCTGAAGAATGGAAAAAGCATTAAGGACGTGCCTGTAAACTTTGATTTGATTTCCAACACACCCCTTTTTGGCAAGGCTGGTAGTCCACCATTGGCCTTTGTAGACCCGGTTGCCGCCTTTTCCGTGCAGGATACATCAAGCAATGGCGTAACGACAGTTCAGTATATATTTCTGGATAATGACGTGACACCATCTTGTTATAAGGTGCTTTCTACCGGCAAGCTTACGTTGATGAAGAAATTATGGAAGATTGTGTGGGAAGATAAACCCTACAATTCTGCAACCATCACGAAGAATGTACTCGAGAAATCCGCCTATTACCTGCAGGATCCAAGTTCTAAAAAGCTAACCCAGTTAAAGCCCTCTAAGAAGAATGTACTTGCTGTGATGGCTGACAAATCCACGGAAGTTCAGCAATACTTAAAAAACAACAGCGTAAACTTTGATGAAGATCAGGATCTGACGACATTGTTCACTTTCTACAATGGATTGTAAGTCGCCTGAGCGTTGCAGCAGGTTTAAACCTGCGTTAATACCACTTGATTTGTAGCAACATCTAATTTCACCTTTTTGCCAATTGTCAGTGCTTTGTTGTCGTTTATGTGCCCTATGGGGAAGTTAAAACATACCGGGTAATCATATTCCTTTACCAGATCATAGATGATCTCTTCCGGGCTTTGCCCGAATGGCACTGCTTCTTCCTCAATCTCGTTAAATGCACCTACGATCAAGCCCTTTAATTTAGCGAGCTTTCCGCTACGCTTCAGCATCCGCATCATGCGGTCTATGGAATATTCCTGCTCAGCTACATCTTCCAGAAAAAGAATTTTATCTGTGTAATCCATCTCTGAAACCGAACCACTCAGCATGACAAGTATCATGAGGTTGCCTCCGATGAGCACGCCTTCCGCTTTGCCGGGTATGTTCGGCTGTGCGCTGCTGTAGGTACAAGTTAAGGGTTCACCAAATAAAGACTTCCTTAGTGATTCCAGGGAATCGGGCGTAGCGTCGGGGAAGGTGTATGGCATCTGCGCGTGGATGCTCATGGTGTTTTCCGCCGCCAGCAGGTGCGATAGTAGTACGGTGATGTCACTGAAGCCCACAATCCACTTTGGGCTTGCAGAAAATGCGGTGAAATCCAACATATCTATGATACGGATGGTCCCGTATCCACCCCGTGCAGCAATAATGGCTTCTATTTCCGGATCGTCGAGGTACTGCTGCAAATCAGCTGCGCGCAGCTCGTCATTGCCTGCAAACTGATGTGCTGAGGCATAGACCCCTTTTCCTGTTACGACTTCAAGTCCCCAGCTTTCGAGGATCTTTATGCCCTCATCGATCTTGCGGGGCAGGAATTTCGCTGGACTTACTATTGCAATCTTGTCACCTTTTTTTAAATATGGCGGCTGTTTAATCATTGGTAAAACACTTATCTTTGACAAATTAATAAAAATAGTTTTGGATAACAGTAAAATCAAGAGATATACAGTAACGGCTGCATTGCCATATACGAACGGTCCGGTGCACATTGGGCACCTTGCGGGTGTTTACCTGCCAGCAGATACTTATGTACGTTTCCTCCGCTCCAATAAGCGTGATGTAAAGTTTGTTTGCGGCTCGGATGAGAATGGTGTTCCCATTACTTTAAAAGCAAAAAAAGAAGGCATCACACCACAACAGGTGGTGGATAAATACCATAAAATCATCGGTGATTCTTTCCAGGAGTTTGGAATTTCATTCGATATCTATCACCGTACATCGTCGTTGACACACCATCAGACTGCTTCAGGCTTCTTTGAAACCCTGTACAACAAAGGGGTGTTTACGGAGGAAGTTACCGAGCAGTACTATGATGAAAAAGCACAGCAGTTTCTGGCTGATCGCTACATCACCGGTACTTGTCCGCGCTGCGGATTTGAGCATGCCTATGGCGACCAGTGCGAAAACTGTGGCAGTACACTGAATGCGACTGACCTGATCAATCCAAAATCTACCTTATCTGGTGAGCCCCCTGTGCGCAAGGAAACCAAGAACTGGTTCCTGCCCTTGGATAAATATGAAGATAAATTAAGAGCATACATCGAAAGCCATAAGGAGTGGAAGCCGAACGTGTACGGTCAGTGTCAAAGTTGGCTGAATGCCGGTTTGCAGCCACGTGCGATGACCAGGGATCTGGACTGGGGTGTTGAGGTGCCTTTGAAAGATGCTGCGGGAAAGGTGCTTTATGTGTGGTTTGATGCGCCTATCGGTTACATCTCTGCCACGAAAGAGTTTTTCAATTACGCAAAGCTTGATGTATGGAACCCGAAAGCGGAGAAGTACTACATCAATCAGAACACCGTAGAGAAGGGCAACTGGGAGCAATACTGGAAGGACGACAGCACGAAGCTTGTTCATTTCATCGGAAAGGATAACATCGTATTCCACTGCATCATTTTCCCTGCGATGCTGATGGCGCATGGCGACTATATCCTTGCGGACAATGTTCCTGCAAATGAGTTCCTGAACCTGGAAGGACAGAAAATCTCTACTTCTAAAAACTGGGCGGTATGGCTGAACGAGTACCTGCTGGAGTTCCCTGATAAACAGGATGTGCTTCGCTATGTGCTAACCGCGACCGCTCCGGAAACCAAAGACAACGACTTTACCTGGAAAGACTTCCAGGCTAGAAATAATAACGAACTGGTTGCGGTATTGGGCAACTTCATCAACCGCGTGGTGGTGCTTACCCACAAATACTTCGATGGTAAGGTGCCGATGATCATGGAGATCAAGCCAGAGGATCAGGCTGTGATTGATGAGCTGGCACAATATCCGGCGAAGATCAGTGCTTCCATTGAGAATTATCGCTTCAGAGAGGCTTTAATGGAGGTGATGAATGTTGCACGTTTGGGTAACAAGTATCTGGCAGATATGGAGCCTTGGAAGGTGATTAAAACTGATGAAGACCGTGTAAGGACCATCCTGAACGTGAGTCTGCAGATTGTTGCCAGCCTGGAAATCCTGATCGAGCCTTTCCTCCCTTTTACTGCAGACAAGCTGATGAAGATGCTGAACTACGGTGGACATCTATGGGCACATGCAGGGCAGATGAATCTACTGCCTAGGGGTCACCAGTTGAATCAGCCAGTGTTGTTGTTCGAAAAGATAGAAGATGAGCAGGTGCAGTTTCAAATTGATAAACTGACGAAAAGTAAAGACGAAAATACGCTTGCAAATGCTGTTGCGACACCAGCGAAGGAGAACATCAACTTCGATGACTTTAGCGCGGTGGATATTCGCGTTGCAACGATCATCGCTGCAGAGAAGGTTGAAAAGACGAAAAAGCTGCTTAAGTTAACGTTAGATACTGGCCTTGATCAAAGGACTGTGGTATCGGGCATTGCGGAGCATTATAAACCAGAGGAAATCATTGGTCAGCAGGTGAGTTTACTTGTAAATCTTGCGCCAAGGGAGATCAAAGGGATATTATCACAAGGCATGATTTTAATGTCTGAAAATTCCGATGGAAAACTTACTTTTGTGGCGCCTGTTGATAAGCACAACAACGGCAGCATTATCAAATAGTATTGGTCCCGTAGTTCAACGGATAGAATAGAAGTTTCCTAAACTTTAGATATGAGTTCGATTCTCGTCGGGACCACATAAAGCACTCTTCGGAGTGCTTTGTTCGTTTACAGCTTTTGTAAATTTTGTTATTATCCCGTCTAGCAATAAAAGCGATTTAAAGCTTGTAATCGGTAATTTGGTAATGAGTTTGTGTTTTCTCTTGAGTTAACTGGATATTCAGCTGCATAGTACACCACGATTCCGCTACAAATAGACCGATATATGCATCCAAAGTAAGGTAGATAAAACCCCAGGTTGCTCCTTGGGGTTAATCAATTAGGAGAACTCTAAGCTAAATTTAAAGCAATTTTGGTACTTCTAACATGGTTAGAATCCTTCTACAACACCCTAGCCACATGCTTTTAGCTTAGGATCAATCAGTTCTGCGCGTGTTTCTGCTTCGTTCATTTAAAGAGTGTTAGTTTATATTTGGTGTCTATTGAGTTTCTATTGAGTTTCTATTGAGTTTTATAGGTTTTCTTGCAGATTTCACGCAATAGAATATCTTTTCTATCTTAATTCCCCGGTTGCATGGATTTTGTTTTCCTCCAGCATCGATTTTAGCAAACGTCTAATTTTATGTTTGTTAATTTCTTCACCGATTCTCTTATGTATTTCTCCGAATGCGCTTGATGGATAGGCTTTTATATCTTTATAAAGCAACTCTTCAAGCCGATGGTCCTCAATATTTTTAAGGGTAGTTTTTCTTGTGAAGCTTATTTGTCTAATAAACTCAGAATTGATAGCATATTGAGTTCCTTTTCCGGTGCCAGTTTTTTTTATCAAATCGTAGTCAGACAATCTTCCCAACCAATTCCTTAAGCCATTCTCATTCTGGTTTAATAGCTTTGATATCTCTAAAGCGCTGAGTGATTGATGTTGGGCGATAAGCCCAAGCGATATAACTTCTTTTTGTCGAAGGTTGAATTCGGAACTTGCCCTGTCCATCAAACGCACAACGTCTTTACTTATAAATTGCTTTTCGATAATTACAGTCACTCGCTCATCTGTTTCCTGTACTATTGGGACAGACTTCCCAGAGCCAAGCAGTCGTGCGTATACCAGGTCATAACCGCTACCTTCTTTTTCCATAAGAGCCAAATCATAGAAAACTTTAGATAAGTGTTCATTCCTTCTTATTGATTGGCTAAGAATATTACTTGGGGTTACGCCGTAAGGCAATCTGCCGGGGCTATGTATCTCTAACCTATCATGAAAAATATTGATAAAAACATCCCCACGAGTTGTGTAGGTTCTATGAACGAGTGCATTAACCACCAACTCTCTTACAACTTCCAAAGGGAAAAAGGGGACATTTTTTCTAAACATACCTTCTGTTATCTCAATGCTTTCTTGCCAATCAGGTACATCTGTAAGTACTTTTTCTAGCAGTTCTTTAGGGTTTAAGAAGTAATCATCCAATAAAAGCTTCCAAACTTTATCATCATTTTCATCATATCTTATTACCTGTATTGCAGGAGGATATAACAAAGATGCTCTATCTGGTCGGCTACCGATCCATAGAACCCCCAAATTAGTTAAATACTGACCTTTTTTAAGGAAATAATAATCAACTATCTCCTCATCAGTCATCTCTTTTATAAATGCACTTACTCTACTCGAGGTTCTTACATCTTTTAAAAAGGCTACCTTTTTATTTACATCAGCTAAGGCATATGAGACCTTTTTTGTGGTTTGTTCTTCCCATACAAATGCATTTTTATCGGCAGCTAGACGAGCCATTTCATCAGGAGGAATAGGTCTACATTCATCTGAAATCCTGATGTAGTATCTTCCATCGGTTGTAGAAGCAATGGTTTGAGCGTTTCTGAAAACCTGAACGCTGATATATCTCCTCCATTATCAGCAGTAACAATTGTACTAGCTACTGCAACATTTACCGTTCGGTGTACAATGTTTTTTTGTATGCTTTCTGGAAGGTTTTTTATCTTTTATTTTTTGCGCCTTAGGTGGCTCAGTACAAAAATCTTCAATACCGATTAAGATCTCCCCGCCCTGTGCATTCGCAAAGGCTACGCAATCCTTAGCCAGCTCGCCCCAGTCGGTTTGCCTGCCTTTTAGGAAGCTTAATGATTTTTTATCGAGACTTTTATTTTCTTCCATGCAATTTAAGATGTGCTATGATAAGGCTATTTGGCTTGTCAATTCTCCACTAAAAGCTTTGTGTAGGATAGACTTTTTAAATTCTTCTAAGTTTTTTATTTTCTGCTGATAAATGGCTTCTAATCTATTAGTCTGAGTAGCAACTGAAACTAATCTTTGAACATGCCTAAAGACTTGAAAAGCAGCAAAGGACAATTTAAAGCAACTAGTCAAGCGTTTGCTCTTACGGTAACTAATAGGCAACAGTAGCCGACGTGTTCAGAGCATCTTGGCCCGTAATATTAACTCTATTGTCGAATTTCTTTAATAACAATTCAAAAGCGTCATTAATAGCATGTTTAGAAACATTTATTCTGTTTAGTTGCCAAGACTTTGGTGGATTAGAAAGTTTGATAAACGGAAAGTCTTCGAGTGGTACATTATAATGTGAGAAGAAACCTGGAGCATCGGCTTCGATGTCGGAAATCTTAATTATACTCTTATTATCATTGCAAAATATTTCTATCCTGAAATTAAATACAAAAATCAACCCTTTAACAAACTTTTCTTTTGTCTTTGCAATTATAAGTAGTCTCCCTGTTCCAAGAATGTGTCCGGTTAATTCATCTTCGATTTCAATGACCATATTAGAATCTTTGAAATTATCGGAAAACCAATTCATTGATGATGTAAACAAAGACTTCTTTTCCATTCCTTTCACATCTACCGTTAATTGATAGACCACTTTACCGTTTTTAATGGGAAACCCAAAATTAAGATTATCTAATGTTTGAGCAGCAGAAAAAAGAGGAAAAAGTAGCAGGGCAATTAAGATATATTTCATGTTTTAATTATTCTATAAGTGATTTTCTACATAAGCATCCATGTCCTCTACTAGTAGCGTAGAAGGTTCATTCATTAATCTATGGATAGTTTAAATCGATTGTTTATTTTTATCAAAAGTTTTGTATTCCCCTTGAGCATAATACTACGCATAATCTAATAGCAACTGCTCCTGGTAGGTGCCGAAGTTTGTGCTTGGCGATGGGTTTTCTTTTTCGGGGAGGGGTAAACAGGCACGCTTCTGCTTTGGACCCTTACTATAAATTGAAAACGGAGGACTGTTCCAGTCCGATCGTCAAACCGAACCAAATACAATCCCCACATTTCCCTGAGAGCAACGCACTCCAAACCATTCTAAACTCCCACGAATTGTCCTTCGACATCTTCTCTTTTAAGTTAGACTTCCATAATCCCCAGCTTCCCAGTAATCATTTCCGCCTGAATGCTATTTGATCTGCTTTGTGTCTGTCGCTTTTGGCCCGGAGGGCCATTCCGCTTATTATATCTTTTAATTAGTGCCTGAATTCAATAGCAGCCTCATCAGCTGTTGAACAAATGTATAGCAATCCCCAGGCAGGTTTTTACGGGAAACCGTAGAGCGGCATAACATCTTTCCAAAATTGTAAAATTGACGGAAAATTGAGCCACCAAATAGGGGTCAGGTAGGTAATCAACGCGGCGTCTATACGGCCTCCATGCGGGGTCTATCCGGGGTCAATCCGGCCGTAGGCCGCTTGCACCCTAGTGCCAGGCCGGATCAACCCCGGGTTAACCTGCTAACAATGCCCATTTTTCCTTGCATTCGGGTGGATTTCTGCAGAAGCCCATCATCATAGAAATTAGACATATTGACCACCAGGAAGCAGTTAAAAATTTGAAACAAGCCTTGTATATCTTAAATTAGAAGCAGCGATTCTCAGGTAAAACAAACGCAGAAATGAAAAGACTATTCAGGCAGTTCCTCGTTCTAGGCAGCATGATGCTAATGCTTAGCTGTTCAGAGAAGGTAAATAGAATTGGCAATGCCCAGCTGGGCACGCTCAAAGTGATGTCCTATAACATCCACCACGCTAACCCACCATCTGTGCCCGGGAAAATAGACCTGGATGCCATCGCCAAAACCATCGCCGACCAGAAACCAGATCTGGTGGCCCTTCAAGAAGTGGATGTAAACACTCAACGCTCCGGAAAGATCAACGAAGCCAGCATTCTGGCCATGAAACTAGGCATGAAAGGTTTGTTTTTCGCCAAAGCAATAGATCATGACGGTGGCGAATATGGCGTCGCTATACTCTCGAAATATCCGATCTCGGAACAGCAGATTCATAGACTGCCAACAAAAGAAGGCACGAAAGGAGAACCCAGGGTGCTGGCCACTGTACAAGTAAATCTGTCCGGAGATAAGAAAATCCGCTTTGCAAGCACGCATCTGGATGCACAGCAGAGCGATACGAACAGGCTTCTGCAAATCGCAGAGATCAATAAAATCGCACAGCAGGAGCAATTACCTTTCATCATTGCCGGTGACCTTAACGCGACACCTGAAAGTGCCGTCATCAAACAGTTTGACGAACAGTTTACCCGAACCTGCCAGGATTGTGCGTTCACCATCCCGGTGATCAATCCTACCAAAACCATTGACTTCATAGCTTACCGCAAGGGCAGTGCTTTTGAAGTTGTAAGTCATCAGGTCATTCCGGAGCGCTATGCATCAGACCACCTGCCAATCGTGTCCGTGTTAAAATTGAACTAGATAAACGACATAATTTGGGCAAATCCCGAGGATGGCTACACACCTCAAACAAACCATCTCAAATAGCGTTTAACTATAAAACCAGATCACCATGAAACTGAAAATTGCACTTGCAGCATTAATGCTCACTACAGCCAATCTATATGCCCAGGATCAGCAACCAACGCTGCCAATCCCGGAACGTGTGAACGTTAAAGGCGGCGAGCTGACCATTCAGCCCATAACGCATGCGACCCTGGTACTGAACTACCAAAACAAAAACATCTACGTGGACCCAACTGGTGGTGCTGAAGCCTTCACTGGGCTGGGAGCGCCGCACGTAATCCTGGTTACAGATATCCATGGAGACCACTTCGACAAGAAAACCATTGCAGCGATCAATAAATCAGATGCTGTACTTGTGGTGCCGCAAGCGGTAGCAGATTCCCTGCCTGCAACCATCAACAAAAAGAAAATTGTGGTGCTTAGCAACGGTGCAAAAACCACCCAAGCTGGTGTAACCATCCATGCCGTACCGATGTACAACCTGCCCGATGCAGAAAACGCCAAGTTCCACCCTAAAGGCAGGGGTAACGGATACATCCTGGAAATTGGAGGCAAAAGGGTGTACATCTCCGGTGACACCGCTGATACTCCAGAAATGCGAGCAATGAAGAACATTGATCTTGCTTTTGTATGCATGAACCTTCCTTATACCATGGACGTAAATGGAGCAGCTTCAGGCGTGCTAGCTTTCAAACCTAAAGTCGTGTATCCATACCATTACCGCGGACAAGATGTAGAAGCCTTCAAAAAACTTGTAAACGACGGCGACAAAAGCATCGAAGTGAAACTTCTCCAGTGGTACCCGGGTAAGTAAACCTGCAACTGCTAAAAACATCGAAGTGAAACTTCCTCGGGGCTATCCAGCTATGTAAGCTTGAAAGTAAGCCAGGCAAAAATCCTGCAATCAATAAACTTTTACTGCTCGACTTTAAAATCCGACAAGAAATCGAATAGGCTTACTTCTGCAGGGATTTGCAGCTTCTTCCTTAACCGGTACCTACTGATCTCTACGCCTCTTGGCGAGATCTTCATGAGCTCCGCAATTTCCTTGGTAGAAAGCCCCAGCTTGAGGTATGCCGCAAGCTTCATGTCGTTCGAAGTAATGTTACCGTAAACGGATTTGAGGTCCTCCAGGAAGTTCGCATGTACTTTATTGAAGTAAATGGAAAACTGTTCCCACCCTTCTCCGGATTTTTCCTCCGAAGAAAGCAGTCTGATGATTTTCCTCAGATTGTAAAGGTTCTCATCTGAAGGAATATTCGTGTTCAGCTTGCTTAAATCGTGCTTAATCTTGGTCAGCAGTTCCTCTTTTTGCACCAGGTGCATGGATGTAGATGCCAGCGCCGTGTTCTTGATTTCGATCTCGCTAATTAGTCTTTCGTTTTTAAGCTTGATGATCTCCTGTTCCGATTTGTCGATTTCCAGCTGGTGTAAGTAGCGCATCCGTTCCTGTTCCTTTTCAAAAGCCTCCCGCTGGTCTCGGAACTTGCGTTGCTGGCGCTTGTAGATCAAAAATAACAGGCAAAGCACCAGTATTGAATAAGCCAGGTATGCAAATATCGTTTGATACCAGGGTGGAAGAATTACAAACTGGTAAACCGCTGCTGCAGATTCCTGTCCGAAGTTATTTTTCGCTTTAACGCGGAAAGTGTAACTGCCATGCGGCAAGTTGGTGTAATCCTTTTCCGTTTTCTTGCTGTATGCCGACCATTGCGTGTCAAAACCCTCCAGGAAATAGCTGTACTCAATGTTCGCCTGGTTCTGTGGCAATACTGCAGTAAATTCGAAATGGAAGGAGTTCCAGTTGTAGCCGATGCTCGGTACCTGCTGCTGAATCTTCACATCATTCACCTCTGCATGGTAACCTGCAAATAGTAAACTATCCGACTTGCCGATCGCTTTTACCACATTGATCCGGATCTGCGGATCATTCAGCCCCTGCAGGTACTTCTCGTAATTGATGTGGTAAAAGCCCTTTTGCGCACCCACGATAATGTTATTCTTATTAATCGGGTTGATGTGTTCAAATCCGCTAACCAGCTTCCCGTTTAATTCAGGGATGTAAATAAGCTTCATCTTCCCGTCGGAAAAATCACAGACACCCAGATTCTTTTCCTGCACAAACCAAATGTTGCCTTCCTTATCTTCTTTTAGGTAGCGGATGTACAAGCCATCGAACAACTTACCAAACAGCTTTGAGGCTTCAAACTTGTCGGTCTTAGCATTGTACTCATAAACGCCACGCTCCGTGGTGATGACGATGCGACCTTTGATCTTGTAAACGTGGTTGTTGTACGTAGAAGGCAGGTTGTCTGCCTTTGTATAAAGCCTGATTTCTGGCGATTCCGTATTGTTAAGCTTAATTTTGTAGACGCCCTGATAGGGATGGGAGGTCCAGATCACCTGGTCTTTGTCTACCGCCGTAAAGCGTGCCGATTCATCAAAGCCCTTGATCTTCCCAATGCGCGATAGACTTCCATCCTTGTAGCCAAGAATATCTATACCCTCATAGTTGCCTGCTAATACGACCGGCTCGCCTTTCAAGCGGTATGGTATAAAGTTCCAGTAGCCTTTACCCCCAAAATGCTGCAGCGCATCTCCGCCAGTTACGCTAAATGCGCCTTCATGTTTCCCGAGCAGCAGCTTGCCATTTACAATGTTCATCCCCCAGGCCTGCCCTTCACTGTGGTTTACAAAGGTCAGGCTGTTCTGAAGCAGGCTGAAATCCCCGGCAGCAGCAACGGGCATCCTAAATACGGCACCTGACAGTCCGAAATACAGCGCTTTATTATATAGAACAGAGCTATGGCCCACACCCTCAGTGAAAACTTCCGGGTTTAAGTGCCGGATCGCATCGTTGTTGGCAATGAAGTCGATCCCATTGTTCAGCCCCAGCCAGATGTTGTTGTGGTTGTCTTTAAACATGCTTAGCACCGCATTATTTTGGAGGCCCAACTTCCTTGAAAAGTTGTAGACGATGGAGCCCTGCCGGTTAACGATGTAGCAGCCATTGATATTTGTAGCCACCACCAGCATATCTGCATTGAGCCTGAAAGCTTCAGAGATCTGATCGTTGCTGTATTGCTGGGTATTGTAATCTTCCAGCTTGTCGATTTTATTATTGATGATCGTGTACAAGCCATGTTGCCAGGTGGCGAGCAGCAAGGTGTCGCCATTGAAGGCGGTTAAAGAAGTAGCGACAGACGCATCAGGTATAGGTTGCTCCAGGAATGGCTTCCAACTGTTCTGCTCGTACTTCAGCAATCCACGTTTATCCTGGGCAATAATCTGGTTGTTTGCCATGCCCATAAAGCGCCAGCCGGAGTTGCTGTTGTAAACGGTAATCACGCCATCTTCCAGTTTGAAAAGCTTCTTTTCCGCACGGAAAAAGACCGACTTATCATTGGCCACAATATTCCAGATGTCAGCAAAAAGCTTATCCTTTGCCGGAACTTTATCCAGCAGGCTGTGGTACTGCAGCTTGCCATTAGCCGCGGGAGAGAAATAGCCGAAGTCACCCTGTGCGCCCACATAGATCTTATGATCCGGCGCAATAACGAGGGATCTTACAATGGTTTTATTCGCAATGGGGTAAGTTTTCCAGAAGGTGCCGTCGAACGTGAGCAGGCCTTCATTATTGGCGAAGTACAAAATGCCGTTGCGGTCCTGCTGGATGCCCCAGTTCTGCGTGCCTGCACCATAAGTAGTTTTCTCATAGTTGATGATGTCCGGCAAACCGATCGGATTCTGTCCAAATGCAAGGTTGCAGATCAGGGTAAAGAGTGTGGTAATCAGGAGAAGCGGTCCGCGCATAGCAATTTGGATAAAAGTAGCCAAAAACATCCAAGATTTCATGAATGTACATAAAACCGGCGTTTAAACATGTTTTTAGGCGGTATGATGTAGTATTGATGTACCCCTAAAAAGTGTCTTTCAGGAAGCTGTGAATACATTTGTAGCTGTTTAACCAAATGTAAACAAGTATGAATTTTCTAAAATCTTCGTACAGGCTCAAGAGTCTGTACCTGCCAGTTTTTCTGGCCTGCTTTTTAATTCTTGGCTGTAAGAAAAATGTCGCTGAACTCGGCCAGGCGGCAACAGCATCTTTTAAAGTTTCCCCGGTATCCGGAAAAGTCAACACCTTTTTACTAGAAAGCACCTCTGAAAATGCGTACCGCTATCAGTGGGATCTTGGCGATGGACAAGGCCTGCTTGCTGGCGATGCGCAGAAGGAAGCTTACTTCCTTAAAAAAGGTGAATACGACGTGAAACTCTATGCGCACGGCAATGGTGGCTACGACATCGCTACGCAGAAAGTTGTGGTAACTGAAGACGACCTTTCCCCAATCTTAAACAGCAAGGAATTTAAGCTGCTTACCGCACACGGCTGGAAGCTTGATCCAGCTTCTACGGCACCGATCATCGTTGGTACGGAAAACAATCCTGCAGAATACTTCGGCGGTGGTTCCCTTGCAGATTGCCAAATGGATGACGTCTACACCTTTGCTTTCGTGAACAACGACTTCAAGCTTACTTACAACGCTAACGGATCAACCTTCAATGCGGGTAATGTGCAGCCGAACTATGCTTGTGGATCAGATCGCTCTTACAACAATGTTTCCTTTACCTACTCAACAGTAGTTTCCGGTGCAGGTATCGCAAGCATTACCCTTCCAGGTGCACCGCCCACGATGTTCATTGGCGTAACCGATGTAAGTTCAAATAACTACAGGATTATTTCCATCACAGACAAGGAAATGGTACTAAGAAGCGGTAAAGCAAATGAAACCGTACACCAGTTCCGGTTTATAGCCCAATAACATTCATAAGATTTAATTGATAACGACATGAGAAGAACTATACAAATAATTGTTTTCCTGATCACGTCCTGTTTCTTACAGCAGGCGGTTGCGCAGAACATCGCGGTAAATGGAAAAATCACAGACAAGACAGGGACTGCAATTGCGGGTGCATCTGTATTGCTAAAAGGTACGACAACCGCTACATCATCTGATGCAGATGGTAATTACCGCATCAGCATTCCTGAAAAGGGCTCGGTGCTGGTATTCAGTTATGTGGGCACTAATAGACAGGAGATTGTTGTTGGAACGAACAGAACCATCAATGTAGTACTGGAAGACACGGAGAACGTGTTGAACGATGTTGTGGTTGTTGGTTATGGTACGCAGCGAAAAGCAAGCGTTACCGGATCAATCAGCACGATCAACAGTAAGGAAATGCTTCAAAGTCCGGTGGGTGATTTAAGTAACACCCTGGCAGGTCGTGTTGCCGGTGTGATAACCAAGCAACCTGCAGGTGAGCCCGGATCTGATGCCGCTCAAATTTACATCAGGGGTAATTCAACCTTCGGTAACTCCACCATGGAACCGCTGTTTGTAGTCGATGGTATTGTACGTGGTTTCCGTGATTTCTCGCAGATGGATCCGAATGAGATCGAATCTGTGAACATCCTGAAAGATGCTTCTTCTGCGGCAATCTTCGGGGTTAAAGGTGCAAATGGTGTTGTATTGGTGACCACCAAACGTGGTAAGGTTGGTAAACTGACTGCCAGTTATACTTTCAACTATGGCCTATCACAGGTAACCAGATTGCCTAAGAACCTGGGTTCGTATGAGTATGCGGTACTTTTCAATGAAGCGAAGCTGAATGACAACCCGAATGCAGCACCTGAATTCTCTCAGGAGCGCCTTGATGGTTTCAGAAGCGGTTCCGATCGCGAGCTTTATCCAAATACCGACTGGATGGACCTTGTGCTGGGTGGAACAGCGCCAAGAATGCAACACAATGTTTCCCTGAGCGGTGGTTCAGAGAAAACCAAATACTTTACTTCATTAGGTTACCTGAATGAAGACGGACTATATAAGTCGCTAAACTATAAACGCTATAACGTACGTACCAACCTGGATGTACAGGTGACCAATACCACCCGTTTCTCGGTTGATTTATCCGGCAGGTTGGAGAACAAGACTGCTCCACCTTCAGGCGGCATATTCGAGCATACGTTACGTAATCCGCCGATCTTCCTTGGTCAATATGAAGACGGACGCTTGGCTAGTCCGGGTTCTTACCCGAATCCACTGGCACTAGTTAGCCCGGAGAGTGGTTACAACAGAACTTCCGGTAACTACATCTTAACCAACTTCCAATTGACGCAAGACATCCCCGGTGTAAAAGGCTTGTCTGTAAAAGGTGTGATGGCTTTCGATAGAAGTTTTACCTATAACAAGACCTGGAATACCTGGGTTCCACTTTATGTGAAAAACGCAGATGGCACTTATGCCACCACTGCACCATCTAAATCATCGCTATCCAAGAACTTCGGTGAAGCGCAGGGTTTAGAGTTCCAGGGTCAGTTGAACTATGAGAACCGCTTTGGTAAACACGGTTTCTCTGCTTTAGCGCTGATCCTGCAAAAGGAAAATCAGAACAGCGGCCTCTTTGGGTCAAGAAACTCTTATGAGAGTTCTGCATTGGAGCTGATTAATTTCGGTCCTGCAGAAAACGAGGTGCTTTCTGATAATGAGGATAAGACAGGTTTAAGAAGTGCTGCGGTACGACTTAACTATGATTTCGACAACAAGTATTTTGTTCAAGGTAGTTTAAGACGCGATGAGTCCGAAAACTTTGCGCCAAACAAGCGTACCGGCTATTTCCCTGCGGTATCTGCGGGTTGGTTGGTAACCGGTGAGGACTTCATGAAAGGCGTAAGTGCTGTAGATTACCTGAAGATCAAAGGATCTTACGGTAAACTGGGTAGCGACAGGATTCCAAGTCGCTTCGGATACTACAACAGGTATGACCTGGTGCCGAACAACTATCCTTTCGGTGGCACCTTATCTAACGGACTGGTACCGGGCGCCATTGCAAATCCAAATGTGACCTGGGAGACTTCAACCAAGACCGATGTGGGCTTTGAAACCAGATTGTTTAAAAACCTGATCGGGGTAGATTTCACCTACTTCAAGGAAGATCGTAAAGACATTCTTGCAAACCGCAGCCTGTCTGTACCACTATCCTTTGGCGCAAACCTGCCAACAGAAAACATTGGCCGGGTAACCAATAAAGGTATTGAGGTGGTATTGAGCCACAACAACAGGATCTCTAACGACCTGTCTTATTATGTGAGTGGTAACTTCACCTATGCCAAAAACAAGATTCTTGAGGCGGCAGAAGCGATCAACGTACCTGCAGGTAAGCGGATTACTGGTCGTCCGAATGGTGGCTATTACGGCTATAAAGCGATTGGCATTTTCAAAGATGCGGCCGACTTCAATAATTCACCAAAAACAACAGCTTTCCTTGCGACAAGCGGACCTGGCGATATCAAATATGAAGATTTAAGTGGTCCGAACGGTACACCAGATGGTGTGATTGATGATTTCGATGTTACTTACCTTGGTGGTGGCGCCTTGCCAGAGATCATCTACGGTATCAGTGGTGGTATCAACTATAAAGGTTTTGAGGCGAGCTTCCTATTCCAGGGCGCGACAAGATCACAGCAGTACCTTACACAAAATGCAGCATGGGCGTTCTACAACGGTGGCCGTGTAACCGAAGAATGGTTGGATCGCTGGACGCCGGACAATGCGGATGCATCCTTGCCAAGGTTATCATTAAACTCCAACGGAAACAACTATGCTACCAGTAGCTTCTGGCTCAAGGATGCAACGTATTTACGCCTTAAAAACGTAGAAGTTGCCTATACCTTCAAAACGGAGTTCCTGGCGAAACTGAAACTTACCGGCGTGCGCGTATATGCAAACGGTCAGAACCTGTTTACGCTAACCGACATCCTGAACGTTGACCCGGAGAATACAAGTGCTATTGGCTGGTACTACCCGCAGCAGAAAACCTTCAACTTCGGTCTTAGTGTTCAATTTTAAGCCCGTATAATCATTTACTCATCTAAAATCAGCATATCATGATTACCAAAAAAATAACATGGGTCTTAGGCATCGCTTTTCTTGCCTCAACAGCCTATTCCTGTAAAAAAGTACTAGACGTAAAGCCTACAAACTTTGTGTCTGATGAAGCCGTTTTCAAAGACATAACTTTAACCTCGCAGTTTGTAACCAATATCTACTCCAGCTTACTTAGCGGCTTCGACCGCAGAGATGCAGGCTTAGGTCAGGATTGGTCCGTGGGTTTCGGATTACTAGACATGGCCACCGACGACATTGAAGCACATGCTTCTTTGAATGTCAACCTGGTTCAGGCTGGTGACTTAAACCCAACCAACTTTAACTTCGGCATTGAGATGTGGCAGGCAAACTATGTGCTCATCCGGAAAGCAAATACATTGCTGGCCAGAATTGATGCGGTAGAAACAACCGATGCAGCGCTAAAAGCAAGGTTGAAAGCAGAAGCACGCTTCCTGCGTGCATTTGGTTACGCAGAACTTGTTAAAGCTTTCGGCGGCGTACCTTTGATTACCACCGAGCAGATGGTATCGGATGATTTGTCTGTACCAAGAAGCAGCTACGATGAATGTATGCAGTTCATTGTTTCGGAATGTGATGCAGCAGCAGCGGATTTGCCACTTAGCTATTCGGATGCGGAACTTGGTCGCGCAACAAAGGGTGCAGCGATGAGCTTAAAAGCACGTATGTTGCTTTACTATGCCAGTCCGTTGAACAATACGGCCAACGACAGCAAACGTTGGGCAGATGCTGCCAGCGCTGCTAAGGCGGTGATGGACCTGGGTGTTTACGATACCCATCCGGATTATTACCGTTTGTTTATGGATAAAACCGGCAACAGAGAGGTGATCTTCGCAAAGAAATATGCAAGACCAGGCAGAACGCATGAAACCGCATGGAAGCTGGCCATGAGCATTGAAGCACCTTCCGTGATTGGTGGTGCATGGGGTGCTTTCCACGCGACACAGAACTTCGTGGATGCATACGAAATGAAGGATGGTAAATCCATTACCGACCCATCCGGCAGCTATAACAAGAACAACCCTTATGTGAATCGCGACAGCCGTTTAGATAAGTCTGTACTTAGAAATGGCTCCAGCTGGAAAGGTGTGACCGTAGAGACTTTTGAAGGTGGTAATGCAAACAAGCCGACGAATGGTGACCGGACCAAAACTGGTTATGGCTTGAAGAAATTCATTGATGAGAAGTATATTTCTGCTGATGCTGTATACCAAGGTGGCGACAACGACTGGATTTACATGCGTTTTGCAGAAATCTTATTGATCTATGCGGAAGCACAGAACGAAGTGGCTGGTGCTGATGGCAGTGTACTTGCAGCAATCAACAGGGTGCGTGCAAGATCGGGTCAACCTGCTTTAACAGCAATGGGACAGAGTCAGATGCGTGAAAAGATCAGAAATGAGCGTCGCGTAGAGTTGGCATTTGAGGAGCACCGCTTCTTCGATGTACGCCGGTGGAAGTTGGGTACCACCTATTTCAATCAGCCTGTAAAACGCGTTAAGATCTTGAAAAATGCAGATGGTAGCTTCACTTATACCGATGAGAACATTGAAAACAGAGGTTACAAAGAGCATTACAACTTGCTTCCTATTCCACAAATGGAGCTGGAAAGAAATAACAAATTGGTTCAGAACCCAGGATACTAACACGCGCTCGCGGGCGGCATTTGCTGCCCGCTTATCCCTATATTTAAGATATGATGTTTAGAAAAATATTGTTTGCGGCAGTTGCACTTTCAACGCCGATGGGCATGCAGGCTCAGCAAACGAAAACAAAGGCGGCGGTAAAGGTGGAAGTCCGCAGGAACGGTGATGCTTATCAGCTGCTGCGTGATGGAAAACCATACTTTGTTAAAGGTGGTGGCGGCACCGGTTACTTCAGCCGTCTTGCTGCTTATGGCGGTAATTCCATAAGAACCTGGGGCACGCAGAATGCGGCGCAGATCCTGGACTCGGCACAGAAGAACGGTCTAACCGTATTGATGGGCCTTGGTGTAACACCAGAAAGGCATGGCTTCAACTATGATGACCCAGCGGCCGTAAAAAAGCAGTTTGAGCGTATCAAAGCGGATGTGCTGAAGTTCAAAGATCATCCGGCTTTGCTGGCTTGGGGTATCGGTAATGAGCTGAATCTATCCTATAAGAACCCCAAGGTATGGGATGCAGTAAATGATATCGCAACGATGATCCATAAGGAAGATCCAAACCATCCGGCAAGTACGGTACTGGCCGGTATCAACAAAAGGGAAATTGACTACATCAAGACGAATACACCGGCAATAGATTTCCTCTCCATAAACACCTACAGTGGATTGGCGGTATTACCGGAGCAGGTGAAAGCCTCGGGTTGGAATGGTGCCTACATGGTGACGGAATGGGGGCCCACCGGTCATTGGGAAGGCCTTCAAACCACCTGGAAAGCACCTATTGAGGAGACCAGCAGTGAAAAAGCTGCCGTTTACAAAAGCAGGTACACCTTCTCGGTAGAGCGGGACACGCAATATTGCCTGGGTTCATATGTGTTCCTTTGGGGGCAAAAGCAGGAAAGAACGCCAACCTGGTATGGCCTATTCACCGAAAGTGGCGAGGAATCTGAAGTGATGGATGTGATGCAATACCTGTGGACGGGCAAATACCCGGACAATAAAGCGCCGCATATCTTTGCTTTTAGCCTTGATGGTAAAAAAGCACAAGCCAGCGTTCAACTGAAATCTGGCGCAAGCTACGAGGCCATTGTTGATGCCGCTGATCCGGATAACGACGCGCTAAGCTATCACTATGAATTACTTCCGGAAGCGACAAATGTAGGCGAAGGGGGAGATCATGAAGACAGGCCTGCTACCGTACCGTTAAAGCTTGAAAACGTAAAAAAGGTGCGCATTAAGGCACCTGTTCAAAAAGGCGCATACCGCTTGTTCGTGTATGTAAAAGACGGTAAAAACAACGTGGCAACCGCCAACATTCCATTTTACGTAAACTAAAAAGAAGTTCTACCTAAATCTAATCCTATGAAATCGATTATATCTGCTACCTCCAAACTCTTGTTGTTATGCCTGCTTAGCTTAACATTTTCATGCTCCAAGGCTGAAAATGCCCCGGCATCGCTTAATCTGCAACTCGCGGTAGAGGTGATCAACGACGGTTCAGGCACCGTGAAGGTGACGGCAACAGCAAACAATGCCGACCGGTATTACTTTACTTTCGGCCAAAGCAGCACTGAAGAAGGTGTTCGTTCTACGGATGGGAAAGCTTCTGTAACCTATACCAGCAGCGGCAAATACACCATCAAAGTAACAGCGTATGGCCCTGACAACAGTTCAGCTGTTGCGACGAAAGACGTGGATGTTGTGGTTGCTACAAACAACGATGGGTATGTTAGCGCAGAAAGCTATCCGGGAATGAAGCTTAGCTGGAAAGATGATTTTGCTGGTGATGCACTGAATACAGCCGACTGGACCTTTGAAATCGGGAACGGTGTTGATGGCTGGGGTAATGCAGAGTTACAGTACTACAAAAAAGAAAATACAAGCGTTAAAGATGGCTTCTTAACCATCACCGCACAGAAAGAGGCGTTTGGTGGCTATCAATACACCTCTTCCAGAATTAAGACACAGTATAATAAATCCTTTAAGTACGGGAGGATCGACATCAGAGCGAAGCTACCAAAGGGTCAGGGGATCTGGCCTGCGTTGTGGATGCTGGGTGCGAACATAGATGATGTTAAATGGCCTCACAGCGGTGAAATTGACATTATGGAGCTTGTGGGCGGTGGTCCTGGTAAGGATAACACGGTTTATGGAACCATTCACTTTGATAATAATGGTTCTTACGCGAACATCAGCAAGGGATACACTTTGCCTAAAGGCGACTTTTCAGATAAATTCCATGTATTCTCTATACTTTGGGATGAAAGCAAGATCACCTGGTTTGTTGATGATGTTGAATTTCATACGCAGGAGATCAGTTCACCTGCAAGAAAAGAATTACAGGAGCCATTTTTCCTGTTGATTAACCTCGCTGTGGGTGGTCGCTGGCCGGGCAGCCCCGATGCAGCAACCAGTTTTCCGCAGAAGATGGTGGTTGACTACGTGAGGGTGTTCCAAAAATAGTTGAATAGAACCGGCAGGCTACCTGCCGGTTTTTTTATTCCTTTAGCGCCTTGTCTATTCTTGTATTCCAGGCCTCTTGTGCAAAGCGGTTAATGCCATGGTTCGTTTCATCGTCATAAGCTTTCTGCATCTTATTCATGTCCCGGTAAGAATCCAGGTATTGCATGTTCAATAAGGCTTCATAGTTATCTGGTGTCAGCTTCTTAGCGAGCATCTTCTTTTTAAATTGCTCGGCAATGATTTTGGCGATGTCAAAGTGCCGCTGCTCATGATTCAGGTAGTAGTCGTTGCGGTCTGTGGGATTTGCCCAGCAGGCACTCTTCGGTACAAAGGCTTTGACGGCGACCTGCACATCCAGCACGCCATCCTCCAAATTGGAATCCTGCGTATAGCCAATGCTCGGCATCACAGAGGCCTGATAGTTTCCGGAGATCCGGATCTTCGATTGGAAGTCTGCCCAGGTTAAAGGCCGTTTCGCATCGTAATAGATGGTATCGCCTTCTTTTCGCGCTCTATAGTCGCTGAAGCTGATCTTAACGGACTTTGCAAGCCTGCGGTCCCATCCCAGGTTCTGGTCCATCCACTGGTCAAAATAGCTTAATCCGCTATTCAGCAGTTGTCGCAAGTTCCTTTCTACAGATGCGGTACTGGCCAGTCCACGGCGGTAGCGCAAGTTTCCAGGATAGCTGATCAGGGGCTCCACACCATAATCCTTATCCAGTCCGAAGGACAACCTCAAACTGATGTGTCCATCTACACTGTTTGTGCCTACCGCGGTTTCACTGATCTTGAACTGTTCAATGCCAATGACCACCGCTTTACCAATGGTCTGCTTAGGCAGGTTTTTGCCGATGTACTGCTGAATGGCCAGAGCGGTGCCGCCCTGCAGGTTCATGGCATGAACTTCGGGTTTATTGGCTGCGTTTTTTATAATGATTTCTGCCGGCTTGCTTTTTTCAGCACGATTGTCTTTTACCGCTGCAATGTAAAAACCGGTGGGTTTTAGTTGAATGGCTTCATCCGTCAGAACAATCTGGCTGGAAGCATTGAAAGCGATAAGTAGAAGGCTGATTAAGGTAAGGTGCAAGCGGCAAGCGAATGGTTTTTTGCTTGTCTCTCTCATACTCAGGTACGTATAACGGAAAGCATATGCGCATAGTATATGCTGGTAGAAATTTGTGGCATTTGGAACACAAAGCACAATGCTGTACTTTTAGCGCAGCACATGTTATCACCTTTTTGGCTCAAGCATATCCGACGCATCCTTATGATTATCCCAATTGCCATTGCGATTGGGAGTATGGTCGCGTTGTTCCTATGGACCCTACAGCAGAGCATTCATTATCGTTTTCAGCATCCATGGCTTTTGTTCCTGCTCCCGCTGGCCGGGATCGGCATCCATTTTATTTATGCAGGATATGGCAAGTCTGCGGAAAAAGGAAACAGCCTCATTCTGGAGCAGATTCAAACTGAAGGCGGGCCGGTGCCGAAGCGTATGGCGCCGCTCATTCTGCTGACGACGCTGATTACGCATCTGTTTGGTGGTTCTGCAGGGCGTGAAGGTACTGCGGTGCAGATGGGAGGCAGTATTGCATCTATGTTTAATGGCATCTTTAAACTGGATACCGCGGATCGGAAGGTGATGCTAATATCAGGGGTGGCTGCCGCTTTTGGTGCTGTGTTTGGCACGCCACTTACCGGTGCGATCTTCGCCCTGGAGGTGCTGACACGAGGTAAAGTGAAGTACCATGCCTTTGTGCCTGCATTGCTTGCTTCGCTGCTGGCAGATGCAACGGTGAATGCCTGGCAGATTAACCACCAGCACTACCGCATTGATGAACTTCCCCTTTATGCCGATGAAGTCAGCCGTACGCTGCATTTCAATCTGCCATTAGCCTTTAAAATCATACTTGCTGCGGTGGCTTTTGGCCTGGCCAGCTATCTGTTTACCCGGATGATTAACGAGATTAAAGCCTTCGCGGCGAAGGTTTTCAGCTACGCATGGATGCGCCCATTTGTTGGGGGCCTGCTCATCATCGCACTCACCCAGTTGCTGGGCAGACCAGACTACCTGAGCCTGGGCGTAGATCCGGAGTATCCTGGGGCAGTGACGTTGCAGTCGGCATTTCAGCTCGGCGGTGCCGATACCTGGAGCTGGTTGTGGAAGACGATCTATACGGCCATTACCATTGGGACAGGGTTTAAAGGCGGTGAGGTCACACCACTATTCTACATTGGCGCCACCTTGGGCAATACACTCTCCGGGATCATGGATGCACCAGTAAGCCTGTTTGCTGCATTAGGCTTCATTGCTGTATTTGCCGGCGCGACAAACACGCCGTTGGCCTGTACGATCATGGGGCTGGAGCTGTTTGGTCCAGAACATCTGATTTTCTTTGCACTGGCTTGTTTTACGGCTTACTTGTGCAGCGGGTATATTGGCATTTATGGACCACAGGCACGGACAGAAAACAGCAGTTACCTGCGACAAAAGCTTAGCAAGTATTATCGTCTTGGTTATCTAGGAAAATCCCCAGATCAGCGCTGATGTGCGAGTAGTTAAAATTTAGTATCAGCTTCTGCTAAAAAAGCATTGAACCGCCACGGCTGGTTTAAATAGCTTTGAGATTGATCCTGAGACTTGCTGAAAATCGTGTGCGAGCTTAGGAATTAGCTTATATTGAAGCGTAATTTTGATTCCGATGAAGAAGTCCATTTTAAGTGCAGCAATTGCCTTGCTGTTTTTTTCTGCCGCTACCGCCCAGATCGGCCCCATAGATGTAAAAGCAACTGCTGAAACAAAGGCGCTCTATAAAAACCTGAAGAACCTCTCTAAAAAGCATACGTTATTTGGGCATCAGCATGCCACAGAGTATGGCCATGGCTGGTCGGGAGATAAGAATCGCTCGGACGTGAAGTCGGTTACCGGCGCACATCCGGCCGTAATTGGTGTCGATTTCTCTGGTTTGTCGGGCTTGCCGAAAGCGGAGATTGAAAAGAACAAAGCAGCGCTTAAAAAGAACATTACCGATACTTACAATCGTGGAGGCGTGACCACTGTGGCATGGCATTTCTCCAATCCTGTGGCCAAAGGGGGCTTTTACTGGGTGGATTCACTTTCGTTACCGGCGGTGAAGTACATCATTCCCGGTGGGAAGGCGCATGACCAATACAAGGAGATTCTCGACAATGTGGCCAGCCTGCTGAAGGACCTGAAGGGTAAGGATGGTAAGCTGGTACCAGTTATTTTCCGTCCATATCATGAGTTTGACGGCGAGTGGTTCTGGTGGGGCAAGCCACATTGTACAACAGAAGAGTTTACGGCACTTTGGCGTTTTACGGTATCATACCTAAGGGATTCATCGAACGTGCACAACGTCATCTATGCGTTTTCGCCGGATAACAAGTTTAACACGGAAGCCGAATTTCTGGAGCGCTATCCGGGCGACGAGTGGGTAGACATGGTAGGGATGGATAATTATGGCGACATGGGCCGGGATAACCGCTACAATCTGGAGGCTGCCACCCGCAAGCTAACCATCGTTTCAGACTATGCAAAGAAGACCGGAAAGCTTGCTGCTTTTACGGAAACTGGCTTGGAATCTATTCCAAATGCTAGCTGGTGGAATGATGTGCTTTTGAAAGTTATGAAGAGCAACAGCATGGAGCTTTCTTATGTATTGGTTTGGCGGAATGATACAAAGAGTCCGACTCACTATTACGCACCTTTCCCGGGACATAGCAGTGTGCCTGACTTCCTGAAGTTTTACCAGGATCCGTACACGCTGTTTGAGAAGGACCTTAAGGGTATTTACAAGTAAATAAAAAGCGCTACGCGCCATTGGATTTACCATGGAGCATAACGCTTTTTAATGTTCCGGCTGAAAAGCGGAGTTTGGCTATTTGACCGGGGCTTATAAATCAGAATAATCTGTAGGTACCAGAAACTTCGTATCGTTTTTACTTACGTTATGCTGGTATTCCGGTAATGCGGAAACGCGTTTCCACCTTGGGTCGTCGCTGAATTTCTTCCATTGTTCCGTGCGGGAAGCCATGTTGCGGTATGTGGTCAGGTAGATCAGGTTTGGCATACGGCTGCCAGCAATAACTTCCCCGTAGAACACTGGCTTACTTCCGATACGTTCAAAAATCTCTACTTCTTCTTTGTCGAACATGGCGACCTTGTTTCTGTACAGCTTTTCTGTAGCGCTTTCATAGCTGCGCAGTTCATAGATACGCTCGCTTTTCGGGGTGTCGAAGCTTGGCTTCTTCATCAATGGCGCCTGACTGAAAGCTTCCATCAATATGGTCTCTATCCGGACGTAGGGTGCATCATTGTATGCAGCATTGAGGTAGTCGGCACCTTTAGTTCCAATTTCCTTATCTGTTTCCAGCAGCTTACTCATTTTAAGGAATTCTGCTAAGGACTTAAAGGGGATGAAGACATAGACTTTTTTGTCGCTTGCGGTGTCGATGTTCAAAGTTTTAAATACACCAACATTTTTGATTCCGTTGCGGTGCAAGGCCGGTAGATAGGCGGTTGAGAGGAATTTATCCAGCCGGCTTTCCTGTGCTTTGTCTTTAATGTGGTACACGGAAAGTTGGTAGAACTCACGAGCGGGCGCTTTCTTAGGCGGCATTGCAGTAGCTGTAAGGGCGCTAAGCAGCAAAGTGATGCTGCATAGCAGCAGGTATTTACATTTCATATTTGGTTAATTGATTGTTTAATCAGCGGGCAATAAAAATAATACATTAACAACTATGGAGAATAATGATTTGTGTTTAAGTTTACCGGCAAACCAAATAGCCGAACGATGAAAAAGTTTGCAGTCCTTCTAACAATCGCAATAAGCACCCTGTTTTGTAAATCTATGAAAGCTCAGGAAAAACCACAGCTGGTGAGTGCCAGACTAAACCACATCGCCGTGTACGTCTCCAATCTTGAAAATAGCGAGCATTTCTACCATACCTTATTCAATCTGGTGAAGATTGAAGAGCCCTTTAAAGATGGAAAACATGTCTGGTTTACCTTGGGTCCTGCGGGCGCTTTACACTTGATTCAGGGGCCGAATGCGAAGGCCACACACGATAAGAACGAACACCTTTGTTTCAGCGTGCCCAACATTGACCAGTTCATTGCGGTGCTGAACAAGCAGAAAATTGAATACTCCAACTGGCCAGGTACAGAAAAGGCACCAACAGTAAGGGTAGACGGCGTGAAGCAGGTGTACTTTCAGGACCCTGATGGCCACTGGCTGGAGGTTAACGACGATAAAAGTAAATAACCAGCAGTATTGTCATATTTATTACAGATCAGGTGCGCTGTAAAACATTAGAATTTCCCGATTGTAGATAGATACTCAAGGGCATACAGCCCTATTGTTTATTAAATATCTTATGGGAAATAATATTGAAGGAAAAGTCGTGATCATCACTGGTGCAAGCAGTGGTATTGGCGAAGCAGTCGCAAAACACCTGACCTCACTAGGTGCTAAAGTGAGCCTTGGCGCTCGTCGTAAAGAGAAACTAGATCAAATTGTACAGGACATCGAACAAGCAGGTGGTTCAGCGCGTGCATTCATTACCGACGTCACCAAAAAGGAAGACGTAGATGCGCTGGTTAAAAACACCATTGAGGCATTTGGGAAAGTGGATGTGCTGTTCAACAACGCTGGCCTGATGCCATTGTCGCGTTTGGAGAACCTGCACTATGAAGAGTGGGAACGAATGATCGATACGAACATCAAAGGTGTGCTTTATGGGGTTGGTGCGGTACTACCTGTCTTTAAGGAGCAGAAAAGCGGTCACGTCATCAATGTATCTTCAGTAGCCGGGCACCGTGTTGGTCCTGGTGCTGCTGTGTATTCAGCTACGAAATTTGCGGTGCGGGCCATCTCTGAAGGTTTAAGACAAGAAGTGAAGCCGTACAATATCCGCACAACGATCATCTCTCCAGGTGCCATTAAAACAGAGCTGCCTGATACGATTACGGATGATAAGATCAAAGAAGTCATGCAGCCAGTGCTGGACATCGCGATATCACCGGATTCTATTGCACGCGCTGTTGCTTATGTAATTGAGCAACCGGAAGAATTTGATGTAAACGAGATCATACTGCGCCCAACTGCGCAGGCAAGCTAATTTTGAGCAGCGGTGTCTGCGTTATGCTTTTCGGCATCCGACAGGTTGACACCACAGTATGCGCAGAACTTTGCTTCCGAATCTGATAGTGGTGCCCTGCATGCAGGGCACCTTCTTTTTGCGAGCTCTGATGCTTTAGCCATTTCTACAGAGACAATCCCCGTTGGAACCGCAATGATGCCGTAACCCATAATCATCAGGATGCTTGCAAAGAACTGCCCCAGGGGGCTTTGCGGGGATACATCACCATAACCCACTGTGGTGATGGTTACAATTGCCCAATAGATTGCCACGGGTATGCTTTCAAAGCCGTTATCCGGCCCTTCAATCAGGTACATAATGGTCCCCATGATGGTCACCAGTGTAAGCACGGTCGCCAGAAACACCACAATCTTATGCATGGAGTTCTGCAGTGCTTGCTTAAGGATATTACCTTCGGAGAGGAAGCGACTGAGTTTAAGTATTCTGAAGACCCTGAGTAACCTGAAGGCACGCACAACCACCAGGAACTGGGTACCCGCCATAAGGAAGCTGAGGTAAGTTGGCAGGAAGGCGACCAAGTCTACAAGCCCGTAAAAACTGAAGATATACTGCTTAGGCCTGTGTATAACATAAATTCTGAGCAGGTACTCTATTGTAAATAGTATCGTGCAGGTCCATTCTACAAAATGGATGTAACCGAGGTAGTTTTCCCGGAACTCCGATACACTCTCCAGCGCTACAGAAAAGATGCTTAGTAGGATTAGAAATAGCAAAGCGAGATCAAAGGCTCTCCCGGCAGGGGTATCAGATCTGAAAATTATGATGTAGATTTTCTTTCTCAGTAAATCATGTTTTCTTTCGGGTGTATTTTCCATTTTAAAGCAAGTTCTGGCAGCATTAAACGGCCCTGAGATTGGTATTTTCGCTTAATTTACTTATATTTAGAGAAAGTGAAAGCGGTATGTATCTATTTTCCTTCCGCCTTAGCAAAGATTCCTTTAAAACGTAATAAGGTAATTGTAATATGGAAAGTTTTCTAAATAACGCAGTAATATGGTTTGGCTTAGGCCTCGCCCTCTTTTTACTTGAATTCCTACTCCCAGGCTTCATCCTGTTCTTTTTTGGCCTGGCTGCCTGGGTTGTGGCCATCATGACCTTCTTCTTCGATGTTTCCATCAATACCCAGATCATCGTTTTTGTGGCGACTTCTTTAGTCACCGTCCTGCTGTTCCGCAACTGGATCAAACGCCGGTTTGGCATGGGTCATTCTTCCGCGCAAATCCTTCCGGACGAGTTCGTAGGGAAGGTCGCCATTGCCGAAACCATGATTCTGCCTGGTAAGAAAGGACGTGTGGAGTTCAGGGGTACAGAATGGGACGCCTGTTCAGACGATACCATCTCCCCTGGCGAAAACGTCATCATCACCCGAATAGACAGTATTTTATTATATGTAAAACCAACAAGAACAATATGACATCATCCACCATCATTTTAATTTTCCTCACGCTTTTTGTACTGGTCGCTTTTCTGTCAACCTTTAAAGTTGTGCCGCAACGTTCCGTTTTCATTGTAGAACGACTTGGTAAGTACAGCCGCTCCCTTGAAGCCGGCTTCCACATCCTGATCCCTTTCATAGATAAGATCGCTTATAAGCAGAACCTGAAGGAACAGGCCATAGATGTGGCACCGCAGATCTGTATTACCAAAGACAACATTGCCGTGGAAGTAGACGGCGTGCTTTATCTTCAGGTTGTAGACCCGCAGAAAGCTTCCTATGGTATCGACAATTACCGCTTCGCGGTGATCCAGATCTCGCAGACAACCATGAGAAGTGTGATCGGTAGAATGGAGCTCGACAAGACCTTTGAAGAACGCGAAACGGTGAACGGCGCTATTGTAAGTGCGGTTGACAAAGCCAGTGATCCATGGGGCATCAAAGTTTCCCGTTACGAAGTAAAGAACATCTCGCCACCGCAAAGTATCCGCGATGCGATGGAAAAACAGATGCGTGCAGAGCGTGAAAAACGTGCCTTAATTGCAGAGTCTGAAGGTGATAAACAAGCCAAGATTAACCGTGCAGAGGGAGACAAGCAGGAGATGATTGCACGTTCTGAAGGTGAAAAACAGCGTAAGATCAACGAAGCAAGTGGTCTTGCAGCAGAGATCGAGATGGTTGCTGTGGCAACAGCAATCGGGATTAAAGAAATTGCGCATGCCATAAACGAAGAGGGCGGTATGAATGCCGTAAACCTTCGAATTGCGGAACAATACTTAACCGAGTTCGGTAAGCTTGCAAAAACAAACAACACGATGATTGTACCGGCAGACCTTTCTGACATTGCAGGTGTGGTTTCCAGCGTAACATCCGTGCTTAACAAGACGGCCATGCCACCTGTAAATCCGCTTAAAATTTAAGGAGCGCGCTGCATTACAGCAGATTATAAGCATATAAAAAAAGGGAGATCACTTATCGTGAATCTCCCTTTTCTATATCTAAATGTTATTTTATTGTGCTACTTTGATTTCAACACGACGGTTTAAGGCTCTGCCTTCTTCGTTGGTGTTTGATGATACCGGTTGTGACTCTCCAAATCCTTTGATGCTAAAGTTATCTGCACTGAAGCCAGCATTTACCAGGTAAGACTTTACGGAATTTGCTCTATCAACAGATAGCGACATGTTATGCTCCGGAGAACCTTCAGCAGAAGAGTGGCCATTCAATACAAACTTCACAGATGGATCTTTCTTCATTTCTAGCACAGCCTTATCTAAGATTGAGAAGGAAGAAGTTTTCAGCACTGCAGAGTTAAACTCAAACAGGATGCTCTGGAAATTATAATCCGGCGCAGCAACAGGCTCCTCTTTTTGCGGCTCAGGAGCTCTTTGTGGCTCAGGTTCTGTTTTAGTCACTTCAGTGTTTTCTTTTTTAACTACCGGTGCAGGTGTTTTTGCCACCATTTTCTTCGCTTTACACGAATACATCGTAAGGGTGAAGATGCCTAATACAACAGGCAGAAAGTACATTCTTAATTTGTTCATAATGTTTTATTGGTTCTTTAGTGCTAAGGCATCTTAGCGGTTATCATTTGCGGCTTAAAAGTAAAAGATTATAATAAATAACGCAATATTTCTTGTAAACGTGTATGTTAAACCCGAAACATCAACCACAGCAAGGCTGATTCCGCAAAAAGGTATCGGCAGCTTGCATTTTTATTATCTTCAGCTTTTCAAATTACAGCTATGTCATCACACCATATCATCAGAGAGAAGCAGGAACCTGCTTTATATATTCACCAGTTGGGTGATTTTAATGAAGAATACCTCGGACAACTGCTCGAGTGGAGCCCGACACTGATTGTTAATTCTTCCGAATACGAGAAGGTTATCAGCCTGGGCCTAAAGGTCGATGTTGTTCTAAATCCCTCTACAAAACAAGACTATCAGGAAAATACCAGACTTATCGAAAAGATGAAGGCAGATGTGCTTGAAGTGTTGGAATTCCTGATTGAAGAAGGTTACCAGGCGGTTAATATCATCGACCAGGATGGGCAGTTGCCAGACCTCATCGACTACATTCCGCAGATCAACATCGTCATTTTTACAACCTATACTAAAAACTATGCGATTCAAACCGGGTTTAAAGTATGGAAGCCAAAGGGAACGGAGTTCCAGATTCCTTTAACAAACTACTTCGAGACATCCAACCTGCTTCCAAATCAGAAGGAGCGTTTCGAGGTAATTAACGATGGCTTCGTTGAATTTACATTTGCTGGTACTTATTTGTTTTTGAGGGAATACTATGATCCAACTTAAAAAAGCGACAGTGGCAGATCTGCCAACCATACAGAAGATTGCGAAAGTTACCTGGGGGCCAACCTACACCGACATCATCGGTGAGGAACAGGTCGAATACATGCTCGGTAAAATGTATAACATAGATGCGCTGCAAGCGCAAATAGCGCAGGGACACAAATTCCTGATTGCCGAACAAGGGACTAAAAAGGTTGGTTTTGCTTCCTATTCGAGAGATGAAGGGGATGCTTTTCACCTGCACAAGCTATATGTGCTGCCGGAGGTTCATGGCCAGGGTGTGGGTAAACTGCTGATGAATGAAGTTGTGAGCAAGGTGCGCGCGGAAGGCGGGAAATACCTCCGTTTGAATGTAAACCGTTATAACAAAGCGAAAGACTTTTACGAAAGCGCGGGCTTTAAAATCAAAGAATCCGTTGACAATGAGATTGGCAACGGATTCCTGATGAATGATTATATCATGGAGAAAACTATCGGGTAAGCTTAGGAATTCTGCTTGGCGTATCTGTCCCTTTTACAATGGTGATTGCACTTTTTGCAATCGCCTTGATGGTCGACAGGATGTTATCAATGTCCATCGAGCTGTACTCATCTTTTACAGAGTGATACAACTTGTCAGTATCAATCTGGTCGGTGCTGATTGTATGTGCAGGCACACCTAGAGCGGCTAAAGTAGCATTGTCACTGCGGTAGAATAGGTTCTGCTTCGGATATGGATCCGGGTGGAAGGTAAACTCCGTGCCGCTAAGGTTCTTCTGTAAGATCTTGCCGAAGTCTGATCTTTCATAACCAGTGATGAAAGCAGCATTCTTTCCGAATTTACTTTCCTTACCAATCATTTCAATATTAAACATGGCAACGACTTCATCCGGGTTCAATCGCTCGGAGAAGTACTTTGCGCCAAAGCCGCCGATTTCTTCTGCTGTAAAGGCAACGAAGATCAGCGTACGCTCGTTGTTGTTCAGTTTCTTGTAGTATTTAGCCAAAGCGATCATCGCGGTGGTTCCTGAGGCATCATCATCTGCGCCGTTCGCGATGCTGTCACCTTCAACTGCTTTAATGATACCCAGGTGGTCATAGTGACCAGAGAATACCACGAGCTCTTTCGCTTTCGATTTCCCAGGGATCATACCGGCAACATTAAACAAAGGCAGTTTTGAAACTTCATTCTTAACTGTTGCTTTAAACTGCGATGCTGTGGTATCACTGCTTAGTACAAATATCAGGGCAGTAGGATCAGCAGCTTTAAGGTCTTTTTCATCCAGCATGGTGCCACGTTTAAAGGCATCTTTCACGCGGTTGAAGTCTTTTTGCATCTTCGGATCAACCAATATCAATTGCTGTTTTTTACTTCTTGAAAGTGCACGGAATTGCGAAATGAAGTCTTTTGAAGGATCAAGTCTCATCCAGCTTTGTGCTGCGGTATTGTCGAAGCTTACGGTTTCAGCCGTGCTGCCTGCAACCATTATGTTTTCAGGGGCAACAGTTGTTCCGTTAAGATTTAAGGCAACGCTTGATGGCGTAACGCGATATTTGAAGAAGCTTTGTCTGTAGCTGGTTCCAGCAGTCAGTGGCTTAAGCCCAATGGCTTTGAATTCTTTTTCAATAAAGCTGGCTGCTTTGTCTATGCCTGGCGTGAAGGTCGCGCGACCTTCCATTTCGTCACTGCTAAGGGTTTTGATCAGACGGTCAACGTAATCTTTGGTGATGATCTTATTGATGTCCTGGGCATTCACCTGTCCGGTCAGAAGCAGGCATAGAAAGGCGTAAAAGAGTTTGTTCTTCATTATTTGATTTTTGCGTTAAATTAGTAATTATCTTCTTTAAGCCTCAATTTTTTCTGTTCAATGCTGGTTTGCACCCGGGTTTCATGCAGGCCATCCACCACTTCCACCTCGTAGTCGCGGTCCTTTTCCGCTGTATACACCTCGGCGGTTTCGCGGTACTCGACAGATTTGTCATAAGGGCCGATACTGCTCATCATTTTCACGAAAACAGGAAGGCATTCAAAGAAAATGAACAGCAAACCAATGAAGGTTACCGCCATGGCGGTGCTGTCGTCCTTTGTGCCGTTAGTGTTAAAGCTTAACTGTCCAAGCGCCCAGTTCCGGTCGGCAAATCCGGCGATGCTGGCGAGGCTGTCCAGCTGCTTACCCGTGTAGATGCGTTCGGCAAACATGCCATCAAATTCTTTTCGTTTAGATACAAAGTCTTCCTGCTGCCGGATGTTTGCATTCAGCGTATCCAGGCTCTGCTGCCGTTGCTGCAGCTCCGCTTCCTTCCGTTTGGCATAGGGCCCATAGCCCATCACGCCGGAGGTTTCCGTTGTCTTGTTTCCAAATATTTCGAAGTTCAGCTTTTGCCGGTCGGCCTTAATGGCACTGGCCAGCGAGTCGCGCTCTGTACGTGTCGCGTTAAGTTTAGCCAGTTCTATCCCGTATTTGGTGTTGAAAGCCTGATTTAGCGTATCAATTCTTGCGCGCTGGTTATTCAGGTAACTTACCTTTAGCCGTTCGCGGATTTCCTTGTCGAAGATTTTCAGCTCCAGCGGGCGTGAAATGACGATTCCGATCATCACGGCAAGCAGGATCCTGGGTGTGGCTTGTAAGATCTGCTTCCATGCGGAGGAATTTTTATTGATGCTGGCCACGATGTACCGGTCCATGTTGAAGATCGCCAGGCCCCAGATGATGCCGAACAGCATTGCGAATATAATGGCAAATGGATCGCCTTTAAACACGAAGTACATGGCATAACCGCCGGATAGTGCAGCAAACAAGCCGGTGAAAAAGATGGTGGCACCAATGCCAACGTACTTATTTTGTTCAGTGGGATGTTTCTTCAGGGTATCGAGGTGCACACCCGAGCAAAACCAAAAGAATTGGTTAACGGCGTTCATAGTTCAGGGTATTAATGTAGTTAGCTATTAAACGCCTGGAAAGCAGGGTTGTTACAGCACAAGAGACGATTATTTTTACGGAACGCTGGTCTTTACGCACAGGAGCGTATTGGTTTAAATACTTATCTTTGAGAAAAATGCGTTAAGCACCATATAAATCTAAACAGATGAAAGAAGTTACCGTACAAGAGCTTAAACAGAAAATGGATAACAACGAAGATTTCCAGCTAATCGACGTTAGAGAAACTTTTGAATATGAAACATCCAATCTGAATGGGGAAAATATCCCTTTAGGCGGCATATTGATAGAAGCTGATAAAATATCAACCGAGAAGCCAGTGATCATTCAATGCAGAAGTGGTAAAAGAAGTGCCGCTGCTGTAATGCAGTTGGAGCAACTGGGCTTTACCAACCTGTACAACCTTAAGGGTGGTATGCTGGCATGGCAGGAAGCGTTTGATCCAAATATGCCTGTTTACTAGTATGAAGAAGCAAATTGCCTATAATGTCTTTTTTTACCTGGGGATCTTCATTTCGATCATCGGGTTGAAATGGGCATGGGAAATTCATAATATGCCTGCAGTGTGCCTTTTTGCGGCCTCGTCGATATTCTTTATCTACCTAAAGATAAAGCTGATCAGAGACCTGCGACAAACCATTAAGAATCGAACAAACCAGCGTTAATGCCTTCCAGGCCTAGCCCTGGCAGCGCATCCAGCTTATAGCGCCCTGCAACTAGTTGCGGGGCCTTAAAAGGATTGTTGCTCGTTAGCCAGGGGCCATCCAGATCCGCCCAGTTACATAGTGGCGCCAGCGCAATGCCGGCCAGTGTAGCACATGATGTCTCACTCATACAGCCAATCAGCACCTTCATGTCCAGGCTTTTCGCCTTCATAATCATCTGATGTGCCTCATACATGCCGCCACTCTTCATCAGTTTCACATTGATGCCGTGGTAAGCACCCTTAATCTTGTCGATATCCTCCAGACGCTGTACGGCTTCATCTGCAAGGATTGGAATCGGACTTCTTCCTGTAATCCAGGCATTGCCTTCCAGGTCGTTCTTGTCCATAGGCTGTTCAATCAGCACAGCACCCTGTTCATGCAGCCAGTAAATGGTATCAATGGCAGCCTTGCGGTCTGTCCAACCCTGATTCGCATCTATATACAAAGGGAGGTCCGTTACACTACGGATGGTATTGATTAGCTCGCGATCGTTATCACGGCCCAGTTTGATCTTTAACACCTTGAAATCTTTTGCATCCGCTATTTTCTCGCGAAGAACTTCAGGTGTGTCTATGCCGATGGTGTAGGAAGTCACCGGCATTTTAGCAGGATCTGCACCATAACGCACATAGCAGGGTTCATCCAGAAGTTTCCCCTGCAGGTCGTTCAAGGCAATATCGATTGCTGCCTTTACCGCAGGATTGCCGCTTTCCAAGTGGTCCAGATAAGCAATGATGCCCGGGAAGTCGAAAGGTGCCTTAAACCTGCTCCAATCCACCTGCTGAAGAAAACGTACGGCCGACTCGTAAGACTCACCCATGTAGGGCACCATTGATGCTTCTCCATAGCCGGTATGGCCTTCATAGTCGAGCTTCAACAGCAGCAGCGGCGTGCTGGTCCGTGTAAACTTGGCAATGGCGAAGGGATGTTTAAGTTCGAGTTGGTAGGAAATATACGTTGCCTGCATGATGCTGAAGCGGATTGGTAATCGTAAAGTTAAAATATGAATGCGCCGGTGAATGTAAAAATAATATCCCTAATATTGCCTGTTCTATGAACAGCAGCATCTATCAGCCCTTCAAAAACTTCGATTTTAAGTACAAGAATTGTTTCCTCAGCGGCGATACGCTGAAGACACCCATCACGGAAATTAATGTGCTTCCAGACTGGCTGCTGGCGCTCGCAAATTTCACCGGACAGGAACAAATTAAACTGCTGGATGAAAGTGTGCGTTCATACAATACCCTCAAAGTGCCGGTAAATACCGAGCTGCTTACCCAATTCGTGGAGCCGCTGGAAGAAAAGATTGCAAAAGCTTTCGAAGGTGGTTATGCTGAAGTATCAAAGCTAAACGAGCTGGATCTTTTCAAATGGGTAGGCAAGTTCATGTACAGCCTGATTTACATTGAGATGAATGCTGCCATTAAGCTGCAGCAGTTAAGTTCTGATGGCGTGAATATGTCTCAGGGTCTGATGCACAAGTTCGGTAACCTGCACACCATGATTCAGAGCATTTACCTGAATGTGGATTTTGAAGATTTTGAACCCTGGTCTATCGTCGTAGTGCCCCTTGCAGATCAGGACCATTATTTCAGCTTTCGCGATGAGATCAATACCATGACTTTCTCTTTAAAGCTTAAGGATTTTGGCATCATCCTGTGTTTACAGGACAATGGCACCAACAAGCGCTTCCATAAAAAGATTCTGGATCAGATTGCAGGCAAAGCTTTGCTGGAGCAGCAGTTTGAAGAGCTATGTGCGCGCTTTTTCTATTCCGCATACCTTTTTAATCGCCTGCCGGAATATACCATTCTGCCTGTGGAAGGGACCATTTACATCTCTCCAATGCCGTTAAAGGGCGCCTCAAGTAAGCCGCTATTCGATAACTGGCAGCATAAAACCTATGCGCAGGTACTGGAGAACTTCTGGAAACCATGGGGCCATACCTTATTCGAGATCATCAAAGATCCACTGGCACCGATCAGCTTTTTCGATCCACCAGCGCTTCCTCAGGCATACTAAACGCCTTATCTGAACAAAGTACTTAAGAAGTGTGGCACGATGCCCGGAATAATCAGGATGGTAATGATGATGCCGGTAAGTGCCCCGAAGAAGTGTGCATCATGATTGATGTTGTCCCTGGATTGCTTCGATGCATAGACACAATACAGCAGGTATAATCCGCCGAACAGCACTGCTGGAATTCCAATTGGAATAAAGAATATGTACAATGGCGTTAGTGGATAAAACAGGATAAAACTAAATAGCACCCCGCTAATTGCTCCAGAGGCACCAAGACTGTTGTACCAGAAATCATCTTTGTGCCTGAAGATGGTTGGTATATCACTCAGGATTAAGCTTGCAAAATAGACTAAGCCAAACTTAAAGGATCCGATTTGTGCTTCCAGCGTGAATGCAAAAAAGAAGAACGTCATCATGTTGAAGATCAGGTGCATCCAGTCGGAGTGAATCATGCCACTTGTAATAAGCGTATACAGCTTATTCTTCCGGTACACACTATACGGATGCAGCATAAACTTACCGTAAAGGGTAGGATCGTTAAAGGCGTAAATGCTGGTTACAACGGTAAAAAGTAGTATAAGACTTGCTACAGGGGTCTGATTTAAATATTCCATGCTTTAGTTGTTGCTTACCTTCAATGGCTCCAGTAGTCGGCCTACCGGGTACCGAAGGTGTGTTTTCTCGTAATATGCAGAGTTCTTATACACAAACTGAAGTTGTGCAGCTGCGCTTTTTGCCAGGTCCGGATTTTTAGCTTTTTCCTGTTCCAGTAACTTTTTCAGCTCCGGATCATCTTTCAGCAGCTGTGCTGCGGTATCCTCAAATACGTAAGCTGAATAATGTTCTTTCTGGCCCAGTATAGAATCAAAGAAGTTCCAGTTGAAAAAAGAATCGGTACCCTGTGGCTCCAAAGTTTCGACAATATAACGGTTCTGTGGCTGATTTACGTATACCAGGTAATCGCCCTTGTAAAACTGCATGCTTTGTTTCACCGGATTTACCTGCACTGCCGAGTGGATGTAGTGCCCTTCGTAAGGCGCAGAAGCGGTTTTATAGTCCTTGATGTAATACATCTCCATTTCCAGTTTCGAATTTGCCGAAAGCTGCTGTACTTTCACGCCGTTAAGCTTTAGCAGTTCAACCACGCGGCTCCAGGCCTTTGGTATCACGTAGGCTAGGGGCTTCTGTACACTTACGCTTGGTTCGAAGTTGTTCCATTGTTTAATGTACTTCTCATATGGCGCATTGCGATCATAATACAGCCGATCCTTTCCACTCACCGCACTTGCTTTCTGCTTCGCTGTATAACCTTTGAATTTAATGCTGTCATACACATCTTTCTTCAGTTTCCATTCCAGCGGAAATGTCGTTTGTGTAGCAACCTGCGCATCTGCTTTTTGCTTGTTCAAACCAATCTGCTTAGCATCTCTGGAAACCACTTCTATATAGGTTTGCAGGAGTTTATAAGTGGCGTCCACACGTTTATCAAATGCCTTTAGCATGTGTGTTTCCGGCATAAAGCCGATGGAATTATGCAGTGCCGCATAGCCGGTAGAAAACCTTGCAGGTTCCAGAAAGCCGGTAATGCCTGCATCCGGTGTTTCTTCAACGCTGTTGATGTAAGGGATGAGCTCATAGCCTTTCGCAGCCATTTCCTTGTATAATGAGGGGACCATCTGCCCGGTCAGGTAAGTGGACAACACCTGGTTTAGCTTGTCTTTCTGTGTAGGGATCAGGGTCATTGTATACTGATAATCCGAGCCATTGCTGGTATGGGTATCTACAAAGACTTCCGGGTTCCAGGTATTGAAGATCTGCTGAAAGCTTGCGGAATTCTTAGAGTCTGTTTTAATGAAATCCCTGTTCAGATCCAGGTTACGGCTGTTGCCGCGAAAGCCGTAAGCAAGTGGCCCATTCTGGTTAGCCCTGGATGTACTGGTTCTGTTGTGGCTTCCGTCTATATTATACAATGGAATGATACAGATCACGACGTTCGCAGGAATCTTATTTCCTTTAAGCAGGTCCCGTGCGAGCATCATGCTGGCATCAATACCTTCTGGTTCCCCAGGGTGAATACCATTGTTGATCAACAGTACACGTTTATCCTGCTTGCGGATCAAGGCTGGATCAAAGGTTTTGTCTTTAGAAAGGACGAGTAAGTGTAATGGTTCGCCGAAGTCGGTGAGCCCGTAAGTAATTAATTTGGCCTGAGGATGTGCTGCTGCCAATGCCTTGTAGTATGCAATAACTTCCGGGTAAGTGGCTGTTGCTTGTTTCTGACTTTTTTCAAAAGGTGTCTGTTGTCCGAAACTCTGCATGCTCAGGCATACCAGAAAGAATATATACAAAGGCTTCATAAAGATTTATCGTTTAAAATATCCAACAGGACCAAATTTATACTTTATACCGATAGAAGTGAAAGTATAAATGTCTCTGTGGGTATTCTTCACGAATAATGGATTCTGGTCGAAACCGTCCATGCCTTCACCGAAAGTTAAGTTGCCCTGGAAGTTTGCATTGATGACAAAGCGTTCGTATCCGTTCTTTTCACTGATGCCATAGTTGATGCCCGCATTAAGCGGTAGGAAAGCATCCCATGATGCCCTTTTGCCCTGGTCGATCCTTGGATTTCTATTTACTTCAGGATAACGCTCTGTGATGTTGTTGCGGAGTAATCCGATACCCGTACCAACATAGATACCGCGCACAAGTTTTTTTAACGTGGTGTGTCTGTAAGTGTGGTTCATGAATGCACCCGCAGATACCTTCGCCTGTAAAATTCCTGCTTTATATTTATTGCTGTAATTGGCGTATGAGGAGGTGGTATCGCCACCTTTAATGCGGCCGATCTGGCCTTCTACGCCAAGGGAAACATAGGGCGTAAAGTAGAAGTCGCCAGAACCATATACTGCCGGTGAAAGCACCTGTTTCCGTAAATCACCGAAGCCAATGGTTGCACCAGCACCAGCACCGACAGACAATTTATAGAAGTTAGACTGGGCACTTGCCTGCAATCCTGCCAGGGCACATAATAGCAAAATATATATTCTTTTCAAGAGATCTATTGTTAGTTTTGTTCGTAAAGGGCTTTAATCCTATACCCTCTATATAATTATGCCAAATTATCAAAATCAATCCGAATCCTTAGCAAATCGCTTCATTAAGTATGCACAGATTGATACACAGTCTGATCCACGCAGCACAACCAGTCCAAGTACAGCAAAGCAAAAGAACCTGGCCAAAGTACTCGTGGAAGAACTACAGGAAATGGGGATTCACGATGCAGAACTTGATGAATTTGGCTACGTTTATGCATGCATCCCGGCAACAACCAACAAGCAGGTGCCGGTGATTTGTTTCTGCTCACACATGGATACCTCGCCGGATTGTAGTGGCCTGGATGTGAAGCCAATTATCCATAGCAATTACCAGGGGCAGGACCTTGTGCTGCCTGATGATCCGACCGTTGTGCTTAAGATGCTGGAACATCCGGACCTGAAGAATCAGATCGGCAATGACATCATTACTGCCAGTGGTACAACCTTGCTGGGTGCGGATAATAAAGCCGGCGTAGCAGAGATCATGGAGGCCGCAGCATTCCTTGTTGCGCATCCTGAAATTGAGCATGGCGAAATCAAGATCCTTTTTACCCCTGATGAGGAAATCGGCCGCGGTGTAGATAATGTAAATCTGGAGAAACTTGGGGCACAATATGCCTATACTGTCGACGGGGAGACCTGTGGCTCCATCGAAGATGAAACTTTTTCCGCAGATGGAGCAATGCTGACCATCTACGGCGTAAGTGCACATCCCGGCTTTGCGAAGGGCAAGATGCAGAGTGCAATGAAGATTGCAGCGGAAATCATCAGCGCCTTACCGAAAGATCAGCTTTCTCCGGAGTCTACCGCGCATAAAGAAGGTTTTATTCACCCGGTGGATATTGCAGGCAACGTTGAAGAAACCATGGTAGAGTTTATCCTCCGTGATTTTGATGACGCCAAACTTGCCGAGCATGGCGCTACATTGGAGTCTACAGTTAAAGCTGTGATGCGCAATTACCCTGAGGCGTCCTATAAGCTTGTCATTTCCGCACAATACAGAAACATGAAAAAGGTGCTTGATGAGCACCCACAAGTTATAGAATATGGCATCCTGGCTATTGAACGTGCCGGTTTAACGCCGAAGCGCCAGAGCATTCGTGGTGGTACGGATGGTTCGAGGTTATCTCTTATGGGGCTGCCTTGTCCAAACATCTTCGCGGGGGAGCATGCTTTTCACGGCAAGCAGGAATGGGTTTCTGTGCAGGATATGGAAAAGTCGGTTCAGACGATCGTTAATATTGCAATGATCTGGGCAGAAAAAGCCTAGCCAGGTACTGATCATTTTCATCCACATAAAGGACTTCACAGGTCCAGCCAGCCTGGTATGCCGTCGAAATCAGCGTCGCCTGATCGATGAACATCCAATTGAACCAGTCGCCCTTTACGCCCTTGTACTCGTACTGGTAAGCGACCTCACCGAAGTAATGCGTGGTGGGAAGCTCGGTATCATCGTACGCGTAGGTAATGTCTGAAGAATCAAAAAGAAGCTGTCCGCCTGGATTGATCAATCCCTTTGCACGTTCCAAAAAGGCGGTAAAGCCCTGAAGTTTCCCGAACACGCCGATGCCGTTCATGAGCAGGAGCAGGGTGTCGTATTTTTCGAGTTGTAAATCGCCAATGGCACCGCAAAGGATGTTCTTAACGCCACGTTCCCGCATGATTTCGCAGGCTGCAGGGGAGATGTCCAAAGCGGTTACGTCTAAGGATCTTTCCTGGAGTACCAGGGCATGACTGCCAACGCCCGCGCCGATGTCCAGCACCTTGCCTTTACACAATTCCAGTGCGTAGGTTTCCAGTTCTGGCATTTCAGCTTCTGAGCGGAAGAACAGGTCTAAAGGCATTTCTTCCAGGTCACCCAAAGAGGTGTAAAGATGCAGCGTGTCCGCTTTGCCACGTTTAAACTGATCGGTTAGCGCTTGTCCAAATACGTCCATGCTGCCAAAATTACGCTTTTACGGTGTGTTCTGAAACTCTACACGTGCCTTAGGCAAGCCTGAAGGGTAATTGTCACGCACAAAGGCGATCATGTTTTCACGGATGTAGCAGCGCAGATCGAATGCTTCGGATGAATTCCTGGCGCTCATCAGGAAGCGCACTTCCACCACGGACGCTTTACTATCCGTCACCTGTACCACATTGACCCGTTTATCCCATAGTGGGTTTTCCTCCAGCAGGCGGGTAAATTCTTCACGCAGTGGTGGGATGGGGGTGCTGTAATCGAGGTTCAGGAAGACCGTCCCCAGAAGGTCCGAGGATACCCGCGTCCAGTTCTGAAAAGGTTTTTCTATGAAGTAGGTGATGGGTAAGATCAGCCTTCGCTGATCCCAGATGCTGACCACAACATAGGTCAGCGTGATTTCTTCTACCCTGCCCCATTCGCCTTCAACAATGAGGACATCGTCTATCCGGATGGGCTGGGTAAATGCGATCTGAAAACCGGCAAGCAGGCTGCCCAGGGATTTCTGCGCGGCAAAACCGATGATGATACCACCAACGCCGACGCCGGTAAGAAGCCCTGCACCGATGCGCCGCATGCTTTCAAAACTCAGCAGGATAATGGCGACCGTAAAGAACACGATAAGCGAAATCACAAACTTGCGAATGAACTGCAGCTGGGTTTTTAGCTTCCGCTCCTTGAGGTTGTTTTCTTTGCTTAGATCAAAGCGGTGGTAGAAATAATCCTCGAGCACCTTAATGATGTTGATCAGGATGAAGGCAAAAACCACTGCAATGCAGATGCCGATGAATCGCTTGAATTCAAATCTGACAACGGGATCCAGATTCATAAAACCTGTGGCAATGTTCAGGATGAACAGTGGAAAGAAGAAGGTAAACGGCTTGTTCAGCCTTTTTGTGATGGATTTAACGACAAAGCTGTCCCATATTTTAGTGCTTACATGAAAGACTTGCCATAAAATAACTTTAATAATATAGCCCGTCATTAATGCAAGCACTGCAATGATGAGGTTGTGTATAAATTCTGGAAACTGGTATGCTAAAGCTTCTTTTATTTCATTCATTCTTGTTATTCAAGTTCAAATTCCTGGTGGTATTCCGGAATTTCAACCGATGCAAAGCCTTTCTCCTGGATTCTCTTTGCAAAAGCCTGCTGTACTTCGTATTCGCCATGTACCAGGAACACCTTTTTTACCTGGGCCGGGTCCTGACAGCTAAGGAAGTGCAGTAAATCTTCATAATCGCCATGGGCGCTCATGGATTTCACCGCGAGTACTTCAGCAGCTACGGTAAATTCCTCACGGAAAATCTCCACCACAGGCTGACCTGCAATAAGTCGGCCGCCAAGTGATTTCGGTTCACAATAACCTACCATCAGGATGGTGTTCTTCTGATTGGTGATGATGTTTCTGATGTGGTGCCGAACCCTTCCGCTGTCGGCCATACCGGATGCGGAAATGATTACACAAGGCCGCGGATCATCAACCAGTGCTCTAGATTCCTCCACGCTTTCAATGAACTTAAGTCCTTTGAAATGGAAAGGGTCTTCATCAACCTTCATAACGTCCTTCACCCCATTGTTGTAAACTTCGGGGTGGTTTTTGATTACGGTAGTGGCCTGAAGGGAGAGCGGACTATCTACGTAATAGGCAATGTCCGGCAGTTTATGCTTCAGTTCAAGGCTGTTTAAAGCGTATAAAAGTTCTTGTGTTCTGCCCACACTGAATGCCGGGATCACCACCTTGCCACCTCTGATGACGCAGGTATTGTTGATGATCTCCAAAAGGCGGTTCTCAACCGGTTCAAGGTCTTTATGCAGCGAATCGCCGTAAGTAGACTCCATAATGATGTAGTCGGCCTGCGGGAAAGTTTGCGGACTTTTCAGTAGGAGGTCAGAATAGCGGCCCACATCACCGCTGAAGGTGATTTTGTATTCTTTACCATCGTCTATGATGGTCAGGTGTACTGCGGCACTACCGATTACGTGGCCTGCGTCGGTAAGCATGATCCGGATTCTCGGATCAATTTCCACCTCTTCATTGTAATCAACAACCTTGAACTGGCCAAGGGCTTTGATCACATCATCTTCATTGTAGAGCGCATCATCGCCGTCGTCACTTTTGCCCGATGCGGAGAGGTATTCAGCATCCTGTGCCTGAATCTTGGAAGAATCCATCAAAAGAATTCTGGCCAGGTCCATAGTGGCTGCGGTTGCATAGATGTTGCCATCAAAACCTTCCTTCGCCAGTCGTGGCAGTAATCCAACGTGATCAATGTGCGCATGTGAGAGCACCATGTAGTCTATTTTTTCAGGGTTGAAGCCGAAGTAGCCGTTCAGTTTGTCCGTTACCTCGCCCATCCCCTGAAATAGTCCGCAGTCTAACAACACCTGTGTGCCATTAGTGAGCGTAATAAGGTGCTTGCTGCCGGTTACGGCGCGCGCAGCACCATGAAATGTGATCTTCATTCTATTCCTATCCCTTTACTTTAGAGATGGAATCTTTAACAGCATCCGTTGCGGATTCTTTTGCATGAGAAATGGAATCTTTTGCATGTGCTACTGTATCCTTTACAGAGTCAGATACACTTGCAAACTTGTCTTTAGACGAATCCAGTAAGTCCGTTAACCAATCTGTTACGTCGTTTTTAAGATCGTCTGTTTTATCTGAAGATAAGATAAGTGCTATGGCGGCACCTAAGGCAGCTCCTGCCAGTACTCCCGCGATGATTTTCGTTTCTTTTGTCATAGTATAAGGGTTTTCAAAATTAACAACGTTGCTTTTAAATAGTTTCGAATTATATGGCGGATGGTATATTTGTGAAGCAAGTAGGCACCAGCCACAGCGTACCAGATTGCTGGAATCGAATCCATAAAGTGCTGCTTTATGCCCTTGGCACATTATTTTTATCAAGTATTTGAGAATTAAACTATTTGGGCTATCTTTGCAGTCCCTAAAATACTGGGAATTACAAATTGTTTAACAAATTAAATACAAGCAAGTGAATACGTTAAGTTACAAAACTGTCTCTGCCAATGCAAAAACT